>Ga0335084_10002082_pt1 | contig 19134 bp, 18 predicted proteins | sample Lox_Sample_44_FD_206721 | JGI IMG/M metagenome (GOLD analysis project Ga0335084, IMG submission 206721) | Soil microbial communities from Loxahatchee National Wildlife Refuge, Florida, United States - Lox_Sample_4.4 | ecosystem: Environmental > Terrestrial > Soil > Wetlands | place: USA...
CGTGGGCGGTCACCCCATGGCCGGGAAGGAACTGCGCGGAGTCGGAGCGGCCTCGCCGGACCTTTTCCGGGGGCGGATCTGGATATTGACGCCGGCCCGGCCGGAGGACATCAAGCGGCCGCAATACCAGGCATTCTCCCAGTGGGTCGAGCGAATCGGCGCGGTTCCACTGATTTTGGATGCGGCTGCGCACGATCGCACCGTGGCGTTTACCTCGCATTTGCCGCAGATGGCATCCACAGCACTGGCTGCCACGCTGGCCGAACAACTGGCTGGGACGCAAGACGTTCGCGGACCGGGGCTGGAGGACATGACGCGGCTGGCGCTCAGCTCCTGGGAGATCTGGGCGGACATACTTGCCACCAATCGCGCCAACATCGCCGAAGCACTGGACCTTTATTCAACAGCACTTGCAGAGATTCGGAGGGCGCTCGGCGGCAGCCAGGAGCCGGAACTTCGGAAGGTTTTTGAGAGAGCCGGCAATTTCGCGCGGCCTTTGCGCGACACCTCAAACCGTCCGCCAGAGTGATATTTTTTTATAATTTACTTGACAGTCGGCATATAATAATTCGAGTGTTTAGCAATGCACACCTCTTCGACTGTTGCTCTCGCCACTCTCATCCGGAACGAAGTTGTGCATCTCGAGGGCGTTTCGAGATTTGCCCCCAGCCGTCGTTTCGCATCTTTGTTCTCCGACTCGAGTCCTTCGGATTCCCTGTGTTTTCTGGATTCCGGCCTGGTCAAGCTGTTTAAGCGCGGCGATGACGGCAAGGAGATAATCCTTCGCGTCGTTGCGCCGGGCGAATTGTTTGGCGAGCAGGCGCTTCCCGGTGAAGAAGCGCGGGACGTGAGAAATGTTTCGGCGGAAGTGCTGCAGGAGGGCGTGATTTACATAATCCCGCGGCAGGTCTTCCTCGGCTGGAGCGAAACGCGCCCGCAGGTCTGGCGGCTGCTGACGGAGACGCTGACGGCGCGGCAGCGCGAGCTGGAGAAGAAGGTGGAGCTCCTCTGTCTGCGCGACGTCGAGTACCGGATTCTGTTCTATCTGGGCGAGCTGGCCACGATGCTCGGCGCAAAGGGCGACGGACAGGCGCAATATTCGATTCCGCTGTCGCAGAGCGAACTGGCCAGCCTGATCGGCGCCACACGGGAGACGACGTCAACCACCCTGAACGCCCTGGCGCGGCGCGGCCTGGTGCAGCTTGGGCGGCGGATGCTGATTGTCTCGTCGCTGGACCATGTCCGGAACGCGGCGACGCAGCGGGCGGCGGCCTCGGCGGCCACCAATTCGTAGATCGCGGCACAGCGTGCCGCGGTTTCACACCTTAGCTGACGTAACCTAAGGCAAACAAACGGCTTGCCTGCCGGTTGCCGGCGTGCAACACTCGGAGAGGTATATGAGGTATCTCCGCTTCCTGCTTCTGGGTGCGGCATGCATACTCGCCATTCAGGTCCGGGCCGGGAACGCGCCGGAGCCGGACGGCGGGAACGCGGTGGACGACGCGAACGTCAACTCTCGTTACACCGTGGAAAGCATCGACGTGGCCGGACAGCACGACTACACGCTCAGCCAGCCGGTTCTCAATGAGATCCACGGCCTGGTCGGAACCAGACTCGATTTCGAAGCGCTCACGCGACTGGCGCGCGCTATCAACCGGGAGGTGCACGCGCGCGGCGTTTCGGTGCGGCTGATGCGCGGCTCGGCGCCCGAGTATGTGCGCGTGATTCTGGAAGTGAACGAGGGCCACAACCGCTTCGATATCTCCGTGCCGAAGTTTCTGTGGCATTCGAGCGAAGGATGGACGGCGGAGGGCAAGGCGACCGCGACGGTGGGGAACAACTCGGTCTCATTCGGGCTGGCGAGCAACGCCGACGATCTGCTGGAGCGCTACGCCGGCTACAACGTGTCGTTCGAGCGGCGGTCTCTGGGCTCGGACAAGGTGAGCTTCGCGTTCCTGTTCGAGGACTACCATCAGGAGTGGAACCAGGCGACGCTGGCGGCGGCCGAGACCGATCCGCAGTTTCTCTATCGGAGCCGGCGCAACGTAGAGCCCGAAGTGACGTGGATTGTCGCGCGGGGGCTTTCGATGACCGCGGGCGTCAGCCTGGAATCGTTGGAGCCGCAGGCAGGCGGGCAGGCGCTGTCGGCCAACGCCGTCACCGGGACGGTGAAGTACCACCGGACGGTCGAAGGATCGGCGCTGAACCAGAACGTGGATGCCAGCTATAGCGTGCGCGCGGCGACGCACGAGCTCGGTTCGGATTTCGCCTACGCGCGTCATATGGTGAAGGGGCGGTACACGGCGTCGCACAACCGTCACGAAGTGGAAGTGGGATTCGAAGGCGGGGCGATCGTCGGCAACGCACCCATGTTCGAGCGGTTCGCGCCCGGCAATTCCGGCACGCTGCGCGGCTGGAACAAGTTCGATGTGGATCCGCTGGGCGGAACAAGAGTGGCGGACGGGTCTCTGGCGTACAAATACGGGCCGGTTCGCGTGTTTTACGATGCCGGCGCGGTATGGGACCGGGGCGATCGTCCCGAGGTGCGGCAGTCGCTGGGCGCGGGCCTGGAAGGGAACCTCGGTTTTCTGGGACACAATGAGTTCCTGCTGGCTTTCGCGTTTCCGCTGAATCAGGGTCGTCTTGAGCCGGTGTTTGTTGCTGGAATGAACTTCTGAACCTTTTGGCACGGTCCGGATTAGCTCGGCTGACAGGGCGCGCCCTGTTGTTTGTCGTGGCGTGCGCGGCAGAGCTGTATCCGATGCGCGTCTCCAGCGAAGACCTCTACATCACACGGCTGAACGACGATCTGCATGTGGCCGCGCCGCGCATCCATTTCCTCTCCGGCCAGCCGCTTACACGCCTGCACGACGGCATGAGCGTGCCCTTCGACTTCCAGATCACGCTGTTCAACGGCACGCGCGATATGCCATTCCGCCGCACCGTGGACCGGTTCGTGGTGAGCTACGACCTGTGGGAAGAGAACTTCAAGGTGTTGCGCGTGCGCGGTGCGCGCCGCACCGGCCTCTCCGCGCCGGACGTGGAGCGGTGGTGCTTCAACAACCTCGCCATCTCAACCGCGGGGATCGCCCGCACCGACAAGCTGTGGCTGCGGCTGGAGATTCGAGCGCAGGATTCGCCGGAAGGGGCGACCGGCGCGAGCGATCCCGGCATCAGCCTGGCCAGTCTGATTGAAGTATTCGCGCGGCCGGCGAAAAACCCGCAGCACTGGACACTGGAGTCCACGGCATTTCACCTCGACGATCTGGATCGCTGACATGCGGCGGCTGCGCACACGGCTCATCTTTGCGTTCGCGGCATCGACGCTGGTGCCGGTGGCGATCACTTTCTGGGTGACGCTCTCGCTGCTGGACCGAAGTCTCGAATACAACGCGGTGCGCGAACTGGACGAGACCTCCCAGGCGCTCGCGGCGACCGGCCGCGAATACTATCGCGCGCAGCGCGTCCTGCTGAAGCAGCAGGTGGCGGAGAAGAAGATCGAGCCGGCTGTGTTCCTCGCATCCGCTGCCGCGGACTGGCCCGCCGATGTGCGCGACTTCCACGACGAAGGCACGGCGGAGAAGTTCGCGACTGCGGGCGAACACGGCGACCGCCTGGAATACCTGGTTCGGCGCGGCGACGACGTGCTCCGCTACTCCATGGCGCTGGAAGGCGTCTCCATGGGGCAACTGGCCACGGTATATAAGCAGTCGCGCGCGGTTGTGGACCGGCTGGACAATCCGCGGCGCGGCCTGTTCGGCGCGTTTCTGGCGATTGCGATCGCGGTATGGTGCGCGTCGCTGGCGGTGGTGGTGTGGTGGGCGCATCGCATCAGCCGGCCGATTCGCGAACTGACCGGCGGCCTCTCACAGGTGGCCGGCGGGAATCTGGAATACCGCGTCAGAGCCAGGAGCGACGACGAGATCGGCGAGGCGGCCCGGGCCTTCAACCGGATGACCTCGGAACTGCAGCACGCGCGCGAGCGGCTGGTGCAGGCGACGCGGCAGGAGAGCTGGCAGGCGGTGGCGCGCAAGATGGCGCACGAAGTGAAGAACTCGCTGACCCCGATTCGCCTCACCATGGAAGAGATCGCCGCGCGCGGCAGCGAGAATCAGCCGGAGTTCCTGCAGCAGGCCGCGCAGATCGTGGTCGATGAAGTGACCTCGCTGGAGCGGCGCGTAAGCGCGTTTACGCAGTTCGCCACCGAACCGCCGGTGTGCCCCGCCGCGGTGGATGTGAATTCGCTGGTGGAAGATCGCATTGCCTTTCTGCGCAAATCGCATCCCGAAGTGGAGTATCAGATCCGGCTGTGCGACGGCCGTCCGCTGGCGTTCGCCGATGAAGACCTGGTGCGCGGCGTATTGACGAATCTTCTGGAGAACGCGGCGCAGGCGGCCCGGCCCGGCGGCAGCGTGCTCAGCATGACCGCGACCGAAAACGGGAACGTGCGCATTGAGGTGCACGATTCCGGCCCGGGCCTGAGCGCTCTGGCGCGCAGCACGCTGTTCCAGCCCACCATTTCGTTCAAGCAGAACGGCATGGGGCTGGGGCTCTCGATCGCGCATAAGAGCGCGGTGCTTTCCGGCGGCGACATTCAACTGGTGCCCGGAGAGCTGGGCGGCGCGGCGTTTCGCGTCGTGCTGCCGCGCATGAAACAGGAAACATGAGTCCCCGACGAATTCTCATCCTTGACGACGAGCAGAACATTTGCCGCACCCTCCGTCTGATTCTGGAGCACGAGGGCTACACGGTTTCGACGGCCTTCTCCCTGTCTGAGGCGAAGGGCGAGGCGGCGCGCGCCGACGCGATGCTGATCGACGTCAGGCTGCCCGACGGCAGCGGTATCGATTTCCTGCGCCAGGTGCGCCAGGTGGACAGTGAGACGCCGGTGATCATGATCTCCGGCCACGGCACCATTGCCGATGCGGTGGAAGCAACGCGCTCGGGCGCTTTCGATTTTCTGGAGAAGCCGCTGAGCCGCGACCGCGTGCTGCTGGCGCTGCGCAATGCGCTGGAGAGCTCGAACCTGCGGCGGGAGAACGAGCGGCTGCGCGAGCTGACGGGGAGCGGTCCGCGGATGATCGGGTCGTCGGCGGTGTTCCAGCGCGTGCTGGAGCAGGCAACGATGGCGGCGCGGTCCGATGCGCGGATTTTGCTGATGGGCGAATCGGGCACGGGCAAGGAACTGCTGGCGGCGCACGTGCATCGCGAGAGCCCGTTCGCCGAGGGCCCGTTCGTGAAGGTGAACTGCGCGGCGATTCCGGGCGAGCTGCTGGAGAGCGAACTGTTCGGGCACGAGAAGGGATCGTTCACGGGCGCGGTGACGGCGCGCAAAGGCAAGTTCGAGCTGGCCAACGGCGGCACGATTTTCCTGGATGAGGTGGGCGACCTGCACGCGTCGTCGCAGGCGAAGCTGCTGCGGGTGCTGCAGGAGGGCGAGTTCCATCGCGTGGGCGGCGAGCAGTCGATCCGCGTGAGCGTGCGCGTGGTGTCGGCGACGAACCGGAATCTGAGCGATCTCGTGGAGCAGCAGAAATTCCGCGAGGATCTGTACTACCGGCTGTGTGTGGTACCGATTCGCGTGCCGTCGCTGCGCGAGCGGCCGGGCGACATTCGTCCGATGGCCGAGTATTTTCTGGAGGAGTTCTGCACGCGCAATAATTTTCGGCCGAAACGTTTCGATGCGGACGTATTTCCGCTGCTGGAATCGTGGCACTGGCCGGGGAACGCGCGGGAGCTGCGGAACGCGGTGGAGCGGATGGCGATTCTGACCGCGGGGAATGTGCTGACGGAGGAATCGGTGCCTGTGGAGATTCGCATCGCGCTGGATGTGCCGCCGCCGTCGAATCTGAAGGAGACGCGCGCGTCGGCGGAGCGGGAACACATTGTGCGGGTGCTGGAGGAGACGAGCTGGAACGTGTCGGGCGCCGCACGGGTGCTGGGGATGGAGCGGACGAATTTGCACAAGCGGATTCGGGCGCTGGGGATTGTGCGCGGGAAAGTGCATGGGGTGGCGGAGTAGGGCGTTGCTATACTCGGATTGCGGAGGTGCCGGATGAGCGATTCCAACGATCCCCTCCAGAACTTCAACGCAGATCCAACACTCGAGGAGCTGATCGCGCAGCAGCGAAAGTCTCCCGTCCGCGACATCTCTTCACTTCGCGGCAACTTCTGGCCGCAGGAGGAATCCGTCGAGGACTTCCTGGAAGCGCTGCACGAATGGCGCGGGCATAAGCAGGCAGACCCGGCCGCATGAACGCGGTTGTGGTCGACACCGACGTCGTTTCTTTCATCTTCAAAGGCCATGCGACCGGAGCGCTCTATGAGCGCGACCTCGATGGGCATACGCTGATGATTTCGTTCATGACCGTCGCGGAACTCGAACGGTGGGCAATCCAGAAACAATGGGGTGAAGGGCGGCGGCGCTGGCTGGATCTTCACCTTGATCGTTTCGTGGTGGTTCCGTTTACGCGCCGGATGTGTACGCTTTGGGCAGAGGCGACTGTCACTGCACGAAGTCGTGGGCGCCGGATCGAATGCGCGGACGCGTGGATCGCGGCCACCGCGATGCAGTACGATGTTCCGCTGGTAACTCACAATCGCGCTGATTATCTCGGCGTGCCCGATTTGAAGCTCATCTCTCACGAAGACTGACCGCCGGCCCTGCGATAATGGCCCCATCCCATGGCCCAGTTGCCTTACAGCAGGCGCGAGCAGCGCGGATGGTACATGTACGACTGGGCGAACTCCACCTTCACCACCACCGTCGTCACGCTCTTCCTTGGCCCCTTCCTCACCGCACTGGCGAAATCGGCCGCGGGGCCCGACGGCCGCATTCATCCGCTGGGCATCCCCGTCGATCCGCGCTCGTGGTGGAGCTACCTCGTCTCGCTGTCGGTACTCATGCAGGTCGTCGTGCTCCCGCTGCTCGGCACCGTCGCCGATTTCAGCCCGCACAAGCGTCGGCTGATGGGCGTGTTCGCGTACATCGGAGCGCTCGCCACCACCGCGATGTTCCTGCTCACCGGCGGGACATGGCTGCTCGGCGGCGTGCTGTTCCTGGTCGCGAACCTCGCGTTCGGCGCGTCCATCGTGGTCTACAACTCGTTCCTGCCGGATATCGCTCCGCCGGAACAGCGCGACGCAGTTTCGTCGAAGGCGTGGGGCATCGGCTATCTCGGCGGCGGTCTGCTGCTGGCGCTGAATCTCGCGCTGTTCGCGAAAGCCGATGCGCTGGGCATCTCTGAAGGTCTGGCCGTGCGCATCAATCTGGCGTCGGCGGGGGTGTGGTGGGCGCTGTTCACGCTGATCCCGCTGGCCTGCCTGCGCGACCGTCCGCCGGGCCGTGCGCGCACGTCAAGCGAAACCCTTACCAGCACCTTGCGCGCTTTCGGCGCCACGCTCGCCGAGATGCGCCGCTACCCGCAAACGCTGCGCTTCCTCATCGCCTACCTGATCTACAACGACGCGGTACAGGCCGTGATCACGCTCTCGGCGCAGTTCGGCAACGACGAACTGAAGCTCTCCATGGCCGACCTCACCATGGTCATCCTGATGGTACAGTTCGTCGCCTTCTTCGGCAATTTTCTGTTCAACTGGCTGGCGAAGTGGCTCGGCGCGAAAACAGCGGTGATGCTCAGCCTGCTCATCTGGACGGGCGTGCTGGTGGCGATGTACGTCTCGGTCCGCAATCGCGCCCAGTTCTTCATCGCCGCCGCTGTGGTGGCCATCGTGCTTGGCGGGACGCAGGCGCTGAGCCGCTCGCTGTTCGCGCAAATGATCCCCAAAGGACGCGAGGGCGAGTACTTCAGCGTGTACGAGATCAGCGACAAGGGCACAAGCTGGCTGTGCCCGTTGCTGTTCGGACTCGCCCTGCAGCTCACCGGGAGCTATCGGCTGGCTATCCTCTCGCTGGTGACGTTCTTCCTCGGCGGGTTGCTGATACTCTCGACCGTGAATGTGCGTCGCGCAGCGGCGGAGGCCCGGCCCGAAGGATGACGACCCGCTTGTCTTCGGCGGACTGGCCGGCCGCTAATGCGCGTTGGGGGTCGCAAGTTTGGGCGGCGCGGGAGCGGCCTGCTCGCTGCTGGGCGGAACGATGCCCTTGATGCGCATATACGTGACCATGTTGCCGTAGTGCTCATAGTTGTGAGCGGTGTTCACCGACAGCACGGTCAGCTTCGGGAAGTCGCGCCCCATGAACTTCACCGTTTCCACGCCGTTCGCATCGGTGGTGGCGTCAAAGGCTTTGCCGCAGTGGGCGATGGCGTCCTTGAGCGCCTGCACCAGATCGGCCTTGGCGGTTTTCGTCTTCTCGATGCTGGCGGTGGCAGGGGGCTCACCGAGCACCATCCCGCAGAACATGTTATTGGCGTCAGCAAGGTGGCCGACAAGCTGGCCGAAAGTGCGCACATCGGCGGTGGGCCGGAACGAGTAGTTCTCTTCCGGCATCTTTTCCGCGCCCGCCACAACGTTGTGCGTCAGGAACATGTAGACGCCCCTCTCGGCGCCGGTGAGCGGATTTGCCGGGGGTTGCTGGGCAAAACAGGAGCCAGCCGCGAAAACGAGGCAGAAGGTAATAAGTTTCTTCATGGGAATCACCTGTGCGATTATGCCACACGTACCGGCACGTATTTTGCCCGACCTCGTCAAATCACTTGCGCGTGTCTTGTCAGCCGCGCTATTCCTGTATAGCAGTACCAACCCAAAGGAGCACCATGCGGACTTTGCTGATTGCTGCAGTATGCGCGGCGTTTGCAGTTACAACCTTCGCCGCCGAGAACCATTCCGATGTGTTCGCGAAACACTGGAAGACGGCCGGAGACTACACCCTGGCCATTGCTGACCAGATGCCGGCTGAGAATTACGGTTTCAAGCCCGTCCCCGAACAAATGAGTTTCGCGGAACAGCTTGTACACATCGCCGAAGCGAACCTGTATTTCTTCGCCGCTCTGTCTGGCGACAAAGCCACTCTGGAAAAGCCAAAGACGCTCGACAAGGAGTCGGTCGTCAAATACGTACGCGCTTCGTTCGAATGGTGCGGCGGCCAGCTGACCAAGATTACCCCGGAGACGCTGATGAAGAGCTTCCCGCTGGAGGGCCAGCAGATGTCCGGCCATGAGGTGATGATGCTGGCCTGGGACCACACCACACACCACCGCGGCCAGTTGATCGTCTATCTCCGCCTGAAAGGCATCAAACCCACCGACTACAAGTTCTGAGTTTCCCTCCGGGGCAGGGGAATTCCCTGCCCCCCATATTCCGTCCGTCATTCCACTGTAACGATTGCCGTTGTATCCTCCTCGAACATCCCAATATGGCTACTGCGGCACCTGCACTCGACGCGAAACTCCGCCGAAGCCCCGGTCGCATCGGCGTACTCGTATTTCTTCTGGTTCTGGCGGTCGGAATCGGATATGCAGCCATTCACCTGCTGTCGGACCTCGAAAACGTCCACAGCACATCCATTTTTCCATTTGTTCTGCTGGGCGTGGCGTTGTTGATTGCGCTCGGCTTCGAGTTCGTCAACGGATTTCACGACACCGCCAATGCGGTGGCCACGGTCATCTATACGCACTCGCTGGAACCGCACCTCGCCGTCGTCTGGTCCGGCGCGTGGAACTTCGTCGGCGTCATGGTTTCCAGCGGCGCGGTGGCTTTCAGCATCATCTCTCTGCTGCCCGTGGAACTGATTCTGCAGGTTGGCAGCGGCGCCGGATTTGCCATGGTTTTCGCGCTGCTGGTGGCGGCGATCGTGTGGAATCTTGGGACCTGGTGGCTGGGGCTGCCCAACTCCAGCTCGCACACGCTCATCGGATCGGTGATCGGCGTCGGCATCGCCAACCAGCTCATGGCCGTGAGGACCGGCACCAGCGGAGTGGACTGGGAACAGGCGGCCACTGTCGGCAAAGCCCTCCTGTTCTCCCCGCTGATCGGATTCGTACTGGCCGCCCTGCTGCTGCTGGCCTCGAAGCTGCTCATCCGCGACAAGCGTCTCTATGACGCTCCGGTGGGCGACGCACCGCCGCCGTTCTGGATTCGCGGGCTTCTCCTGCTCACCTGCACCGGCGTCAGCTTCGCGCATGGCTCCAACGACGGACAAAAGGGAATGGGTCTGATCATGCTGATTCTGATCGGCACCGTACCCACCGCTTATGCCCTGAACCACGCCGTGACGGCGCGGCAATCGCAGGATTTCGTCGCGGTTTCGCACCAGGCGGTGGACACGCTCAATCATTACCGCTCGCCCGACGCGGTGATCGCCGATTCGCGCGAGGAGCTGGCAGAGTTCATCCGCATGCGCAAATTCACGCCGAACACCATGCTGGCCCTGCAGACGCTGATCAACGACATCGGCACCGAAATGGCTCAGTTCCACGTTCTGCGAAACGTTCCGCCGGAGCGCACGCGGAACTTCCGCAACGACATGTACGTGGTCAGCGAAACCCTGCGTCTGATGGACAAGACAAAGACGCCCGCCATCACGGCCGCTGACTGGGTTGTGCTGAAGAACTACAAGAGCCATATCGACCGCGCCACGCGCTTCATTCCGACCTGGGTGAAGGTGGCAGTTGCGATGGCGCTCGGACTGGGAACCATGGTCGGGTGGAAGCGGATTGTGGTCACCGTGGGCGAAAAGATCGGCAAGCAGCACCTGACCTACGCCCAGGGCGCCGCGGCAGAGATCACCGCCATGGCCACCATCCTCACCGCGGATTCGCTCCACGTACCCGTCAGTACCACCCACATCCTGTCGTCGGGGGTCGGCGGCACCATGACCGCCAATGGCTCCGGCCTGCAGTGGGACACAATCCGGAACATGGCTATGGCGTGGGTGCTGACGCTGCCGGCGTCGATTGTGCTGTCGGCGCTGCTGTTCTGGGCGTTTCGCTCGATGGCGGGTTAAGGGCAGGTTTCAATAAGCGGCACCATGGGCGGCACGGGCTAAAGCTTGTGCCGCTTTTGCTTTTTCTTCTGAATTGCTTACAATCACGATAGAGTGGCGAGCGATCCGGCAGAACCCATCTATGGCCGGCTGCACGATCTGGCCTTCGATCTGGTGAAGGAAGCCAGCGGCCTGTCCGCCGCAGTCCCCCCAAAACTGGCCGAAGCGTTGGCCGGCATCATCCGGCTGGCGAATGCCCGCGCGTCGGCGGCAATAGATCCCGAGCCGGTGGAGATCGCCGTCCACGTCGCCGTGGAGCAACAGATAGACGCGGGGGCCGATCACGGTCATCCGGCATCCGCGGCCTTCCTCGGATGGGCCTGGCGTGAATTGTACGGTGGTGACGGACTCGCGGGCGACCTGGCGGGTTTCGAAAGCGTCTACACCGTGGTGCCCGGCCGCTTCCGTCAGGTATTGGCCGTCCCCGCTTCGTATCACCGCCTGATGCAGACGCGCCCCTTCCTCCGCGGAGAGGGTCCGGTAGCGCGGCTGATGGCCCACGCCGCCCTGACACGGCTGGAGATCGGCGCGCTATGGTCGGTGTCGCGCGCGCTGGCGCGAGACCTGCCGCAGTATCGCGAGCTGGTGGCGGCCGAGGGCAAATCCGACGAAACCGGCATCTTCGGCAATCAGGCGCTGATGGAGTTCTGCCGCTTCTTTCTGACGTCGGCCATTGCCGAGGTCCGCGCGTTGCGGGCCCTGCTCGACCCGGCGGAGCTTCTGCCGCGTGTGGAGCAGTACTGCCGCGAAGAGCTGCCGGAGGGCTCGTATGCGGTGCTGCGCGAGGTGATCCTGCGCGGCGAGCTGCCGCGAGCCGAGGTGGAGACCGTGGTCCCCTTCCGCGAGCGCAAAGCCCGGCAGATCAGCAGCGCCCTGCGCGAACGCGGCCTGCTCGTCTCCAGCGGCGTGCGCGCGCCCCTGCGCATCGCCCTGCCGGACGCGGTGGCGGCGCGCTGGTTCCCGGGGCTGGAGTGAGACTTCGGAAACGTTAGAATAGGCTTCGTGGGGTTCGACGACTACAAGGTGATTCTCTACCGCAATCAGCCTGAGGGCTGGGTCGCCGAGATTCCGGCAATACCCGGCGTCGACCTCAGCAACTCCGCCAGCCTGCTGGACATCATGGAACGGCGTGGGTAATCGCTGGCGGCCGCCGTTCTAAAATCAGACCAATGTCTCTTTTGCGCCTCGTCCTCGTCGCGCTCATGGCCGTAGCGGCCTGCGGCGCGCAATCCCTCGCCGATTTCGAGAAACGCGTCACCGAATTCACCCTCGCCAACGGTTTCCATTTCATCGTTCTGGAGCGGCACGAAGCGCCCGTCGTCTCGTTTCACTCCTACGTGAACGCGGGCTCGGTGAACGATCCCAGCGGAGAAACCGGCATCGCTCACATGTTCGAGCACATGGCCTTCAAAGGCACGCCGCAGATCGGCACCACCGACTATCCCGCTGAAAAGCGCGCCCTCGATGAAGTCGAGCGCATCTACGATCAGTACGACGCCGAGCGCGCCCGCGGCGGCAAGGCCGACCCCGCGAAACTGAAGGAACTGGAGGCCAGCCTCCACGCGGCCATCGAAAAGGCCAACTCCTATGTCGTCCCCAACGAGTTCGCGCAAATTGTCGAGGCGAACGGCGGCGTGGGCCTGAACGCCGGCACCAGCAACGATTCCACGCAATACTTCTACAGCTTCCCCTCCAATCGCGTCGAGCTCTGGTTCCTGCTCGAAGCCGAGCGCTTCGCCGAACCCGTCTTCCGCGAGTTCTACAAGGAGCGCGACGTCGTCCGCGAGGAGCGGCGTCAGCGCACCGAATCCGATCCCCAGGGCCTGCTGGTGGAAGCCGCGCTGGCCACCGCGTTCGAGGCGCATCCATATCATGTGGGCGCGGTCGGCTGGGCCAGCGACATTGAGAACTTCCGCCTGAAGGAGGCGGTGAAGTTCTATCACGAATACTACGTGCCGGCGAACATCACCATCGGCATCGCCGGCGATGTCGATCCCAAACAGGCGCGTGAATACGCCGAGAAATACTTTTCGCGCGTCCCCGCCGGTCCGATGCCGCTGGGCGTCCGCACCGTGGAGCCGCCGCAGATCGGACCCAAAACCGTGGCCGTCGAGTCGCCGTCGCAGCCGCTCTCCCTGGTCATGTACAAGCGGCCGAACCAGACCGATCCCGACGATCCCGTTCTCGACGTCATCTCCGACATCCTCTCCAGCGGCCGTACGTCCATGCTTTATACCGACATGGTGCGCGACAAGCAGATCGCGCTGGCCGCGCAAACCGGCTCGACGTTCCCTGGAGGCAAGTACCCGAACCTCTTCATCTTCTTCCTCGCGCCGAATATGGGACACACGCTGGAGGAGAACGAGAAGGAATGCGATGCCGTGATCGAGCGGCTGAAGAATCAGAAAGTGGATGACGAGACGCTGAAGCGCGTGAAGACGCGAATCCGCGCCGGCCTCATTCGCCAGCTCGACAGCAACGAGGGGCTGGCCTCGCAGCTCTGCTTCTACTATGTGGCCTACGGCGACTGGCGCAAGCTTTTCACCGGCCTTGACGACATCGACAAGGTCACCGCGGACGACGTGCAGCGCGTCGCGCGCAAATACCTGGTGACGGGGCATCGCACCGTGGCGTACATCGTTCCGCCCGCCGCCGCGAACGCGGAGAAGGGAGAAGCGAAGTGAAACGCCGCCCGATCCTCCTCGCTCTGCTCGCCGTGGTGGCCTGCGCCGCCCAGACCGAAGCTCCCATTCCCTTCCCTGACTGGAAGGCCCTGAAGTTCCCGGCCCTTCGCTCGCCCGTCATCCCGAAGCCCGAGGAATTCACGCTGCCCAACGGCATGCGCGTCTACTTGCTCGAAGATCATGAGCTCCCGCTGGTCAGCGGTACTGCCCTCGTCCGCGTGGGTAATCTGTTCGATCCCGCGGACAAGGTCGGCCTCGCCGACATCACCGGCGCAGTGATTCGCTCTGGCGGCACGAAAGAGCTGACCGGCGATCAGATCGACGTGCAGCTCGAAAACGTCGCCGCGTCGGTGGAGAGCGGCATCGCCGAATCGAGCGGCACCGTTTCGTTCTCCTGTCTGAAAGAGAACACGGGGCTCACGCTGGGCCTGTTTCACGACGTTCTGACGTCACCCGAGTTCCGTCAGGACAAGATCGACCTGATTCGCACGCAGTACCGCAGCTCCATCGCCCGCCGCAACGACGATCCCGGCAGCATTGCCAATCGCGAATTCGCCAACACCATCTACGGCCACGGGACGCCGTACGGGTGGATGCCCGAGTACGCCACGCTCGACAACATCACGCGCGACGACGTGATGGGGTTCTATAAGCGCTACTACTTCCCGGCGAACGTCATGCTCGCGGTGATCGGCGATTTCAACTCCGCCGAAATGCGCGATCGGCTCACCCGCCTTTTCGCCGACTGGACTTACAAGCAGCCGCCGGCGCCAAAATTCCCCGAGGTCGTTCGTGCCGATACCGCGGGCACCTGGCTGGCTGCGAAGAGCGACGTGAACCAGACCTTCTTCGAGGTCGGCCACCTCGGAGGCCTGCTCAGCGACAAGGACTACGCGGCGCTCGACGTCGCGGCGGACATTCTGGGCGGCGGCCTGGAGAGCCGGCTCATGCGCCGCATCCGTACCAAGCTGGGCTATGCCTACGGTGTCTACTCGTCATGGGGCGCCAACTACGATCACCCCGGTCTGTTCGAGATTAGCGGCAGCACGCAGTCGAAATACACCGTGGCAACCCTGAAGGCCGTTCGCGAAGAGATCGAAGGCATGCGCACCGCGGAGGTCACCGACGACGAGTTGCGCACCGCCCGCGACAAGGTCGAGAACAGTTTCGTCTTCCTCTTCGACAAACCCGAAAAAACGCTGGGCCGTATTGTCCGCTACGACTATTACGGCTATCCGCGCGATTTCATCTTCCGCTTCCAGAAAGCGGTGCAGACGGTGACGAAGGCCGACATCCTGCGGGTCTGCAAGCAGTACTGGGACCCGCGGCGTCTGACCATCGTGGCGGTTGGCAATCCGTCCGGTTTCGGCGAGCCGCTGAGCGGCCTCGGCGTCCCGGTGAAGCCCATCGACCTGACCATTCCGCCCCCACAGTCGAAGTAACGCATTCGGACGTGGGCGACGTCAAAGGAATGCAGGGTATGTGTATCTTTCGACGGCTGAGCGCGGCTGGCGCTCTTTTCTTTCTGGCTGCGGCCCTTCATGCGGAAGGCTCGGAAGCGCGCGCGAAGCGCGTCATCGGCGAGGCCATCGCCGCACTGGGCGGCGACGCATTTCTCCATATGACCGATCGCACCGAAAGCGGCCGCGCCTACGCCTTCTACCGCGAGAAGCTCACCGGGCTGGCCACCGCCACCATCTACACGCAGTACGTGGCGATTTCCGATCCCCGGGAACTGGCCGTGCGTGAGCGCGATTCCTTCGGCAAGGGCAAAGAGGACTACGCCAATCTCTTCACCGGCCAGGGCGCCTGGGACATTACCTATCGCGGCGCTCGCCCGCTGCCCAAAGACCGCTTGCCGCGCTACAAGGAAACCGCCCGGCGGAATATCTTTTATATCCTCCGTCAGCGCCTGCATGAGCCCGGCATGCTCTTCGAATCGCGCGGCGCCGATGTGCTCGACAACCGCCCCGTGGAAATCGTCGACATCACCGATGGCGACAACGACACCACCACTGTCTACTTCGACCAGACCACCAAATACCCCACACGGCAGGTCTTTTACCGGCGCGATCCGGTGTCGAAGGACCGTGATGAGGAAGTCACCATCTTTTCCAAGTACCGCGACGTCGGCGGCGTCTTCTGGCCGTTCGACGTGCAGCGCATGCGCAACGGCGAGATCATCTTCCAGATCTACGCCGAGTCGGTGAAGATCAACCAGAACCTTCCCGACAAGCTCTTCGAGCTCCCGCCTGGCGCGCCGATTCTCAAAGCCCAGGACTGAGCAGGCTTACGGCACCCTGGCGGATTGCGAAGCCACGGCCTGCCAGTCGCTGTTGCGCTGAACAAAGACGTCTGTCCAGACATACTTCCCGCTGGAGTCCTTGCCGTTGGTCCTGCTCTTTTCGGTGTCGCTGCCGGTGACCACCGCCACCGCGCCAAAGACACGAACCTCCATGGGGCCCATTTCGATGCTGTCCAGCGAATCCGTCTTCAGCGCGCCCAGCGCGGCGGCCTTGTCAGCCACCCTGCCGTCCCAGCCCACCCCTTTCCAGTCGTCGCCCAGAATGGCAGCGAGCTTTTCGGCGTTCTTCGTTTTCAATGCCTGCACCCAGTCGTTCTCGAGTTGGGTGAGAACCTGAACCAGAGCCTGCCGGGCGGGCACGGACCTGATCTTCCTGGCGGTTTCCGCCGCTCCCGCTTTCTTAGCGGTGCTGGCGGTTTTCGGAGTTGTAGCCGGTTTGGCAGCCGCAGCCCTGGAACCGACCGGGGTGGAGGCCGGAATCTGTGCCATCACCACAGCCGTTCCCATGGCCGCCGTCAAAGCCGTCAACATCAGTCGTTTCATGGTCACTAATATAACCTGACGGCCGGGAAGTGCCGATGTTAGACTAAGAAACCACGTGGAGGGGACCGAGATGGATCGTCGATTGACGCGGCGTGAGTCGCTGCTGCGGTGCGCGGCCCTTGGCGCGCTGAAACTGGCCCCGGGAATCGGGCTCGCCGCCGCCGTTTCCAGCATCGAGGCGCAGGAGCAGAGCGCCCGTAAGCCCACCCCGCCGAACGAGATCGGCCCGTTCTATAAGAGGCTCGCCCCGCACACGGCGGTGTTGCGTACCCCCGGCGATCCCGGCCTGCCCGTCACCGTCAGCGGACGAGTCTTCGATACGCGCGGCAACGTCCTCGAGGGCGCCAAAATGGAAATCTGGCAGGCCGACCACCTCGGCCATTACGATCTCGATGGATACCGTTATCGCGCCATCCTCTTCGCTAACGACAACGGCGCATACTCGTTCGACTCGGTGATGCCCGGCCACTATCCTGATCGCGTGTGCCAGCACATCCACTACATCGTGTCGGCGCCCGGCCATAAGCCTCTGATTACGCAGCTCTACTTCGCCACCGATCCGGTCTTTGAGGGCGACCCGGACCACAACTACACCCGTGACCCTCTCATCGGCGACCGCGAACTGGTTCGTCCGGTCACGCTTGGCGGGGATCCGGCCGAAATCCACGCCCGCGTCTACTTCGACGCCGTTCTGGAGCGCTTATGAGACGAGCTGTCGCAGCATTTGTCCTTGGTGCTGCCGCGCTGGCGGCCCAGGCCTCGGCTGAGCCCGAGGAGTTTGCCGCAATCTCCGCGCCGGCCACGCCCGAACAGTTCTTCATGTCGAGGAGCGGCACGCTGGCTGGAGCGGTTTGCGCCGACAAAAAGCTCCGCCTGTGGTCTCTGCCGGACGGCAAACCACTGCGCGAGTTCGATCTGGGCCCCAGATCCTTCGCCGCTCTCTCCGGCGACGGCCAGTGGGTCGCCGCCGCCGACTTCGAGGGCGACGTCCGTCTCTGGAACGCCGGCACCGGCGCCGAACAGATGCACCTCCGGCTGCCCATGCGCCCTTCCGCCATGGCCCTTTCGGCCGATGGCCGTCGCTTTGCCATTGCCCCCGTCTCCCAACCCGTGCAGGTGTACGATACCGCGACCGGCAACAAGCTCTTCGAACTTCCTCGGGTCGTCGGCGGAACCACGGCCATCACGTTCTCCGACGATGTCGAATTACTCGCCACGGGTGACGCCGACACCTCTGTCCGCATCTTCGACGCCCGCAGCGGCGCAATGCTCGACCACAACACCGATTTCCTGCTTGAGCCTTTCGCCGTCGCCTTTACCCCCGATCGCAAACATCTCTTTGCGGGCGGAGCGGACAAGACGATCATTCAGATCGACATAGCGCTGGGTGAGGTGGTCCGGAAATCCACCAGAACCGCCGATCCCATCGGCGTCCTCGATGTTTCCCCAGACGGCCGGCTGGTAGCCGCCGCGCTGATGCACGCCGACGGTTTCAGCGTGCCTGCGCCGGTGCTCGTCTCCGAGGTCGCAACCGGCAAGCAGGTGCAGCAGTGGCTGCCGCCGTCCGCGCCCATCGGGGGCGGCTGGACCTCCGACGGCCACCTCATTGCCGCCACCCTCGCGCGCGACTCGATCCGCCTCTGGCGCATCCGATAAGCCCAACCGGCACAACTAGTTGCCGTCCACCGCCAGATCGCCGGTGGTATTCTCCCGGCAGCAGCGGAACCCGCCAGGAGGCGAACGCAATGCGAACTGCTCCCCGTGACAAAACGAAGCCAGTCGAGCTCCAGCGCCCGGTGACAAAAACGAACCCAATTCCCCCCTCGGCCCTCCCGGCCCCCCTGCCCTGGAAGAAAATAAACAAAACGAACCCAATTCCGGCCCGTCACCTTCTGTAAACTGGATTGTCGAACTGAAGTCCCACATAGAACCATGAAGATAGCCACATTGTTGACCGCCGCAGCGCTGGCGTCGTCGCTGATCGCAGCCGCCGGGGAGACCGGCCGCCTCCACATCCCCATCGAGCAGTTCAAACTGGATAACGGCCTCCGCATCATCGTCTCCGAAGACCACTCCGCCCCCACCGTCGCCGTCAGTGTTACCTACAACGTCGGCTCGCGCGACGAGCGCAAGGGCCGCACCGGCTTCGCCCACCTGTTCGAACACATGATGTTCCAGGGCAGCCAGAACGTCGGCAAAGGCGAGCACTTCATCCTCGTCCTCAACAACGGCGGCGAGATGAACGGCAGCACCACTCAGGACCGCACCAACTACTACGAGGCCTTCCCTTCTAACCAGCTCGACCTCGGCCTTTTCCTCGAAGGCGACCGCATGCGCTCCCTCGCCGTGAACGAAGCGAACCTGGTGAACCAGCGCAATGCCGTCCAGGAAGAGCGCCGCATCGGCGAGGACAACGCGCCTTACGGCCAGGTGGAGGACACGCTCAATGAGCTCGCCTACGGCAACTTCGCCAACGCGCATTCCGTGATCGGCTCCATGGACGACCTCAACGCCGCCTCGGTGAAGGATGTGCAGGACTTCTTCCGCACCTACTACGCCCCAAACAATGCAGTGCTCGTGCTGGTGGGGGACATCGATGCGAAAGCCGCCCTATCGAAGGTCAATAAATACTTTGGCAGCATTCCTCGTCAGCCCGC
>Ga0335084_10002084_pt1 | contig 19128 bp, 15 predicted proteins | sample Lox_Sample_44_FD_206721 | JGI IMG/M metagenome (GOLD analysis project Ga0335084, IMG submission 206721) | Soil microbial communities from Loxahatchee National Wildlife Refuge, Florida, United States - Lox_Sample_4.4 | ecosystem: Environmental > Terrestrial > Soil > Wetlands | place: USA...
AGAAGTGCTGCCAGATACCGACGAAATCCATGAACTTCAGATCGACATAAATGGCCTTGCGCTCCTTGGCCATCTCGAGGACCTGCTTCGGGGTGTATTTCGCCATCGAGGTCGTGTCTCCGTGGTTGGGCAACGGGTGAGTGGCGGCCTGAGATAGCACGGCTCGTGCCACGCGGGGTCCGGATTTCGCCGCCCGGAATCCTGGAAAGACGGGGAGAATTACTGGCAGGGTGCCCGACTTCGGGGCAGTTCCTGCCTGCCTTTCAGGCAGCCGGAGGGGCGATCACTTCGCCCGCATCCCCAGGGCGCGCATCCGTTCCCGGAGCGTGTTCCGGTTCATCCCGAGCAGCTCGGCGGCGCGGAGCTGGTTCCCGCGGGTCCTCGCCAGCGCGGCCGCGATGAGCGGCGCCTCGACCGCCTGCAGCGCGGCCTGGTAGCGGCCGCCCTCGGGCTCGGCCGCGTCGAGGATCGACTCCACCAGGCCACCGAGGCCGCGCTCCGCCCCGGTGGCGGCCGGGAGGAGGCCCATCAGATCCTTCGCGGCGAGGCGCGGCCCGTTGAGCTTCAGGAGCGCGCGCTGGACCACGTTCTGCAGCTCGCGCACGTTGCCGGGCCAGGCGTGGGCGAGGAGGAGCGGCTCGGCGTCCCGGGCCAGCGCCACCGGCCGCCCCTTGAGCTGCTCGCCGTACTTCGCGATGAAGTGGCGCGCGAGCAGGATGACGTCGCCCTCGCGCTCGCGGAGCGGCGGGAGCCTGAGCGGCACCACCGCGAGCCGGTAGTAGAGGTCGCGCCGGAAGCGGCCCTCCTCCACCGAGCGGGCCAGGTCGGCGTTGGTCGCGGCGACGATGCGCACGTCCACCGGCAGCGGGCGCGTGCCGCCCACCCGGTCGATCTCGCGCTCCTGCAGGACCCGGAGCAGCTTCGCCTGGAGGTCCATCGGCATCTCGCCGATCTCGTCGAGGAAGAGCGTGCCTCCGCTCGCCAGCTCGAACTTGCCGGGGCGCCGCTCCACCGCGCCGGTGAACGACCCCTTCTCGTGGCCGTACAGCTCGCTCTCGATGAGGTCCTTCGGGATGGCCGCCATGTTGACGGTGATGAAGGGCCCCCGGGAGCGCATCGAGTTGGCGTGGATGGCCCGCGCCACCAGCTCCTTGCCGGTGCCCGACTCGCCCATGAGCAGCACCGTCATCTCGGTGCGGGCCACCCGGCCGATCTCCTTGTAGACCTCGACCATCGCCGCCGACCGCCCGATGAGCGTCTCGGGGAGGGCCACCTTCTCGAAGCGCCGCGGCTCGGCGTTGGGGTCGATCCCGTCCTCGACCGAGGGCGCCGGCCCGGGCTCGTGGAGCTCGTGGCCCTCCGGCGGCGGGGTGGCGGCGAGGTCCTTCACGATCCGCTCGACGCGCGCCAGGTCGAACGGCTTGCCGAGGTAGTCCGCGGCGCCGCGCTTCATCGCCTCGACGGCGGAGCGCATGGTGTCCTCGGCGGTCATCACCACCACGAACGGCGAGTTGCTGCGCCCGGCCACCTCGCCGAGGAGCGTGAACCCGTCGTCGCCGGGGAGGCGCACGTCGAGGAGCACCAGCCCGACGCCGTCGCGCCCCGTGCCGAGCGCGCGCAGCTTGTCGCGCGCCTCCTCGGCGCTGGCCGCCTCCTCCCACGGAACGCCGGCCCGCTCGCAGGTCCGGGCGAGCACGAACCGGACGGAGGGCTCGTCGTCGACGATGAGGACCTTGCGCACGCGTCGCTCCCCCGGGGCGGTGCGGGCCACGCCGGGCCCGGACGAGATCGTTTCGACTTCCATTCCGGATGGTCCCACAGCAAGAACGGGGCCACCCGCCGGACGGTTCTCCTACGAGGTCTCGAGCGGCAGGAACAGGTTCGCCTCCGCGCCACCGCCGGCGCGGTTCTTCACCTCGATCCGGCCGCCGTGGGCCTCCACGATCCGCCGCGAGATCGCGAGGCCGAGGCCGGTGCCGTGCGGCTTCGAGGTGGAGAACGGGGTGAAGAGGCGCGGGAGCATCGCCTCGGGGATCCCCGGGCCGTTGTCCTGAACCGAGACGCGGGCGAGCGGGTGGGTGCGGCCGTTCGCGGAGCGGAGCCGCAGGGAGGCGACCGCCGTCTCCAGGGCGATCTGCGGGGCGGGGCGGTCCGCCACCGCCTCGATGGCGTTCTTCACGAGGTTGAGGAGCACCTGGGTGAGCTTCTCGGCGTCGGCGTCGAGCGGGGGCAGCGATGGGTCGTAGCGCTCGACGAACCTCACCCGGTCCGCGCCGGGCATGCCGCGCCCCAGCACCAGCACGTCGCGCAGGACGTCGTGGATGTTGACCGGGGATGACTGGAGCGCCGCCGGCCGCGCCAGGTCGAGCAGCTCGCGGACGAGGCCGTCCACGCGGCGCGCCTCGCGGGCGATCACCGCGGCGTAGTCCCGGGCGCTCCCCTCCGCCTCGCGCGCCAGCAGCTCCGCCGAGCCCTGCAGCCCGGCGAGCGGGTTCTTGATCTCGTGGGCCAGGCCCGCGGCCAGGGCCTCGAAGTCGAGGGTCCGCTCGCCGCCGCGGGTGACGCGCAGGACGATCACCGTCCCGGCGCAGGTGGGGCCGTCGAGCAGCGGGCTGGCCTCGACCTGGATCGGCACGCCCGGGTCGGCGGGGCTGGGGTAGTCGATCGACTGCCCCTCCTGCGAGCTGCGCACGCGCTCGGCGAGGACGGCCAGCTGCGCGCCTCCGGGCAGCGCCCGCACCGGCAGCTCCGCCGCGCGCTCGCAGCTCCGGCCGAACAGCTCCTCCGCCGCGGGGTTGAGGTGCACCACCCCGCCGTCGGCCCCGACGACCAGGATCGCGTCGGAGATGGAGGCGACCGTGGCGCGCGCGAGCGCGGCCGAGAACGGGGAGGGCCGGGCGGACCGGGGCACGAACGAGAGGGAGGCCCGCGCCTCCCCGCTCCACGCTGTCGGTTAGAGGGCTTCCTCGCCGCGCTCGCCGGTGCGGATGCGGATGACCTCTTCCACCGGGATGACGAAGATCTTGCCGTCGCCGATGCGCCCCGTCTTCGCGGCGCGCTCGATCACCTCGACGACGCGCCCGACGAGGTTGTCCGCGACCACCACCTCCACCTTCACCTTGGGGAGGAAGTCGACCACGTACTCGGCGCCGCGGTAGAGCTCGGTGTGCCCCTTCTGCCGGCCGAAGCCCTTCACCTCGGTGGCCGTGAGGCCGGCGACGCCCACCTCGGAGAGAGCCTGCTTCACCTCGTCCAGCTTGAAAGGCTTGATGATGGCCTCGACCTTCTTCACGGCGCACCCCTGTGGATGAAAGTAGGTGTTGACGCTACGCCCCTGCGCCTCGGCCGGTCAAGGACACCGGCGAGGGTGCCGCCGATCCGGGCTCCCGTTCTCGTAGTGCTCGAACTCCGGGCTCGCATTGCTCGCTCGTCGTGCAGCGGCGGTCCGGATCGGGTCCGGGCCGGCGGGCGGCGGCGGCCGGTGCCCCGGAAACGCCGGGTTCAAATCCGCCTGGCCCGCGGACGAGCCGACGCTGCAACGCGCAGGCCACCGGCGGATCGCGCACCGCCCCTCCGCCCACCCACCGACCCGCCGCCGCCCTAGAATCCCGTTCCATGGCGCTGCCCGTCGCCCTCCTCGCCGCCGCGGCCCTCGCCGTCCTCTCGGTACTTCACTACGCGTTCTGGTCATGGCGGCTGCGGGCGCCGACGCGCGAGGACGAGGTGATCCACGCCACCGCCCGGGACGGGTGGCGGCTCGCGCTCGGGCGGCGTCGGCCGCGGGGGGCCGCCCGCACGCCGCCCGTCCTGCTCGTCCACGGGATCGCCGTGAACCGCCAGTTCATGGACTTCGGCGTGGAGCGCTACTCGCTCTCCGCCCATCTCGCGGCGGCCGGCTTCGACTGCTTCGCGCTCGACCACCGCGGGCACGGCGGCTCGCGCCGTCCCGGCCCGGGCGCCGGGGCGGCGCCGCCGCGCCGCTGGAACCTCGACACCTACCTCCGCGAGGACGTCCCGGCCGCGCTCGACGCGGTGCGCGCCGCGACCGGGGAGGACCGGGTCCTCTGGGTCGGCCACAGCCAGGGCGCGCTCATGGGAATGGCGGCGTGCGCGCTCTACCCGGAGCGGATCGCGGCCCTGGTCGCGCTGGCCGGGCCCGCGCACTTCGACGCGCAGGCGCGGGTCCGCAGGCTCGTGGCGCTGCGGCGCCTGCCGGGGGGGCGCAGGCTGAGGCTCGTCGGGCGGATGCTCGCGCCGGTGAGCGGGTTCTGGCACCCGGCGCCGGTGGATCTCGCCGTCCACCTGCGCAACGTGGACCGGGCCGTGTACCGCCGCATGCTCGCGAACGCGCTCGAGGACCTCCAGCCGGACGTCCTCGAGCAGTTCGCCGCGTTCGTGCGGGAGGACTCGTTCCGCTCCATGGACGGGCGCGTCGACTACCGGGCGCTCCTTCCCCGTTGCCGGCAGCCGGCGCTCTTCCTCTGCGGGGAGAAGGACGGGTTCGCGCCGCCGGCGGTGGTGGAGGCTTCCTTCCGGCGCTGGGGCGGGCCGAAGCGCTACTGGAACTTCGGCCACGGCTACGGCCACGCCGACCTGCTCCTGGGCCGGCACGCGCCGGAGGTGGTGTTCCCCCGCATCGTCGAGTTCCTGCTCGAGGCGAGCCGCGCCGCCGGGTCCGCGCCGGCGGGGGACGCGGTCCGATCGTCCCGGGCGTAGCGGGTCGAGCGCGGCGCGGACCGCGGCGAAGCGGCGCGATCGGCGGTAGCATGGCGCGGTGAACGTCCGCCTCCGGTTCGCGCTCGCCGCGGCCCTTCCGGCGCTCGCCTCGCTCGCGGCGATGGCGCTCGTCGCGGACGGGCTCGCCCGGCGGGCCCTGGAGGACGAGCTGGGCGTGCGCCTCGTGACGGTGGCGCGGGCCGCCGCCGCGGCCTTGCCCGCCGACCGGGTGATCCGGCTCGCCCCCGGCGACGAGGGGACTCGGACCTACGGCCACGTGCGCGCCCGCCTCGACGCGATGGCCCGCGCCTCGGGCGCCCGGCTCGTGGTCCTGCGCCCGGACCGGACCGCGCTCGCCGACTCCGACGGGCGCGCGCGCATCGGCGAACCGTTCGCGGCGCTCGAGACCGATCGGCTGGAGATCGCCATCGCGGCCGCGGGCAAGCCCGTGCCGAGCCAGGTGCTGTTCGAGGGCTCCGACGGCCTGCTCCACAAGACCGGCTACGCGCCGCTCGCGGACGCGGACGGCAGGGTGGTCGCGGTGGTGGCGGCCGAGGGGACCGCGGCGAGCTTCCAGACGCTGCGGGGCTTCCGGCGGCTCCTCGCCAGCGTCGCCATCGCCGGCGCGGTGCTGGGCGCCGCCTTCGCGGGCATCGCGGCGCTGGGCGTCACCCGCCCCCTCCTGCGCCTCACCGAGGCGGCCAAGCGGATCGGCCGCGGAGATCTCGGGACGCCCATCTGGAAGCGGCTCCGCAGGGACGAGATCAAGACGCTGCGGGACACCATGGAGGAGATGCGCCAGATGCTGCGGGCGCGCGACGAGGAGCGCGAGACGCTGCTCGCGGGGATCGCCCACGAGGTGCGCAACCCGCTGGGCGGCCTGGACCTCTTCACCGGCCTGCTCGCCGAGGAGCTGGCGGGCCGGCCGGAGGCGGCGCACGTCGCGCGTCTCAAGGAGGAGCTGGGGGCGCTGGAGCGCGTGGTGGAGGAGTTCCTCGACTACGCGCGCTCCCGGCCGCTGCGGCAGGACCCCGTCGATCTCGCGGCGCTGCTCGCCGAGGTGTCGGACCTGGCGCGGCCGCTCGCGGCGGAGCGCGGCATCGTCCTCGCCGTCTACGGCGGCGGCGAAGCGCGCGGCGACGGCGAGAAGCTCCGGCGGGCGGTCCTGAACCTGGTGCGGAACGCGGTCGAGGCGTCGCCTGCGGGAGGGACCGTCGAGGTCGCGGCCGAGGCGTGGGAGGGCGAGGCGCGCATCGAGGTGCGCGACCGTGGCCCAGGCCTCACCGCCGACGCGCGCGCCCGCCTCTTCCGCCCCTTCTTCACCACCAAGGAGAGCGGCACCGGCCTCGGCCTCGCCCTCGCCAAGAAGGTGGTGGACGCGCACGGCGGCGCGCTCGCCATCGAGGATCGCGAGGGCGGCGGGACGGTGGCGCGGGTGGCGGTGCCGGCGGCGGCGACGGCGGCGTAGCGCCCGGATCGTCGGGAGGGGCCCCGCCGCAGGTGGGGAGGGCGGAGCCCTCCCGGCGGGGACCGCACGCGAGCCCGCGGATGCGGGCGCGCGCGGTCACGGGACCCGCCGAGCAGGGAGTGGGGCCCCTCTGGCTCTGCCGGTGGGGCGAGGGGCGCCAGCCCCTCGTGTCAAAGATACGGCGAGAACAATCGAGCGAACCCGTCGCGCAGCTTCACGGGCAAGGGTCGCGCGTCCACGTCCGCGAGCGTGACCCGGCGGCCGCGCCGCATGCGCTCGGCCACCAGCGCCTCGACGCGCGCGCCCAGGTCGGCGTCCCAGCACTCGACGTCGAGCTCGAAGTTGAGGCGGAGGCTGCGCGGGTCCCAGTTGGCGCTGCCGAGCAGCGACCAGAGCCCGTCCACCACCATCGCCTTGGTGTGGTCGAACGGCGGCGGCACGACCCAGATCCGGCAGCCGTGGTCGAGCACCTGCCAGAGCTGCGCGGTCTGGGCCCACTGCACGAAGGGCAGGTTCCCGCGCTCCGGCAGCACCACGTCCACCTCGACCCCGCGCATGGCGGCGACCTCCAGCGCCGTGATGAGCGCCGGGTCGGGGAGGAAGTAGGGCGTCACGATCCGCAGCGAGCGGCGCGCGGTGGCGATCGCCCCGAGGAGCACCCAGCGGATGGTCTCGAAGTCCTCGTCCGGGCCGTCGGCGATCCCGCGCGCCAGCACCGCGCCCGCGGGCGGCAGCGCCGGGAACCAGGCGACGCCGTCGAGCCGCTCGCGCGTCGTGAAGAACCAGTCCTCGGCGAAGGTGGACTGCAGGTGCGCCACGAGCGGCCCCTCCGCACGGAGGTGGAGGTCCTGGAACGGCTCGGGCCGGTCCGCTCCCGGCATGAAGTCGTCGCGCACGTTCATCCCGCCCGTGAAGCCGACCTTCCCGTCCACCACCAGCACCTTGCGGTGGTTGCGCAGGTTCAGGAACGGCAGCCACGCCGGCGCGAGCCGCGGGAGGAAGAGAGCCACCGGCACGTCCGCCTTCCGGAGCCGCCAGTGGATGGGTGGCCAGCGGTACCGCACCCCCACCGCGTCGACGAGCACCCGCACCTGCACCCCTCGCCAGCGGGCGCGCGCCAGCGCCTCGGTGAAGGCGTCGCCGATCCGGCCCGGATCGAAGAGGTAGGTGCAGAAGGTGACGGTCCGCTCCGCGCCGTCGATGGCGGCGAGCATCGCGGGGTAGGCGTTCGCGCCGCCGGGGAGGAGGTCGATCCGGTTTCCGGGCACGAGGGGCCGCCGCACCACCTCGTCCCCGAGGCGGACGAGGGGGGACAGGTGCCGCGCCGCCTCGGGCAGCTCCGCCGGCTGGCCCGGGGCGAGGTCCTCGTCCGCGGGCCTGGGCCTCACGTCCGGCAGCCGGAGCGCCTGGGCGCGCCGCCGGATCCGGTTGACGCCGAAGAGCGCGTACGCTGCCGCGCCGGCCACCGGCGCGAGCCAGATGAGCCCGACCCAGCCCAGCGCCGCCCGGACGTCGCGCTTGTGCAGCACCGCGTGGCCGGAGGCGACGAGCGCGAGCGCGATCGAGAGGACGCCGGCGGTGACGGTCCAGACGTCGTGGAGCACTCGGTTCCCTTCGTGCCTCCGAGTCAACCACCCCGAGGTCGCGATGGGAAGGGCGCCGCGGGCGGGGCCCCGAATGAAGCGGTGCTCGAGCGCCGCGCCGCTCAGCGGCGCGCCGCGCACCCCGCGAGGATCTCGTCTCGCTGCCGCTCGAACGCGCGCCGCTCGTCGCGGCCTGCGCGCTCGGGCAGGACCTCGACCGCGCGGGTAGCGGCAGCCGCCGCGGCGTCGCACCGGCTCGCCGCGGCGAGGACCGCGGCGGCCGTCGCGAGCGCGCCGGCGTTGTCGGGCGCGAGCCGGACGGCGCGCACCGCCAGCGGGATCGCCTCCGCGATCTCCCGGCGGGTGGCCCGCTCCGCCGCGAGCCGCCCCAGCGCGACCGGGCTCGACCCCTCCAGCTCGACGGCATGCTGAAGCGCAGCGAAGCGCTCGGCGGCGCCTGCGTCCCCGGTGACGCTGGTCGCGAGCCAGAGCCAGGCGCGCGGATCGTCCGGGTGCGCCCGCGCCGCCCGCCGCGCCAGCGGCAGCGGATCCGATCCGTCTCGCTCGCAGCGCCGCCTCAGCGCGACGGCGTGGTCCGGGTCCTCCGCGAGCGCCTCGTCGACCTCGGCGCGGAGCTGCTCGGCGGCGCGCGCCTCGCTCCGGTCGAGCCGCCCGAAGCGCTGCAGGACGAGCCGGAGGGTGTGCACCCGTGCCGCGGAGAGCGGCCGCTCCACCGGCTGCACCACCGGCTCCACCTCGACGATCCGTACCGAGATGTGGCCGACGTGGAGGTGGTCGACGAGGAGGGCGTCGAGCTTCTCGGTCGCGCCCGGCTTCGCCGGGTCCCACTCCGGGAAGGCCGCGCGCCAGGCGGCCGCGGGGTCCTCCGCCATCGCGAACCGCCGCTGCAGCTCCACGAACCGCGGCCCCTCGCGGTGGAGCAGGTAGTTCACGAGCAGCGCGCTCGAGTCGTGGTAGCGCGAGTCGTACGGCTCGACGCCGTCCCACGCCAGCAGCTCCGCGACGGGAACCCGCTGCAGGCGCAGGAGCGCCACCTGCCGCGCGGGGATGAGGCCGCCGAAGGACGGCCGCGTCTGGAGCCCCGAGGCACCGAGCGGTTCGGCCAGCGCCGCGATGCCCTCCGCGAACCAGTGCGGCTGGCGCACGAAGACCTGGCGCGTCACGTGGTGCGCCAGCTCGTGGGCGAGGATGATGCGCTGATCGAACCCGAGCGCCCCGGGCGTGACGATCAGCGGCTCGCCGAGATCGTCGTGGGTGAAGTAGGCGAGCGCCTGATCGGGAGCGAACTCCAGGTACTCGGACTCCGTCCGGAAGGCGACCACCCGCACCTTCGCGGGGAGCGGAGGCGGCACGCGGAAGAAGGCGGCCAGCAGCGACGCGTACATCGCCTCGAGACTGCGGACCAGGCCGGCCGCGTCGCCCGACCCGAGATCCGTCTGGAGGACGAAGTGGTCGGTCTCCACCTCGCGCCAGGCGGCGCCGCCCTGGGCCGGGCAGGTGAAGCCGGGCGCGAGGTGGGCGCAGCCGGCGAGGGACAGGGCGGCGGCGACTGCGGCGAAGCGCATCCCCCAGCCTACCGCACCTGCACCGCGCGTGACGAGGCGACGGGCTACCCCGCGGCCGCCGCCACCCGCGGCCCCGCCTCGCGGCCGACGCGCCCCAGCACCGCCTCCAGCTCGGCGCCCGCCAAGGTCTCCTTGGCGAGCAGCGTCCGGGCCGCCTCGTCGAGCACCGCGCGGTTCGCGGCCAGGACGGCGCGCGCCCGCCGGAACTGCGCCTCGACGAGGTCGCGTACCGCCACGTCGATCTCCCGGGCCGTCTGCTCCGCGTAGAGCCGCTCGCGGGCGAAGGGCTGGCCGAGGAACGTGCTCGGATCCCGTTCGTAGGTCACCGGCCCGAGCGACTCGGCCATGCCGAAGCGCGTCACCATGCTGCGGGCCACGTCGGTCGCCTTGGCGAGGTCGTCGGACGCGCCGGTGGAGAGGTGGCCGTAGACGAGCTGCTCCGCGGCGCGCCCGCCGAGGAGCACCGCCATCTTGTTCTCCAGCTCCTCGCGGGTCATGAGGTAGCGGTCCTCGGTGGGGCGCTGGATGGTGTAGCCGAGCGCGCCGATGCCGCGCGGGATGATGGAGATCTTGTGGACCACGTCGCTCCCCGGCAGCGCCGCGGCGACGAAGGCGTGGCCCAGCTCGTGGTGCGCGACGATCTCGCGCTCGCGCGGGTTGAGGAGCCGGTTCTTCTTCTCCAGGCCGGCCACGATCCGCTCGATGGCGGCGTTGAAGTCGGGCATCGCGATCTGGTTCGCCGAGCGGCGTGTCGCGACCAGCGCCGCCTCGTTGACGAGGTTGGCGAGGTCCGCGCCGGTGAAGCCGGGGGTGAGCGCCGCGACCTCGTCGAGCTTCACGTCGGGCGCGAGCACCACGTGCCGGGTGTGGACCTGGAGGATCTGCTCGCGGCCGATCCGGTCGGGCCGGTCCACCAGGACCTGCCGGTCGAAGCGGCCGGCGCGGAGCAGCGCCGAGTCGAGGATCTCGGGCCGGTTGGTGGCGGCCAGGAGGACGATCCCGGAGGTGGGATCGAACCCGTCCATCTCGACGAGGAGCTGGTTCAGGGTCTGCTCCTTCTCGTCGTGGCCGCCGCCCAATCCGTTCATCGAGGCGCGGGCGCGGCCGAGCGCGTCGAGCTCGTCGATGAAGATGATGCAGGGCGCCTTGCCGCGGGCCTGCTCGAAGAGGTCTCGCACCCGCGCGGCGCCGACGCCGACGAACATCTCCACGAACTCGGAGCCGGAGATGGAGAAGAAGGGGACGGCCGCCTCGCCCGCCACCGCCTTCGCGAGCAGGGTCTTGCCGGTCCCCGGTGGACCGACGAGCAGCACGCCCTTCGGCATGCGCGCCCCGAGCCGGCCGTAGCCCTTCGGATCCTTGAGGAACGAGACCACCTCCAGCAGCTCGGCCTTGGCCTCGTCCACGCCGGCGACGTCCGCAAAGGTGACCTTGGTGTCGGTCTCCACGTAGACCTTCGCCTTCGACTTGCCGATGGCCATGAGCCCGCCGCCCGGCCCCCCGAGCTGCTTCGCCATGCGCCGCCCGGCGAAGAAGTAGAGCGCGAGGAAGAGGCCGATGGGCACCACCCACGACAGCACCAGCGGCAGGAGGTTCGACTCGAACTCGCCGGCGTAGGTGACGTTGTGGGCGTCGAGCTCCTTCGCCACGTCGGGATCGACCCGGACCGCGACGAACCGCTTCTTCCCCTCGATGGGCTCCTTGAACTCGCCCGAGATCCGGTCCTGCCCCACGGTGACCTTCGCGATCCGGTCCGTGCGCACCAGCTTCTGGAACTCGCTGTAGGGGATGGTCACGACGGCCTGCTGGCGGATCCAGAGATCCTGGAGCAGGAGCACGCCCAGGGCGGCGATGAGGATGAAGCCCAGGTTGAAGCCGGTCTGCTTTCGGTTCATGAGGTCACCCGGCCGGAGCGGGTCCGGCTGCGCTGAGACGTAACCACTCCACGGGGGAGGACAATCGCGAATCGTCGCAGGCCGGGTTTCGAAGTGTGAACGGCCCACCGGGAGCGCTCTGCAGCCCGGACGCCCCCGGCGAGGGCGCCGCCTTTCCGGTACACTGTCGCACCGTGGCTCGAATCCTGGTCGCCGACGACCACGACGCCGTCCGGGACGGCATGGTGCTCGCCCTGGCGCGCCTCGGGCACGAGGTGGTGGGCGTGAGGAGCGGCGGCGAGGCGATCGCCGCCTACCGGAAGCGGCCCGCCGACGTGGTGGTGACGGACCTCCGCATGGTCCCGGTGGACGGGATCGAGGTGGTCCGCACCGTCCGCGAGGACGATCCCGACGCGACGGTCGTGGTCGTGTCGGCGCACGGGACCATCGCCACCGCGGTCGAGGCCATGCGCGCCGGCGCGATGGACTTCATCGAGAAGCCGTTCTCGCCGGAGGTGCTCCGCGCCCGGGTGGAGAAGGCCATCGAGATCGCCCGCGAGCGACGGGGCGCCCGCACCGCGCGCGCCCGCGCGGACGCGCTCGACCAGGACCGGGCCCGCGAGCTCGATCCCTCCGGGCTGGTGGGGTCCTCGGAGGCGATGCGCCGCGTCCTCGACCAGATCCGGCGGATCGCGCCGGCGGACGCGACGGTGCTGGTGCTGGGCGAGTCCGGCACCGGCAAGGAGCTGGTGGCGCGCGCGCTCCACGCCCAGAGCCCACGCCGCGAGCGGCCCTTCGTGTCGGTCTCCTGCGCCGCCATCCCCGAGGGGCTCCTCGAGTCGGAGCTGTTCGGCCACGAGCGCGGCGCCTTCACCGGCGCGGTGCGGCGCAAGCTGGGCCGGTTCGAGCTCGCCGACGGCGGGACCCTCTTCCTCGACGAGGTGGGCGAGATCCCGGCCTCGATCCAGGTGAAGCTCCTCCGCGTCCTGCAGGAGCGGAAGTTCGAGCGGGTCGGAGGCGAGGAGACCATCGAGGTGGACGTGCGGGTCGTGTCCGCGACCAACCGGGATCTCGAGGCCGCCGTGAAGACCGGCCGGTTCCGCGAGGACCTCTACTACCGGCTGGCGGTGGTGCCGGTCGTGCTCCCGCCCCTGCGCGAGCGGCCGGGCGACGTCGAGGAGCTGGCGCGCTGGTTCCTGTCGCAGCGGGCGCCGAAGCTGGGGCGCGCCGTGACCGGCTTCGACCCCGAGGCGCTGGAGCTGCTCCGCCGCCACCGCTGGCCGGGGAACGTGCGAGAGCTGGAGAACGTCGTGGAGCAGGCGCTGGTGTTCGCCGAGGGCGAGCTGGTCCGGCCCGAGGATCTCCCCGACGGGTTGCGGCGCCGGCCCCCGGCGCCCGAGCTCCCGGTGCCAACCGGCGACCGCGGCCTCACCGAGGTGCTGGAGGACCTGGAGCGCCAGCTGATCCTCGCCGCCTACGAGAAGGCGAAGGGCGTCAAGGCGGAGACGGCGCGGCTCCTGGGCCTGAAGCCGAGCGCGCTCTACTACAAGCTGGAGAAGTACGGCATCGCGAAGGGTGGCGAGAAGCCGGAGGACGAGCGGTGACGCCCGGCGCCGGGCTCGCCGCCGCCGCGCTCGCCGCCGCGCTCGCCGCCGGGCCGCGCCCGGCCCACCTCGAGTGTCCGGCGGGCGCGGAGCACAGGGGAGCGCCGCCTCCGGACGACGGGGCCGAGTGGTGCGAGCGCCGCGACCTCTACGGCCACGGCGTGCGGGAGGGGCCGGCGCGCGCCTGGTACGACGACGGAGGCCTGTGGATCGAGGAGCGCTATCGCGAGGGCGAACGCGACGGGCCCTGGCTGGAGCACCACCGCAACGGCCGGAAGGCGCGCGAGGGGACCTACAGCCGCGGGCGGAAGACCGGGCGCTGGTCCGTCTGGTACGAGAGCGGGACCTGCGCCGAGGAGGCGAGCTTCAGGGAGGGCACGCTCGACGGACCCTTTCGTGCCTGGCACGAGAACGGTGCAAAGCGCACCGAGGGGCGCTACTGCGGCGGGATCCAGTGCGGCCCCTGGCGGACCTGGGACGACGCCGGTCGCGAGCTCGGCTCCGTCGAGTTCGACGAGGTGCATGGCCCCTGAGGGGGGGCACGGATTTCCGTGGGTGCCGAGGCGCGGACCCCCGGACGGCGCAATGCGCCGAGGGCGTAAGTCCTTGATCAGCGGGGGCTGGACCACGGGCACGTGGCTTGCTCCAAAGTTCCCCTCGATGATCCAGGCACTCACCGCAGCGCTCCTCATCGCGGCCGGTCCCTCCCCGGCCGACGTGCGGGCGCAGCTGGACGCGGTCGCGGCACGGATCGAGCGGCTCAAGGCCCGCCGGCTGGCGGGCGGTGACGTCGAGGGCGAGCTGGAGGTTCTCCTGGTCCGGGCCGGCGAGCTCGCCGCGGCGCTGGAGCACGGCGTGAAGCCGGCGGCGCCGCCGGCGGCCGGGCCCTCGGCCGAGGAGCTGCGGGAGCGCGCCGACGCGCTCCGGGACGAGGCGGACCGAGAGGACGTCGCCGCCCGCCAGCTGGATGCGCGCATCGAGGAGGCGAGGCGGACGGCGCGCCTCGAGGCCGGTCTCGAGTCGCTCATGTCCGAGAGCGCGCTCTTCGGAGACACCGGCATGACCCGCTTCGGCGGGCGCCCCACCGTGCAGGGCACCGAGGGAAGCGCCGTCACGGGCGGCTCGGGCGCCCGGACCTCCACCGCGCTCGCGCCAGGGCGGGACAGCGAGTCGCCCGCCTCCGCCGGGATGACGCTCCCGGCGATGGTCCAGGCCCGGGCCAAGGCGGCTGCACGGGCGGCGGCCCTCCGCGCCTCGGCCGAGGCCCTCGACGCCCAGGCCAAGGCCACCGAGGCCGCCGACCACTAAGGACCGCCGGCCCGCCGCGTGGCAGAATCCGCGCGGTGAATGCCGCCCGAGCGCTCCTCGTCGCCGTCGCGCTCCTCGCTCCCGGAGCGCCGGGCGCCTGGGAAGGCAACGTGAGGCTCGAGAGCGGGGCGGGCGCCGACTCGAACCCGCTCCGCGCCTCGGGAGGCTCGGCGGCCGCCGGCTTCGGCGAGGTGGTCCTCGACGCGCGCACCGCGGCGGCGGACGAGCGCGGCGAGCTGCGCGCCGCGCTCTCCGAGGGCGCGCGCATCTTCGTGGGGGCGCCGGACGCGAACGTCCTCGCCACGCGCGCCGAGCTGACGGGCGGCGCCTCGGTGGGGAGCGCGGGAGCGATCGGCGCCACGTTCTCGTTCCGCGACCTCTCGGAGCAGGGGGGCGTCCGGAGCGAGACCGGGGGCCTCGCCGCTGCCACCGGGCGCCTCGACGTGGGGGCCTCGCGGCTGCGGCTCAGCCTGGGCTGGTCGGCGACGGTCCCGCGCGCCGCGCAGGTCCGGCCGTTCGCGGCCCAGGGGCCGGAGGCAGTGCTGGTGGCGGCGCTCGGCCTGGGGCGCGCGCAGTCGCTGGAGATCGCCTACGGCTACCGCTTCTACACCTACCCGCGGTGGGCCCAGCACGAGAGCCGCGCCGACCAGACCCACACCGCGTCGATCGACTGGATGCTGCGCGGGCCGGTGGTGGTGGGGTTCGGCTACTTCTTCTCCTACAACGAGTCGAGCGTGCCAGGCGGCGCGTACCAGCGGCATCACCTCCAGTTCCGCGTGGCGGCACCGCTCCCGCTGGGGTGGTCGATCGCCGTGCACGGGTCGCTGCAGCGTTCCGTCTACCCGGACGGCTTCTACACCGACGCGCAGGTGCTCCTCGCGCAGGGGGACGAGCAGCAGAACGCGTTCGAGCTTCGCCTCGCCCGGCCGTTCGGCGATCGGGTCGAGCTGGTCCTCAAGGCCGGCGCCTACGCGAGCGAGCTCGCCAGCGCCGGGACGCGCCTTCCCTACGACCGTCAGGTGGTGCAGCTCGCCGTGAGCTGGCGGCTCGAATGACGGGCGGTGAGGCGGCGGACGTCCGGCGGTCGCCGCCCTCGTGCGCCGGGCTCAGGTGCTCTTGACGCTGGCGCGGCGCGCCGCCTCGCCCTCGAGGAAGGCGTCGAACGCGGCGGACGGCACCGGGACCGCGAGCCAGGCCGCCACCGAGCCGTCGGCGAGCGTCACGCGCTCCTCGACGCCGGGCGTGAGCGAGAGCGTCCCGCGGGCGGCCAGGGCGCGGTGGGGCACCCACAGCGTGTAGCGCAGGGCGATATCGCCCGACGGCTCGCGGACGGCCTCGACGCGGAAGGCGAGCCGGACCTGGTCGGGGCGCGACGGATCGTGGAGCACCAGCTCGGCCGGCTTGCCCTTCGGGGCGATGAGCCGCGGACGCGCCACCACCTCGCCGTCCGAGTCGGTCAGCTCCAGCGCGACGAGCTGCCCGGCGCCGCCGACCTCCCGCTCGGCCCGGGCGCGCTCGATGGCGCGGTGGGTCCGAACGGCGACCTCGGCGGAGCCGCCGCCGAAGAGGAACGCGAGCACGAGCAGTGCGGCGCTGCGGGCGGGGTTCATCGCGATCGACGGCATGGCGCTCCGGGCTGCAACGGCCGTGCCCCGGACCCGCCGCAGAAAGGTCGCGAGTTTACCGATTTCTGGCGGTCGAGGCACGTGGTATTCCCGCCACAGCGAACTTCCCTGGGGACTCACGCCCCTCTCGGGCGGCCACCGGAAAAAACGCCGCTCAGGGCAGCGTCGACCAGCGGTCCCCGTCGCGGCGGGCGCGGCCGTCGGCGGCGAGCTTCTCGAGCGTGGCGAGGGCGCTCCGGGCCGCGACCGGGTGGAAGGGTGCCGGCGTGTCGGCGTAGGCGCGCGCGGTGATGGCGTCGAGGGTCCCGCCGCCGGCGAGCGCCGCCTCGACGAGCGCCTCGCGCTCGTGCCGGTGCGCGAGGTAGGCCGCGAGCCGGGCCGGCGCGTCGGGTGCCGGCGGCCCGTGGCCGGGGTAGAGCGTGCGCGGCGAGAGGCCGCGGAGCCGTTCGAGCTGGCGCTCGTACTCGGCCATGTCCCCCTCGGGCGGGTCGATCACGATCGTCGAGAGGGTGCTCACCATGTCGCCGCAGAGGGCTGCGCCGCTCCGCTCGTCGAGGAAGACGAGGTGGTCGCGGGCGTGGCCGGGCGTGGCGAGCGCGAGCCACCGGCCCGAGAGCAGGTCGCCTTCCCGGACCGGCCGCAGGTCGAGTCCGGACGGGAGCCGCGCGGCCGCGAGCGGGTGGGCGCGCACCGGCAGCCCCCGGGCGCGCGCCAGCGCCCCGACGCCGCCCACGTGGTCCTGGTGGCCGTGCGTGAGCCAGATCTCCCGGGGCGGAAGGCCGTCGCGCGCGAGCTCGTCGAGGAGCGCGAGGAGCCGCGCCTGCTCGTCCGCGTACGGCGAACCAGGATCGACGACGGCGAGCCCGCCGCCCAGGTCGACGAGCCAGGCGTTGGTGTGCGTCGCCGGCGGCAGCGTGGGGGTGCGCAGCGCCGCCATGAAGATGCCGCGCTGGAACTCCACGCGCCGCGCGACGAACCCCTCGCACCACGGCGGTGCGCGCATCGCCTCGGCCGAGGGCGGCGCCTCGCCCGCGACCGCCGAGACGCCCCACCAGTTGGGCGGATGCAGCAGCAGCTCGCCTCGCTCCCACCGCGCCAGCGCCTGGTGCGCCGGCAGGAACCCGCCGCCCGCGAGCTCCCCGGGCCAGACCTCGGCCCGCTCGCCCGCCGGCAGGCGAGCGAGGTACATGCGGGCGTCGTAGCGCAGGGGCAAGTGCGCGGGGGTGATCCATCGTCCCGCCGGGGCGAGCAGCGCGGGATCGATCTCGAGGCGGTGGGCGGCGAGGACGGCCGCGAACGTGGTCCGGTCCTCGAGGAGCGCGGTGCGCGCCTCGTCCCGCGCCGCCGCGGGGAGCCGCTCGCGGCCGCGCGCCAGCAGGACGCCGGTCTCCTCGAAGAGCTCGCGCGCCGCGCAGGCGAGCAGCCTCGCCGCCTCGGCGTCGAGGCCCGGCACCGGCGTCGATCCGTCCTGCGGGTCGAGGCGGCCTCCCGGGAAGGCGTGGAAGCCTCCCGCGAAGCGCCGCGCCTCGCCGCGGCGCACCAGGAGCACCTCGCGGCCGGCGGGTCCGTCGCGCCAGAGCACCACCGCCGTCGCGACGACCGGCTCGGCCGGCGGCGCCACCGGGAGCGCGATGCCCATCGCCTCGCTCAAATCCGGACGATCTCCCGCTGGATCCTGGAGAACACCTTGGGGCCGTCCTCGGCGAGGAACACGTCGAGCTCGAGCCGCACGCCGAGGCCCTCGTCGGGCAGGTAGACGCCGGGCTCGATGGAGAACGCGAGCCCGGGCACGAGCGGACGGGTGTCGTGCGTCTCGAGGTCGTCGAGGTTGGCGCCGTCCCCGTGGACGTTCGCGCCGATGGAATGGCCGGTGCGGTGGAGGAAGCGATCGGCGAAGCCCTTCCCGGCGACGAAGTCCCGGACGGCGCGGTCCACCTCCCACCCCTGGAGCGTGCGGCCGTCCCGGTGCGCCCGCTCGACGGTGGCGAGCCCCAGGTCGCGCGCCCCGGCGACCACGTCGAAGACCTGGCGGAGCCGCGGCGAGGGCTCGCCGGCGCAGCCGACCCAGGTGATGTCCGCGTAGACGTCGCGCGGGCCCTTGCCCCGCGCCCACAGGTCGATGAGGACGAGGTCGCCCCTGCGGATGGGCGCGGCGGTCGCCTCGGACGGCTCGTAGTGCGGATCGCCGGCGTGCGCGTTCACGGCCACGATGGGCGGGTGATCGGTCTCGAGATCGGCCGCGGCGAACCGCTCCATGAGGAGCGCCTGCACGTCCGTCTCGCGCAGGGTCTCGCCGCCTCGGAGCGCCCCGCCGATCCGGGCGAACGCCGCGTCCTTGGCGGCGTCGATGGCGAGGAGCGCGCGGCGGTGGCTCTCCACCTGTCCCGCGTCCCACCGGCAGAGGAACCGCTGGACCAGGTCCGCGGAGGAGACCACCTCGACGCCGTAGGAGCGCACCAGCTCGAGCGTTCCCGCGTCCACGCGCGACAGGGTGGGGATGGCGCCGCGCGGGAAGTACTCCATGGCGAGCCGGGGCGCAGGCGGAACGGCCTGGAGGAGCCGGCCGATGGCTTCCTGGAGGGAGACCCAGGAGGTGTACGCCTCGCGGCGCCCCGGGACGTCCTTCGGGAAGGACCCCGCCTCGATGGCGTGGACGAGGAGCCGCGGCTCGCCCACGGCGGGCACGAGGTAGAACCACCGGCGGGTGAGCATGTGGCCTGCGAGCCCGAGGGCCGTCAGCGCCGTCGGGTTCTGCGCGTGGAAGTCGTAGAGGAGCCAGCCGTCGAGCTTCTGCTCCGTGAGCGCGCGCTGGAGGGCGGGGACGTCCATGCCCCGCCTTATAACGCTGGGTCAGGGAGCGGTGCCTGCAAACGAGAGCCGGGCGCGGTTACGGCCGCGGCCGCGGTCGAGGCCGCGGTCGAGGTCGGGGTCGCGGTCGGGGTCGAGGTCGGGGTCGGGGTCGCGGTCGCGGTCGCGGACCTGGTCGCGCCCGGCATGGGCAAACTCGTGCCGGCTGCGCCGTCACTGCGTTTGCCTCCTGTGTTTCGGGCCGGGCGCGACAGCGCTTACCGCATGGCGTCTCTGCGGCAGTGGGTGGCGGCGCCGGTCTCGCTGTCGTGCATCGTTCGGCTCCTTCTTGCGGTGAAAGGAGCCGAACGATGCACTCCAAACTCGAGACCGATGTCCCGGTTCTTCCTCACCACCGCCTGATCGCCTTTGGCGCCGCGCGTGACCTTCTGCTCGCGGTCATCGCCTGCGGCATCCGCGACGCGAAGCTCCGCGACGAGGCGCTCCGCTCCGCCAAGTCCGCTTGCCTCAACACCGCCGAGGGCGCTGGGCGCGTGTCGCGGGCGGACAAGGCGCG
>Ga0335084_10002086_pt1 | contig 19121 bp, 16 predicted proteins | sample Lox_Sample_44_FD_206721 | JGI IMG/M metagenome (GOLD analysis project Ga0335084, IMG submission 206721) | Soil microbial communities from Loxahatchee National Wildlife Refuge, Florida, United States - Lox_Sample_4.4 | ecosystem: Environmental > Terrestrial > Soil > Wetlands | place: USA...
CAACCAGCACCCTGACGCCGCGTTGCGCCACCTCGTTGAGCGCCTTGCCCTGCTCGATGAAGATCTTCGCGTTCTCGAGCAGCAGATCCTTGCGCTCCATCCCCGGTCCGCGCGGGCGCGCGCCGACTAGCAGCGCGAGATCGATGTCCCTGAAGGCGACCCTGGGATCGGCGCCTCCGCTCATGCCCGTCAGCAGCGGGAAGGCGCAGTCCTCCATCTCCATCATCACGCCCTTCAGAGCCGCCTGGGCCTTGTCGAGCGGCAACTCGAGCAGCTGCAGGATGACGGGCTGGTCGGCACCGAGCATCTGGCCGCTGGCAACGCGGAACAGCAGGCTGTAGCCGATCTGACCGGCGGCGCCGGTGATGGCTACGCGGACGGGCTTCTTCATGGACGGGACTCCTGGGCGGCGTTGGAATTCGAGGTCCGCGGGTTCCGCGGCTGGGCGCCGCGGCCGCCCCCGGTGACGCTTGCATGTTACGGGCCGGCGCGAGGGGTGTCAACCAAGTCTTATATATGTTATATGATATATGATATAGGACAATCTTGAACCGGATTCGTCTTGAGACAGAGCCGCGCCCTCCACCCGATGCCTACCCGGCCGCCGCGTTCGCGCGCGGCGCGCAGGTCGCGTTCGCCCGCGTTCCGCCCGCTGTACCTGCAGATCCGCGACCTCCTCGTCGAGCGCCTCGACGCCGGCCAGTGGCGCCCGGGGCAAGCGATCCCAAGCGAGCTCGACCTCGCGGCGCGCTACGCTGTCTCCCATGGAACGGTGCGCAAGGCGATCGACGCGCTGGCGGCGGAGAACCTCGTCGTCAGGCGCCAGGGCAAAGGCACCTACGTCGCCACGCACACCGAGGAGCGCTCCTCGATGTTCCGCTTCCTGCGCATCCGTCGCAACGACGGGCGCGACGAATACCCGGCAAGCCGGCTGATCGACGTGCGCCGCGGCAAGGCGAGCGCGGAAGTCGCGCGCGCTCTCGAGCTGAAGCCCGGCAGCGCGGTGTTCGTGCTGCGCCGGCTGCTCGAATACGGCGGCGAGCCCGCAATCCTCGACGAGATCGTCCTGCCGGCCACGCTCTTCAAGGGTATGACGCGCGCCCGCGTGGAGGCGTACCACGGCTCGATGTACAGCCTGTTCGAGACGCAGTTCGCGGTGCGCATCCTGAAGGCACAGGAGAAGCTCCGAGCGGTCGCAGCGGACGCCGCGACCGCCGCGCTGCTGCACGTCGAGCCCGGCCAAGCGCTGCTCGCCGTAGAGCGCGTTACGCGTACCTACGGCGACCGCCCGGTCGAGTGGCGCCGCGGGCTGTGCGTGACACGCCGCCACCATTACCAGAACGACCTGGGCTGACAGTCTCCGGGCACAGGCGTAGCTCGCTCGAACGCGCTGCGCTCGCGGCCGCTGCGGTGCCCGCGGGGCGCGGATTGCCTGTATAATTTTCATCGCGCAACAGCTCCCCGGGCGCGCTCGTCGCCTTCGCGTGAGACCAGGCAATACGAGGGAACCTCTGCCATGCCCGTCCTAGAGCGACCGCTTGGCCGGCCGCGCCCGGTCTATCTCAACCTGCTGCGCATCCGCCTGCCTCTGCCGGGCATCGTATCCATTCTGCACCGGATCAGCGGGGCGGGCCTGTTCCTGGTCGGCATCCCGCTCCTGCTGCTGGGTCTGCAGCACAGCCTCGGCTCACCCGAGGAATTCGCGCAGCTTCGCGCGGCGCTCGCGCACCCGCTCGTCAAGCTGGTGCTCTTCGCGCTTGCCTGGGCTTACCTGCATCATTTCTGTGCGGGTATCCGCTTCCTGCTGCTCGACGTGCACCGGGGAATCGAGCTCGCGCCCGCGCGGCGCTCGAGCCTCGTCGTGCTGATCGTCAGCCTGGCGCTCACCGTCGCGATCGGAGCGCGCCTGTGGTGAAGCGCATCGCTGTCGGCGCCCATTACGGGCTGAAAGACTGGCTGGCGCAGCGCGTCACCGCCGTACTGGTGGCGCTCTACACCCTGCTCTGGGTCGGCATCGCCGTCTATCACGGAGGAATCGACGAGGCGTTGTGGCGGGCGCTGTTCGCGAGCTCCGTGTTTCGCGTGGCGACCCTGCTCTTCGGGCTGGCGCTGCTCTGGCACGCCTGGATCGGGATGCGCGACATCTGGATGGACTACGTCAAGCCGACCGCGGCTCGGCTTACGCTCGAGGTGGCAACCCTCGTTGCGCTCGCCGGCTACGGCGCTTGGCTCGCCGAGATCCTCTGGGGCGCCCGATGAGCCTTCCCGTGCGGCGGTTCGACGCCATCGTCGTCGGCGCCGGCGGATCGGGCCTGCGCGCGGCCCTGCAGCTCGCGGAGGCAGGGCTTTCGGTGGCGGTGCTGTCGAAAGTTTTTCCGACGCGCTCGCATACGGTCGCGGCGCAGGGCGGGATCGGCGCCGCGCTCGGCAACATGGGCGAGGACAGCTGGCTCTGGCACATGTACGACACGATCAAGGGCTCCGACTGGCTCGGCGACCAGGAGGCGATCGAGTACATGTGCCGCAGCGCGGCGGAGGTCGTCTACGAGCTCGAGCACTTCGGCATGCCGTTCGACCGCAACCCGGACGGCACGATCTATCAGCGTCCGTTCGGAGGGCATTCGGCCAACTTCGGTGAGAAGGCCGTGCAGCGTGCCTGCGCTGCCGCGGATCGCACGGGGCACGCGATGCTGCACACGCTCTATCAGCGCAATACCCGAGCGCGCACGCAGTTCTTCGTCGAATGGATGGCGCTCGACCTCATTCGCGATGCCGACGGCGAAGTCCTCGGCGTGACCGCCCTCGAAATCGAGACCGGCGAAGTTTCGATCGTGCAGGCCAAGGCGACCCTGTTTGCGACGGGCGGGGCCGGGCGCATCTTTGCCGCCAGCTCCAACGCGTTCATCAACACCGGCGACGGCCTGGGCATGGCGGCGCGCGCCGGGATCCCGCTCGAGGACATGGAATTCTGGCAGTTCCACCCGACCTGCGTCCCCGGTGCCGGGGTGCTCATCACCGAGGGAGTGCGCGGCGAGGGCGGCATCCTGCTCAACTGCAACGGCGAGCGCTTCATGGAACGCTACGCCCCCAACCTCAAGGACCTCGCGTCGCGCGACGTCGTCTCGCGCTCGATGGACCAGGAGATCAAGGAAGGGCGAGGCTGCGGTCCGCACAAGGATTACGTGCTGCTCAAGCTCGACCACCTCGGCCCCGAGGTGATCATGAAGCGGCTGCCGTCGATCCGCGAGATCGCGATCAAGTTCACCAACGTCGATCCGATACGCGAGCCGATTCCGGTCGTGCCGACGATCCATTACATGATGGGAGGAATCCCGACCAATATTCACGGCCAGGTCGTGGTCCCCCGCGACGGCAACCCGAACGCCGTCGTGCCTGGCTTTTACGCGGTCGGGGAATGCGCCTGCGTCTCGGTCCACGGCGCCAACAGGCTCGGCACCAACTCCCTGCTCGATCTGCTGGTCTTCGGGCGCTCGGCCGGCAACTTCATCGTGGAGCAGAACCTGCAGCGGCGCCAGCACAAGCCGTTGCCCCGACAGGCGGGCGAGGCCGCGCTCGGGCGCCTCGCGCGCCTCGATGCAGCTACATCGGGCGAGAGCGTCGCAGAGGTGGCCGATACGCTGCGCAAGACCATCCAGGCGCACTGCGCCGTGTTCCGCAACCAGCAGCTGCTCTCCGAGGGCGTGAGGCAGGTGCTCGAGATCGAGCAGCGCGTGCAGCGCGTCGCGATCAAGGACAAGAGCCGGATCTTCAATACGGCGCGCGTCGAGGCGTTGGAGCTCGAGAATCTGATCGAGGTAGCCAAGGCGACGGTCATCTCGGCCGAGGCGCGCAAGGAATCGCGCGGCGCGCAGGCGCGCAGCGATTTTCCCGAGCGCGACGACGTCAACTGGCTCAAGCACACGCTCTGGTACCGCGACGGCAACCGGCTCGGCTACAAGCCGGTGAACATGAAGCCGCTGTCGGTCGAGGCGTTCCCGCCGAAGGTTCGCACCTACTAGAGGCCGCGCCAATGAAGTTCCGCATCTACCGCTACGACCCCCAGAAGGACGCGGCGCCGCGCATGCAGGCCTACGACATCGGTCTCGACCACCACGACCGCATGCTGCTCGACGCCCTCGTGCGACTGAAAGCGCACGACGACACGCTCGCGTTTCGGCGCTCCTGCCGCGAGGGCGTGTGCGGCTCGGACGCGATGAACATCAACGGGAAGAACGGGCTCGCCTGCATTACGAACCTCAAGGAGCTTCGCGAGCCGATCGAGCTGCGTCCGATTCCGGGGCTGCCGGTGATCCGCGACCTGGTCGTCGACATGAGCCAGTTCTTCAAGCAGTACCACTCCATCAAGCCCTACTTGGTCAACGACACGCCGCCCCCGGAGCGCGAGCGCCTGCAGTCACCGGAGGAGCGGGAGGTGCTCGACGGCCTCTACGAGTGCATCCTCTGCGCGTGCTGCTCGACGGCGTGCCCATCGTTCTGGTGGAATCCTGACAAGTTCGTCGGCCCGGCGGGGCTGCTCGCCGCCTACCGCTTCATCGCCGATTCGCGCGACCAGGCGACCAACGAGCGCCTCGACAATCTCGAGGATCCGTACCGGCTCTTCCGCTGCCACACGATCATGAACTGCGTCGATGTCTGCCCGAAGGGACTCAATCCCACCAAGGCGATCGGCCGGATCAAGGAACTGATGGTCAAACGGGCAGTATGAAAGCGAGGCGCTTGCCCCCATCTGAGCTCTTGCGGCGGGCCGTGCCGGGGCGATGATCACGCGGCGTGAACTGGACCGCCTTCGCTGGCGCTGCCGGCGCGGCATGCTGGAGAATGACCTGATCCTGACTCGCTTTCTCGATGCCCGGGGCGAGGCGATCTCGGAGCCCGAGATCGCGGGCCTTTATCGGCTGCTGGATCTGGGCGACAACGAGCTGTGGGATCTCCTATCGGGCCGGCAAGAGCCCGACGACGCGGCGGTGGCCCCGCTGCTGCGAGCCTTGCGGGCCGCTTGAGGAAGCCGGGTGCGGCCCGGCGCCGCATCCAACCGTCATGGACGAGGAGCAACAATGAGCGAGCAAACTGCAACCCTGACCTTCAGCGACGGCACAGCCCCGGTGACATTCCCCGTGCTCCAGGGCACGATCGGCCCGGAGGTCATCGACATCCGCACCCTGTACGGGAAGACGGGTCACTTCACCTACGACCCCGGCTTCCTGTCGACCGCCTCCTGCGCGTCGACGATTACCTACATCGACGGCGACAAAGGCGAGCTGCTCTATCGCGGCTATCCCATCGAGCAGCTCGCCGTGCAGTGCGACTTTCTCGAAGTGTGCTACCTGTTGCTCACGGGCGAGCTGCCGAACGCCGCCGAGAAAGCGGAGTTCCTGCGGACCGTTACGCAGCACACCATGGTCCACGAGCAGATGAGCGCCTTCTTCCGCGGCTTCCGCCGCGACTCGCATCCGATGGCGATGCTGGTCGGAGTGGTCGGCTCGCTCTCTGCGTTCTATCACGACTCGCTCGACATCACCGATCCGTACCATCGGCACGTCTCGGCGATCCGGCTGATCGCCAAGCTGCCCACCCTGGTGGCGATGTGCCACAAGTACACGATCGGCCAGCCGTTCGTCTATCCGAAGAACGAGCTCTACTACACCGCGAACTTCATGCGCATGATGTTCTCGGTGCCCTGCGAGGAATACAAGATCAACGACGTGCTGGTGCGGGCGCTCGACCGCATTTTCATCCTGCACGCCGATCACGAACAGAACGCGTCGACCTCGACCGTGCGGCTGGCGGGATCGTCGGGTGCCAACCCCTTCGCCTGCATCGCGGCGGGGATCGCCTGCCTGTGGGGCCCCGCGCACGGCGGCGCCAACGAGGCCGCGCTCAACATGCTCGAGCAGATCGGGGATGTCTCCAAGATCGGCGAATTCATCAAGAAGGCCAAAGACAAGAACTCCGGCGTCAAGCTGATGGGGTTCGGCCACCGGGTGTACAAGAACTACGACCCGCGGGCGAAGCTCATGCGCGAGACCTGCCACGAGGTGCTCGAGGACCTGGGCCTGCACGACGATCGCGTCTTCAAGCTGGCGATGGCGCTGGAGAAGATCGCGCTCGAGGACGATTACTTCGTGCAGCGCAAGCTCTACCCCAACGTGGACTTCTACTCTGGCATCGTGCAGCGGGCGCTCGGCATCCCGGTGAGCCTCTTCACCGCGATCTTCGTGCTCGCGCGAACCGTCGGCTGGATCGCGCAGTGGAACGAGATGATCTCCGACCCCGAGCAGAAGATCGGCCGACCGAGGCAGCTCTTCACCGGGGCCACGCGACGCGACGTCAAGGCGCTCGCGGCGCGCTGACGCAGGAGACGAGGTTCGCCATGATGGAGCAACTGCGCGAGACATCGACCCTCTTCGGCGGCAACGCGCCGTTCATCGAGGAGCAGTACGAGGCCTACCTCGCCGATCCGGGCGCGGTAGGACCGGACTGGCGGGCGTATTTCGACAGCCTGCGCGGGGACGCGCACGACGTCGCGCACGCGCCCGTGGTGGAGTCGTTCATCCAGCTCGCCAGGAACCGCAAGCTCGCCGCGCCGATGGTCGACGCGCAGGCGATGCACAAGCTCACGCTCGTGCTGCGGCTCATCAGCAAGTTCCGCACGCTCGGCGTCTTCCACGCCGATCTGGATCCCCTGAAGCGCCAGGAGAAGCCCTACATCGCCGACCTCGACATCGCGACCTATGGTTTCTCCGACGCGGATCTGGACGCCGAGTTCGACGTCGGGTCGTTCAAGGGCGCGCCGGGCGAGGCTCACCGCATGCGGCTGCGCGACCTGATCGCGGCACTGCAGGAGACCTACTGCGGGACCTTCGGCGCCGAATACATGTACATGGCCGACACGCCGCAGAAGCGCTTCATCCAGCAGCGCCTCGAGCCGTTGCGCTCGCGCCCGAGCTATTCGCCCGAGTTCCGCCGGCACATCCTCGAGCGCCTCACCGCGGCAGAGACGCTGGAGCGCTACCTGCACACGAAGTACGTCGGGCAGAAGCGATTTTCGGGCGAGGGTGGCGACACCATGATCCCGATGCTCGACCATCTCATCCAGAAGGCGGGTGCCGACGGCGTGAAGGAGATGGTGATCGGGATGGCTCACCGCGGGCGCCTCAACGTGCTGGTCAACACGCTCGGCAAGATGCCCAAGGACCTCTTCGCCGAGTTCGAGGGAAGGCACGACGACGAGCTCTCCGCGGGAGACGTGAAGTACCACCAGGGCTTTTCCTCGGATGTCGTCACGCCGGGCGGACCGATGCATGTCACGCTGGCGTTCAATCCCTCGCACCTGGAGATCGTCGATCCCGTGGTCGAGGGCTCGGTGCGGGCGCGTCAGCACCGGCGCAAGGACACCACCTTCGATCAGGTGATGCCTGTGCTGCTGCACGGCGATGCGGCGATCGCCGGACAGGGCGTCGTGCAGGAGACGCTCAACCTGTCGCAGACGCGCGGCTATCGCACCGGCGGCACGATCCACATCGTGATCAACAATCAGATCGGGTTCACGACTTCGGATCCGCGCGATACGCGGGGCACGCTTTACTGCACCGACGTCGCGAAGATGGTCGAAGCGCCGATCTTGCACGTCAACGGAGACGATCCCGAGGCGTGTCTGCTCGCCGTCGAGATCGCGGTCGAGTTCCGGCAGAAGTTCGACAAGGACGTCTTCATCGACCTGGTGTGCTTCCGGAAGCAGGGGCACAACGAGGCCGACGAGCCGATGATCACCCAGCCGCTCATGTACAAGCGCATCTCCCAGCACGCCGGCACGCGCGCGCTCTACGCGCAACGTCTGGCCGGCGAGGGCATCATCCGGGCCGAGGACGCCGAGGCGATGATCGAGACCTATCGCGTGGCGATGGACAAGGGCCTGCACACCAACACGACGATCCTGTCGAACTACAAGCCGCCCTTCGCCGTGGACTGGCGTCCCTTCATCGGCAAGCACTGGTCCGACGCCGCCGAGACCGCGGTCCCGATGGCCACGCTCAAGGCGCTCGCGCAGAAGCTGACCGACGTGCCACCGGACTTCCGCGTCCATCCGCGGGTCGAGAAGGTGATCGCCGATCGCCGCGCCATGGGCGAGGGGAAGCTCCCCCTCGACTGGGGCATGGGCGAGACGCTGGCATACGCGACGCTCCTCGATCAAGGGTACGGCGTACGCCTTTCCGGGCAGGACACGGGGCGGGGGACGTTCTCGCACCGGCACTCGGTGCTGCACGATCAGAGCCGCGAGAAATGGGACGCGGGAACATGGATTCCGCTCCAGCACGTGAAGGAGGGACAGCCCGACTTCGAGATCATCGACTCGGTGCTCTCCGAGGAGGCGGTGCTCGGTTTCGAGTACGGCTACGCGACCTCCGAGCCGAATCAGCTCGTCGTGTGGGAAGCGCAGTTCGGCGACTTCGCCAACGGTGCGCAGGTGGTCATCGATCAGTTCATCGCGGCGGGCGAGGTGAAATGGGGGCGGATCTGCGGGCTGACGCTGCTGCTGCCGCACGGCTACGAAGGACAGGGGCCGGAGCACTCCTCGGCGCGCCCCGAGCGCTATCTGCAACTCTGCGCGGAGCACAACATGCAGGTCTGCGTGCCGACCACGCCGGCGCAGATCTTTCATCTGCTGCGCCGGCAGATGATCCGCACGTTCCGCAAGCCGCTGATCGTCATGAGCCCGAAGAGCCTTCTACGGCACAAGTCCGCGGTGTCGGCGCTCGAGGATCTCGCCCAGGGCAAATTCCAGACGGTCATCGGCGAGGCCGAGAAGCTCGTCGCCGGCAGCGTCAGGCGGGTGATCGTATGCAGCGGAAAGGTCTACTACGATCTGCTGGACTACCGGAAGGAGAACAAGATCGCGGACATGGCGATCGTGCGCCTCGAGCAGCAGTACCCGTTCCCGCACGCCGACTTCAAGACGGAGATTGCGAAGTATCCCCAGGCGAGGGAGATCGTGTGGTGTCAGGAGGAGCCGCAAAACCAGGGAGCCTGGTACCGCCTGCGCGCCTACCTGCGTGGCGACATCGAGCGACAGCAGCTGCTTGCGTACGCCGGGCGCCCGATCTCGGCGTCGCCGGCGGTGGGCTACATGTCGAAGCACATTGCCCAGCAGCAGCAGCTGGTCCGTGACGCCTTCGCGGCGAAGCTCTCGGCCGGCGAAATGATCACGGCGCACTAGGACAGGCGGGCACATGCTGATCGAAGTGAAGGTGCCTGTGCTGCCCGAGTCGGTAGCCGAGGCGACGCTAGTCAATTGGCACAAGAGAGCGGGTGAATCGGTCAAGCGCGACGAGAACCTGATCGACGTCGAAACCGACAAGGTCGTGCTCGAGCTTCCCGCTCCGTCATCGGGCGTGCTTGCCGAGGTGCGCAAGGGCGACGGCTCGACGGTGAGCGCGCAGGAAGTCATCGCCATCATCGACACCGAGGGCGCCGGCGCGACCGCAGCGAAGCCGCAGCCGGCGGTCGCCGCTGCGAGCCCGAAGGTGGCGCAGATCGCTGCCGCGGCCCCCGCTCCCACGGCGATGCCGGCTGCGCGCAAGGCCCTGGCCGAAGCGGGGATCGATGCCGCTGCCGTCAGCGGCACAGGCCGCGGCGGGCGCGTGACGAAAGCCGATGCGCTGGCCGCGATCGAAGCTCGCGTCGAACCCGCTGCACGCGCACCCGCGCCCAAGGCGCCGCCGGCGGCTCCGGCAATCGCACCGCCCGCGCCTCCGGTCGTGACGCCGTACGGCGGCGCGCGACCCGAGCAGCGCGTGCCGATGTCGCGCTTGCGTCAGCGCGTGGCCGAGCGCCTGGTGCAGTCGCAGGCGACCGCGGCGATCCTGACCACGTTCAACGAAGTGAACATGGCGGCCGTGATCGATCTGCGCAACCGCTACAAGGACCGCTTCGAGAAGGAAAACGGCGTCAAGCTCGGCTTCATGGGCTTCTTCGTGAAGGCCGCGGTGCACGCGCTGAAGAAGTTCCCCGCGCTCAACGCCTCGATCGACGGCACGGACATCGTCTACCACGGCTACTTCGACGTCGGCATCGCGGTGGGCAGCCCGCGGGGGCTGGTCGTGCCCATCCTGCGCGACGCCGACCTGCTGTCCATCGCCGAGGTCGAGAAGCAGATCGCGGATTTCGGCAAGCGCGCGCAGGAAGGCAAGCTCACCGTCGAGGAACTCACGGGCGGCACGTACACGATTTCCAACGGCGGGGTGTTCGGGTCGATGCTGTCCACGCCGATCATCAACCCGCCGCAATCCGCCATCCTCGGCGTCCACGCCACCCGGGATCGCGCGGTGGTCGAGAACGGCCAGGTCGTCGTGCGGCCGATCAACTATCTTGCGCAGTCCTACGACCACCGCATCATCGACGGCCGCGAGGCGGTCCTGTCGCTCGTGGCCATCAAGGAAGCTCTCGAGGACCCCGCGAGAATGCTCCTGGATCTGTAGACTCGGCGCGACCCGGGTCGAACGTTCATGGCGGATTCGTTCGAGGTAGTCGTGATCGGCGGCGGGCCCGGCGGCTACGTCGCCGCGATCCGCGCCGCCCAGCTCGGGCTGAAAACCGCGTGCGTCGACGACTGGTCGACGGGCGAAGGTAAGCCCGCCCTCGGCGGCACCTGCACCAACGTCGGCTGCATTCCGTCAAAGGCGCTGCTCCAATCCTCCGAGAACTTCGAGCACGCCGGGCACGCGTTCGCTGAGCACGGCATCGACGTCAAAGGGCTCGCGATCGACGTCGGCCGGATGCTCGCCCGCAAGGACAAGGTCGTCCAGGCGAACAACGACGGCATCGCCTATCTGTTCAAGAAGAACAAGGTTACGTTCTTCCACGGCGTGGGTGCTTTCTCCGGCGGCGCTCCCGGCGCGTGGCAGATCAAGGTAGAGGGTCCGGGAACCGCGGCGCTCGTCGCGAAGAACGTGATCGTTGCCACCGGCTCCAAGCCGCGGTCTCTTCCGGGGGCGGCGTTCGACAACAGGCTCATCCTCGACAACGACGGCGCGCTCGCGATTCCCCAGGTGCCGAAGACGCTCGGGGTCGTCGGGGCCGGCGTCATCGGTCTCGAAATGGGCAGCGTCTGGCGGCGGCTGGGCGCGGAGGTGACGCTGCTCGAGGCCCTGCCGGTATTCCTGGGTGTTGCCGACGAGCAGCTCGCCAGGGAAGCCTGGAAACAGTTCACCAAGCAGGGCCTGGTGATCGAGCTCGGCGTGAAGATCACCAAGGTTTCGACCGCCAAAGACGTGACCGTGGAGTACACCGATGCCGACGGCAAAGCGCAGAGCCGGCGCTTCGACAAGCTCATCGTGTCGATCGGTCGCATCCCGCATACGATGGGGCTCAACGCTCCCGCGATTGGGCTCGCGCTCGACGAGCGCGGCTTTGTGACGGTGGACGACCAATGCCGCACGAACCTCGCCGGCGTCTGGGCAATCGGCGATGTCGTGCGCGGGCCGATGCTTGCCCACAAGGCGGAGGAGGAGGGCGTCGCCGTTGCCGAGCGCATCGGCGGCCAGCAAGGTCACGTCGACTTCAACACCGTGCCCTGGGTGATTTACACCTCGCCGGAGATCGCCTGGGTCGGGCAGACCGAGCAGCAGCTCAAGGCGGCGGGCGTGGCGTATCGTGCGGGCGTGTTTCCCTTCAGCGCCAACGGGCGCGCCCGGGCGCTCGGCGACACCCGCGGGTTCGTGAAGTTTCTCGCCGACGCCAAGACCGATCGCATACTCGGCATGCACGCGATCGGTCCGATGGTCTCCGAACTGATCGCCGAAGGTGTCGTCGCGATGGAGTTCGGCGCCGCGAGCGAGGACATCGCTCGTATCTGCCACGCGCATCCGTCCCTGTCCGAAGCCGTCAAGGAGGCGGCCCTGGCCGTGGACAAGCGCACGCTCAACATCTGACTGACGGCCCGCGCCCGGCAGCGACGTGAACGACGCCCAGCCGAGCCGAGCCGCTCACGGAAGCCTCTATCGGGAGCTCGCGCCACAGCTCGAGCGGCGCAATATCGCGCTCGACGGAGCGCAGGAGGCGGCGCTCGCGCGCCTGCAGCGGCTGCACGATAAGCTCATCGCCTTCAAACGGGCGCGGCAATCGCTGGTCGGGCGCTGGTTTGCCCGCCCCGAGCCGCCGCGGGGCGTCTACTTCTGGGGCGGGGTCGGGCGCGGCAAGAGCTTTCTCATGGACGCGTTCTATGCGGGCGTCGCGCTGCGGCGCAAGACCCGTGTGCACTTTCACGCCTTCATGAAAGCCGTGCACGAGGATCTGCGCCTGCACCGGAACGAGGTCGATCCGCTCGTCGCGGTCGCTGGTCGGATCGCACGGCGTCATCGACTGATCTGCTTCGATGAATTCCACGTCTCCGACGTTGCCGATGCGATGATCCTCGGCAGGCTGCTGACGGCGCTCTTCGAGCGCGGCGTCGTGTTCGTGATGACCTCGAACTACCACCCCGACGGCCTGTACCCGAACGGTCTGCAGCGGCAGAATCTGCTGCCGACGATCGCGTTGCTCAAACAGTGGCTCGACCTGGTCGAGGTCGATGGTGGGATCGACTACCGCCTGCGCGAGCTCGAGCACGCCGCCTGTTACTACACACCGCTGTCTGCCGAGGTCGACGGAGAGCTCGCCGCGCGCTTCGAGCGCATGCGCTCCGGCCCGGAGGAAGACCTGCGCCTGACGATCGAAGCCCGGACGCTCAAGGCGCGCAAGCGCGCCGGCGGCATGGTCTGGTTCGACTTCGCCGCGCTCTGCGAGGGGCCGCGCTCGCAGCTCGACTACCTGGAGATCGCGCGGCGCTTCGCCGTGGTGATCGTCTCCGGGGTGCCGCAGCTGACAGCCGAAATGGGCGACGCCGCCCGGCGCTTTACCTGGCTCGTCGACGTGCTCTACGATCATCGGGTAAAGTTGCTGCTGTCGGCGGCCGTCCCGGCGGAGGAGTTGTACCGGGAAGGGCCCAACAGCCAGGAGTTTCCGCGCACCATCAGCCGCCTGATCGAGATGCGCACGCACGAATATATGGCATTGCCGCACCAGGCGGGCCGCCCGGCCCTGGCGACGGCGCCGTGACGAGGAGGACCCCACCCATGCAGAGATTCAAGGCCTACCGCACCTTCAAGGACGATCACACGATCACGAGCCGCTTCGTCGAGATGACCCCGGACGAGCTCGATCCGGGCGACGTGATCGTGCGCACGAAGTATTCGACGATCAACTACAAGGACGCGCTTTCCTACAGCGGGGCCGGCAAGATCATGCGCAAGTATCCGACCGTGGCCGGCATCGACATGGCGGGCACGGTGGAGACTTCGGCCGACCCGAGATTCAAGCGTGGCGACAAGGTCATCGTGCATGCCTACGACTTCGGCGTGGCGCACGATGGCGGATACGCCGAGTACGCCCGGGTCCCGGCCGACTGGGTCGTGCGCCGTCCCGATGGCATGACGGCATTCGACGCAATGACCCTGGGCACGGCGGGATTTACCGCGGCGCAGGCGATCATGCTCATGGAGCACAACGGGCTCAGGCCTTCCAACGGGCCCATCGCCGTAACGGGGGCGACCGGGGGCGTGGGCAGCGTATCGATCGAGATTCTGGCCAAGATGGGCTATCACGTGGTCGCCATCACCGGCAAGCAGGAGGAGGCGGGCTACCTGCGCGGCCTCGGCGCGAAGGAGGTGAGGCTCCGGCAGTCGATCGACCTCACCAGCATCCGGCCGCTCGACAAGAGTACCTGGGCCGGTGCGATCGACAACCTCGGCGGCGACATGCTGGCGTGGCTCCTCTCGACGATGGACGTCGGCGGCAGGGTCGCATCGGTCGGGCTCGCCGCAGGACCGAAGCTCAACACGACGGTCATGCCTTTCATTCTTCGCGGTGTGCAGCTGCTCGGCGCCGACAGTGCCAACTGCCCGATGGAGCTGCGCCAGAAAATATGGAACAAGCTGGCGGCTGCATGGCGTCCCGAACGCGTGCACGACCAGGTGCGCACGATTGATTTCGACGACCTGCCGACCCACTTCGACGCCTACCTGAAGGGGCTCGTCCGGGGCCGCACCGTGGTGCGCATCGGGGCCGACAGCCACCCGTAGCGGCGGGCGATCGCGCGTGGCGAGCCGACGCCGCGGAGCGGCGAAGCTTGATCACGCGCAAACCGACTCGGACACCGCGCGGTTAAGCTGCATCGAGCCAACCGACGGGAGTTCCGCGATGGGTGCCTACGCCGACAGTCATGCCCGATCGCTGCACGAGCGCGACGCATTCTGGCGCGAGCGGGCGTCGCTGATCGACTGGCAGACGCCGTTCTCGCAGGTCCTCGACTACAGGCGTCCGCCGTTCGCCCGCTGGTTTGTCGGCGGACACCTGAATCTCTGCCATAACGCGATCGACCGGCACCTCGCCGTGAGAGACGAGCAGCCCGCGCTCGTGTTCATCTCGACAGAGACTGGTCAGCGCCGCACGTATTCCTATCGCGAGCTCTTCGCCGAGGTCAACGTGCTCGCAGCCATGCTGCGGGCCCAAGGCGTAGGGAAGGGCGATCGAGTGCTGATCTACATGCCGATGATCCCCGAGGCCGTGTTCGCCATGCTCGCCACCGTACGGCTGGGCGCGATCCACTCCGTCGTATTCGGAGGTTTCGCGGCGGCGAGCCTCGCTACGCGCATCGACGACGCCAAGCCCAAGGTGATGATCACTGCAGACGCAGGGATGCGCGGCGGCAAGGCGGTTCCGTACAAGCACCTCGTCGACGAGGCGCTGCGACTGGCGAAGCAACCGCCGGCGAAGGTGATCATTGTCAACCGCGGCCTCGATGCCGCGATGAAGCGCACGCCGGGCAGGGATCTGGACTATGCAGCACTCGCGCGCGAGCACGCGGGGGCGAGCGTCCCGTGCGCGTGGCTCGAGTCATCGGAACCATCGTACATTCTCTACACGTCGGGAACCACCGGCAAGCCCAAAGGCGTGCAGCGCGACACGGGCGGCTACGCGGTAGCGCTCGCTGCCTCGATGCGCGACATCTTCTGCGTCGGGCCCGGCGACACGATGTTCACCACGAGCGACATCGGCTGGGTGGTCGGGCACTCGTACATCGTCTACGCGCCGCTTCTCGTCGGCGCCACGACCATCATGTACGAGGGCCTGCCGATCCGGCCCGACCCGTCGATCTGGTGGCAGATCGTCGCCGAGCACAGGGTACGCACCATGTTCAGCTCACCCACGGCAATACGGGTGCTGAAGAAGCAGGACCCTGCGTACATGAAGAAGCACGACATCTCGCACCTGAAGTATCTCTTTCTCGCCGGTGAGCCGCTCGACGAGCCGACTGCGCGCTGGGCGTCCGACTCGCTGGGCGTCCCGATTGTCGATCACTACTGGCAGACGGAGAGCGGCTGGCCGATTCTCTCCGCCTCGCCGGGCATCGAGGACACGCCGCGCAAGTTCGGCAGCCCGTCGTTCCCCGTGTGCGGCTACGACGTTCGGCTGCTCGACGAGGCGACCGGAAACGAAGTAGGCACCGATCAGAAGGGCGTGCTGGCGATCATGCCGCCACTGCCGCCGGGTTGCATGAGCACCGTGTGGGGCGATGACGCGCGCTTCGTCAAAACCTACTTCGAGACGGTTCCGGGGAAGATGACCTACTCGACCTTCGACTGGGCGACCCGCGACGCCGACGGTTATTACTTCGTGCTCGGACGGACCGACGACGTCATCAACGTGGCGGGCCATCGGCTCGGCACGCGCGAGATCGAGGAAGCGGTCCAGGCTCATCCAGGCATCGCGGAAGTGGCGGTCGTCGGCGTGGCCGACCAGCTCAAGGGCCAGCTTCCGGTCGCCTTCGCGGTGGTGAAGGACCCGTCGCGGGTAGCGACTTCCGCCGCCGCAGCGACGATGCGCAAGGAAGTCATGGACACGGTCGATCGCGAGTTGGGCGCGATCGCACGGCCGGGGGCGGTGCATTTCGTAACGCTGCTGCCGAAGACGCGCTCCGGCAAGCTCCTGCGCCGCTCCATTCAGGCGCTGGCGGAAGGCAGGGACCCGGGAGATCTGACGACGATCGAGGATCCGGGCGCGCTGGAGCAGATTCGCGAGGCACTCGCGGGCGCGGTAAAATAGGTATTTTTCCCGTTCCGTCCCCTACTTGCCGCATTCCGATCGGGCAGCTCCGCCGCCGGTTCCGCTCGCAATTGTCACTCGCGGCGGCGCAACCGAGAGCGTGCACTACGGCTGCGTGGCCGTCGTCGACGCGGCCGGCAGCCTGCTGTTCTCCGCTGGCGATCCCCGTCACCTGACGACCACGCGCAGCGCGCTCAAGCCGCTGCAGGCGATCCCGTTCGTCGCGCGCGGCGGAGTTGAACGCTTCGGGTACTCCCAAGAGCAAGTCGCGCTGCTTTGCGCCAGCCATTCAGGCGAACCGCGCCACGTCGAGGCGGTTGCGGATATGCTGCGCCGCGCTGACTGCACGGTGGACCAACTGCAGTGCGGCGTGCATCCTCCCTTGTACTATACGGCGCGCGAGGAGCTGCCGCCGTCGGACGCCAGATTCACCGCGCTACACCACAATTGCTCGGGCAAGCACAGCGGCATGCTTGCGTACTGCCGCCTCTGCGGCGTGCCGACCGCGACCTACCTCGCGTATGACCATCCATTGCAACAGGTGATTCGCGAGGCGGTCGCGCACCTGACCGGCGTGCCCGAGCGGGAGCTGGTCCCAGGCATCGACGGCTGCTCGGCGCCGAACTACGCGGTCCCGCTGGATCGCCTCGCCTACGCTTTTGCGCGCCTGGCCGCCATTGCCGACGATCCGCGCTTCGGCACGGCGCCAGCGTCGCTGGCGGCGGCTATGACGGCACACCCGGAGATGGTGTCCGGAGAGCGGCGCAACGATCTGATCCTCATGCGCGCGGGGCGAGGCGACTGGGTGACCAAGGTAGGGGCCGAGGGCGTTCAGGCCGTGGGCGTGCGCAGCCGCGGCCTGGGCATCGCGCTGAAGGTTATCGACGGCAACGCGCGCGGGCTGCACCCGGCCACGGTAGCGGTCCTCGACCAGCTGGGTCTGCTGGACGATGCGCAGCGGGCGGAGCTCGGTGCCTGGCGCGAGCCTGTTCTGCGAAATTTCCGGGGGCTCGAGACGGGAAAGGTGACCCCCGTAGTGGCGTTGGAGCGGCGCAATTGATCGCCGGCAGACCGAGGGACCCTCTTGAGGTGAACTTCCGGGTGCGCGGGCGGTCTAGCGCAGCAGACAGAGCGCGGTCATCGCGGGTGTTCCGGAAGGCTCGGCTATACTGCCGCCGGATGTCGCAGCCGCCCCTCGGGGCGAGAGACGGCACAAGCGTGACTCAGGGACGGCCCGCGGATGGGTGACCGCGAAGTTGATCAGCAGCTCGTCGAGCGGGCGCAGCGAGGTGACAAGCGGGCTTTCGAGCTGCTGGTACTGAAGTATCAGCGCAAGCTGGCGCGGTTGTTGTCCCGGCTCGTGCGCGACGCCGGGGAAGTTGAGGATGTGACGCAGGAGGCGTTCATCAAGGCCTACCGGGCGTTGCCCAGCTTCCGTGGTGAGAGTGCGTTTTACACTTGGTTGTACCGCATCGCGATCAACACGGCCAAGAATTACCTGGTCGCGGTGGGCAGGCGGGCGCCGACCTCGACGGGTGTCGACCACGAGGAGGCGGAAAGTTTCGAGGACGCCGAGCAGCTGCGTGACTCGAATACGCCGGAGAACGAGCTGCTGGGCAGAGAAATCGCGACCACGGTCAACAAGGCGATGGACGCGCTGCCCGACGATCTGCGCACCGCGATTACGCTGCGCGAGATCGAGGGTTTGAGCTACGAAGAGATTGCCAACGTGATGAACTGTCCGATTGGCACAGTGCGCTCCCGGATCTTCAGGGCGCGCGAGGCGATCGCAGCCGAGCTGCGGCCGCTCTTGGGGACCGATAAGGACCGGAGATGGTAATGGGTAAGAACCTGGCGGAGCAGGGCGGGGGCCGCCCCGCACAGGCGACGGAACCGACGCCCGAGGAAGTGTCGCAGCTGATGGACGGAGAGCTCGAGGCCGATGGCCTTGAGCACGCCTGCCGCGGCCTGCGCGAAACCTCGGCCATGCAGACGTGGATTTGCTATCACGTGATCGGTGACGCGCTTCGCGGCTGTGGTGGACTCTCCCCCGGATTTGCAGAGCGATTCTCGGCGCGTTTCAGCACCGAACCGACGCTGATGGCCCCACCGCGCAGGCACACTGCGCCGGCGGCGATGGCTTGGGCGCTCGCGGCATCGGTCGCGGCGGTGTGCGTCGTGGGCTGGGTCGCGCTGACCACGATGTCGTTGCCGCCGGCGGCGGTCGCGACCGCTCGGGACGCGACCGCAGTGCGGGCAGCGGACGCTCGGCGCCCGGTCGTGAACGAGTACGTGCTGGCGCACCAGGAGTATTCGCCGACGACGCCTATCCAGGGCGTGCAGCCTGCGCTGCGCGTGGTTGCTGCAGACGACCAGAATGTTGCGCGCTGAGGCCGTGGCGCGGATCGCGCGCCAGCGGCGACTGCGGCTCGCTTCCTGGGCCGCGGCCGCCGCAGCGCTCTTCCTCGCGGGCACGGCGTTCGCACAAGAGGCGTCGGAGTGGCTGCAGCGTGCCGCGGAGGCGGCGCGCTCGCTTACCTACAGCGGCACGCTCGTCTACCAGCATGGCGGCCGCGTCGAGACCTCGCGCGTGCTGCACCTTGCCGACGCGGCGGGCGAGCACGAGAAGCTCATCAACCTCGAGGGGCCGCCGCGCGAAGTCGTGCGCAACAACGAGCAGATCCGCTGCTACTACCCGGACGCCAAGATCATTCGTGTCGAGTCGCGGAACTCCCGCAATGCCTTTCCGTCGCTGCTGCCGCAGCAGCAGGAGACCCTCGAGAAGTATTACTCCTTTCGCCGGGCGGAGAGCGCCCGCATCGCCGGCCTCGAGACCGAGGCGTTCGTTTTCCAACCGAAGGACGGGTTGCGCTACGGCCACAAGCTGTGGGCCGACGCAGCCACCGGACTGCTGATCAAGGCGCAGCTGCTCAACGAGCGCGGAGTGCCGATCGAGCAGTTCG
>Ga0335084_10002088_pt1 | contig 19110 bp, 15 predicted proteins | sample Lox_Sample_44_FD_206721 | JGI IMG/M metagenome (GOLD analysis project Ga0335084, IMG submission 206721) | Soil microbial communities from Loxahatchee National Wildlife Refuge, Florida, United States - Lox_Sample_4.4 | ecosystem: Environmental > Terrestrial > Soil > Wetlands | place: USA...
CCTTGGGTCACCGGCTTCCCCGTAGAAGTGCACGCGCTCGGCCCCGCGCGACTCGCGTCGAGGCTCGTGCCGTACTACTTCGCGCCGCGGTTCTTGCCTTGGCTGCGGGCGCATGCGCAGGACTACGACGCCGTGATTATTCACGGGCTCTGGCAATACCACGGGTTCGCCGCGTGGCGAGTGCTGCGCAAGTCGCGCGTTCCGTATTACGTGTTCGCGCACGGGATGCTCGACCCCTGGTTCAAGCGCACGTACCCGCTCAAGCACCTGAAGAAATGGTTGTATTGGCCGTGGGCGGAGTATCGAGTGCTCCGCGACGCGAAGGCCGTGCTATTCACGAGCGAGGAAGAAAAGCTCCTCGCCCGCCAGTCGTTCTGGCTGTATCGATGTCGCGAAGAAGTCGTCGGGTTCGGCACCGCGCAGATCGGCGGCAACGCCGAAGTGCAACGGCGCGCGTTCCTCGAGGCGTTCCCGGCTCTTCACGGCAAGAGAGTCGTGCTGTTCCTGAGCCGCATCCACCCGAAGAAGGGCTGCGACATGCTGCTCCAAGCATTCGCCCGCGTCGCGAGCCGAGACGCGGCGCTGCACCTCGTGATCGCCGGTCCCGATCAGATCGGCTGGCAAACGGAGCTCGCGGCGAGCGCTCGCGCTCTCGGATTGGGCGACCGAGTCACCTGGACGGGAATGCTCTCCGGCGATGTGAAGTGGGGCGCGTACCGCGCCGCCGACGTCTTCGTTCTGCCGTCGCACCAGGAGAATTTCGGAGTCGTCGTCGCCGAGGCGCTTTCGTGCGGCGTGCCCGTGCTGCTCTCCGACAAAGTCAACATCTGGCGCGAGGTGCAGCGCGCCGGCGCGGGCATGGTCGCGAAGGACGATCTCGACGGCACGACGTCGCTGCTTCGCGCCTGGCTCGATGCGAGCGCGCCGGACCTCGAACGGATGAGGCGTAGCGCAGTCGCCTGCTTCCACGACAATTTCGAAATGGGCGCGGCCAGGGACCGGCTGCATTGCCTGCTGGAGGCGGCGTGAGGCGGGCAGCGATCGCAAACCCGGTCACGGCTGCGTCACACACCGGTGGGATCGTTCGCGGCCTCGTACCCCCTGGCTTGCGAGGCCCAAAACCATGATCGACCTCAAAACGCCGCGCGGCTTGAGCGTCCGCGTGCCCGAGGACCTCGACGAAGACCCATCGCCGCGCTTTTCAGTCGCCGATGCCGCCGAGGCGCGGCGTTATTACGCCGCAAACGGCTACGTGATCTTCCGGTCGCTCTACCCCGCTCGCTCCTGCGACACGATCCGCCGTCTGTGGGACGAGGAGGTCAAGCCGGACGACGGCTACATCTACCGCCAGAGCTCTGCCGGCAAAGCCGAGACTCACGTCAAGAACTCGACCGGCTGGATCATGAACCCGATTCTGAACCTACAGAGCGTCGACCCGGGTCGCTTCCCGCAGTTTCGCGATTTCGCGACTCGCGAGATCCTCGCGCGCCAAGAACTGCAGCGCGTGTTCGCCGTGCTGCTGAACGACGCACCGAAGGTCGTGCAATCGATGTACTTCGAGGGCAATTCGGCGACCTGGGAGCATCAGGACACTTATTACCTGGATTCCGAGGTCGTCGGCGAGATGGCCGCGGCGTGGATCGCGCTCGAGGATATCGCACCCCGCGCCGGCCGATTCTTCATATGTCCCGGATCGCACAAGATCCGGCTCGACGACCACTCCCTCTACAACAACATCGCCGTGAATCACGACGCGTACATCCGCTCGGTCGTCGATCAGATCAGGGCGCGCAACCTCGAGATCCGCGCACCGGTACTTTACAAGGGCGACGTCTTGTTCTGGAACTCGATGACGATCCACGGGTCGCTCGACAGCCAGGACCCCGCGCACGCGCGCTCGTCGATCACCTGTCATGCGATTCCGAAATCGCGGCGCTTCCTGCAACTGCAGACGCGCGTCTTGTCGCTCGCGACGGACGACGTCGCCGGCATGGCGATCTACCGGCCGAAGGATCTTGCCGTCACGAAGAATCGCGTCGTGCTCTCTTTCGAAACGAGGTTTCCGCGAATCTTCTATTGGCTCAAGAAGCAAGCGATCCTCTACTTCGTGAGGCACAAGGCGGCTCCGGCGACGTGAAGGCGGGTGCGGCGTGCAGCCCGACCGGCGATCATGGTGACTGAAACGATCAGCTCGTCCGAAAATAGCGCAGCTCGGGGCACCGAAGGCCGCCGCGACCCCTACCTCCGACCGAACACGTCGTTCGCGAGCAAGGTCGCGCGCGCGGCCTGGCGTGTCGTCTACGTCACGCTGTTTCGCACGTCACCGCGCGTCATGCACGGCTGGCGAGCGATGCTGCTGCGCGCGTTCGGCGCACGCATCGGCCCGAACAGCCGGATCTACCCGAGGGCCCGGATCTGGGCGCCGTGGAACCTGGAGTGCGAGGACCTCGTAGCGATCGCCGACGACGCGATCGTCTACAACCCGGCGCTCGTGCGACTCGGCTCGCACAGCATCGTGTCGGAGCAAGCGTATCTGTGCGGCGCGACGCACGACTACTCGAGCCCCGACTTTCCGATGGTCTGGGGACCGATCCGGGTCGAGCGCTACGCGTGGATTTGCGCGCGCGCCTCCGTGCAAATGGGCGTGACGGTTCACGAAGGCGCGATACTCGGGCTCGGCGCCGTCGCGACCGGCGACCTGCAACCGTGGTCGATCTACGTCGGCGTCCCCGCGCGCCGCGTCAAAGCGCGGCCGCGATTCGATCCCCGATGAGCGCGGCGCGCGGCGGCGTGGTTGCGTCGCCACCGATTTCCGTCCTGATTCTCACGCGCAACGAGGAGCACGATCTCCCGGGCTGCCTCGATTCCGTGGCGTGGTGCGACGACGTGCACGTCTTCGACTCGCTGTCCACCGACTGCACGCGGGAGATCGCGAGCGCGCGCGGCGCGCACGTCGCGACGCGGCCGTTCGACGGCTACGCCAGCCAGCGCAACGCCGCCCTGCACGGGCTCCCGTTCAAGCACCCTTGGGTGCTCTCGATCGACGCGGACGAGCGCGTGCCCGCCTCGCTCGCGCGCGAGCTCGCCGAGTTCGCAGCACACGCGCCGGGCGACGTCGCGGCGTGCCGCGCGCGCCGCCGCGACTTCCTCGGCGATCGGTGGCTGAAGCATTGCCAGCTCTCGCCCTACTACATTCGGCTCGTGCGGCCGTCGCGCGTTCGCTATGACCGCGAGGTCAACGAGATGCTGACGGTCGACGGCGCGATCCACGGTCTGCGCGAGCCCTTCGACCACTATCCGTTCTCAAAGGGACTGCGCCACTGGCTTGATAGGCACAACCTCTACTCGGACATGGAGGCGCAGTGTGTTCTCGACAGCCGCGCGGGCGCGAACGATTTCTCGGTTGCGAAGGCGCTGTTCGCGCGCGACTTCAACGAACGCCGGCGGCACCAGAAGGAGCTGTTCTACCGCGTGCCGCTGCGGCCGCTCGCCAAATTCCTCTATTTGTACGTCTGGCGTCGCGGGTTTCTGGACGGCTCGGCCGGCTTCGCGTATGCGATGCTGCAAGCGTTTTATGAGTACACGATCGTGCTCAAGACGCGCGAGCTGAAGCGACGCGCGGCGCAGGCGCACTGAGCCGCGGACGCAGATGGACACAGTCACGTTCTGCGGCGACGCCGGGATCGAGACGACACGCCTCGGCTTCGGCACCGCCGGACTGCTGCGAGAGCCGAGCCGGCGGCGCCGGCTCGACGTGCTCGCCGCAGCCCTCGACGCGGGCATTCGGCACTTCGATACGGCGCCGGTCTATGGTCTCGGCGAAGCGGAGCGTGTGCTCGGCGAGTTTCTCGCCACGCGCCGCGAGCGCGTCACGATCGCAACCAAGTTCGGCCTTGCGATCAAGGGCAGCGTCGCGCGCCTGGGCCCGTTGCAGTCGATCGCGCGAACGTTCTTGCGCGCCGTGCCCCCGCTGCGCCGGGTCGCGCGGCGAAAGGCGACGAGCCTCTACGAGCCGCCGCGCTTCGACGCCCACGCAGCGCGCACGAGCTTGGAACGCAGCTTGGCAGCGCTGCGCCGGGACCATGTCGACGCGTTGCTCCTGCACGACTGCCAACCCGACGCCACGCGTGATCCGGAGCTGCTCGGGGCGCTCGCGGATCTGCGCACGCGGGGCCGCATCAAGACGTTTGGCGCGGCGACGACATTCGAGCACACGTTGGAGATGATCCGTTCGCGCCCCGACCTCTGTCGCGTCGTGCAGTTCGAGAACGACGCGCTTCTCGACCACGTCCGCCGGTTACCTGCGACGTTCCCTGCGACAGTGATCACGCACAGCGTGTTGGGCCGATCTATGCGCGAGATCGGCGCCGCGCTGCGCGCGGACCCTAGCCTGAGCGCGCGTTGGTCGGCCGCGGTCGACGCGAACCTGCTCGACGCAACTGTCCTCGCGAGCTTCCTGACCCGAATCGCGCTACTGGCCAATCCGCGCGGGATCGTGCTCCTGCACTCCAATTCCGCGCGCCACGTTAGAGCCAATGCCGAGACAGTCCGAGCCCCAGCCGATCGCGAGCAGGTCGAGCGGCTCGCCGAGCTGATCCGATCGCACTTTGCGGCCGCGTCGGCCGACGCGCACGTGCAGGCTCACGCGGAGCAGGTCCGGTCATGATCCGCACGCTCGCTGAAGTTCCGACAACGCAGCCGCTCGCGGCGGACATCTGCATCATCGGCGCCGGTGCGGCGGGCCTCGCGCTCGCGTCCGAATTCGCGAACACCCACTACCGCGTCGTCGTGCTCGAATCCGGCACCGCGTCGCGAAGCGGCGACTCCGACGAGCTCAACGAGACCATCGTCGCCGGCGTCCCGCATTCGGGCAGCACGGAGGGCCGCGCGCGCACGCTCGGCGGCGCGACGACGCTCTGGGGCGGGCAGGTCCTGCCGTTGCGCGAGAGCGAAACACGTTCGCGGCCTTGGGTGCCGCACAGCGGTTGGCCGTTCGGTCCCGCGACGCTGGAGCCCTACTACCGGCGCGTCGAGCCCCTGCTCGGCACGCCGGGCCCGCCGTACGGCGACGAGGCCTGGGGGTTGCTCGGTGTTCCGGCGCCTGCGCTCGATCGAGACAGGTACCTGTATCGCTTCTCGCAGTGGGCGCCTCTCACGCGGAGGAACATGGCCTTGGCGCTGCGCACCGAGCTCAAGTCCTCTCGCAACGTGGACGTGCTGCTCGGCGCCACGGTCGTCAACGTCGTCCCGGCGCGCGACGGCGGGCACGTCGCGCACGTGGACATCGTCGCGGCCGGCGGCAAGCCGCGCCAAGTCCGGGCGCGCGCGTACGTCGTATGCTGCGGCGGCATCGAGACGCCGAGGCTGTTGCTCGCTTCGGGGGGACGTCGCGGCATCGCCAACCGCTCCGGGCTCGTCGGGCGGTTCTTTCAGGATCACATCTCGTGCATCGCGGGCGTGATCTCCGAGCAATCGCGGTCGGCCGTGCGCCGATATTTCGAGCCTCGTTATAGAGGCGGCGCGATGTACACGTGCAAGATCGAGCCGACCGATCGCGCGCTGACGGAGCACGGCCTGCTCAACGTGATGGCGCACGTGAAGTTCGAGATCCCGGAGGCGCTCGGCTTGCTCGAGCTCAAACGAATGCTGAACGACGTTCAGCGCGGACGCTTGCCGATCCCGTCCCTGCGCTCGGCGATCGCGATGACGCGCGGCGCCGCCGAGTTCGCGCGCCTCGCGTTCGCGAGAGCCGCGCTGTCGCGCCGCGCGGCGCCGACGCGCGGCAGGCTCCTGCTCATGGTCGATGTCGAGCAGGCGCCAAATCCCGACAGCCGAATCCGCCTGGCGGACGAGACCGATCGCCTCGGGATGCCGAAGGCCGTCGTCGACTGGCGGCTGTCGGGGCTCGAGACGAGGACGATTACGCAGTTCACGGCCATGCTCGCGCGTGACTGGGAGCGAGCTGGGCTCGGCACCGTCGAGGTCGTGCGCGAAGTCGACTTCGCGGCGTGTGACGTGCTTGGCGCGGCACGCGACATCTACCACCATATGGGCGCCACGCGGCTCAGCGAGTCGCCGCGCGACGGCGTCGTCGACGTGAACCTGCGCTCCCACGAGGTCGACAACCTCTACGTCGCGAGCGGCTCCGTGTTCCCGACGGGCGGCATCGCGAACCCGACGTTCACGATCCTCGCGCTCGCGCTGCGGCTCGCGGATCGGCTGAAGGTCGTGCTGGCCCGAGACAACGAATCCGCATCGGCGCATTCGTTTGCCGCAACCACAGATGTAGAGCGCCGCGAGCGCCGAAAAACGTCGTCGCGACCGCCTTAGCATATCCCGCGTCGCTACAGACGGTTCGGCTAGCCCGACGCGCTCCACGCTCAGCGCACGTCGTTGAGCTCCGGCGTGTGTTTCATTTGTCCTGGATCGCGGGCGCGTAGCAGCGGCTCGATTGCGGCGCCAAGAGAGCGGAGTACCGCCTCTTCGCCGTAACGCTCCCAGACCGCTTCACGCGCAGCGACGATCTCGGCGCCCAGCACATCGTACCGGTGCTTCGCCTCGCCTAGCGCGGTCGCGAGAGCGCGCACCGACCCGTCGTAGAACAGCACCGCACGGGAAAGGTCTATATCGATCGCCGGCAGCGGCGTCGAGATCACGAGCCCGCCGCTCCCTATCGCTTCACATACTTTGAATGGGAAGACTCCATCACGCATGTCCGCAATAGACGCGTGCGGGTTCACGATCGCGTCGCAGTCGTGCATTAGTTCCGTGACACGCCGGTGCGAGACGCGTCCGTGGAACTCGATTCTGTCGGGGAACTCGGTGGCGCTCGTTCGAAGCGCTTCTTCGAGCGTCCCGGCGCCGGTGACAGTGAGTCGCCAAGGACTCGGAAGAGACGGCAGCAGATTGAGCAATACCGCGACACCCTTCTCCGGCTCTAGTGCGCCGAAGTAGCCGAGGCGGTGCACTGGGCCTCCGAAACGTAGCCTGCTTGCACCTTCTGCGAGTTCGCGCCCGAGAATCGATGGCAGCAATACAACGGCCCGAGCGCTTGCACGGCTTGCGAAGCGTTCGAGCAGCACAGAATTTACGACGGTTACCAAATCTGCTTGCCGGAGCAGTGGGCCGAAGTAAATTTGGTCTAGTATCGGCTTCGGGTTCCAGCCTCGCCCGCGCGCGCGCGGCAGGTCCTCGAGCTCGAACACGAGTCTGCAATTGGTTCTACGGCGCAAGAACAAACCCAAACGTCCCTCGAAGGCATACGAGTTGTAGATCCAGACAAGATCTGGCCGAAGCGCCGCTATGCGCGCAAATAGGCTGGCGGAGAAGTAGGCGTTCAAGAGCTTGCCGACCTTCCGCGACGGTAAACAGAAAGGCCGCCAGTAGACGACTTCCTGTCCTTCTACCTCGCGACGCTCACCGAGTACGGGCGCGGACAGTTGAACTTCGGGATGTGAGCTATCGACCAGATGGACCGCGAACCCGAGGCGTCGCAGCAACCCCGTCACGAGCTCGATCTTCCGATTCGCGCCAAGCTTCGTGGTGGCTTGCCCCGGAGCGTACGGGGCGACCAGGACGGCGCAGCGCCGACGCGCGATCGTGTTCGTTCGAAACCTCATCTCGAAGTATTGCTCGCGCGCGATCGACGTTCCAGTACGCGAATCCGGTCGTTCATTGGCCGGCGCGCTCGAGCAGGTTGTGTCGCGACCGCAATGCAGAAGCCCGTGAACAACCACACGTACGCGTTGTTCGCGCCTTGGCCCGTGATCTGCCCAAGCAGGAGCACGTACCCCGCATACGCAAATAGGACTAGCGGTAGCGCACCCGCGCCGCGGCGCAACGCTTTGAGCACGAGCACGCCGAGCCAAACGACCAGTGCGATCCGCAACGCGATATAGAGCGTGCCAAAGATCGGGCCCAGCTCGAGGATGTGGCGCGACCAGTCAGTCTCGGCGAGCATGAGCGGCATCACACCCTCGATCTTGATTCCGAGGATCGTGCTCGCGTTGGTGCCGAGCCCCAAGCCCCACCCGAGTAGCGGCGCTTGGTCGAACAAGCGTCCGAAGTCATAAACTGCATAGAACGCGCGCCCGAGGACGCCACTTTCGAATATCTTGGCCTCTCCGCCCGCAGCCTGTGCCCATCGGGTCGCGAAGGCTTCGAACCCGCTTGGGAATACGATCGGATACAGCGCCGCAAACGTCCCTGCAACGAGCAGCGGCAAGAGCAGTGCTCGCGCGCGTACCGCGGCGCCGCGGCCGAAGACCGCTAGACCTAACGCCATTGTCGCAATCAAACCGCAGTGCAACACGATGGACCGGCTGCCGCTGAATGCGACGCATGTGGCAATACCTGCGACGGCGTACAACAGTAGCCAACGCGGCACGAGGCGAATGCGCGCGGGAGTCATCAACATCGCCAACAGGATCGCAAACGAACTCGCGACGAACTGGATCTGTCCTGCTAGCGAGCTGAACGTGCCCATCGGCCGCACGTGGTCCCCGGTCTGCACGAGACCCTGGAACTGGAGCGCGGTATCGCTCGCTGTTCCAACGTTGATCGCGGAATTCACGGGGGCAGAGAATTGGGCGAACACGAGCAGCCCCATGGGCACCGAGAGCAGCAGCGTCCAGAGACACAAACGTGCCACGTCCTTTGCCCGGAACTGCGCACCGATCAGGCACGCGAGCGGCATATAGAGGAAGTAGTTTCGCCAGCCGTAGATCGCGAGCGTCACCCTGAGTTCGTCCACCTCTTGGGATCCAAGCTGAATGCACGCGAGCAGCAGGCCAAGTGCGGAAGCAAGCACGCAAAAAATGAGGAAACCACTGCGCTTCGGCCAGAGGCCGTGGCGCGTCGCGACAAAGTAGGCGTAAAGCAAGAATGGATCGCGGATGAAGAAGATGTAGAAGCTCCACTGCGGCAGCAGCCATTTGCGCAAGGAGCCCTCGAAGATCAGCAGCAGGTAGATCAGCATCACTACGCCGACGAAGTGCTTGCGAGCGGCCTCACGAGCGGGAGACCCGGTGGACGAGCGAGCGACTCGGGACGCGCGGAGCGTCGTGATCGAACCGGCTTCTACGTTGGCCGCCATAGCTTCTTGCTACCGAAGCGCCGCGCGCACAGCGGTCTTCAACAACGACACTGACGGTCCGATCTGGCCGAGCACTCGCGGCGCGTCGATCTTCATCACGCCCTTGAAACACCAGTACGTGCATGCGAGGCGCACGGCGCTCGCTATCAGAAGCGCTGCCGCCGCCCCCTCGATTCCCCAGGCGGGAGCGAGCAGGAATAAGAGCGGAACCGCGACGACTGCGCCCGAGCCGTATTGCAACGTGACGAGCCCAGGGCGGTCGAGCGCCATGAACGCCTGCGACAGCACCTGCACGACGCTCGCGACTGCGGCTTCGAGAACGAGCAGCCGAAACGCGAGCGCGGCGCCTTCGAACTCCGCGCCGTAGAGCACCCGGAGCAGCGCGGGTCCGAGGGCGATCAGAGCAACCGCCGTGAGCCCGACGAGCAGCGTCGTAGCACCCGCGGCACGCGACGTCACATCGATGACCTCCCTCTGGGGCCGCCCGGACACCTTCGGAAACAGCACCGTTACGATCGCGGCGGCGAAGATCGCGACGAGCCGCGACAAGCTCATCGCAACGACATAGAGACCCATCAGCGCGGGCGCGAAGATTCCGACGACGATTACCTTGTCGACCTGCGTCGCGAGACTCGACAAGAGCTCGCCGCTATAGGCCCGCAAGCTGTACGAACGCACCTCTCGAGCGGCCGCTAGCCACCCCCTCCAAACGGGCTTGCACTCGCGGTGGATCCAAGCGAACCCCCAAATCAATCCGGGCAAGCTCGACAGCGAGACCACGAGCGCGCCCGTCAGCGGCGTCATCCAGCCAAGCATGCCGAGCGCGAGCATGCCGATGAGGCTCAGCGTCGGCTGCGCAATGCGGACTGCGTTACACCGCGAAAACTCGTGCCGCGAAAGCAGAGCTGGGATGACCGCGTTCGTGAGCGAGCCCACTAGAGTAAACGCGAGCAGAGCGCGAGCGACCGCAAGCGAGTCGGACGCAAACCCGGCGAGCACGTAAGGCGCGACTACATAACCGACGAGCGCGCCCGCGACCCCGGCTGTGACGCTGAGGACGAACACGCCGCTCACTAGGCTGCCCAGGCGCTCAGGCGAGCGCCGCGCATGGAAGATTAGGCCGGACGGAAGACCGAAGGTCGTCACGAACGACAGGAACGTCGGTAACGTCGTTAGCGCCGCGAGCTCGCCGCGCCCGGACGCTCCGAGGTAACGGGCCGTGACGATGCTCGCGAGCACATTGGCTGCCGTGATAACGACGCTCGCGACCAAAGACTGGCTCACGGCGGCGGCTGCGCCGGCGCCCTGCAACACGCTCGAGAAGAGACGCCGCGCTATCACGTCGTACGGCCGGGTGCGGCTCTTCGGCCGCTCGTGCGATAAAGGCGGTCAGTCTAGGGAGCGTTTATTGCGATCGTAAGACAAACGTCGGCGCTGAAACCGTCGTGTCACATTGCCGGGATAGTGTCGCAAATTCGTCATAATCCGCCCCGCCCGCGCCGCTCCTCGCGACTTAGATGAAGAACCTGCCGAGATCGCTCGTCGTCAACTTCAACTCGCCTGAGCTGGGTTACCTCGCCCGCGCTCTCGCCGAGGCCGGCCGGCTTAGCCGCTACGTGCGCCCGTACGCGAACCAGGACCGGTGGTGGGAGCGGGCGGCCGCGTCCGTCCCCGTCCTCGGCCGCACGTACTCGCGCACGCTCGGTCGCCGCCGTATCGACGACCCGCGAGTCGCAACACTCACGCGCGAGGCCGGGGTCCTCGCGGACTTCGGGCTCGCCGCGCTTGGCCGTTCACGCGGAGTGCCGGGTTGGTTGCGGCGAAGCGGCGGCGCGCGCCTGGAACGGTCCGTGCGCCGACGTGTCGCCTCCGCGGCGGCGGCGCTTGCGGGGGACGCAGACTGCGTCGTCGCGTATATCGGCTTCGGGCTTTCAAAGCGCTGCGGACGCGCGGGTCCGGCCGAGCCGTCGTGAACTACCCAATCGCACACCACCGTTTCCACCGCGCGGTGCAGCGCGAAGAGCACGAGCGCGATCCCGAGTTCGCCGAGACGTGGCCGACTCTCGACGACTGGCCGGCGGACTACGAGGAGCAAATCGACCGTGAGATCCAGGTCGCTGACCGCATTCTCGTGGGGTCGAGTTACGCGCGCGACTCGTTTATCCGTGAGGGGATCAACTCGACGAAGCTCGTCGTCGCGCCGTATGGCGTCGATCTCGACATCTTCACACCGGGGCCGCCGCGCGTGCCGGACCCGGCGCGAGCCTTTAACGCGATCTTCGTCGGCCAGTTGAGCCAGCGCAAAGGACTCTCGTACCTGCTCAAGGCGTATCGGCAATTCCGCAAACCCGACAGTCGGCTCACGCTCGTGGGCAACGCCGTCGGAGCAAGCGCGCCGCTGCGGCGCTACGCGGATCTCTATCGCCAGGTGCCGCACCAAACGCGCCCCGCGCTTGCGGCGATGTACCGCGAAGCCGACGTGTTCGTCTTCCCGACGCTGCTCGAAGGGATGGGACTCGTCGTCCTCGAGGCGATGGCGTGCGGCCTGCCGGTGATCACGACGGCAAACGGCCCAGGCGACATCGTGCGCGACGGGGTGGATGGGTTCGTGGTGCCGCCGCGCGACGCGGACGCGATCTGCGACCGGCTCGAACGCCTCTACCGCGATCCGGATCTGCGCGCCGAGATGGGCCGCAACGCGAGCGCTCGTGCGCGCGAGTTCGACTGGGCCGCATACGCGCGCCGCGCGCTGGAAGCCATAGCCGCCATCTCGGATTGCGGCTGAAGAAGATCCGTCGTGCGCGCGTCAGTTTCTCCGCTCGTGGCGCTAGGTCTCGCCGCCTTGTGTACGTGCGGCGCGGCACATGCCGAGGACACGCCGCCGTTCCGCGTTCCGGTCGCGATGAAGGGTCAGCTTCAGAGCCTGTTGAACGCCCACGGCTCGATCGAGCTCGAAGCGCAGGCCGACTACCGCACTGGATCGTCGGCGAAGCTCGTCCTCGCAAGCGGGCAGCGAATCGTCGGCGGCTGGAACACGCGCGTACCTAGGATCGAGATCCCCGGCGGCGTGAGCCGGGTGTTCATCGCGGGAGTTCGGAGCGACGATACGCCCGGGCCGGATGTCGATCTCACGGGCGGTGCCGGCGACAACGACGACATCGACATCATCGGCGGCAGCGCGGGCCCCGGTACGCAGGTCCGCGTCCGCATTCGCGACGGAGCGCACATCCACCGCCTTCGGCTCTCCGAGTACGGCGGCTTGGAAGTCCAGCAATCGTCCGCCGGCTACGTGCGCGATTCGACATTCACGCGCTTGCTCGGCTACTGGCCAAGCCCGTACGTTCAATGGAGCGGCAACCTGCGCGAGCCGAGCTCCGGGAACGCGTTTCTCGGCATATCCTCGGTCACGCCGCTCGAGGGCTCGACCTGGACGAACGCGGGCGACCTGTGGCTCGTCGCCTGGGACTGCGAATCCTGGAATCTGCGAGGGCTCGCGTCGCCGCGCTGCTTCACAATCGATGGATCGCCGCGCGTCGTGAGCGTCGGACTCGCAGGCGGCACGGCCTATCCGCAATTCGGCGGCGCGCTGGCGAGCTGGGCTAATGTCCCCGCGCTCGTGTCGTGGTTCCAGCACGGTGCAGGCGGAACGCTCGACGACGCGGATGTGTTGCTCCGCAACGTCGGTGCGCTCCTCAGCGTGCAACCCGAGAGCGGAATACGAGAGCGGCACGTCGAGGCCCCCGAGGGCGCGACGTGGGTGCGTCTCTTCCAGCCGTCGGCGGCCGATCGCGGGGATCGGATTGCATCCGTCGACGTGCCTGGCACGACCGCGGTGCTGCGGAGTGCCATCTCCGCCGCGCTCGGGCAGATGACACTGCCGCACGCGCGGACGAAACCGGCCCGCCGCGTGCTTGTCGACATTCTCGGGCCCGCGTGGCGCGACGGCTTGTCGACACGGCCGGATTCGTCGCCGCGCATCCAAGCCGAGATCGACGCGAGCGGCGTCGCGAAGCTGCCTGCCGGCATCTACTACCTCGACCGGCCGCTCAAGATCGGCGCGCGCTCACGCGTGGAGGGCGTCGTAGGCGAGGGCCGCGACTCGGTGTATCTCGTCGCCAAGGGTGCGTTCCCCGTAATCCAAGGACGCGGAGACTTCGGCGGCAACCCGCGGACAGGCGAGGGCGTCGTGCTCAATCTCGTGATCTCAGGGCTCACTCTATACGGCGGTACGTACGGGCTCCACTTGTCGGCGGAACCCGGGAATCTCGGCCGCGGCGGCGTCGTCGCATGGAGTCAGTTCAGCGAGCTGAAGCTCATGCGCCAGAGCGTCGCGGGTGTGAACGTGTCCGGCATCGGCGGCATCGACTCGAACATCTGGTACCGCGTCGACTTCTTCGACGTTCCAATCGCGTTCCGCGGCAACGGCTCGGGGAGCTCGCTCGGAATGAGCTACGCGGACAAGCAGCACTTCCTCGACTGCCAATACCAGAACGTCTCCGACACGGTCTGGTACTGGACGACCGATCGCGCGTCCGGCGGCGACGTCTGGACGGACAACTACTATTCGAACGTCGGCCGCCTCATCCAGACGCGCGCGGCGACCAACCTGCTCTGGAACAACTCGGTGATGGAGGATGTCGCCGGGCCGGTCGCGATCGACGTCACCGACTACGGCACGACCGCCACGTACTATTTCACAATGATCGACAGCGTCTGGCGCGGCCGGGGTCCGCCCGTGGTAACCGACACGCAGAGCTGGCAAGTGGGGACATTGTTCGTCGCGACCGAGTTCGCCCAATCGGGTGGCACGATCGTCGCGGACGCGCCTGGGCAGTCGCTCTTCGCCTGGGGGAGCCGAATCACGGGGTCGGCGGGCCTGGGCCGAGTTCAGAACGGGATGTTCATCGACTCGTCGATGGGGCCGTTCGACTCCGGCGTGCAGATCGTGCGACGCGGCCAAGCCACAGAGCAGTAGCCCTGGAGTCGCGGAGGTGCCTCCCTACTCCGGAATGCACAGCATGTCGCCGAATTCCTGCTCGACGAATCGGCCTGTCGGCTTCGACGGATCCAAGATCCGGTAGCCAAAGCCCTTCATGTACGCGACGACCTCGGCCGCGGACGACCCGTTGCGCCTGAGCAAGGACGCGGAGAGTTCCGACAGAACGACAGGTCGGTGAGCGCGCAACGTCTCGGCGGCGCCGCGCAAGACGCGATGCTCGGACCCCTCGACGTCGATCTTGACCAACCCCGGCTCGAGCCCGTGCCGCTGCACGAGGCTGTCGATCGTCGCCGAAGCGACGTGCTCGGTGCTGCGCTCCTCACCGTCGACCGAGGGATGTGCCACGGCACCGAGGCTCGAGTACTCTTCCTTGCCCGCGATCGTGTTGATCTCGAGGACACCGTCCCGATCGGCCGCGACGCCTTCGAAAACGATCACGCGCTCCTTAACCCCGTTTCGAGCGATGTTGGCGTGCAGCTTGGCGAGCGCGTTGCGTGTCGGCTCGATCGCGAGCACGCGCCTCGCGGCCAACCTGCGGGCCAACAGCGTCGTGTAGAAGCCGACGTTCGCGCCGACGTCGATCGCGTCGCGTGAGGCATCCAAACGCGCGAGGCACGTCTGGGCGAGCACCGGCTCGTACGCGCCCTCGGCGACGATCCGCGCGAACAGATCGGAGCGCCGGTCCACGGAGAACGTGCCATCGTACTCCTTCAGCAACACGAGCGGATCGTCGGCAAGGCACTTCGCGAGGTTCCGTACCACACCGTCTAGGATGTCGCGCCGGCTCGGCTCCATGGCCCTCTTGAGCAGCACGACCGGATACAAGATCGCGCGCGCGGCACGGTTTCGCGAGATCGAAAGCCTCAAGCGCCCAAGGTTCATCTTGATGTTCGTTAACGTGACTACAGCGCGAGGATCGCGTCGCGTAGGCTGGCCGCCAACACCTGGCCCAGGTAAAGGCAGCCGGCCGGCGTCGGATGCACACCGTCCCCGGCCACGTAGAGATCGGCGTTGCCGTCGCCCTTCGGGTTCGTGACGTTACCCGTACCCGTTTGCCAGCCGCGACCCGTCGGCGAGACGAGGGCACCGGCGCTGTTGCGCCAACCACCGTTCAGGTTGTCGACGAACACCCACGGACCGCCGATCGCGCGCAGACCCGCGAGGATCGCATCGGCTTTGGACTGTGCGATCGGGTTGACGGGAATCGACTCGACCGGTGCCCACGGCCCCATCGCCGCGAGAACGGAGTCGGGGAGCGCCGCGCGCAGATCCGCGAAATATGCGCCGACCGCGGCCTCGAAACCGGCTTTCGCCGCCTCGGGCGAGTCGTAGAACGGCGGGTCGGCGAAGAAGTTGTTGTCGTTAATGCCGCCGGCCGTAAGGAACAGGTCCGGCGCTGTCGCCGCGCCAGACGCGACCCGAGCGCCGAACGCGTTGCCCGGCAAACGAGTGTCGGCATTGCTGGGATTCGGCGCGAAGCCAGTCCCACCGATGGCGTTGAGATCGAGATGCGGAATTCCAAGAAGCGTCGCCGCCTCCCAGAACGGCCCGCCGAGTGGCCAGTTCACCCCGGGCGCCTGACCGTACGAATCAGTCAGCACGCAAAACGACGGTTCGCCCGAGCGATCCCAGGGCTCCAGCCTCTTGTCACGGCCGATCGCGATCGCGCACGGTCCCTGCGAGCTCGACGCATACAACGAAATCCGACGCGGTGCGGCGTAGCCGAAGTCGAATCTTACGTACGCGTTGGCCGCGGCTAACGGGGTGTCTTGAACACCCCCGTACAGCGCATGATCGATGTATTGCGGCGCCATGAACTTGCCATCCGCAAACAGCGTGACCAGCGGGCGTGACCCGGCGAACAACACCTCGAACGCGCGCCCGTCGCAGACAAAGTGCAGGCCGCACGTGCTGAATGCAGACAGCGTCGCGGCGCGGTGCCACCAAGCAAGCGGCACATACCAGCTGTCGTTGCCTTCGGCCGAACCGATGTAGCTTATCGCGCCCTCGCCCCAGGTTTCGCGGCGATATCCCCAGACTTCGGGCAGGGTCGCGAGGCTCAAGGGATTCGGGTTTAGTTGCCCGCGCGGCGCGGGATAGATCTCCGCACCAGCCCCGATGCTCGGATCGGCCGACTCCTCGGACCCCTGTGTCACCGTGATCGGCTCGTTCGTCACGGGCGGCGGCACGGCGTTGCGCAAGGTCGCCTGAAGCCGCGCGACACGCTCGTTTGGTGCCGCCGCCGGCGGGCTCGGCTCGGGGACGAGCGGAGCCGGCAGCCCCGCGTCCGGATAACCGTCGCCGCTCCTGCATGCCCCGATACCGAGTGGTACGGCAAGCGTACCGAACTCGGCGAGCCGCCTGAGCGCCTGGCGGCGCGACAGCGCGCCGGGAGCCGGTTGCGGCTTCGTTGAAGGCCGTCCATGCCGTGAGGGCATCGCTGTCTCGTGTCCTTACTACTGCAAAGTCTAGCCGCAACGCGGGTTCGCCGACCTGTGGGGCCGCGGCGGCAACGAGCTATTCACACGCGCTACATGTCGCGTACACATTCGCCGACTAGACTCCTCGGTCATCGCGAGCTACGACACTGGCGTCGAGCCGCTTCAGAACGACACGGCGGCACGATCGTCCGCCAGTACGGTCGGGAAGGAGAAGCCGGCTTTGCGCGCCCTGATCTACGGCATCAACTACGCGCCAGAGCTCACCGGAATCGGCCGATACACCGGCGAGATGGCCGAGTGGCTCGCGGCACGCGGGATGGACGTAACCGTCGTGACCGCACCTCAGTACTACCCCGCCTGGCGCGTCGCGGACGGCTACAGCGCAATTCGCTACCGCAAGGAACGTGTCGGCGGCGTCGACGTGTGGCGTTGCCCGCTCTGGGTGCCGCGCCGCCCGACAGGACTGAGACGGCTGTTGCATCTCGCGTCGTTCGCGTTGAGCTCGCTGCCGGTGATGATGTGGCTCGCGGTTCGGCTGCGTCCGCGCCTCGTGCTCGTCGTCGAGCCGCCGTTGTTCGCCGCACCCGCGGCGCTCCTCGTCGCGCGGCTCTGCGGCGCGTCGGCCTGGTTGCACGTTCAGGATTTCGAGGTCGACGCCGCTTTCGACCTCGGCATGCTGCGCAGCAGAGCGCTGCGTCGCACGACCGCAGCGATCGAGCGCTGGTTGATGCGCCGCTTCGACTGTGTCTCCACGATCTCGGAGCGAATGGTTCAGCGCCTCGCCGCGAAGGGCGTCGCGGCGGCGCGCACGCGACTCTTCCCGAATTGGGTCGACCTCGGACGAATCCGACCGCTCGCCTCGGCGTCTGAGCTTCGCAGTGCAAACTTCGGCGACGACCAGGTCGTCGTGCTCTATTCGGGCAACATTGGCAAAAAGCAGGGCCTCGAGACCGTGCTCCGCGCGGCGGAACTGCTCGCGGCATCCAACCCCGGAGTTCGATTCGTGTTCTGCGGGGACGGCGCCGGCCGCACCGAGCTCGAGCGCGCGGCGCACGGCTTGCCCAACGTCGAATTCTGGCCGCTGGTTCCGGCCGAGCGCCTCAACGACCTGCTGAACGCGGCCGACATCCACGTGCTGCCGCAGCGCGCCGACGCCGCGGACCTCGTGTTCCCGTCGAAGCTCACGAATATGCTCGCGAGCGGCCGTGTGGTTGTCGCGACGGCTCACTCCGGCACGCAAGTGGCCGGGATGCTCACGGGCTGCGGTGCCGTTGTACCGCCAGACGACCCGCGTGCGCTCGCGGACGCGTTGCTTGCGCTCGCGCGCGACCATCGTCGCCGCGAAGAGCTCGGGGCGCTCGGCCGGCGCCTGGCCGAACGGCTTTGGGATCGAGACGCGGTGCTCGAAGCGGCGTTCCACGACTATCTCGCGGGCCGCGACGACGCCCGCGCGCGCGAGCCCTTGGCAAGCCAATCGTCGAGCCTTCGGCGAACATCGTCGGTGCGGGCCTCGGTCACGCGCGACACGGCATAGGCGAGCGCGAGCGCGACGACCATCGCGGCCGCGAACAGCGCCGCACTCCAAACACTCGGTTGCCAGCGCTCGGCGGCGCCGTACCGCTGCAAGCTCGCGGCCGCGATTAGGAACAGAACCGGGACGTGGACCAAGTAGAGGCTGTAGGAAAACCCTGCGAGCCGGCCAGCCCAGTCCGTCCGGGCCGTACCGAGTGCTGTCGGGCGGCCGAGCGCCGCCAGCAGAGCGGCGAACGCGGCGCCGACCGCGAGATCTTCGCCGAGCGGGAAAGCCGCGAACGGATGCAGAGTCCTAATCGTGGACGCGATGCCGACGAACGCGGCGAACAGCGCGAGACGTGCGAGGCGGCCGAGCTGCCGCGTCCACAGGTATGCGGCCGCGCCCGCGATCCACGTACTCGCGAGGAGTAGCATGTCGTAGGGCATCCAGCCGACTGCGACTGCGACGACGGCAACACCGCCTGCGAGCCGGATCCGCCGTCGCACAGAGTCATGAAACAACAGCGCCGCAGCCGGAATGAACGCGTAATACCAAAACTCGTTCGCGAGGCTCCAAAGCGGCGAGTTGCTGCCGAACGCGGGGCCTGCGATCGTCTGCATGAAGAACAGGTTGACGAGGGCCGTCGCGAGATTTGTGGCGTCGGCCACGCCGTGAGTTTCGCCCGACACGCCGTACGTATTCGGGTAATCGTAGTAGCCGAGGGAGTTGCCCCAGCGCAGGCCGACCTGGTCGAACAACGCGCAGAGCAGCAGGGCGACGACGAGCGGAGGATAGAGCCGCGCGAACCTGCTTAGCGCGTAGCCGCGCGGTGAGAAGCGCCCGCGCAGGATGGCCTCGAACGCGCGGCCGCCGACGAGGTAGCCGCTCAGAACGAAGAATACGACGACGGAGATCCTGCCAAAGCCGGTAAGCCAGTAAAACGCCGCCGCGAGAGGTCCGCGTTCGGCGACTTGGGCCCAGTCGACGAACAGGAAGTTGCGCGCGTGACTCACCGCAACGAGCAGCGCGGAAATCCAGCGCGCGTTGTCGAGTACACGCGAGA
>Ga0335084_10002089_pt1 | contig 19108 bp, 22 predicted proteins | sample Lox_Sample_44_FD_206721 | JGI IMG/M metagenome (GOLD analysis project Ga0335084, IMG submission 206721) | Soil microbial communities from Loxahatchee National Wildlife Refuge, Florida, United States - Lox_Sample_4.4 | ecosystem: Environmental > Terrestrial > Soil > Wetlands | place: USA...
GCTGATGTAGATCTCGGTGGTATTGGGCAACGCGCCCCGCTCCAGGCGGGTGCGGTACTTGTCGCGCTCGCCGGTTCCGTACGCTCCGCTGAGGAAGCTGTTCACCGCATTGCGGAGCCCGTCCTGGCCGATTTTCGCGCGGTTCTCGTTCCAGTCGGTCTCCATGACTCCGGCCTCGGGAACCTCGGTCTTGATCAGGAAGCCCATCTCCTGCCAGAACTCCTTGACCACGGGCCAGACCTTCTCCGGGGGCTCGGGGACAACCAGCCAGCGCTCGCTCGCCGTCCGCTCGATTCGCACCTTCTCGATCTCGGGAAGGATGGCGGTGGAACCTGGCTTGGCAACCGCCGTGCGTTCCGCGTTGTAGGCGGAGAGCGTCGCAGCCCCCGCGGGCTTGCCGGTTTCGGGGACCTGAAAGCGGTCGTCGCGAGCCGGCGTAGTCAGGTCCGGAGGGATCTCGAGCGGGGGAAGCTTTCTCTCCGCCTTGTAGTCGACCTTCGCGGATTCCATCGAGCTGCATCCGGAGAGCGCCAGCGCCGCGGCGAAGGCGGCGGGGAGGTACCGCGTCATCCCGCTTTTCCCTCGACGACGCGCAGGCCGCCCGAGGGCTTCACGTCGGCCTGGCGCATGGCCTCCCTGACGACTTCGTGGAAAGGCTGCGACAGCGGCGTGAGCGGCAGGCGGATGCCCATGCCGATCAGCCCCATCTGGGCCACGGCCCACTTGACCGGAATGGGGTTCGCCTCGACGAACAGCTTCGTATGAAGCCCTAGGAGCCTGAAGTTCAGCTCGCGCGCCTTGGGCAGGTCGCCGGCGAGCGCTGCGGCGCACATCTCGTGCATCAGCCGCGGCGCGACGTTCGCGGTCACCGAGATGATCCCCTTTCCGCCGAGCAGCATGAGCGCGAGCCCGCTCGCGTCGTCTCCGCTGTACACGGAGAAGGACTTGGGCGCGCGGCGCAGCAGGTCGGTGCCGCGCTCGATGCTGGCGGTGGCGTCCTTGATACCGACGATGCCCGGCACCTGCGCGAGCCGCAGCGTCGTCTCGTTGGCCAGATCGGCGACCGTGCGCCCGGGCACGTTGTACACGATCTGGGGAATGTCCACTCTTTCGGCGATGGTGCGGAAGTGGCGGTAGAGCCCCTCCTGCGTGGGCTTGTTGTAATAGGGAACGACCGACAGGCAGGCGTCGGCCCCGGCATTCTTCGCCGATTCCGTCAGCTCGATCGCCTCCGACGTGGAATTTCCGCCGGTACCCGCAATCACCGCGACGCGGCCGGCGGCGTGCGCCACGGCTGCCCTGATCAGCTCCTTGTGCTCGTCGAAATCGACGGTCGGAGACTCGCCCGTGGTGCCGACCACCACGATGCCGTCGGTTCCCTGCTCGACGTGGTAGTCGATGAGCGTCTTGAAGCGCTCGTAGTCCAGACGCCCGTCGTCCTGCATGGGCGTGACGATCGCGACGATGGATCCGGTGACCATAGCGGCCTCACACTGGAAAAAGTCAGCGCCTCATTTTAGCGCAATCACCTGCACTCCGGACGATCCGGCGTCGCCGCGCACGGCGCAGATGCGCTGGATCAGCGCCGCCTTGGGCGACGCAACCAGCCCCTGTTCGAACGCGATCACGCTCAAGGGTTCCACTCTGCGGAGCAGCTCGCCCGGCTCGAGCAGAAAATCCGGATTGCCGGGCCGGCCGTAGCGCTCGTTTCCCAGAGCGAAGGTCTCGTAGATCAGCACCCCGCCCGGACGCAGCGCGGCGACGAGATGAGGAAAGACCGGCCGGTGCAGATAGTTCGCCACCACCACCCCGTCGAACCCGCCGGGAGGAAAGGGCCAGGGTCCGGCCTCGATATCCGCAACGTGCAGCTCGGCGCCTTCGAGGCCTCGAAGGACCGAGAGCGCCTGCTCGTCGCGGTCGACGCCGACCACCCTGAAGCCCAGGGACACGAGATGGCGTAGGTGCCGGCCGTGGCCGCAGGCCACATCGAGCACGCGCCCGCCGGCGGGAATCACGCCCGCCCAGCGGCGCACCCAGGGGGAAGGCGTCTCGATGTCGTGCGCACACGGCGGCATGTTGCGCCTATTATCCCCTCGGGCCGCGCTAGAACGAGGAGCCCGGCCGCTTCAGGAACTCGATTTCCTCGGGCGTCGACTCGCGCCCGAGCACGGCGTTGCGGTGCGGAAAGCGCCCGAAGCGCGCGATGATGTCGTGGTGGCGCCTCGCATACTCCATGTCGTTCGGGTCGAGCGCCTCGAACAGGACGAGCGAGCGGCGCTGCGCGGCGAGATCCTCGGCGTGCTCGAAAGGCATGTACACGAAGGTGCGCTCCTGCGCGCAGAGCAGCCGGTCGAAGCCGCCCTCGAGCATGTGCGTCGCCGCGGCGAGCGCCGCCGGATCGCCGGCGAAGGCGCGCCGCGTTCCGCGAAACATGTTGCGCGAGAACTGGTCGAGCACGACGACGAGCGCAAGCGCGGCGAGCGGGGTGGACTGCCACCGTTCGAGCTCTCCGCGCACCGCCCGCTCCCACAACTGGGAGAAGCGCCTGTGGATCTCGGCGTCGAAGGCGTCGGACTTGCGGAACCAGATCTTGCGCGGGCGGCCGCGCTCGCGCGATGCCGGGGCACCGAACCAGAAATCGAGTACTTCGGAGAAATCGGCTAGCTGCAGATGCGGATGTTCGCGAAATCGATCAGCATCGCGGGATGGACGTAGCCGCTCAGGGCGAGAGCCACCACCAAGGCGAACACGGCCAAGCCGATCGCCGACATGATTTTCTGCTCGCGAGTCATGCTGGCGCCATTCTATCCCAAGGGTGCGGCAACACCGGTTCAGTTCTTGAGACTGGCGGCGGTCCATGCGACGAGCTGATCGACCGCTTCGTCGCTCGCTTCGATCAGGGCACGCACGCCGCCTTCGGCGTCGGCAGTGATCGCCGGGCGCTCCACGCTGAAGCTCTTCTGAGCGACCAGAGCGCTCTTTCCGAGAACCGACGCCCGCAGGCGTACCACCGCCCTGCTCTGTCCCGGGGCGTCGAACACCTGCGCGAATTCGTCCAGCTCGACGCGCAGCGCGTAGCTGGCGCGCGTTCCGTCCGCAGGGTGGATGATGCCCCCCTTGCCCGAGGCCGCGAGCCGCCCGCGAACGCGGCTGGATATCAGCTCGGCGGGCGAGCCCACCCAGCGGCTGTCTGCGTATGCCTGGGGCCGCGCGGCATCCTGATACGCGAGTCGGTAGTAGATGAGCGGGGAATCGAGCCACGCAGGCGCGCTCACATCGTAGACCAGCAGGGACTGCCGCAGGCTATGCACCGAATTCCTCGCCGGGGCGGGCCCGAAGTCATACTGCGTGACCTCGGGAGACGACGAGATGGTCGAAATGCCGCAGCCGCCGCAGGCGAGGCCCAGCGCGACGATCACTAGGTATCGGGGGCGAATCTTCATCACGCTAGCGTGCTCCGTCCCTGAATCCTGATTCTCCCGGCCCGGGTTTCCCGCGCTGCACGCCGAAGACGAAGCTTTGGGGGTTCTCGCCGAGCGCGTTGAGGATGCGGTCGAGCGCGCGCGTATCGCGCTGCAGCTGCTCGACCAGCGTGTTGACGCGCGGCAGGGTCTCGTCGTTGAACGAGCGCGCGGCGACGCCGACGTCGTCGAGGCTCGCCGCCATCCGGTCGAAGGCCGCCGAGCGCTCTTCCAGCTTGCGCGAAAGCCTGCCCAAGTCGGCGAGCGTGCTGCGCGCATCGCCCATCAGGCCCGGGAACTCCTGCGCGCCGACTTGCAGCCGCTCGGCGAGCTCCGCGGTCCGGCGCGAGGCCCGCTCGATGCCGCCGAGCATCTTGGTGACCAGGCCGCGGTTCTCCGCACTCAGCAGCTCGTTCATGCGGCTGGAGAGTTCCCTTACCGCCGCGACCAGATCGAGGCTCGAATCGAAGATCGAGGGCCGCATCTCGATGCGCGGGGGCTCCCCTCCCTGGCCCTTCAGCGGCTCGCTCGATGAACCGTCGTTGTCGAGGGAGACGTACGCGAGCCCGGTCACGCCCTGGTACCCGAGCTGCGCGTAGGTGCCGCGGGTGATTGGCGTGTCCTGGTACACGCCCACGCGGATGTGAACGCGCCCGGAGCCTCCCGGCTCGAGCCTGATCGATTCGACCCGTCCCACGTCGACGCCGCGGTACCGAACCGCCGCTTCGACTTTCAGCCCCGTCACCGAGCTGGCCGTCGTGACGAGATACTCCGAAAGGCGGATGTCGTCGCGACGGAACCACAGCCCCGCTGCGACCAGAGCCGCAACCAGCACGAGCGTGAACAATCCGGCAGCGAGTGCGTGTGCGCGATTTTCCACGATTCCCCCTTAGGCCCCCTGCAGCGCGGGCGCGGCCGACAACGCCCGCTCCCCGCGCTCTCCGAGAAAAAAGTTCCGGATGAACGGATGATCGAATTCCACGACTTCCTTCAAGCTGCCGCAGACGACCACTTTCTGGTCCGCCAGCACGGCGATTCTGTCGGAGACCGACACCAGCGTGTCGAGATCGTGGGTCGCCATGATCACGGTAAAGCTGAGCCGGTCGTGCAGCTCGCGGATGAGCTTGACGAAGCCTTCGCTGCGGTCCGGATCGAGCCCCGCCGTCGGTTCGTCGAGAAACACGAGTTCCGGCTCGAGCACCAGGGCCCGGGCGAGCGCGACGCGTTTCACCATGCCGCCCGAGAGATCCGCGGGCATGGTGGACGCATGCACCTTGTCGATCCCCACCGCCTGCAGCTGGAGCATGACGATGTCGCGAATGAAATCCGCGTCGAAAGCGTGCAGCTCGCGCAAGGGAAGCGCGATATTGTCGAAGACGCTGAGCGCACTGTAGAGGGCACCGTGCTGGAACAGCACGCCCCAGCGCTTGCGAATCCTCTTGAACAGCCGCACGTCGCAGTTGTGGATCGGCACGTCGAACACCTGGACGCTGCCCCGGTATGGACGCTCCAGCCCCAGCATCTGTCGGAGGAGCACCGACTTGCCGCTCCCGGATCCGCCGACGAGCGAGAGAACCTCGCCGCGCCTGATCGAAAGGTCCAGGTCGCGGTGCACCACAAGATCGCCGAAGACGGTCCACAGGCCCTTGACCTCGACAACGGCGTCGCTCACGCCTAGGTCCAGCCCACGTCGGAGAAGATCACCGCGAGAATCGCGTCGGCGAGAATCACCGCGGTGATCGAGGTGACTACCGAGCGTGTTGTCCCGGCGGCGAGGCTTTCCGTGTTCGGGAGGATGCGAAGCCCGAAGTGGCACGCGGTGAGCGCGATCAGCACACCGAACACGACGCCCTTGCTCACGCCGAGCCACAGGTTGAATTCCGGAACGGCCGCAGGGAGACTCGAGAAGAATTGAAGGTAGCTCATCCCCAGCTGGAACTTCGCCGACAAGGCTCCCCCGATGAGCGCCACGGCGCAGGTCCACAGCACGAGCAGCGGCAGCACCACGGCGATCGCCGCTACCTTCGGCAGGATCAGGCGGAGCGTCTTCGAAATGCCCATCACCGAAAGCGCGTCCAGCTCCTCGGTCACGCGCATGACTCCGAGCTGCGCGGTGATGGCCGAACCCGATCGCCCGGCCACAAGGATGGAACACACGACGGGTCCGAGCTCACGGATGATCCCCACGCCGAGGATGTTGACGATATACACGTCCGCGCCCACCAGGCGCAGCTGCTCGGCGGAGAGATAAGACAACACCACCCCGATGAGGAAGCCGACCAGAGCGGTGATCCCCAGCGCCTGCGCGCCGATCGTGTAGATGCTGGCGGAAAACTCGCGCCACGGACGCAGGTGCGGCCGAGGAATGATCGCTGCCGCGTCGAGCAGCAGCTGGCCGAACAGCTGGAGGATCTCGAGCGCATGCCCGGCCGCGGCAAGTACCCCGCGTCCCATTGCGACAACCGGAGCGAGCGGATCCGGCGCGGGGTGCGCTAGAGTCCCGGTGCCGGCCGCCCCCTCGCACGCGCCGAAAAAAATCTCGTGCTCGCGCCGCAACTCCAGCCTCATCGGGCGGCACCGGTCCCAGGCGCGCCACACCAGCATCGCGCCGATATGATCGAATCGCTGGATCTGCGAGAGATCCCAGTGCGCGGCGTTCACCGGGCCCGCGTCACGCAGCGCGGACTGGAGCGCTTGAACGCGCGACTCGATCGCTCGGATGTCCCACGCCCCGGAAAGATGAACGACGCGCTCACCGTCTCCGGCAGCGGTGACCTGCACATCCGGATCGCGGACCGGCATGGATGCAGCTTGCTGCATTCGCGCGAGCAGGCTCTCCCCGACCTCGAAGAAGACGGCTTTCCCGGGGTCAAACTAGCAGCAAAGACGCCGGAACGCAACGCCATGATTCGAAGGCGTTTCGCGTTAGAATTACCCTCCCGCGCCCCGGTAGCTCAGTGGATAGAGCAGCCCCCTCCTAAGGGGCAGGTCGGACGTTCGATTCGTCTCTGGGGCGCCAAGCCTTTCCTGCAATACGTCGTCCTCGGTCACGCTTTGGAGCCCCGGCTGAGAAGCGAGTGGATCTTCTTGACCAGTTTCTCGAACTGAACTGGTTTGGTTTCGAACTCGTCACAGCCGGCGGCGAACGCCTTCTCGCGGCTTTCCTCGGATGCATCGGCGGTGACGACGACGATCGGGATATGCTTCGTTTCCGGCTGGCTTTTCAGACGGCGCGTTGCTTCGAAGCCGTCCAGCCCCGGCAGTCGCAGGTCCATTACGATGAGATCGGGCAGCAGCGTTTTCGCCCAATCGACTCCCTCCAGGCCATTGGTGGCGACTTTGACCTCGAATCCGGCCAAGCCCAGACGCTTGTGTAGCGCGAGCAGGTTGTCCTCGCTGTCCTCAACGCAGAGAATCCTGGCCATCTCGGCTCCTTTCCCGCCCTAGGGAAACGGGACTACATTACCTCAATTGAGAGCCGGAAACGAATCTCGGCACCTGCCAAACGGAACACTCAGCCCCGCAGGACCCTCGCCAGTCCGTCGACTTCGAGGGTGGCTTCCCTCAGGATGTCGGTGAGCATTTCGTCCTCGACCACCATGTCGAGGCTCGCCGCGGACGGACGGTCGTCCCCCGAGCGGTCGAAGGGCGACTTCACCGCCACCAGCCGGTTGGCGAGGAGCACGGTGTCGCCGAGGGTTTCCGGAGGCAGGGTCAGATAACCCTGCCACACGGTTTCGACCGCGTCCACGACGGTGGCGGGCACGTGCAGCGCGTCGAGGATCGCGCGGCCGACGCGGCTCTCGAAGCTGCGCTTGGGTCCCGCATCGCCCTCGTCCTCGCCGTCGTCGATCCAGTCGCTCATCAGGCTTCCGTCCAGCAGCCCGGGAAACTCGTCGGCGCGCGACAGCAGGTAGAAACCGCCCACTTCGTGCATCAGCCCGGCGAACATGGCGGCGTCCGGATCCTGTCTGGTGGCGCGGCGCGCGAGCACGAATGCCAGCGCCGCGACATGGGTGGTGTGCTCCCACAGGTCCATCGCCATCTTCCTGTGGATGGCCTGAAGCGGCGTGCCCGCGATCTGCCTCGCGACAATTGCGGTGGCGAGCGATCGCACCACGGAGAAGCCGACGCGCGAAACCGCTCCCTGGATCTCGGTGACTACGCGACCCGAGCGGTTGTACAGCACGGAATTGGCGAGACCGACTACCCGCGCCGCGAGCAGCGGGTCCGCCTGGATCAGTCGCGCCACCGACGCGGCCGCGCAGTCCGGGTCGTCGAGAGCCTGGCGGATCCGCAACGCCAGCTGGGACGAGGTCGGAAAGGTGAGCTCGCCCCGCCCGATCTCCGTGGCGATCAGCTCGAGGACCCGCTGCCTGTTGGGGACTGTAGCCGCTCCGGTCATGAAACCTGCCGACTCCCTGACTACGGTGTTACGGCTCGAGCGCGCCTGACCTTGAGGGCTCCGGCCATAGGCCCGTCCGGCCTCCACTCGGGTTTGCCTGACGTTTGATGTAGGGCCCGCCTGACTGTCAGGGGCGGGTTTTTTCCCCTACGCTGCGTTGCGATCCGACACACGGTGGCGAACTGGTCGCCCAGCGAAAGATGACAGCCGTGGATCTAGAGAATTCGAGGTTAGAAGCTCTTCAGTACCCTCAACGCGGCCGCCCCTGTAGGGAGCGGACGAACCGGTCTCGCAGGTCCTTAGCTCGCGTCCGGCTGCCTTGCCGGCTGCGCCCGGATGAAAGCGTCGAGCTTCATGCACGCCTCGTGTATCCCCATCACCGTGGGGTAGGGCTCGAGGTCGCATTTGTAGAGGATCGCGTTGAACACCTGCGGCACCAGGCAGCAATCGGCCATGGTGACCTGGTCGCGAAACACGTGCTTGCCGTGCTTGCGCTCCTGCGCGAGGAACGACTCCATCATCTGGAAGCCCTCTGCAATCCAGTGGCGGTACCAGGTGTTGACGCCTTCCTCGTCGAGCTTATAGGTCTTGCTGATGTATTTGCGCGTGCGCAGGTTGTTGAGCGGGTGGATCTCGCAGGCAACGATCTGCGAAAAGGCGCGTACGTAGGCCCGGTCGAGCGGATCGGCGGGAAGGAGCCTGGGTCCCGGGTGGGCCTCGTCGAGATATTCCATGATCGCGAGCGACTGGGTGAGGAGGCGCCCGCCGTCCTCGAGCGCCGGCACCAGGCCCTGCGGGTTGACGGACTTGTAGCCCGCTCCCAGGTGCTCCCCCTTGGGCAGGCTCACGCCCGCGTGCTCGTACTTCAGGCCCTTATGGTTGAGCGCGATGCGCACGCGGAACGAGGCCGAGGATCGGAAGAATGTATACAGTTTCATGGCTATTGCGAAACTGCGCGCAGGTTAGCCGAATCCGGGCTTTGTCGCCAGCGAGAGGGAGACGGCGGCTATCCCGCAACTTCTACCGCTCTCCGAGACGTTCGTTTCGAGCTTGTGTGATTTCTTTGTCAATTCATGCACGCGGATAGTGAGCATGCCAATGGAATTCATCTACAATCGTCGCAAAAGCTCGATAGCCCAAGACGCTCGATAGCTACGCAGGGAGGATCAATGAAGTTCCCCGTCAACCTCATCCGCAATGGCGCTTTGGCCTTGACGCTGGTTGCCGCAGCGGAAGTCTGCGCGCAAACGCCCCGGCTTACCATGGGCGTGTACCCTGGCGTGGAGTCGGGGCAGGAGTCCTTCGAGGTCATGGACCGGTATCTTCCGCTCGCCCGGTATCTGTCATCCAAGATCGGCATGCAGGTCTTGCTCGTTCCGGTCAGGGTACCCGGCGCTGCCATGCGGAACATGATACAGGGCGATACGAGCTACCAGCTCTTCTTCGGCCCTCCGATCTTCGCCTCCCAGGCGATCCACAAGGCCGGGTTCGTTCCTATCGTAGTGGAGGAGGAACGCATCCGCGGGGTGTTTGTCGCCAAACAGGCGAGCAAGCTGGAGAGCCTGAAAGACTTCACTCCCGCGACCACGATCGTCATGCCTTCGCCCGGTCTGCTGCTCACCATCCTCGCGAACGAAACCCTCGCGCAGCAGAATATCGCACCGGCGGCGGGCAAGCGCACGTACTCGGATACCGCCGAGGGCATCGTTCTCGCCCTGAACAACGACATAGCCGAGGTCGCTGTGATGCGCGATCGGACCGCGCAAAAGCTCATCGCCTCCCAGCCGCCCCGCTTCAAGATCGTCGGCTTGACGGCTGATGCCCCCGGATTCGGGCTGATCGCCCACAAGGCGGTGTCCGCGGACGTGCGCGCCAAGCTTCGCCGGGCCGCCCTTGCGCTCAACAGCGATTCCTCCGCCCTTGCCGTGGAAGTACGCGCGGGACTGAGGACGAGTCCTTTCGTTGCGGGGAGCAGCGACGATTTCGCAGCGCTGCAGCGGATGATGGACGCTGCAGCGCTGGCACGCGGGAAATGATTGGGTATCGAGCGAAAGCGCTTTACGACGACCGGGCTAGCCGAATCTGAGCTTCATCACCAGCACCGTCCCGGCAAGGAGAAGGGTCAGGCCGTTGCACACGATGATCGGCAGCGCGCCGAGCAGCACGCCGTAGGCGAGCCACAGCGCCACGCCCGAGGTGAATATCAGGTACATCGGCAGCGAGAGATCGCGCGCCGAGCGGGTCTTCCAGATGCGCCATACCTGGGGAACGAACGCAATGGTGGAGAGGGTGCCTGCGACGGCTCCGATCAGATCCGCATTCATGCCTCGCCCTTCTTTCTTTCCTCTTCGCGCTGCCGCAGCACACGCCGCTGCACCTTGCCGGTCGTGGTCATGGGAAGGGCGTCGAGGAATTCGATTTCCTTGGGATATTCGTAAGGAGCCAGCTTCCCGCGCACGTGCTCCTGCAGCTCGGCCCTCAGCGCCGCGGACTCGCGGTAGCCCGGCGAGAGCACGACGAAGGCCTTGACGATGTTGGTGCGCTCCGCATCCGGGCTGCCGACGACGGCGGCGTTGGCGACCGCGGGATGCTTCACCAGGCAGTTTTCGATCTCCGAGGGACCGATGCGGTAGCCCGCGCTCTTGAACATGTCGTCGGTCCGACCCTGGTACCAGAAGTCGCCGTCTTGGTCCTGCATCGCGATGTCGCCCGTGCGGCACCACTTTCCGGTGTACTTCTTCTTTGTCGCCTCGGGATTCTTCCAGTACTCGAGGAAGAACACCGGGTCGCCTTCGTCCCACGCGGCAACCTCCCCGGCCTGCCCGGCCGGGACCTCGTTGCCGCCCTCGTCGATGCAGGCGACCCGGTGCCCGGGGTACGGGCGCCCGATCGAGCCGGGCTTCGCCGGCCACAGGGTGTGCGAGTTGCCGACGATGTAGTTGATCTCGGTCTGGCCGAACATTTCGTTGACGGTCACGCCGAGCGCGTCCCGGCCCCAGCCGAATACCGCATCACCCACCGACTCCCCCGCGCTCATGATCGAGCGCAGCGAAAGCCGGTAGCGTTCCCGGGGTCGCGGCACGGCCTTCATCATCATCTTCAGCGCGGTGGGAAAAAGGAAAGCGTTGCGCACGCCGTACTTCTGCATCAGCCAGAACGCCTTTTCCGGATCGAAGCGCCCGCGGTAGCCCAGCAGCGGAGTCCCGTGATAGAGCGACGGCAGCAGCGCGTCCATGAGGCCGCCCGTCCAGGCCCAGTCGGCGGGCGACCAGAACATGTCGCCCGGTTGCGGATAGAGATCGTGCGAGTGCACGAAGCCCGGGATGTTTCCCAGCAGCACCCGCTGCGGCATGAGCGCGCCCTTAGGCGGCCCGGTGGTACCGCTGGTGTATATGAGGAGCGCGGGATCCGCGGCCAAGGTATCGACAAGAGCGAAATCCGGCGCGCTCTTCGCGAGCACCGCCTCCCACGGCAGGGCGCCGGCTTCGCGAGCACCGGCGACGCCGATCACCTGCTTGAGGTGGGGCAGCCCGTCGCGAATCGGGGCGAGATTGGGCAGCGACGCGGGATCGACGAGCGCAACTACGGCCTCGCTGTCCTGCAGGCGGTATTCCAGCGCCTCGGGGCCGAACAGGATCGAAAGAGGCATCGCCACTGCGCCCATTTGATAGCAGGCGACATGCGCGATCGCGGTTTCCGGGCGCTGCGGCAGGATGATGCCCACGCGGTCGCCGCGCTTCACGCCCAGGGCCGCGAGCGCATTCGAGAGCCGGTTGGCTCCCTGCTGCAGCTCCCAGAAGGTCAGGATCGAGACGGCGCCGCTCTCGTCCTCCCAGTAGAGCGCGACGCGGCTGCGATCGCCGGCGTGACGCGAGCAGCACGCCGCGCCGATGTTGAAGCGCGCCGGGACATCCCAGCGGAACGCGTTGTAGATTTCCCGATAGCGGTCCTGCATTCGCCGCTTTCCCCGGCCGCCCGATCGAAGCCCTGAACGGCGGACCGCTACTGAAGCTGCTTGAGGCGCTGGTCGACGAAGCCCAAAAGTTCGGGTGCGAGGTTGCCCGACGACCTGGCGCGCGTGTAGGCCTCGAGCGCCTCCTTGGGCCGCTCGGCCGCCTGAAACGAGATTCCCAGCCCCACCCACCATACGCCCGCGGACGGAGCGAGCTGCAGCGCCGCTTGGTACTGGTCGATGGCTTCCTTGTGACGGCCAAGGCGCTGATAGAGCGCCGCGGCGAACGCGTGAAAATCCGGGTTGCGGTCCGGAGGCGCGGCATGCCTCTGCAGCACGAACAAGGCGCCGGAAACGTCGTTGCGCTCGACCATGATGCGCGCGAGCAGCATGGCGAAGGCGGTGTTGTCCGGATTGGCCGCGAGCCCGTTCTGGAGGACCGTCGCCGCCTCGTCGACCCGCTTGGCCTCGAGCAGCAGCGCTATCAGCGTCTGGCGCGCGGCCTCGTGACCCGGATCCAGCGTAAGGGCATTGCGAAAGCCGTCCATCCCTTCCGCGATCCGCCCCTGGTTCACCAGACCCACTGCGCGCCGGAACTCCTGCTCCGCCCGGTATTTCGACGATGTGTTGGCGCGGCGGTCGATGGTCCCCAGTTCCGCTGTTTCGGCCGCACGAGCCGGCCGCGCGGCGGCGGCCTTCGCCGCTGACTTCTCGGCCTTGGCGGCCGGCCGCGGGCTCGCGCGCCGCTGCGGGACCGGCGTCGTCAACTCGGTCGCCAGGCGCAGCATGTCGAAGCTCGGCTTGCCCGCTTTCTGCGGAGCTTCGGACACCTTGGGCGCTGGAGCGGAGGCCGGCGCCTCCGGCTTCGGCGTGGACGGCGTCACCACCTCCGCCTTAACCGGTGGGAGTGCACTGGAAGTCGGGGGCGCAGCGCCCGGCGCTGCCTTTCCCCGCTGACTTTCAAGGGCGAGCTCGGTGACGACCGGTCGCGGCATGAGCTGCCAGGCGACCCAGGCGACCCAGGCCACGGCAAAGAGCATGGCGACCGCCATCGCTCGCCAGAAGAAATCCGATGCGAAGGCGCGGCGGGGAACCGAGTGTGTGTGCTGCGCCATGCCCTCGGTCGCCGGTCCCGCCATGGCGCCTTGGGGCGCATGGCGCTTGTCGAGATCACGCAACATCTGGTTGATCAGGCTCATCGCAGGATCATCCAACCCGCGCTGGAGAACGCCATGCAGGCGAGCGCGAGCCACAGCCATGCACGGGAGAGACCGAACGAAGCCGGCGTGTCGGCGCTCGCCTCGCGCGCATGCCGCGCCGTCACCTTGCGCGTGCCCTCGCCGTAGGCGAGCATCAAGGCCTTGTTGGCGAGGATATTGATCAGGCGGGGAACGCCCCGGCTCGCGCGGTAGATGGCCTTCGCCGCCGCGCGGGCGAACACCTCGTCTCCGGTATAGCCGGCGATTGCCAGACGGTGATTGAGGTAGTGCTCGGTCTCCTCGCAGGTCAGAGTCCCCATGTGGTGCTGGAAGGTGATGCGCTGGCGCAGTTGCCGGATCGAGGCGTGCGCCAGCCTCTCGTCGAGCTCGGGCTGGCCGAAGAGAATGACCTGGACGAGCTTGCGCTTCTCTGTCTCGAGGTTGGTGAGGAGGCGCAGGGCTTCGAGCGATTCGAGCGGCATCGCCTGCGTCTCGTCCAGGCACACGACCACGCGTTTCTTCTGGCGCGCAAAGTCGAGGAGCGCGAGGTTGAGCGCCTTCAGCAGGTGATGCTGGTCCAGTCCGCTGTCCAGCGTCACCCCCAGCTCCTCCGCGAGCGCGAGCAGCAGGGTCTTTGGCTCGAGGTCGGGGTTGGGTACATAGGCGCTCACCCAGTTGTCGTCGAGCGTCGCCAGGAATTTGCGGCAAAGGAGCGTCTTGCCCGTGCCCACTTCGCCGGTGATCTTGATGAAGCCCTCGCCGTTCGCCACAGCGACCAGGAGCGTATTGAGCGCCTCCTGGCTGCTCGCGCACGAGTAGAAGAAGCTCGTGTCGGGCGTGATCCCGAAGGGCGGCTCTCGCAGGCCGAAGTGGGAGAGGTAGATCACTTCGCTCTAGCGGGCGGCTGCGGCCGCGGCGTCCTGCCCGTAGCCCTGGAGGCGATCGCGAGACGCCTGGATGTCCTGCTCCCAGTCCTTGTCGCTCTTGATGACTGTGGGCTTGAGCAGGATCACCAGCTCCTTCTTGATGGTGGTGCGCTGGGTGCTGCGGAAGGCGGCGCCGATACCGGGTATGTCCTGGAGTCCCGGGATACCGGACTTGGTATTGGTGACCTGGACCTGCATCAGGCCGCCCAATGCCACGATGTTGCCGTCCTGGGCGCGCACCATGGTGTCGGTTTCGTTGATGGCGCTCTTCGCGAGCGGGATGTCCTGCGGCCCGTTGGTGCCGCCGAAGTCGAACTGGATGATGTTGGTCGTCACGTCGCTGACCAGCGGGTGGATGTGAAGGAGGATGTTGCCGTCCTCGTCGATCTGCGGCGTGATGTCGAGCGACACGCCCGAGAAGAAGGGATTGAAGGTCGGGGTGAGCTGCACCGAGGCGACGCCTCCCGTCGTATTCTGAAGAGGCGTGCCGGTGATATTGGTGACGAAGAACTGGTCGGTGCCGACCTTGAGCACGGCTTTCTGGTTGTTGAGCGCCGCGACGCGCGGGCTCGACAGTACCTGCACCGCTCCCTGGGTTTCGAGGAAGGTGATCAGCGCGGCGAAATTCCGCGTCTGGAACGCGAGCCCGAAGAGCGAGGCGGCGGGATTGGTCAGGTTCGCCAGATTGCTGCCGGGGAACGCGGCGATGCTGCCGCCGGTTGCCGACGGCGTGGCGCCCTGCGTGATTCCGCTCGCGCCGGTTATGAGCAGCGACGAGCCGCTGTTCGGCGGAGACTTCTGCAGCAGCGTGCCTTGCGACAGCTGGCCGGCCGAGATCCCGGTGGTCGGGAAAGCAGCCCAGTTGACGCCGGCCTGGTAGTCCTGGCTCAGGGTCACTTCGATCACCTTGGCCTCGATCATCACCTGGCGCTCGACCGAGAGGCGGATCGCCTTGAGGTACTTCTCGACGGTCCGCAACTCATAGGGCAAGGCGCGCACCACGATCACCCCGGACTGCGGACTGACAACGACGCTGCGTCCCTCGCCGGAACCCACCAGGGCCTTCAGCGCCCCGAGGACTTCTCCCCAGAAGTCGTTCTGCGAAACCATGGACACGCGGCTCGCATCCATGCTCGTGGTGGCGATGGCGCTCAGGCCGAACGCTCCCAGCACCGCGGACGGCTGCCCGGGCGCGCCCATGCCTCCCACGGCGGCGACCGGCGGAGGAGCGGTCCCGCCACCGCCCGTGCCTCCGGGCTGATAGCCCGAGACCGCCCCGGAGCTGACGCGCACGTCGCTGCGCCCGGAGCGCAGCCCCATCAGGTAGTTCACCTGGAAAACGCGGGTCTGCAGCCCCGCCGCCTCGATGTAGATGCGCGTGCCGTCGATGCGGAATTCGTAGCCGTACGCCTCCCGTATCGCTTCGAGCGCCTCGCGCACGGTCACGTCCTTCAGGTTGACTGAAACCGCTCCGCTCACGGCGGGATTCACCACCATGCTGTAGCGAGTGCCGGAGACGATGGACATGAAGACCTGCTGCGCGGGCGCCGCGTTCACCACGAGGTCGAAGCGCGGCTCGACCGGGGCGCCCGGCACCCTCGGGATTTCCGCGCGCAGGGGCGGCAGCAGCGCGTCGCGGACGGCCTCGGGCTGGTTCGAGCGGGCCTGCCTGGCGGCGTTGTCGACCTCCGCGAGGATCCCCGGATCGACTTTCTTCGTCTGCGGTTCGACGCACGCGGCGAGAACAAGGGCGAGCAACACCAGGCTGTGTCGTTTCATGATTCAGTCCTCCCGCTTCTCGGCAGCGTCCCTCAGGGCCCGGTCCGGCGACACGCGCATCTTGCGGTTGACCGAGGAATAGAGCCTGATGATCTCCGTGGAACCGGCCTTCTCCAGCACGATCTCTTCGTCGCTGATCCTGACCAGGGTCGCGTCGCCGTAGCGTCCGCCCAAGCTGACGGTTCGTCCGTTGATGGTGGCCTGGCGGCGGTCGCTGGAGATGATCACGACCTGCGCGGGCGAGCTACCGACGCTTGCCTCGGAGTCCTGCCCGGCGTCGCCCAGTATTTCGGCCGGCGGACGCGTCGGGTCGTTCAGGCCCTGCGCGTAGGCCGGCAGCGCCGCAATCAAGGCCACCGCCGCGAGATTCCGGGTCAGATGAGCAGCCACGTCTTCTCCGGGCTGAGGGTGTAGAGCGTGATCTTGAGCGTGACGTTCGGATAGGCCGCCTGCAGATCCATCGGGCCCCACAGTATTTTCGCCGGGTTGCGCTCGAGATCGGCGAGGTAGCCCAGCATCTTGAAATAGGTCCCCGAAACGGCGACCTCGATGCCGTGGCGGTACAGACCCGCTCCACCCGGCGCGCCGGTCGGCACCTGGGTCAGGGTCGTCGCAGGGAGCGAGCGCAAGCCGACGAGCTCGACCCCGGGATTGCGCTTGAGTATTTCCGAGAGCATGCGGGTCATGCGATCCGGCGTGACCAGCTCGCCCTGGCGCCCGGCGAGCTCGCGGTCGAGCACGGCGATCTCGGCCCTGCGCGCCTCGAGGCGCTGGCGCTTCGCGCTTGCCCCTTCGTTGACGCGCGCCTGGGCATACGCCTGCAGCTGCATCTGCATCGCGCGGATCTCGTCCAGTTGCTGCTGGTTTTTCAGGGAGTTGATTTTCTGGCGCTGGAGAATGGGTTCGATGAGCGCGCTGTCGACCACGAAAACGACGACGGCCGCGGCCGCCAGGAACACCAGCACCCGCTCGCGCAGGCTCATCGCGTCGATGCGTTTGGTGTATTTCTGCAGAACCTCGCGCGCGCGCATGGTTAGGATCGCGGCTTCTCGGTTCCGGGCTGCGCCGGGGAGGTCAGCGTGAACTCGACGACTGCGCGCTTCCCATCCGGCCCGGCCGCGTTGCGGGAAATAGTCAGGGCGTCGAGCATGCGACCCCGCAGCACGGCCTCCCGTTTGAGCTGCGAGATGAGCACCGGCACAAGATCAGGTTGAAGGGCCCGCCCGTTGACGGTCAGCTGGCCGCCAGCCTCTCCTATCTGCATGCCGGTGAGCCAAAGCCCGCGGACGGTCTGGCGCGCGAAGGCGCGCAGGTATTCGGAGTAGGCGGGAGTACCGGCAGCACCCGACTGAATTTCCCCCAACAGAGCCTTGCGCAGCGTGATCGCGGCCTCGGCGCTCCTGAGATCCTGGTCGATCTGGGCTTCGATCTTCTCCGGATTGAGCTCTGCGGTCGCTCTGGCGAACTGCTGCTTTTGCAGCTCATAGGCGCGCGAGGATTCCACCGTCTGCCGAGCCATGGTCCTGTCCTGCCAGAATGCATAGCCGTAGAAAGCCGCGATGCCGAGCACCAGCAGCCCGAGCGCCTGCACCATCGTTTCCGCGGAGAAATGCTTCTTCGTTTCCAGGAACTGCGGGTTGAACAGATTGATCTGCTGGCTCACAGCGCCTTCTCCTCGACGCGCAGCGCGGCGCCGAACAGGTGGAAGTACTCCCACTGCTCTTCGAGCGGAGGTTCGATGCCGCCGGCGAAATCGATGACTTGCGCCAATTCCACGCTTCTCACCGGCACGTAGAGTTTCGACTGCAGGAATTGCTCCAGCCCCGGATCCTGAGGCAGGGGGCCGAGGAGCAGCTCGCCCACCGCCACGCTCAGGCGCTGGCGCTCGAACATGTCCAGCGAGCGGGTGATCTCGGTCGCGACCCGGTCGCGGTAGTGGTCGCCGTGCTCCCTCTGCCCCAGCTGCCCCGCCGTCACTTCAAGGCGGCGCGTCATCAGCAGCTCGCCCTGAAACGAGATCGTGAGCAGCCCGCCCCAGGAGGAAAACGCCAGCAGCGCCGTCGCCTTGTCCGGTGCCTCGAACAATGCAGCGACATTACGCTGCGCCATTTCCGGAATATCGATGACCTTGAGGGAGACGCGCGCCGCCTCGAACAGGGCGATCCGTTTCTGCACGACCTCGTTGGGCGTGGCCACCGCGTACATGGCCTTGGCCCCGGCATCGCTTCCCGAGCGCACTTCGAGCACGTCCACTGTCGCGTCGTCGACGTGGTATTCGAGCAAATCCTTTATCCGCCAGCGAATCGCCGCCCGGAGTTCGTCGGGCGGCACCTTCGGCGGCTCGACGAGAAGAATCTGATACTCGGCCGGCTCGAGCAGGGTCGTTCGCGCGCACCCGCCCAGCCTGTGCTCCTTTACCGTTCTCTGGATCGTGTCGGCCTGGTCGGACGCTGCGCCGGGAACGTTCGACCACAGAGTGGCGATGGGCCGACCCGCGCCCGAGCGCTGCACGTGCACGAACTTCGTGGCATTGGGCTCGATTCCCACGGCCAGCAAACCGGCCACCCGTCTTGGACTGGAGAACCAACCCGGCAAAACAGACCCCTCAAGTAAGGCTTAACTTGAAATTATACCAATAAGGTATTGTTGTCAATCGTATTTCTTTGTTTGACATGCGTCGGTATTAGGTTCTTCAAGCCGCCCCGCGCCCAATCAGGGGCAGTTGGTGGCCGTCACCGCGTTGCTGATAACGGGCGCGGCACCCGCAGCCGCCTGGGCGTAGGTCACCACGCAAGTTCCAGACGACCCCGCTTGCCAGGTTACCGTCGTGCCCGCAATCGAGGTGGTGTAGGCCGTGGAGTCGGCGCGGATGGCTCTTTCGATTCCCGTCGACGATCCGGACGGGTACCCGTTTGTCATGCTGACCGCGACGCCTTCAACTGTGATGGATGCGTTGCTCGCGAGGTTCTGCGCGACCTGCAGGGCATTCGCCAGGGTCGTGGCCGAAAGAATCGCGCCCCGCAACCCGTTCAGGGAAGCCGCGCGTGCCTGCGCCGACAAATTAAAGAACCTGGGCGCGGCGATGGCCCCGAGAATTCCCAGGATCAAAATCACCACGATGAGCTCGATCAAGGTGAAGCCGCGAGACGGTTTCTTCATTTCATTCCTCCGAAAATTGTCGTTGTCATCCGCATTTCCCAGATGCGAGTCGCAGGCGGCTCGGCTCGCCAAGCAAAAGGGCGGGCGCCTTGGCGCGCCCGCCCCGTTCCGAGCAAGTTCTTCAGCCGCCGCGCCCAATCAGGGGCAGTTGGTGGCCGTCACCGCGTTGCTGATAACGGGCGCGGCACCCGCAGCCGCCTGGGCGTAGGTCACCACGCAAGTTCCAG
>Ga0335084_10002091_pt1 | contig 19098 bp, 18 predicted proteins | sample Lox_Sample_44_FD_206721 | JGI IMG/M metagenome (GOLD analysis project Ga0335084, IMG submission 206721) | Soil microbial communities from Loxahatchee National Wildlife Refuge, Florida, United States - Lox_Sample_4.4 | ecosystem: Environmental > Terrestrial > Soil > Wetlands | place: USA...
CGGTGTCTGATACACCTTCACCTCGGAGGGCGCGACCTTGGACTTCGGGGGCGGCGCCTTGGACGCGCATCCGGCGACGGCGATCAGGGACAACGCGACCGCGACGCAGCCGAGAATTCGGACGCGCGGACGGACTCTCACCTTGCTTGTACGTGTCATGGATCGGCTCCGAAGATCTGATTCAGCGCGCATCTTACCCGTTGCCGGCCGGGCTGTCCCCGAGCGCTTATGACGGATACCTGCGCTCGAGGTCAGCCTGCTGGTCGGCGCTCAGCAGTTTCAGTTTGCTGCCGCGCAGAAGCAGGTAGAGCTTGGCGGTCTCTTCCAATTCCTCCGTCGCATACACCGCGGTCTCGAGATCTTTGCCCGCCACCACCGGACCGTGATTGCTGAGCAGCACCGCGTGATGGCGGCGGGCCGCTTCGCGCACGGCGTTGGCGAGCGTCAGGTCGCCGGGAGCGTAATAGGGCAGCAATGCCAGCCGACCGATCTTCATCACGTAGTAGGCCGTAATGGGTGGGATCGGATTCAGCGGGTCGGTGTCGGCGAGGACCGAAACCGCCACCGAGTGCGTCGAGTGCAGATGCACGATCGCGCCGGCACCCGGCCGCTCTGCATACATGGACAGGTGCAGAAACGCTTCCTTGGTCGGCTTGTCGCCAGAGACCGCGTTGCCGCTCGAGTCCACCTTCGACAGCGTGGCGGGGTCCAGCCGGCCAAGGCAGGAATTCGTCGGTGTCATCAGAAAACCACCATCGACGCGCACGCTGATGTTGCCCGAGCTGCCCCCAGTCAGGCCGCGATCGAAGATCGATTTGCCGAACCAGCAGATTTCTTCGCGCAGTTTCGATTCGGTCATGGCGGCGTGCTTTAAGGCTGGACGCGGAGCGCTTTGGTGAAGAAATCCGGTGCCCCGAAATTGCCCGACTTCAGCGCCAGCGCGAGCGTCGGCTCGCCGATGCTGAAGGTCCATGGCACGCCGGGGTCGATCTCGGGGCCGATGTAGAGACCCTGCACGCCGAGCGCGCCGACCACCGCGCCCGCGGTCTCGCCGCCGGCTACCACCAGCCGCCGCACGCCCTTGGCGACGAGCCCCTGCGCGACCTGGCCCAGCGTGCGCTCGATCAATGCACCCGCCTGCTCGCGGCCGAGCCTGGCCTGTGCCTCGCTCACCTGCTCCGGCGCAGCGGTCGAATAGATCAGGATCGGTTTCTCTCCGAGGCGCTCCCCGGCCCAGGCCAGCGCCTCCCGCGCCTGATCCCGTCCGCCTGCGATCGCGAGCGGATCGAGAACGAAGGCGGCGTGGTCTTTTTTCATCTGCGCGACCTGTCCCTGCGTGGCGACCGAGCAACTCCCGGCCAGCACCGCCGCTGGTCCGCCTACCTTTGGCAGTTCGCCGCGCTGACCCGCTTTGAGCAGGCCCGCGCGCACGAAGTTCGCCGGGAGCCCCATCGCCATCCCGGAACCGCCGGTAATCAGCTTGAGGTTCGCGCACGCCTCGCCGAGGCAGAGCAGGTGCTCGTCAGTGATTGCGTCCAGGACGACGTGGCGAGTACCGGCGCGCCCCAAGCGGTCGAGCGCCTCGGCCACAGCCGCCGCTCCCTTCACCACCGTGGCGTACTGGACGAGATCGACCTTGTGCTGAGTCTGCCGCTGCAGAACCCGGACGAGCGAGGGATCGGTCATCGGCGTGAGCGGATGGTGGCGCATGCCGGACTCGGAGAGGAGCTCGTCGCCGACGAACAGGTAGCCCTTGTACACCGTGCGCTTGTTGGTGGGGAACGCCGGGTTGAAGACGGTCAGGCGCTCGCCCAGCGCGTCCAGCAGCGCATCCGCAACCGGCCCGATATTGCCTCGGTCAGTCGAATCGAAAGTGGAGCAGTACTTGAAGTAGTACTGCCGCGCGCCGCGGTTGCGCAGCCAATCCAGAGCGGCAAGCGACATCTGCACCGCTTCCGCAGCGGGATTGCTCCGCGACTTGAGCGCAACGATGATGCAGTCCGCCGGCGGAACCTCGAGGCCGGGCTTCGGCACGCTCAGCAGCTGGATCGTGCGCATGCCCGCCTTCACCAGCGTGTTCGCGAGGTCCGTAGCGCCAGTGAAGTCGTCCGCGATGCAGCCCAGCAGCAAGCTCACTGACAGGATCCCTTCGTCGCCGGCCGATCCAGGCTCACTTCCAATGCGGGGGCCAGGTCTTTTGAAAGTAGGGGAGGGCTTCGACGCGCTTCATCCAGGCGCTGACTTTTGGCCCGATACCGCCGCGCAGATCAAGGCTCGGGTTCTTTTTGTCCATCCTCAGGCTGAGCGCGACGAGCGGGTACAGCGTGTAGTCCGCCGCCGACAGCTCGCCCGCGAGATAGTCGTTTTGCAACAAGGTCTCCCAGCGCGCGAGTTCCTGCGTTACGCCACGCTTGCCCTCAGCGATCGCGTCCGCCTTCCACTTTTCCTGAGGCGTGAACAGGACCTGGTCGGCCAGCTTGTCCATGGCGTGCGCATAGTACTGGTCCGCCTCCTGCACCAGCCGCCGGACCGTAGCGCGACTACGTGCGTCGCCTGGAAAGAGCCTGGCGCCAGCGTACTTCTCGTCCAGGTATTCGACTATCGCCACCGACTCGTAAAGCGCGAATCCGTCGTCCACGATAGCGGGCACTTTCTGGCGCGGGTTGACGGCCGAGAACTCGGGCTTACGGAGATCGCCGGCCGAGAAGGACAGGATGTTGAGCTCGTATGCGATGCGCTTGTGCTCAAGAGCGAGCCAGACCCGCCAGGCATAGGGCGAACCGGAGCCGTAATAAAAAGTGAGCGCCATCAGACGGACAGCGCCGACTTCGAGCCGAGCGCGCAACCGGCGATCTTCCAATCGCCGTCTCGCTGGCGTTCCATGATGTAAAAGGCGATGACGACCGAGTCGTCGTGGGCCACGATTTCGATCGGCTGCACGGGCTGGCCCGACAACACGAAAGGCTCCAGGAACCGCACGCTTTCCGGGCGATAGACGGCCCGGTAGCCGATGCGCACCATGTGCATGAACTCGCCGGCGCTGCGGAACTGCTTCTGTATCCCCGGTGACGCGAACGAGAAAGCGCTGTCGGCGTCATCGCGCTTGAACGCGTCCAGCTGCGAGGTGATAACGGCGCGGATTGAACCCCAATCTGCGTCTGACGGCTCATCGCGCGCCGACGCCGCCATGGACGTGGCCCGCAGCCCGATGACCAGCAGCAGGCAGGAGACGACTTTGAGGCAGTGGTTCATGGCGGCAAATACGGCGAAGCGCACCCAACATCGTACTCTACGGGGCGCGCGCAGAGAAGCAAGGCCCCACCTTTATAATTCTGGCATGGACGAAATCGTCCTGCGCGCGCTGCAACGCTGGCCTGACGTCCCATCGGTCTACGGGTGGCTCGGCCTCGACCGGCGCGGACGCTGGTCGATCAAAGGAGAGCGCGTCGCCAACGCGGCGCTCATCGACTTTATCGCCCGTAACTACGCGTGCGACGCGAAGGGGCGCTGGTTCTTCCAGAACGGCCCTCAGCGGGTGTTCGTGACCCTGGCGTACACGCCTTACGTGTACCGCACATGCCACGGGGGACATGGCGAGCTCGGCTTGATCGCTCATACCGGGGCGGCGGCCGATGCCCCCCGCGCTGCCTGGCTGGATGATGCGGGCGGACTTCTAATCGAAACCGCGCTTGGCGTGGGCGCGATTCACGATCAGGATCTGTCAGAGGTTCTGGGATCGCTGTCCGGGGCGAGCGGACGGCCGCTCGACGACGACGCGACCGAGCGGCTGCTGACCCGTCGGGACAACGGGGGGCCGCTCGCTGCGCTGCTCAGCCTGGGCGGCGTTGCGTTGCGCGTGTCGACGATCCGTTCGGCCGACGTGCCGCAGCGCTTCGGGTTCGATCCCGCGCCACGTCCAGCGCCCGGAGAGCCGGAGTGCTAGGAGCTGCCTAGGCGCCCGAGCGGACACTTGCCGGACTACTTGATGCGGCGCCGGCTGTAGTCGTCCTCGATGCTGTCCCGGTAGAAGCTGATCATCGTCGGTGCGGCCATGAAACGACGGTGCACTTCGGATGGGACTTTCGAGTACTGCCAGATGGTGCCGTCGGTCAGCTCGACTTCCAGCATTTGGGTTGCGGAATCGTAGCCGACTGAGCGGATCTGACTGGAGTTGACCTTCTTCCGTTCCATGGCCCCTCCTCGAGCTCGAGGCAGATCGGGAAGGTGAACAGGATAGCTCAGCGACTAGAGCGAAGCCGCGCGGGCCGGGTTGGCCATGCGCTCAGCGGCGCCGCCGCACAACGCTTCCTCTTCTCTTGATCGAAGCGACTTCGACCAAGCCAAGCGCGTCCGGCCCGGCCGGCTACGCACTACACCTTCAGGGCTTGGCTACTGCTGCCGCTGAAGGACAAAGCCCGCGGAGGTACTGGTATCCTCACGGATGCAGACCTCCCGCGAGCATCCTGGAAGCTAAAGCTTAGTTCGGCCGGTTACCAGAAACCGGGAACGGCCAAGCTGCGGGCGCGGGAGCGGGTTTTGGCGCTGCCGGAGCAGCTGGCTCTGACGACTTCGCAGCCGCCGGTTTCTTCTTGGCCGCCTTTCGCTTAGCCGGCTTCTTGGCAGCCTTTCTCTTAGCCGGCTTCTTGGCTGCTTTCTTCTTTGCTGCTGGCTTCTTCGCGCCTTTCCGCTTGGCCTTGCGTGCTGGCCGGCGGCGACGCTTCGCGCCCTTCTTCGCTGCCTTCTTTGCAGCGGGCTTACGTGCAGCAGCCTTTCTTCTAGCCGGCCGCTTTGCCGCTTTCCTCTTAGCGGGCTTCTTCGCCGTCGATTTCTTCTTGGCGGCGGGTTTCTTCTTCGCAGCTGATCTCTTCTTCATTGCCATTGCAGTTCACTCCTTAAACGTTGACGACAGTACCCAACGCACCTCGCGGTGCGACCACAGCACCGTGCAGCGCCCCTTGCCGGCAGCGCATGCCCGATACAGCAGTTCTTAACGCCCCATCCGCATGCGGATGAAAAAAGACCGGGGCGCCTTCCGCCCACAGGCAGAAGGCACTACCGGCCCTGGCTTTCCCTGGCGCTCCACGACCAACTCGGGAGCGCCGTCGTTTGCAGCCTTCGGTGTGCATCAATCCCAACTCAGCGCACCCCCGGTCTGATAGTCGATAACGCGCGTCTCGAAGAAGTTCTTCTCCTTCTTGAGATCGATCATCTCGGACATCCAGGGGAACGGGTTGCTGGCGCCCGGAAACAACGGGTCCAGCCCGATCTGCTGGCACCGCCGGTTCGCCACGAAACGCAGGTACTCCTTGAACATCGGTGCGTTCAAACCCAGCACGCCGCGCGGCATCGTATCCTCGGCATACCGGTACTCGAGCTCGACTCCCCGGCGGAAAAGCTCGCGCACCCCGTCGCGGAACTCCGACGTCCACAGGTGCGGGTTCTCCATCTTGATCTGATTGATCACGTCGATGCCGAAATTGCAGTGCATCGACTCATCGCGCAGGATGTACTGGTACTGCTCGGCCGAGCCGGTCATCTTGTTCTGCCGGCCCAGCGCCAGGATCTGGGTGAAGCCGACGTAGAAGAACAGCCCCTCCATGATGCAGGCGAACACGATCAGGCTGCGCAGCAGCTGCTGATCGGCTCCCGGTGTACCGGTCTTGAAGGCCGGATCGGTAAGGGTATCGATGAACGGTATCAGGAACTCGTCCTTGTCCCGGATGCTGGAGATTTCGTGGTACGCATTAAACACCTCGCCTTCGTCTAACGCCAGACTTTCGACGATGTATTGATAGGCGTGCGTATGGATTGCCTCCTCGAACGCCTGCCTCAGAAGGTACTGGCGGCACTCGGGTGCGGTGATGTGCCGGTAGGTGCCGAGCACGATGTTGTTCGCGGCCAGGCTGTCGGCAGTGGTGAAGAAACCCAGATTGCGTCGAACCAGGCGGCGCTCGTCCTCGGTGAGACCGTCGGGGTCTTTCCAGAGGGCGATGTCGCGGCTCATGTTGATCTCCTGCGGCATCCAGTGGTTGGCGCAGGAGGCCAGGTACTTCTCCCAGGCCCATTTGTACTTGAACGGGACGAGCTGGTTGACGTCGGTGTTGCCGTTGATGATGCGCTTGTCTTCGACGCGGATGCGGCGGTGGCTGTCTGGTACCGAGGTGCTGACGACGACAGCGGGAGCGACCATCCGCACGCTTGCGGCGGCGGCTTCTGCGGTGACGTAGCTGGCTGGCAACTCGAAACCGGCATTCGCGACGGGTTGCATGCCGATACCAAGTGCGTTTTTCGTCTCTTCGAATTGCAGCATTCGTGATTCCTAAGCGTTTGGTTTTGTAAGCAAGCTCTATGCCCCGCAAATAGTTGTCGCTACTGACAAGATTCGCAGCTCGGATCGTCGATCGCGCAAAATTGCGGCGCCGCGCTCTGTGCGGAAGCGTTCGACGACGCCGGTGCAACGGTCGAAGCCACGCCGGACAATCCACCGTCGGCAGGCACCGCATTCAGCGCGCCCGCCTTCACGGTCGACTTCTCCGCGTGAGTGGCCCCCATGGTGCGCAGGTAGTAGGTGGTCTTCAGGCCGCGGATCCAGGCGAGCTTGTACGTATCGTCCAGCTTCTTGCCCGATGCGCCGGCCATGTAGATGTTCAGCGACTGCGCCTGATCGATCCACTTCTGCCGGCGGGCGCCGGCCTCGACCAGCCAGCCCGGATCGATCTCGAATGCCGTCGCATAGAGGTTGCGCAGCTCGGCCGGGATCCGATCGATCTTGGCCAGGCTTCCGTCGAAGTACTTGAGGTCCGCTACCATGACCTCGTCCCAGAGGTTGAGGGCCTTCAGGTCTGCAACCAGATACTCGTTGGCGACCGTGAACTCACCCGACAGGTTGGATTTGACGTACAGGTTCTGGAACGTCGGTTCGATGGAAGCGGACACCCCGACGATGTTGGCGATGGTAGCCGTGGGTGCGATCGCCAGGCAGTTTGAGTTACGCATGCCGAACTGCTCGATGCGCGTGCGCAACGCCGCCCAGTCCAGGGTCGACGAGCCGTCGATCTCGACGTAGCCGCCGCGCTCTTCTCGCAGGAGGGCCAGGCTGTCCTGGGGAAGGATTCCGCGCTGCCAGAGGGAGCCTTCGAAGGTGGCGTAGGACCCACGCTCGGCCGCCAGCTCGGTCGATGCCCAGTAGGCGTAGTACGCCACCGCCTCCATCGAGCGATCGGCGAACTCAACCGCCTCCTGCGAAGCGTACGGCAGCCGCATCATGTGCAGGCAGTCCTGGAAGCCCATGATCCCGAGGCCGACCGGGCGGTGCTTCAGGTTGGAGTTGCGCGCCTTCTCCACCGCGTAGTAGTTGACGTCGATCACGTTGTCCAGCATCCGCATGGCCGTAGCCAGCGTGGCCTTAAGCTTGTCGTGGTCGAGCTTTCCGTCCTTGACGTGAGCCGCCAGGTTGACCGAGCCCAGGTTGCAGACGGCGATCTCAGACCCCGAGGTGTTGAGCGTGATCTCGGTGCACAGGTTAGAGCTGTGAACCACCCCGGCGTGCTGCTGAGGCGAGCGGATGTTGCAGGGGTCCTTGAAGGTGATCCAGGGATGCCCCGTCTCGAACAGCATGGACAGCATCTTGCGCCACAGCTGCGTGGCCGGCACCTTCTTGAATAGCTTCAGCTCCCCTGCGGCAGCGCGTCGCTCGTATTCGACATAGACCGTCTCGAAGGCCTTGCCGTACTTATCGTGCAACTCGGGCACATCGGAGGGCGAAAACAGGGTCCAATCCGCGTTTTCCATTACCCGCTTCATGAACAGATCCGGCACCCAGTTGGCGGTGTTCATGTCGTGGGTGCGCCGCCGGTCGTCCCCGGTGTTCTTGCGCAGTTCGAGGAACTCTTCGATATCGAGGTGCCAGGTTTCCAGGTACGAGCACACCGCCCCCTTGCGCTTGCCGCCCTGGTTGACCGCGACCGCGGTGTCGTTCACGACTTTCAGGAAAGGGACGACACCCTGCGACTTGCCGTTGGTGCCCTTGATGTACGAGCCGAGCGCTCGAACCGGCGTCCAATCGTTGCCCAGGCCGCCGGCGAACTTCGACAGCAGGGCGTTCTCCTTGATCGCGTCGTAGATGCCTTCCAGGTCATCCGAAACCGTGGTCAAGTAGCAGCTGGACAACTGCGACCGATGGGTGCCCGAGTTGAACAGCGTGGGCGTCGAGCTCATGAAATCGAAGCTCGACAGCACGTTGTAGAACTCGATGGCGCGCGCCTCCGGCTCCGCTTCGTCGAGAGCCAGACCCATAGCCACGCGCATGAAGAAGGCCTGCGGCAGCTCGATGCGGCGACCCTCGACGTGGATGAAATAGCGGTCGTACAGGGTCTGCAGGCCGAGGTAGCCGAACTTCAAGTCGCGGTTGGCATCCAGCGCCGCTCCCAGCGAGCGCAGGTCGAACTGCTTGAGCTTGGGGTCGAGCAGCCCCGCCGCGATGCCGCGCTCGACGAACCCCGGGAAGTACTCGGCGTAGCGGGCGCGCATTTGCGCCTGACTGGCCTCCTCGCCCAGCACCTCGTAGCGGATGCTGTGCAGAAGCAGGCGGGCGGTGACGTAACTGTAAGCCGGATCCTTCTCGATCAGCGCCCGCGCGGACAAGATCGCGCCCTTGCGCACCTCGTCCATGGGGACGCCGTCGTACAGATCCTTGACCACGTTGCGCAGGATCAACTCGGCGTCGACCGATCGGCCCAGCGCGTCGCAGGCTTCCTTGAGCAGCCGGCGCAACCGGTCCATGTCGAGCGGATGCACCTCGCCGTTCTCGGCCACGTTGAGAACGACGGGCTTGGCCTCGGCCTGGCTTGCCGCCCGTTGGCGTGCGCGCGCCTGCGCCCGCTCCTCGCGATACAGCACATACGCGCGTGCCACGTCGTGCTCGCCCGAACGCATCAGCGCGAGCTCCACCTGGTCCTGGATGTCCTCGATGTGCAAGGTGCCGCCGGCCGGCTGGCGGCGGACCAGCGCGCCCACTACCTGCGCGGTGAGTCCGGCGACGAGCTCGCGCACGCGGGCCGAAGCCGCGCCGGTGCCGCCGTTGACCGCGATGAATGCTTTGGTGACGGCAACCGAGATCTTGGACGGCTCGAAGCCAACCACCGCGCCGTTGCGCCGGATCACCTTGTACTCTGCGTAACGCTGATCGCGCTGCTCGGGCGCCATCGCGCCTTGGCCGGTGAGTGCGGCAGCGGGCAGTTTGAGCGCGGGCTCGCTGGAAAGCTGCATTTGATATCTCCCCGGGTTCGGGTTTTCGTGTCGCTGTCGCGCGACACGAGGTCCCGACTACTTCGTTGTTGAGCGCTGGATTGCGACCGCTAAGCCTTCACCGCCAAGAATGGATATGGATGCCAGCACGAGATATTGAGCCCAACACTAGATATTCGAGTCCAATACTAGATATTGTGTGTCCCACGGTGGCGATACACTAATTCTAGTGGTGTGGTGGTGTCAAGATTTTTTCTTGACTCGCATGCGCGTTGCGTGAGATCCGGTGCCGAACACGTGCGTGTGCGCATGCGCAGCGCGCACCGGCCGGGTGCAGAAGGTGATGGGGTTGCAGCGAACGCGCGGAGGTGGCGCGCTCAATGCGACGTGCGCGCTAGCGTCAGCGTTCCGGCTCGGCCGCGATCAGCGACCGATAGCGCCCCCAATCGAACGAGGGTCCCGGGTCGGTCTTGCGTCCCGGCGCGATGTGGCAATGGCCCGCCACGTCTTCGATCGGATAGCGCCAGCGCAGCTCCCGCGTGAGGCGGGAGAGCTCCGCGTACTGGGCATCGGTGTAGGCAATCTCATCACTGCCTTCCAGCTCGACGCCGATGGAGAAGTCATTGCAGCGCTGACGACCCCGCCAGCGCGACTCGCCGGCGTGCCAGGCGCGCAGTTCGCACGGAACGAACTGGATGAGCTCGCCATCGCGTCGAACAAAGAAGTGGCTGGACACCTCGAGTCCTCGCAAGCCTTCGTAGTATGGATGGACGCCCGGGTCCAGGCGGTTGAGGAACAGGTCGATCACGCCAGGTCCACCGAACTGCCCGGGCGGTAGGCTGATGTTGTGCACGACGAGCAGGGAGCACTTCATACCGGCCGGACGCTCGTCGCGATTGGGAGAAGCGATCTGATAGGCCCGGAGCAGCCGGCCTTGCTCGTCGAATGCCGGCCCGTCCTTGCTTTCCTGCAGCTGCGCGTCGAGGGCGCGCCGTTTGGGGCCGCGCCTGGCAGACTTCGAGCTCAAGGCCCGGACTCTATCTGGCCGGCTGCGCCCCGGCCGCGGCGGGAGCCTGGGGCTCGCCCTGCGCATCGCCTTCCGGATTCGCCTTGGCGCGGTACTCGTGCGGCGCCTTCCACAGCACCTCCGATCCGATCTGGCTCCGCTCGTTCGCAGCGCCAACTGGCTTCAGTGCGGGCGCACTGCCACTTAGCCCCACCGCGGCCAGCGGCTCTCGCGCGACGTAGCGCAGGTGATCCTTGATGTTGGTATTAGCGTAGCTGATGACGATATCGCTGCCCTTGTGCGTCCACTTGCCGAAGGTGGAGGTGCGTACGCGGCGCTTGTCCAGCGCCCCAGGCAACTGAACCTCGTATTCGGTCACGATCTCGACCCTGCCGTCCCCGCCCAGGACGACATAGAGGCGCTCATTGTTAGGGCCGCGCGCCGCCTCCCAGGACCCGGTGAGCGGCGGTTGAGCCGCGGTGGCGATGGACAGCATCGCGACGGCGCCGAGCAGCACCAGAGCTCCGATGAGTTGCTTCATATGCGATCTTTCGGACGCCGTGGACAGGCGTCAGTTGATGCCGAGACGTTCCATACGATAGCGCATCGCACGAAAGGTGATGCCGAGCAGCTTGGCGGCCGCCGTGCGGTTGTAGCGGGTCTTCTCCAGGGCCTCCAGGATGGCTTCCTTCTCGACCCGGTCGAGATATTCCTGCAGCGGCCACTTGCCGTTGCCGCCCTCGGCCGCCGGGGTCACGTCCACCGCTTCAGGCGGCGTGAGCTGCAGATCGACCATCGTGATGCGCTGGCCGTCGCACAGCGCCATGGCACGCTCCAGGATATTCTCCAGCTCGCGGACGTTGCCCGGGAAGTCGTACTGCATGAGGGCCTGCATGGCGTCCTGCTCCAGCTCGGGGCGCGTGACTTTGTTCTGATTCGCCAGCTTGTCCAGGATGGCGCTCGCGATATCCGGGATGTCTTCGCGCATGTCGCGCAGCGCCGGCATGCGCAGCTCGATCACGTTCAGTCGGTAGTACAGGTCGTGGCGGAACTTGCCCGACTCTACGCAATCGGCCAGGTTCTGGTGGGTGGCGCTGATGATGCGCACGTCGACCGCGTCCTCCTGCGTGGATCCCACCTTGCGCGCCTTCTTCTCCTGGATGGCGCGCAGCAGCTTCACCTGCATCGGCAGCGGCAGGTCAGCCACCTCGTCCAGGAACAGCGTGCCGCCGTTGGCCGCCTGAAAGAAGCCGTCGCGGTCGGCATCGGCGCCGGTGAATGCGCCCTTCTTGTAGCCGAAGAACTCGCTCTCCATCAGATTCTCTGGGATGGCCCCACAATTCACCGGGACGAACGGACGGTCGCGCCGCACGCTCTTCTGGTGGATCAGGCGCGCGGCCAGCTCCTTGCCGCTGCCCGACTCGCCGGTGATGTGCACCGGAGCCTCGCTGCGCGCGAGCTTTTCGATCACCGCCCGCACGGCTTGAATCGCCTGCGACTCGCCCAGCAGGCCTCTTTCGCCCTGCGCCTGCTCGACCACCTTGGCGTCGTTCGCCTTGGGCAGAGACAACGCGGACTTGACCAGCGTGCGCAGCTGATCCAGGCCGACCGGCTTGGCAAGGTAATCGAAGGCGCCGGCCTTGAGCGCGGCCACTGCGTTCTCGGTGTTGCCGTGGGCGGTGATCACTGCCACCGGCAGATCCATGTTGTTCTTGGTGATGTGCTCGACGATTTCGATGCCGGTGCCGTCCGGCAGCCGCATGTCCGTGAGGCACAGGTCGAAGTGGCGCGCGGCGAGCTTGCCCGTGGCTTCCTTGACGTTCATCGCCCGCTCCACGTCGAGCCCCATGCGCAGCAGGGTCAGCTCGATCAGCTCGAGGATGTCGACCTCGTCGTCGACCACCAGCACGCAGCGCTGCGGCGCTGAGGCGCGGCCGCCGGCAGTGCGCTCGCTTCGCTTCAACCCTTGACTCCCCTGAACACGATCATGAACATGGCGCCGGTTGGCTGCTCGACGTACTCGAGCGAGGCGTTGTTGGCGTCACAGATCTCGCGCGCGATGTAAAGGCCGAGACCGGTGCCGCTCGCTGCGGTGGTGAAGAACGGCTCGAACAGGTGCGGCCGGATCGCCTCCGGCACGCCCGAACCGTCGTCGGCGACGGCCAATTCTACCCCATTCGCCGGATCGCCCCCGCGCACCGAGATGCGCAGGCTGCCTGCCTTGCGTTGACAGTAGCGCAGGGCGTTGCGGCACAGGTTCCACATGACCTGGTTCAAGTGGCTGCGGTCGAACGTGATGCTGGGATCGAGGTCGACCTTGAGGCTCACCACCTCGTCCTGCAGCTTTTCGATCTGACCGAACTGCGCCACAAAGGTGCGCAGGAACGCGCCGAGCCGGAAGGTCTCCCGGTGTGCCCGATCGCGCCGGTTGAGCTTCAGAACGTCCTGCACCATGCGATCGAGCCGCTGCGTGTTGTCGTGGACGATCTGCAGCAGCCGGCGTTGGGTCTCGTTGCTGTCGGATTCCTCCAGCAGCAGCTCGGCGGCGTGGTTGATCGCCGACAGAGGGTTCCGGATTTCGTGCGCGATGTTCGCAGTCAGGCGGCCCATCGCGGCCAGCTTCATCTGCTGGGCCTCGGCCTGGATGCGCGTGAGGTCCTCGAGAAACACCACCACGCCGACGCTGCGGCTGTTCCCCACGGGCACGAAGCGCGCGCCCATGAGGCGGTGGGTGAGCACGGTGCGGATCGGATCGAAACCCGCACCAGGATCCTCACGCCAGCGCTGCAGCCGCTCGGCCAGCGCCGGGGTGTAGTCGCGCAGCGTCAGCTCCCGGCCGCCCTTGGGCAGGGGGCCGAGAATCTCGACCGCGCGCCGGTTGATCTGCCGGATGCTGCCGCGCTCGTCGACCACCAGCACGCCGTCCTTCATGTCCTGGATGACGAGCTGGTTGACCTGGGCCATGTTGGCCAGATCCACCTCGCGCTGCGCCGCCAGTTGTTCGCTCGCTTGCGTGTAGCGCGCGAGCGTGTGGGCCAGCCACGCGGTGGTGAAATAACCGACGCTCAGCAGCCCGGCCTGAATATAGTGGCTGAAGGGTTCCTCGTGCAGCAGTACCTCGATGGTCTGCTCTGAGAGCATGGCGACGCTCGCCAGGGCGGCGAAGAACAGCGTCATGCGGCCGCGGCTGATAATGCCGGCGGCGGCGAGCGAAGCGAGAAGCAGCAGCCCGAGCCCGCTGCTCACCCCGCCGCTGCAATAGACCAGCAGCGTGACGAACGCGATGTCCGCCACGACCTGCACGCACAGCTGGAAGCTGAAGTCGGGGCGATGTGAGCTGATGGTTGCGACGCACGCGACCGAAAAGAGAATGTAGACGACGGCGGCGTACAGGAACATCGACAGGCTGCGCGCGCCGAACACCGGATCCTCGAACACTGCCGCTGTGACCAGCAGCAGCGTCGCGACGATCAGCCGGTAGACGTTGAAGTAGAACAGCGAGCGCCAGTAGGAGTCCGGATACCCGGTGTCCGGGATCACGCTGCGTGCGCGCAGTACCAGCTGTTGCGCGGTCATGGTGATCAGCTCCGCTGTTGCCTAGCGCTGGCCGCCTTCCCCGGCCCCCAGGCGGCGGTGCTCGTCGCTGCAGAAGAACTTGCCGCTCGAGGTAAAGCTCTCGCTGCGAGGCAGGTGAACCCCGCATACGACGCAGCGGACCATGTCCTCGGGCGTCGATCGATCCCGCGACTGAGAAGCTCGGGCCGAATCCCGAATGCTGGCGTCACGGCGAAACCCCCTGAAAAAGAGATAGACGACGATTGCCAGCGCGATCAGAAGCAGGAACTTGGCCAAGGGGACCCAGGCAGACTTGCGGCGGCGCCCATCATAACCCAAGCGCGGGCGAGGCAAGGTGGCTCAAGGCACCGCGCCGCGCATGAAGCTTTCCACGCCTTTGCGCACGGTCATGACGGCGATCGCCGCCAGCAGCAGGAGCATCACGCGCTGGAACACGCGAGTGCCGGTAGCGCCGAGCAGGCGATGCAGGAGATCCGAGAAACGCAACACAATGCCGGCCAGCGCCATGTTCGCTACCAGCGCGACTGTGGTGGTGAGACGGCCGTACTGATCCACCAACAGGAGCGAGGTCGTCAGCACGGCGGGTCCGGCCAGCAAAGGCACGCCCAGCGGCACGGCGCCCAACCCATCGGCTTCCAGTCCCGACGCGCGCTGCGGGACGATGAGGTCGCTCAGGCTGAAGACGAACAGCAGTGCGCCGCCAGCCACCATGAAGTCGGGGACGGTGATCCCCAGCGCGCGCAAGAGGGCATTGCCGCCGAAGACGAACACCAGTGCAACAGCCGTCGCGGTCAGCACCGACTGCAGGATGATGCGCTGGCGATGCTGGCGGTCGAGCCGCTCGGTCAACGATATGAAGAGCGGGAGCATGCCGATGGCGTCGACCGCGACCAGCAGAGGCAGGAAGCAGAGCCAGAACGCGTCCATGGCGGGGCAGGCAGATAATTTCGGGCAGCGAGCGCCCGCGTCATCCCGCGAGCAGCTGGGTGTAACGGGGCGCCTGTGCGCGGCCCGTCGCGGCGCGACCCGAGGGAAGTGGTCGGGGTGAGAGGATTTGAACCTCCGACTCCTGCGTCCCGAACGCAGTACTCTACCAGGCTGAGCTACACCCCGATGCAGTGAATCGCCCGCCGTCTTCGTGAGCGATGCGTCCGCTCGGCGAGACGCGCCCGCCGTACAGGATCAGGCCGGGGAAGAGCGGTCAGGAACTGCGGGATACTGCAAAGGCGGCCAATTGTAGCAGACTGTCCCGGAAGGACGAATGCGGCAAGCTCGCCACCACCTCCATCGCCCGCTGGGATTCGAGCGATGCTTGCCGGCGCGTGTAATCGAGCGCGCCCGTGTCATGGATCGCGGCAAGGACCGGCTCGAACTGGTGCAGACCGCCGTGCTCGACCGCGGCACGGATCAGTCCGGCCTGCTCGGCGGATCCGCTACGCAGGGCGTGGATCAGGGGCAGCGTTGGCTTGCCTTCGGCCAGGTCCGCGCCCAGGTTCTTCCCCGTCTGCTCGTGATCGCCCGAGTAGTCCAGCACGTCGTCGACGAGCTGAAACGCAGTGCCGAGGTGCATGCCGTAGCGGGCCAGGCAGAGCTCCACCTCGGGCCGCGCCTGGCTGACGATGGCTCCGATCTGGCCGGCGGCCTCGAACAGCTTGGCGGTTTTGAAATGAATGACGTGCAGATAGTCCTCTTCCGTCACTCCCGGGTTGTGGCAGTTGAGCAGCTGCAGCACTTCGCCCTCGGCGATCGTGTTGGTGGCATCCGCCATGACTTCCATCACGCGCAGATTGTTTTGCTCGACCATGAGCTGGAAGGCGCGGGAGTAGAGAAAATCCCCGACAAGGACGCTGGCCGGATTGCCGAACAGCGTGTTGGCGGTGGCTTGACCGCGGCGCAGATCGGAATCGTCCACCACGTCGTCGTGCAGCAGCGTCGCGGTATGGATGAACTCGATGACGGCGGCGAGCTGGTAGTGCGCGTTGCCGCTGTAGCCGCAGGCGCCGGCCGCCAGCAGGACCAGCGCCGGACGCAGCCGCTTGCCGCCGCCGTTGATGATGTACTCGCTCACCTGCCGGATCAGTGCGACGTCCGAGTGCAGGCGGCGACGGATGACCTTGTCGACAGCCGCCATGTCCTCAGCGATCAAGCGCTGGACCGGTTCGAGTGTGGTGGCGGCGAACATGGACGGAAAGTGAGGTTCGTGCTCGAGACTTGGAGAAGCATACCACCGGCGTGCTGTTCAGGCCGGCCCTGTGCGCCGCCGGTATGTGGTTTGACCATACCAGCAAGTACCTGTATCCTTCACAGTTTTCCGAAAAGCCCCCGAGGCCGGGGGTCACTAGGGATTCGGGCCATGTACGCTGTTATCAAAACCGGCGGCAAGCAATATCGCGTGTCAGCCGGCGAAAAGCTTAAAGTGGAATCGATCCGCGCTGAGATTGGCGCTCAGATCGTGCTCGATCAGGTGCTGTTGGTCGCCGACGGGGACAAGGTGACGGCCGGCACGCCGCTCGTGTCCGGCGCGACGGTCAAAGCCACGGTCGTGGCCCACGGCCGGGGCGAGAAGGTCGCGATCTTCAAGCTCCGCCGGCGCAAGCATTACCGTAAGACGCTCGGTCACCGTCAGAACTACACCGAGATCGAAATCAACGGCATCAGCGGTTAGGAGGATCGATCGTGGCACACAAGAAGGCAGGCGGGAGCTCGCGCAACGGCCGCGACTCCAATGCCAAACGTCTCGGCGTAAAGCGCTTCGGCGGACAACTGGTGGCGGCGGGCAGCATCATCGTGCGTCAGCGCGGCACGCGGATCCACCCGGGCGAGAACGTCGGGGTCGGCAAAGACCATACGCTGTTTGCCAAGATCGACGGTTATGTGAAGTTTGCAGTGAGGGGCCCGCGCAGGAAGCAGACGGCGATGATCGTTCCCGCGGCCTGACCGCGACCGATCCGGCCGTCCAAGAGCCCTATCATGTGATAGGGCTTTTTTGTTTGCGATGCCATGAAATTCATCGACGAAGCGCTGATCGAGGTGCACGCCGGCAAGGGCGGCGATGGTGTGGCTTCGTTCCGGCGCGAGAAATACGTTCCGAAGGGCGGTCCGGACGGCGGTGACGGCGGGCGGGGCGGCAGCGTGTACGCGGTCGCGGACCGCAACATCAACACGCTCGTCGAGTACCGTTTTGCGCGCATCCACCGCGCCAAAGGCGGCGAGAGCGGACACGGGTCGGATTGCTACGGCAAGGGCGCGCCCGATGTCGTTCTGCCGATGCCGGTGGGCACCGTCATCACCGACGCTGAAACAGGGGCACCCCTCGCCGACCTGGTCCGGCACGGTGAGCGGGCGCTGATCGCCAAAGGAGGGCGCGGGGGGCTGGGCAACATCCACTTCAAATCCAGCACCAACCGGGCCCCTCGGCAGTTCACCACCGGGGAACTGGGCGAATCGCGCCGGCTGAAACTGGAGCTCAAGGTGCTGGCGGACGTGGGGCTGCTTGGCATGCCCAACGCCGGCAAGTCGACTTTCGTCCGCACTGTCTCCGCGGCGCGGCCCAAGGTGGCGGATTATCCCTTCACGACGCTCCATCCGCATCTCGGCGTGGTGCGGGTCGACGTGAACCGCAGCTTCGTGGTGGCCGACATGCCGGGACTCATCGAGGGCGCGGCCGAAGGCGCGGGCCTGGGTCACCAGTTTCTGCGTCACCTCCAGCGCACACGGCTGCTGTTGCATATGGTGGACCTCGCGTCGCTCGAGCGGGACGCCGACCCGGTGCGCGACGCCAGGATCATCGTCGAGGAACTGCGCAAGTACGATCCATCCTTGTTCGACAAGCCGCGCTGGATCGTGCTGAACAAGGTCGATTTGATCGCAGATGCCGAGCGCGATGAGCGCGTGCAGGCGTTCGTCGACGCGTACGTCGGCAAGCGCCGGCGCACCCGCAAGGGCGGGGTTGCCAGCCCGCGCGTGTTCGTCATCTCCGCCCTGACCGGCGACGGTTGCCGCGAGCTCACCCTGGCGGTGATGGAATTTCTCGAGCGGTCTGCGCGGGCGGAGCGTGAGACGGCGGAGCCCGCAGCCGCAACGCAATAGCGCACGCCATGCCTTCCGTTGTGGCACAGGCAAAACGCCTGGTGGTCAAAGTCGGCAGCAGCCTCGTGACCGAGCAGGGGCACGGCCTCGACCACGCTGCGCTCGCCCGCTGGGCGGAGCAGATTGCCGAGCTGAGGCGCCAGAGCCGGGAGGTGTTGCTGGTATCTTCCGGCGCAATCGCGGAGGGCATGCAGCGCCTCGGCTGGAAGCGCCGCCCGCGTCAGCTGCACGAGCAGCAGGCCGCCGCTGCGGTCGGGCAGATGGGGCTGGTGCAGGCGTACGAATCCGGTTTCCGCACGCATGGCCTGCACGCCGCGCAGGTGCTGCTCACGCACGACGATCTGTCTGATCGGCGCCGCTACCTCAACGCGCGCTCGACCCTCCGCACGCTGCTGGCGCTGGACATCATCCCGGTGATCAACGAGAACGACACTGTGGCCATCGACGAGATCAAGTTCGGCGACAACGATACGCTGGCGGCGCTGGTCACCAATCTAGTGGAAGCCGATGTGCTGGTGATCCTCACTGACCAGGCCGGCCTGTTCACGCGCGATCCCCGCCGGCACACGGACGCCACGCTGGTGGCCGAGGCCAAAGCTTCCGATGCCGGCCTGGAGCGTATGGCCGGCGGCGCGGGCAGCCACCTCGGCAGCGGCGGCATGCTCACCAAGATACGCGCCGCCAGACGCGCCGCGCGCAGCGGCGCGCACACCGTGATCGCATCGGGGCGCGAGCCCGACGTGCTGTTGCGGTTGACGCGCGGCGAGATGATCGGCACTCAGCTCACGGCCGAGACGATGACGCTCGCGGCGCGCAAGCAATGGCTGGCTGACCACCTGCAGGTACGCGGCCGACTGACACTGGACGCAGGCGCCGTCCGCGCCCTGACGCAGGACGGCAAGAGCCTGCTGCCGATCGGCGTCATCGATGTCAGCGGGGAATTCGAGCGGGGCGAGGTGGTGAGCTGCCTCGACCCGCAGGCGCGGGAGGTTGCGCGCGGGCTGGTCAACTACAACGCCGGAGAGACCCGTCGCATCCTGCGCGCCCCGAGCCACGAGATCGAAGCGAGGCTGGGCTACATCGACGAGCCCGAGCTGATCCACCGTGACAACCTCGTCCTGCTTTAGCAGGAAAGAGGTTGCGGTGAAGACTAACCTTTAGGTTATGTCGGAACCACAATC
>Ga0335084_10002092_pt1 | contig 19096 bp, 8 predicted proteins | sample Lox_Sample_44_FD_206721 | JGI IMG/M metagenome (GOLD analysis project Ga0335084, IMG submission 206721) | Soil microbial communities from Loxahatchee National Wildlife Refuge, Florida, United States - Lox_Sample_4.4 | ecosystem: Environmental > Terrestrial > Soil > Wetlands | place: USA: Florida...
TTGCGTCCCATATCGAAGCTCCTTTCGCTCGACCGGGACGCCCGTTGCGGGACTTATGTTGCTCTGCCCACGCGTCCAGTTCAAGCCGGTCGAAGGCAACGCCCTGGGTGCCGATCGGGATCTCGGTGAGATCGCCGCGGACCTCGGCGTTGAAGCGGTTGCGGTCCATGCCGAGGTAGGTCGGCGCGTCGCGAAAGCGGATGAAGCGGGGGAGGATTTTCATGGCGGCTCCTCATCGGCCTAAATAGTTCGAGGTAACTTGACCGCGGCCGTGGCCGAGCTCGAGCGAGATCTCGAGCCGCACCCGCTCGTCGATCGAGCGCTGCTCGGGCGTGAGCTGCTTTTTCGTCGGACCGCCCCGCGACGGACACTGCCAGCCGGCCTTCTCGAAGTAGCGCGTCTGGGCGTAGCGGTGCCGCAGGCCGTGATTCCCGTTCAGCCCGGCGCGCTGGCACTCCGCCTTGTAGGCGTTGAGCTGCTGCTTGTAGTTGGAGACTGAGGGGATCAGGCTTGCCCCGGCGGCGAGCGTCTTCGCCTCGTTGAGGACCGCGCGTTGCTCCTCAGTCCGGATCGGCAGGACGCGCTCCCGCCCGCCCTTGGTCCAGGACTGCCTGAGCCGAAGGGCGTTGCCCTCGTCGGCCCAGGCCGGGCGGATCTTGATCGCCTCCTCCCGCCGCAGCCCGAACGCCTCCTGCAGCCGCAGCGACATCGCCACGTACGGCGAGCGGACCCGGTCGAGCTGACCCTGGTCGAGGTCCTTGCCCTTGTCCCGGTTGGTGACGTACTGGCGCCGCTCGATCCCGTAGGCGTCGTTGTCCCGGGCGACCACGTTCGGTTTCCCGATCTTCTCGGCCCACCAGCGCAGGACCGAGAGCCGGTTCTTGAACGTGCCGGTCGAGATGCCTTCTGCCTTCCAGCGCTCGACCAGGGCCTCGACGTGCTTGGGCTTCAAGCTATCGGCCCGCATGTGCCGGAACCCCATCTCGTGGAGCTGGTTGGCGAACAAGGAAAGCATCCGCTCCCGGTCGGCCTGGGTAGCGTAGCTGCCGTCGCGGTTGCGACGGCAGAGCTGCTTCAGCTGGTAGTTGAGATCGCGCATAACCCCTCCTGCTTGACTTCAGTCCGGGTCTTCGTGTCTCGTTCCATCTCGTGCTGCGTCGGTGTAATCGCTCTGGTAAGTGTTTCTGTCCGTCCCACCGGCCGTGGCCAGGCGAGAACCTCGAGGGACACGGGACACCACTCCCGTAGAGTGCAGGTGCTCGGATGAGCTCGAGCTGCCGCCGCTGCACGTCGGCATTGGCTGCCGGTGCGCGCCTCGAGGAACGAGAGCTGCCGCATCGGGGCCCATTGACCCAGGGGCCGAGGAGCGCCGGTGAGGGCGCGGATCGATTGCCGTCCAAGTGGACGACGTGGAGGCTTTGCGCCTCCCTCTTGGGTGATGTGATGGGGCCGCGAGGCCCCGTCACTTGACTCCCCACGCTGAACCGCGTCGGCGAATCCCTGCAAACGCAGGGACTTGCTCGCGTCGTCACTGACAGGTCAGTGACGACGCTCGCCGGCGGCGGTGGTGCGGTGGCGTGGTCGGGCGAGCGGTGAAGCTCGGCTCAGATCACGCGGGCATCAGTCGCCGCAGGCTCTCGCGGAGCGGTGCACACATCGGGACGACGACCGTGGCGAAGCTCGAGGCCTTGCCAGTCGTCTCTCTGGATGCCGGTCGAGCCGACATCCCAAGTGGCGCCGTGGGAACTGCTTGGCGCGCTCTACTTCTGCGTGATCGGGGTCCTCCAGGGACTTCCCGATCGCCGATGACAGGCCCGCGTATCGTCGAGCGATAACGCGGCCAGACTCAGGGTGCTGCTTCTCCTACTTCTCGTCGCGCCCGGACTTGCCGGGGCGTTCACTCCAATGCGCGTATCGGGCGCCGCGCCTGGGTATCTCAACCCAGGGACCCCTGAAGGGCCTCGCACGAATCACCGCCTGGTGGGCTTGATCCCGTGCACTCAGGAAACGCGTGAAGTGTAGCCCGGCTCCGAGCCGAACAAACACCCGGAAAGAGGGGGGTAAATACGGGGCTTTCTGGTGCTGAGCGTCAGCGAAGGCACGCGGGGCACCATCCCAACCATGAGGCCACCCGGAACACGTTGCGGCGCTCAGCGGCGGGGGCACGAAGTCGTCGCAGCCGAAGATGCGCCGGCGCTCCGTTGACGCGGCTTAGCCAATCTTAAGCCGCCTAAGCCTACGCTGCGTCGACGCAGCAACCGACGACGAGGATCTCTTTCCCTTGCCACGAGTCTGTCCGCTCGACGGACAGGGCGAACCGGTGCAGATCAGCCACGCCGCAGGAAGATGGCGGCTGCGAACAATCCCTGGCGCGCGTGGGCATCGAACTCGGCTCCAAGCGGGTCGGCGCGATGACGTTCGGTCGTGTCCCGTGACGTGGTGTACGAGTCGTGATTCTCGTAAGGTCGGGAACTGTGCTCAGCTCATCACGGCGGAGAGCCTCGCAGGTTGATTGTCGCCCAGTGCCTGCAACCCTTCAAACTGCAGGTACCGGCGCTGCAATTGCCATTCGTCGTTCTGCTCGAGCAGCAGCGCCCCGACCAGACGCACGATCGCAGCCTCGTTCGGGAAGATGCCCACGACGTCGGTGCGTCGCTTGACCTCGGCGTTCAAACGTTCCAGCGGATTCGTGCTGTGAATCTGCAGTCGGTGCGCCTTGGGGAAGCTCAAATGCGCGAGGACGTCGGGTTCGGATTTGTCCATGAGCGCGCAGATCTTCGGGAAGCGCTCCCGGAGCTGATCGGCGACCGCCCGCCACTGTCGACGCGCCTCGGGCTCGCTCTCCTGGGCGAAGACGGTGCGGATGAGGGCGGCGACCATCTGACGCTGACCCTTGGGCACGTGGGCGAGCGCGTTTCGCATGAAGTGCACGCGGCAGCGCTGGGAGGTCGCCTTCAGCACCTTGGCTGCTGCGGCCTTCAGGCCCTCGTGGGCATCGGCGATCACGAGCTTCACCCCGCGCAAGCCCCGACGCGTCAGCGAGCGCAAGAAGTTCGTCCAAAAGGGCTCGGCCTCCGAGGCGCCGACGCTCATGCCAAGGACTTCGCGTTGCCCGTCGGTATTGACCGCGACGGCGATTATTACGGCCACCGAGACGATCCTCCCGGCTTCGCGCACCTTCACGTAGGTCGCGTCAATCCACAGATACGGCCAGTCGCCTTCGAGCGGGCGGTTCAAGAAGGCCCCGACCCGCTCGTCGATCTCGGCGCACAGCCGCGAGACCTGGCTCTTCGAGATCCCGCTCATGCCCATCGCCTTGACCAGCTCGTCGACCGAGCGGGTGGACACGCGCTGGACGTAGGCTTCCTGGATTACCGCCGCGAGGGCCTTCTCCGCTGTCCTGCGCGGCTCCAGGAACCCGGGGAAGTAGGTCCTCTGACGAAGCTTCGGGATCTTCAGCTCGACGCTTCCGGCACGGGTGTCCCAGGCGCGGTCGCGGTAGCCGTTTCGGCTGTTCGCTCGATCGGGGCTTCGCTCGCCGCAGGCGGCGCCGCAGCGCCCCTCGACGTCCATCTCCATCATGCGCTGGGCAACGTACTGGATCATCTCGCGCAGCAGGTCGGCGTCGGCCCCCTTCTCAGCGAGCTCGCTCAGTGCCATGCTTGGCTTGGTCATCGTGCTTCTCCTCAAGGTTGAAGGTGTCGCAACCCAACCTTAATCGAGAACACGATGGCCCCCTTCGGGGTCGCCGCCGGGATCAGCGCTTCGCTTCGCCTACGGCTCCGCTACGCGCCGATCCCGACGATCCTTCGTACACCACGTCCAGGGACGCAAACTGACGTTCGCAGATTGCCTCGCTTCGGTCGCTTGACAAATTGCCCCCCCCCCCTGAATAGTCTCCGCCCACGGCATCGCGCCTGGCTGAGCAGTCGATTCAGTTTGGGGCAGCGACGCAGCGCTTCATATTGGGGTCCAGGGGAGAGGGAGTGCAGTTCGCGCCGATCGGCCGCGAGGAACTGATCTGGCTCGTCGGGAGCCTGTGCCAGATCCATCGGCAGCCGCGGGATCCGGCGCTTGCGCTCCAGCGCTTACGGCCGACGTATTCTCTTAAGACCCTGCACGAGCCGTCTCTTGTGGCGCGTGTTCTCACTCTGCTGTAAGTTGCACTCATGCTAATTCCTGTTTCGTTTTCCGGGTCGAACACCCATCCTAACGCGCTATGACTGAGCTCAAAGACTCGCACAGACGGTCATTACCCACGAAAGACCGCCGCCTCCTGGCTCTGCAACTGGGCATCGTGTGGTTTGTGTTGAGTTTGGCGCCCAGTGGAGCTTCAGCCGACCGGGCATTGCAGCGGGTCGATCTGGTCCAAGCGACACCAGGCGGTGCGGTGGAGGGGAGAATTATCCCGATGCGGGTCGAGCCCGGCATGCTGGAGAGAACCTTCCTGGCCGTCGGCAACAGTCATGATCGATGGGTCGCTTCATTTTGCGCTGCGGTCTTACCTCTCAAAGGTCGAGACTACGAACGGTTCGTGCGCCTCGTGCGCGAGGAGACGGTAGGGGTCGAACGTGACAGCAAAGGACGAGATCTAGCCATGAAGGAGTCCCTGCAGCGATACACGAATAATGAAACGCGGCCGAGAGCATTCCAGTGCCTGGAACATGCTGGCCAGACAGCATCGCCTGTGACTCAGTTCGACCTCTATCTGATTGCTCAGAGTTTGGGTCAACGGCCGCCGACGAACCCGTTCAGCTGGCTCAGGAAAGCCGCGGATGGCTCGCAGCCGATGGCGCAATATTTGATGGCGGAAGGGATTCTCAACCAGGCGCATAACGACCGTCTCCGCGAGGTTATCCCCGTCGGAGAGCACGATAGGATTCAGCTGTTTCACTCCTATCTCCGATCGGCGGCGCGAAACGGGGTCCCTCAAGCTCAGTATCTACTAGGCACCTTGTATCTGGGAGGTACAAAATGGGGAACGGCGTTCGTGAACGTCCCACAAGGCATCGAGTTGCTCAAGCGCGCAGCGAGCCAGTCGCAGAACCCCGACTCTCGGGACTGGGCCGCGAGTAAGCTAGGAGAAGCATACTTCAGCGGAAAACTCGTCCCTCAGGACTATCGCGAGGCCTTTCGCTGGTACAGCGTCGTTCCCTGGGAACGAACCGAGCGCTGTACCGGCTTCGGGCACGTCCGTCACCAACTGGGGTTGATGTACCGCGATGGTCTCGGCGTCGCGCGTGATCCTGAGAAGGCTGAACAGTATCTCCGCGGCAGTCCTGCCGCATGCCCATGACTCGCTGGGAGTTGAGGCAGCCCATTCTGTCCTCATACGCGCGAAACTGAATTCAAGGAGCAGCCACAGTGGCGACTATTCCACAGAGTGCGATCACGGCAATGCGTGGAACACCCCTTCTCAACGAGCTCCGTGGCGGATATCACTTCTTGAGTAGCGCAGAACTATCCAACTATGAGGCTCAGATCTACCAGAAGCTTTCTAGCTTTCCAACAGTCGGAACGCTAAGCACTTTCGCTTATCAGGCCAATACAGCCCAAGCCTTCGATGCATGGAAGGACGCTGTCAACCTGGGCGATATCGCGAGTCTAGACGTTACGTTGAACCCGGATACAGGCATCTTGTTCGCGGCCGTCAGTAGTCTCGTTGGCATCGTCAACGGCGTACCCACGCCGCTCGGCGGGGTCATGGTTTCGTTAAACGATGGCAGGCGCCTCGTCCTGATGACAGTCAACGATACGACGAGTGCTGACTACTTCAATCCCGGTAATGGAGGATTCTGGCTTCTCTTGCACGAAATCGGGCACGCGCTTGGCCTAAATCACTCCTTTGCGGAGGGTACAAAACCTGGGGTCTCAACTGAGACAGAAAGCTTTCAGTTCACTGTAATGTCGTACTCTCCCGGGCCATTTCCATACCGGCCTGTCATGCCTCAGCTATATGACCTAGGTGTTGCACAGTTAGATGCTGCGCAGGGTACCCAAGCTCCGATGTATGGCAAGAACACGACGACTCGTGCGGGCGATGACAGCGTATACCGGTTCTTGAGCGGCCCAGGTAACCCAGTAACGTACGATGCGAACGGTCAAACCTTTCGAGGCGACGCGTCGGTAAGGTTCACGATTTGGGATCCATCGGGTCTTCGGGACCGGATCGACGCCTCGGCGCTGGCTTCCCCTGTTCGGATCGATCTGAATCAGGCGGCGTTCAGCAGCATCTTCAGCCCCAACGACCTATCCATTGCATACGGCGCGGAAATTGAAGATGCAACCGGTACTGCGTACGCGGATACACTGATTGGAAACGAACTGGGCAACCGACTCGAGGGAGGGAGGGGAAATGACGACTTGCTCGGGCAGGCAGGGAACGATATCTACAAGTTCGATACGAGCCAAGGTGATCTCGGCGTAGACACGATCTCCGACTCAGGAGGCGATGGTCAGATTAGCGTTGACGGACAGATTCTTGCCGGTAGCAGCACACCTACCGTCTCGGCCCTCTGGGAGGACGCGCAAGGGTATAGCTACTACTTCCTACCTGACACCAACGGAGTGGGAACGCTTTACATCACCGGGACGAACGGCATCCGGATCAACGTCCTGAATTTCAATAACGGTCAGCTCGGCATCAATCTCGCTGGAGTTCCGCAAGCGTTCGTCCCGCAAACAACTCTCGCGCTCGACGGCGACCTCTCCCCCGAGGATGTGGATCCTGTCACCCCAGGCACTCAGATCGGCTATGACCCTCTTGGGAACGTGCGCGTGCTCGCAGGGGCCGCGGAACCTAACCGCGCCGACACCATCTTCGACAGCGGTGGCTCCGACCTGATTCTGGCCAAAGGCGGCAATGATCGGATCGACGCGTGGCGTGGAGGGGACGACCGCCTCGACGGAGGGGCAGGCAGCGACGATATCGGGGGTGGCCCGGGTCGCGACGTCGTGATCGGTGCAGCCGATCCGGATGTCCTGACCGGCAGTGCCGGAGACGACTTCGTCTATGGCGGGAGTGAGATTGCTCTCGGCGACCTTTACTCGGTCGGTGAAACGCAATCAGCGTCCGGTCAAAAGGGTGACTGGGCAGACGGCGGGACCGGTGACGACATCGTCGCCGGGGATGCAGGTGACGATGCGCTCACCGGTGCAGCGGGGGGCGACGTTCTGTTTGGCGGCGGCGGTGCCGACAATATCTTCGGTGATCTCGTGCCGACTGCCGTACCGCTCGACTGGACCATCACGCGGGTGGTCGACCAGCAACCCGACATCACCTACTACCGAGTGGTGTTCTCTTCGCAGGTCTTTGCCGCCGAGGATCCGGTAGGCGGAGCGGACTCGCTCTACGGTGGTGCCGGCGCCGACTGGCTGTTCGGTGGCAAGGGGGATGACTACGTCGACGGCGGCGCCGAAGACGATGTGGCGTTTGGCGAACAGGGCAATGACACGGTAGTCGGTGGGAGCGGCGCAGATGCGCTCTCCGGTGATTCGGCGGACGACCCTGCCAACCCCGATGATCTGGCGGGCAGCTTGCACGGCGCGGATTACCTCGCGGGCGGGGCCGGCAATGACCGACTGCTCGGAAACGGCGGCGACGACTGGCTCTTCGGGGAGGACGACAACGATGACCTCCACGGGGACGACGCCAAGACCCCAGGCCAGTATCACGGCGCCGATTACCTCGACGGCGGAGCGGGCGCTGACAACCTCTGGGGAGGCGGCAAGGACGATGTCCTCATCGGCGGTACCGGCAATGATCACTTGGAAGGTGATTACGCAAACCTCGATGGCCAGTACCACGGCGCCGACCGGCTGGAAGGTGGCGACGGCGATGATGAACTGCTCGGCCAAGGCGGGGCCGACGAACTTTGGGGCGGCGCGGGCAATGACACGATAGTCGGGGACGGGCCCGGCGTCCTCGCGCAGTACGAAGGGGCAGACTGGCTCTTCGGTGAGGATGGCGCAGACACGCTCGACGGCAACGGCGGCGACGATTATCTCGACGGTGGCATCGGCGATGACTCTCTGCAAGGAGGGGCCGGCAAGGACACGCTCGTTGGTGGACCAGGTGCCGACACAATGGATGGCGGTGCCGGCGACGACGTCTTGGTCGTCGATGGGGCGGACACGATCGTCGATACGCAAGGGAACAACAAGATCGTCTTCAGCGGGGCGTCGGGCCCGAGCGCATTCTCGTTGAACCTCGTCGCCGGCGGCCCCGGCATCCAGTACCTCACGCTTACCGACACGGCCAACGTAACTGTGGCGATCCAAGGAGGGTTGCTCAGCGCGGTCGGTACGTTCGAGTTTGTCGGCGGAGCACAAGCCAGCCTCCGCACCCTGCTCGCCACCGCGCAGGTCAGCCAAGGGTTCGCGATCAGCGGCACCGCCCAGGCCGACACGATGTACGGCGCAAGCCTCGGCGATACCCTCGACGGCATGCAAGGCGATGACGTGCTGGACGGAGGCGCGGGCGCCGACACGCTGCTCGGCGGCGAAGGCAACGACACGTACCTCTTCGGCTACGGCGACGGCGCCGACACGATCGACAACACCGATCCCGGACCGACCGCCATCGACACACTGCGGTTGTCGGCGGGCGTCGCGACCACCGACGTCGTCCTTACCCGCAACGCGGACAACCTCCTCGTCCAGCTGAGGAACAGCTCCGACCAAGTGACGGTGCTCAACCACTTCACCACCGCGCCGATCGACCGGATCGTCTTCGACGACGCGACCACCTGGGACCAGGCGGCGATCGCCGCGCACCTCGTGAGCGCCCTCACCGCCGGCCCGGACAACTACACCGGCACCTCCGGCAACGATTACATCCAGGCCCTGGCGGGCAATGACACGGTGCAGGGCGTCGGCGGCGACGACTACATCGACGGCGGACCCGGCTTCGACAATCTGTACGGGGGTCTCGGCAATGACGTCATCGTGGGTGGCGCGGACGGCGACAACCTCTACGGCCAGGCGGGCGACGACGTCTTGAACGGTGGTGCCGGCACCGACTACCTCGACGGGAGCACGGGCAACGACACGTTCGAGTTCGTGCGCGGCGGCGATCAGGACAACGTCAGCGCCCTCGACACCGGCATCGGCGCGGTCGACAAGCTGAAACTCGGCGCTGACATCCTGCCAGGGGACGTCCTGCTCCGGCGCGACGCCAACTCTCACCTCATCGTCAAGGTGAACGGCACTGCGGACCAGGTCACGATCCTGCAGCACTTCACCAGCACGAATTACGCCATCGATCAGATCGTGTTCGACAACGGCACCGTGTGGGACGCGACGGTCATCAACGCCAAAGTCCTCGAAGGCACCGCCAACGCGGATTACCTCGTGGGCTACGCGAGCGACGACACACTCACCGCGCTCGCGGGCAACGACACCATCCTGGGCCAGGACGGGAACGACTCGATCGATGCTGGGGCCGACAACGACTCGGTCCAGGGCGGAGCGGGTGACGACTCGCTGCGCGGCGGGACCGGCACCGACACGATGTATGGCGATGCCGGCAACGACACCTACCTCTACGATCTGGGCGACGGCACCGACACGATCTACAACAACGACGCCTCCACCCTCACTACGGACAAGCTCGTCTTCGGTGCGGGGATCCTGCCGGCAGGGGTCACCCTGACCCGGACCAACACTAACTTCCAGGACCTGTGGATCCGATTCGTCGGCGCGAGTGGCGACATCACCCTCCCTGACTACTTCACCACCGGCAGCACGGGCGCGCTCGACGAGATTCGCTTCACCGCGGATTCGGCGACGGTGTGGACGGTCGCCGGCGTCAAGGCGATGCTGCTCGCGGCGAACGACAACGCGAACCTGCTGTACGGATACGACACCGCCGACACGATCGACGGTCTTGGCGGCGACGACACGATTCACGGCTTCGCCGGCGGCGACACGCTATTCGGCGGTGCCGGCAACGACAATTTGCGCGGTGAGACCGGCGACGACACGATCGACGGCGGGGTCGGCGACGACACGATCTACGGGAACGACGGCGCCGACCTCCTGACCGGGGGCGCAGGCGCCGACTTCCTCTACGGGGAGGAGTTCGATTCCCCATACGAAACCGCCGGCGCGGACACTCTCGACGGCGGTGCCGGCCGGGATACGCTGGCGGGGCGTCGGGGCGACGACACGTACCGCTTCGGGCGCGGCTACGGCCACGATGTGGTGGACGAGACCGCAAACTCCGACGGCGTCGATACGCTGCGCTTCAATGCCGGAGTCCTGCCGGCCGACGTCGCGCTGTACCGCCACGGCGACGATCTCGTTGCGACGATTGCAGCCGACCCGGCACAAGCCTGGGTGTCGCAGTACTTCACGCTCGCCAACAAGCCGATCGAGCAGATCGTGTTCGACAACGGCACGGTCTGGGACACGGCCGCGATCGCTTCGCGCGTGATCTCCGGCACTCAGAACGCGATGAGCGGGACGGCCGGCAACGACACCTTCGTGGTCGATCACGTGCTCGACACCGTCACCGAGGGTGCCGGCCAGGGCACCGACACGATCCAGAGTTCGGTCACCTATACGTTGCCCGCCAACGTCGAGAACCTCACGCTGACCGGCGCACTGGACGTCGACGCCACCGGCAACAGCCTCGACAACGTTCTCACCGGGAACGCTGGGGAGAATCGACTCACCGGTGGCGCCGGCAATGATACGTTGAGCGGCGGGGCAGGCGACGACACCTACGTCATAACGCCCGCGAGCGATACCGACACGATCGTCGAGGCGGTGGGCGGTGGCATCGATACCGTGATCGCCGACTTCAGCTATACGCTCCCTGCCAACGTCGAGAACCTCACCGTCCAGAGCGGATACGTATTTGCGCTCACGCTGACGGGCAACACGCTCAACAACGTTCTCACCGGCCGGTCCGGATTCCTGGCCGACATTTTTGACGGCGGCGCGGGCGCCGACACGATGATTGCGGCGGGCGGCACCTTCTACGTCGATAATCCCGGGGACAGCGTCATTACGACCGGTATCGCCGGTGACGACGTGTTCGTCAAGAGCACGATCGACTGGACTCTCGCGGCCAATCACAAGTCGCTGGAGCTTCTGGCGGGCAGCGCCGCCCTCAGCGGCATCGGCAACGCCGCCAGTAACAACCTTGCGGGCAACGAGAACGCCAACACGCTGCGCGGCCTCGATGGCGCGGACACGCTCTTCGGCGGTACGGGCGCTGACACGCTGATCGGCGGCGCTGGCAACGACACCTACGTGCTTGCGGACTTCCGCTTCCTGCAAGGCGGTGTCTATGTCTACGGCAACAACAGTCCGGCGAGCCTCAACGAGGACGCGATCACCGAGCTCACCGGGGAAGGCACCGATACCGTCAAGAGTCTCTTTGACACGACGCTCGGCGCGAACCTCGAGAACCTGGAGCTACTCGCGTACGCAAGCAACGGAATCTACCCGGTGCAGGCGATCGGGAATGCGCTTGCCAACCAGATCACTGGAAACAGCATCGGCAACGTCATCGACGGCGGCGCGGGCGCCGACGTGATGATCGGTCGTGCGGGAAACGATACGTACTACGTCGACGATTTGGGCGACGTCGTCACCGAGTACGCCGGGGAAGGTATCGCGGACACGGTGATCAGCCAGGTGAGCTACACGCTGGGTGCCGAGGTCGAGAACCTCACGCTCGTCGGCGCGAACGCGCTCATCGGTACCGGCAACGCGCTCGGCAACACCCTGGACGGCACACAGAGCACAGCTGCGAACGTGCTCACCGGTGGCCTGGGCGACGACACCTATGTGCTGGGTGCCGGGGACAGCGCGGTCGAGAGCTCGGGCGAAGGCGTCGACACCGTCGTCACCGGTGCGAGCTACACGCTCGGGGCGAACCTCGAGAACCTGACCCTCACCGGCTCCGCGTCCGCAAGCGGCACCGGAAACGGCGCCGACAACGTTCTCGACGGATCCCAGAACAGCGCGGCGAACACCTTAGCCGGTGGGCTAGGAAACGACACCTATCTCGTTGACGGGAGCGACCTGATCGTCGAGAACCCCGGCGAGGGCACCGACACGGTCGTGGCGAGCTTCAACCACACGCTCGCCGCCAACCTCGAAAACCTGACACTCGCCGGAAGCGCCTCGAACGGAACCGGCAATGCAGGCGCGAACGTGATCACCGGGAATGCGCTCGACAACGTCCTGGACGGCGCCGGTGGTGCGGACACCCTACGCGGCCTTGCGGGCAATGACACCTACGTGGTCGACAACGCGGGTGACATCGTCGACGAGTCGGATCCGACCTACGGCTGGGACTCCGGCGGGATCGACACCGTGAGGAGCGCCGTTTCGTACACGGTCGGCAACTACCTCGAGAACCTCGTCCTCATCGGGGCTACGGCGCTCGCTGGAACCGGCAACGCCCTCGACAATACGCTCGACGGGAGCCAGAACACCGCGGCCAACGCGCTTACGGGCGGTACCGGCAATGACACCTACATTGTGGACGGCGGCGACGTCGTAGTCGAGGGCGCCAGCGCCGGGACGGATACCGTCGAGTCGGCCTTCACGGTGACCCTCGCTGCAAACGTCGAGAACCTGGTGCTAACGGGCACGAATGCAGTGAACGGTACCGGCAACAGCGCAGCCAACACACTGACCGGAAACAGCGCCGCCAACACGCTCGACGGCGGCGCAGGGGCCGACACGATGATCGGCGGCGCAGGTGATGACACCTACGTCGTCGACAACGCGAGCGACGTAGTGACAGAGAACGCGAACGAAGGGACCGACACCATCCTCAGTTCGTTGACTCGCACGCTTCCGAACAACGTCGAGAACCTCACCCTCACCGGCACCTCCGCGATCAACGGCACCGGCAACAGCCTGAACAACGTGCTCCGCGGCAATAGCGCCGCGAACACCCTCTCGGGCGGGGCGGGCAACGATTCGTACTACGTGAGCACCGGCGACACCGTCAGCGAGAGCTCGGGGCAGGGCACGGATACGGTCTTCTCCGACATTACCTGGACGCTCGGCTCGAACCTCGAGAACCTGACGCTGATCGGGACCGCCAACGTCAACGCAACCGGCAACACACTGAGCAACGCGCTGACGGGTAACAGCGGCAACAACACGTTGGACGGTGGGACGGGCACCGACACGATGGCGGGCGGCGCGGGCAATGACACTTACGTCGTAGACAACACCGGCGACGTCATCACCGAGAACGCGGGTGAAGGGGCCGACCTCGTCCAGTCCAGCGTGACCTACACGCTTGCGGCGAACGTCGACAACCTCACGCTCACGGGCACCTCGGCCATCAATGCGACCGGGAACAGCTCGAATAACACCCTGACGGGCAACAGCGCGAACAACACGCTCACCGGAGGCGGCGGCGACGACGTGCTGGACGGTGGGAGCGGTTCGGACACGATGGTGGGTGGCGCCGGCAATGACACGTACGTGGTCGCCCAGACCGGCGATGTCGTGACCGAGAACGCGAACGAGGGCACCGATACGGTTCAGTCGAGCATCACCTACACCCTGGGCAATAACGTGGAGAACCTCACGCTTACCGGAACCGGGGTGATCAACGGCACCGGCAACACCCTTGCCAACGTGCTGACCGGGAACAGCGCCAACAACACGCTGACCGGAGGCGCCGGCGACGACTGGCTCGAGGGGCTCGCCGGCACGGACACGATGGTCGGTGGTACCGGGAACGACACGTATGTGGTCGCCGAGTCGACCGACGTGGTGACCGAGAGCGCGAACGAGGGCACCGACACCGTCCGCACCAGCATCACCTATACGCTCGGCAACAACGTCGAGAACGTGATCCTGACCGGGAGCGCGGCCCTCAACGCCACCGGCAACACGCTGGACAACGCGCTCACCGGCAACTCGGCGAACAACAGTCTGACGGGGAACGCCGGCGCCGACGCCCTGGACGGAGGCGCGGGCACCGATACGCTGACCGGCGGCACCGGCAACGACACGTACCTCCTCGGTCGGGGGTACGGCTCGGACACGATCGTCGAGAACGACTCGACGGCCGGGAACACCGACATCGCCAAGTTCCTCGCGGGCGTCGCGACCGACCAGGTTTGGTTCCGGCAGGTCGGCAACAACCTCGAGGCGAGCATCATCGGCACCCCGGACCTCTTCGTCGCGAAGGACTGGTACCTCGGCAGCCAGTACCGGGTCGAACAGTTCAAGACGACCGACGCAAGCAAGACGCTGCTGCAGGCGAATGTCCAGAACCTGGTGAACGCGATGGCGGCCTTCTCGCCGCCTGCGCAGGGCCAAACGACGCTGCCGCCGAACTACCAGACGGCGCTCGCGCCGGTGATTGCCGCGAACTGGCAGTAGCACGCAACCGGCTGGGGGAGGGGGAACGTGGCTGGCCCCGATACGGGCCTCGTGTCGCTCGCGCTGGTCGCGCGGCTGCACGGCGTCGCGGCGGATCCTGAGCAGCTCGCGCACGATCTTGCGCCTGCGGGCCGCTCCGCCAACCTCGATGAACTGCTCCAGGCAGCGAAGCGCCTCGGCCTGAAAGCGAAACGCATAGCCAGCACGCCGGAGCGGCTCGCCCGCTCGCCGCTCCCGGCGATTGCCGAAGCTCGCGACGGCGGCTTCTTCGTGGTTGCCCAGGCCGAGGGCGGGCGCTTCCTCGTGCACGACCCCAGCGAAGGCCGGCCGCAAATACTCGACACGGCCGGCCTCCAAGCGCGCTGGACGGGCGGGCTCGTCCTCGTCGCCTCCCGCGCCTCGGTCGCGGGCGAGCTCGCACGCTTCGACTTCACCTGGTTCCTTCCGGCGCTCGTCAAGTACCGGAAGCTCCTTGGCGAGGTGCTGATCGCCTCGCTCTTCATCCAGATCTTCGCGCTGGTGACGCCGCTCTTCTTCCAGGTGGTCATGGACAAGGTGCTGGTGCACCAGGGATTCAGCACACTGACGGTGATCGGAGTTGGGCTCCTCGCCGTCTCGATCTTCGAGGCGGTGCTCTCCGCGTTGCGCACCTACGTCTTCGCACACACGACGAGCCGCATCGACGTCGAACTGGGTGGGCGGCTCTTTCGCCATCTCGTGCGGCTCCCAATCGTCTACTTCGAGGCGCGCCGCGTCGGCGACTCGGTCGCGCGCGTGCGCGAGCTCGAGCACATTCGCCAGTTCCTCACCGGCTCCGCCCTTACCGTCGTCCTCGACCTGCTGTTCTCGGTCCTGTTCATCGCCGTGATGGCGATCTACAGCGGCTGGCTGACGCTCGTTGTGCTCGCGTCGCTCCCGCTCTACGTGCTGATCTCGGTCGCGGTGACGCCGGTCCTCAGGCGGCGTCTGAACGAGCGCTTCAACCGCGGCGCGGAGAATCAGGCCTTCCTGGTCGAGACGGTATCGGGGATGCCGACAGTGAAAGCGATGGCGGTCGAGCCGCAGTGGACACGCGAATGGGACAAACAGCTCGCGAGCTACGTCGCGGCGAGCTTCCGCGTGGTGCGGCTGGGCAGTGTCGCCTCCGAATCGGTGGGTCTCGTGAACCGCCTTGTGACGGTGGGGGTCCTCTGGATTGGCGCCTACCTCGTGATCGACGGCAAGCTCACCGTCGGGGGGCTGATCGCGTTCAACATGCTCGCCGCGCGAGTGGCGCAGCCTGTTATGCGCCTCGCGCAGCTCTGGCAGGACTTCCAGCAGACCGGGATCTCCGTTCAGCGGCTCGGCGACATCCTGAACACGAGGACCGAGGTCGCCCCGAGTGCCCAGGCGAGCCTGCCGCCGCTCCAGGGCCGAATCGAGTTCGACCAGGTGCGCTTCCGCTATCGGCCCGACGCCGATGAGGTGCTGAGGGGGACGTCCTTCGGCATCGAGCCGGGCCAGGTGATCGGTATCGTAGGCCGCTCCGGCTCGGGCAAGAGCACCGTCGCGAAGCTCATCCAGCGGCTCCACGCGCCCGAGCGCGGGCGGGTGCTGATCGACGGCGTCGACCTCGCGCTCGTCGACCCGGCGTGGCTGCGCCGGCAGCTCGGGGTGGTATTGCAGGAGAACGTGCTCTTCGCCCGCACGGTGCGGGAGAACATCGCGCTCGCCGATCCGGGCGCGCCGATGGAGGAGGTGATCGCCGCTGCGCGACTCGCCGGCGCCGACGAGTTCGTCCGCGAGTTGCCGCAGGGCTATGACGCGGTAGTCGGCGAGCACGGGGCGACGCTCTCCGGTGGCCAGCGGCAGCGCATCGCGATCGCGCGAGCTCTCATGACCAAGCCCAGGGTTCTGATCCTCGATGAGGCCACGAGTGCCCTCGACTACGAATCCGAACGCGTGATCCAGGCCAACATGGCCGAGATCTGTCGCGGCCGCACGGTGATCGTCATCGCCCACCGGCTCTCGAGCGTGCGGCAGGCGGATCGGATCCTCGTGCTCGACCGGGGCGAGATCGCCGAACAGGGGACGCACGACGCGTTGCTCGCAATCCCCGACGGGCACTATCACCGCCTCTGGGCCCTGCAGCAGGGGCCGAGCATGCGGCCAGTGTCCCCGGGGAACGAGGCCGCGTGATGAGCGCCCTGCGGCTAAGGATCGAAGCCTTCGGCGAGCTTCTTGCGCGCTACGCGAGGGTCTTGCACGCGAGCTGGCGCGACCGGGAAGCGTTCGCCGCACCGCGTCGTGAACCGCTGGAGCGGCAGTTCCTGCCCGCGGCGCTCGAGCTCCTCGAAACGCCGCCCTCGCCACTGCCGCGGGTGCTGCTGTGGACGATCATCGCGATCTTCGCCGCCGCCCTCGCCTGGTCGGTGTTCGGGCGGGTCGACATGGTGGCGGTTGCGCACGGCAAGGTGATCGCCAGCACCCGCGCCCAGCTCGTGCAGCCGGTCGACACCGCGGTGGTGAAGCGCATCCTGGTTCGCGACGGTCAGGAGGTGAAGAAGGGCGATGTCCTCGTCGAGCTCGATGCGACGGTGCCCCAGGCCGACTCGGCGCAGGCTCGCGATGCCTGGGTCGCCACTCGCCTGGAGATTGCGCGCGCCAGGGCGCTCCTCGCATCGATGGACCATGGCCGCGAGCCCTCCCTCTCCGCGCTCGCAGGCGTGGAGCCAGGGCGCTTTGCGGTCGAACGCGCGGTGTTGGCTTCGCAGTTCGCCGAGTACCGCAGCAAGCTTGCGGCCTTCGATGCCGAGATGGCCAAGCGTGAGGCGGAGCTAGACTCGACGAGGGAGCTCGTCACCAAACTCGGCGAGACCGCCGCCATCGCCAAGCAGCGCGCCGACGATTACAAGAGCCTGATGGAGAAGAACTACGTTTCCCGTCACGGCTATTTGGAGCGGGAACGGGAGCGGATCGAAGAGGAGCGCACGCTCGCCTACCAGCGGGCACGACTGGTGGAGCTCGAGAACGCCATCCGCGAAACTCGAGAGCGCCGCGCTGCGTACGCCGCCGAATTCCGCCGTCAGACCACCGCGACGCTCAATGAAGCCGAGCGCCGCGAGGCGAGCCTCTCGCAGGAGCTCGTGAAGACCGGCAAGCGCGAAGGATTGATGCGGCTCACCGCACCCGTCGACGGGATCGTGCAGCAGCTTGCGGTCCACACGGAAGGCGGCGTCGTGACGGCTGCGCAACCACTACTCGTCGTCGCGCCGAAGGACTATCAGGCCGAGGTCGAGGTCGCGCTGGAGAACAGAGACGTGGGCTTCGTGAAGCGCGACCAGCGCGGCGAGATCAAGGTGGAGACCTTCCCCTTCACCCGTTACGGGACGATTCCGGCGCGGGTGCTCTTCGTGTCGAGCGATGCCGCCTCGGACGAAAAGCGCGGGCTCATCTTCCAGGCGAAACTGCTGCTCGAGCGCTCGACCATGCAAATCGACGAGCGGGAGGTCAATCTCACGCCCGGAATGGCGGTGACCGCCGAGATCAAAACCGGCTCGCGGCGGGTGATCGAGTATTTCCTTTCCCCGATCCTGCAGACGACGCAGGAATCTCTGCGGGAGCGCTAACTGGTTTGCGCGACTGACGAGCAGCGGGAGCTGATCGGAAATGAGCCGGTGCTATGCGCACACGCGCTGGCGCACGCAGGTTACACACGACTGGGCCACGTCGTCGCAGCCCAGGTGACCGTCAGGGTCCTCGCAAGCGCGCGGAGCACCGCCGCTTGCGGCGGAGCAGCGAATGGAACCAGGCACGCCGTGTCGAGCCGGGCTGGCTCGGCGGGATGGCGCTCGCCTGGGGCGGATGCGTAGAATGGCGGTCCGAGGTGACAGTCGATGGCGCGAGACGAGCTACTGAAGCGAATCTGGATTGACCCCGCCCGGTGCGGGGGTCGGCCGTGTATCCGCGGGCACCGCATCTGGGTTTCCCTCGTGCTCGACCTCCTCGCGTCGGGTTCGACGAGCGAGGAGATTGAACGGGAGTACGGCATCGCGCCCGAGGACGTTCAGGCGTGCATCGCGTACGGCTCGGAGATCGCGCGCGAACGGTACGTTCCCGTGCCCCTCGACTCGGAAGCGTGAAACTCAAGCTCGACGAGAACCTGGGCCGCAGCGCCCGGGACGAGCTCGCCGGCGGTGGCCACGAGGTCGCGTCTGTGGCCGAGCAATCGCTCGGCGGCGCGAGCGACGACGCGCTGATCGAGGTATGCCGCACCGAAGGGCGTGCTCTGGTGACGTTCGATCTGGATTTCGCGAACCCGCTGCGATTTCCGCCCGACCGGTATCCCGGGATCGCAGTTTTCCGCCCGCCTCCGCGGATTTCCGCGGAGATCTTACGGGCGTTAGTCAAGACATTCGCCGGAGCGCTAGAGAAGGAGCAGCTGGCCGGTCACCTCTGGATCATCGAGGTCGGGCGCATCCGCGTGCACGAGGCATCGGACGACAAGTAGCAGGCGCGGCCGCGGTCGAATAGCTTGCGTGAGTTTTGCGTGAATCAGTCGTGCATCGTTGCGCATTGCTCAGCGAGGGGTGCAACGGGCGTCCTCGTAAGCAGTTGATTAAACTACCGCTGCAGATCGGGCCCCGAACTCATAATCCCTTGGTCCCTGGTTCGAATCCAGGCGGGCCCACTCAATCGCTTCAGGCGCTTACGAATCATTTGCAGCCAGCGCCGAATCGTGAACGTG
>Ga0335084_10002093_pt1 | contig 19090 bp, 16 predicted proteins | sample Lox_Sample_44_FD_206721 | JGI IMG/M metagenome (GOLD analysis project Ga0335084, IMG submission 206721) | Soil microbial communities from Loxahatchee National Wildlife Refuge, Florida, United States - Lox_Sample_4.4 | ecosystem: Environmental > Terrestrial > Soil > Wetlands | place: USA...
GCCATCCTGGGCGTGAAGGTCCGCGACCTGACCGGCGGCTTCAAGTGCTTCCGGAGCGAGGTGCTGCGCGCCATCGACCTCGGCTCGGTGGAGTGCTCCGGCTACGCGTTCCAGATCGAGCTGACGTACCGGGCCATCCGCCGGGGGTTCCGCGTCGCCGAGGTGCCCATCGTCTTCGAGGACCGCCGGGTGGGGCAGTCGAAGATGTCCCGAAGGATCGTGATCGAGGCGCTGCGGAAGGTCTGGTCGATCCGGTTCTCGCCGTTCGCCCGCCGGGCGGGCGCGGCGAGGCATTCGCGCGCCGCGTAGGCCGTCATGCGCCAGGTCGTCGCGCTCTCCCTCGTCTCGCTCTCGGCGCTCTTCTTCGTGGTGGACCCGCTCTCCGCCGTCCCGTTCTTCCTGGCGCTGACGCGCGACGACGACGCCGCGAAGCGCCGGCGCACGGCGCTGCGCGCCTCGGCCACCGCGGGCCTGGTCCTCCTGGTGTTCTCGCTGGCGGGCGCCTGGATCTTCAAGGTGCTCGGCATCAGCATCGGCGCCTTCAAGGTGGCGGGCGGCGTGGTGCTGCTCCTCCTCGCCCTCGACATGATCCGGACGCAGCCCTCCAAGACCCGCATCACCGAGGGCGAGATGGCCGCGGGCGCGGAGAAGGAGGACGTCGCCGTCGTCCCCCTGGGCATGCCGCTCCTGGCCGGGCCGGGCTCGATCGCGACGGCCATCGTGCTCATGGCGCGGGCGCGCTCCGGCCCCTGGTGGCACGCGGTCCCGGTGCTCGCGGCCATCGCGGTGACCGCGGTGGCGACCTTCCTCATCCTGGCGGGCGCGGCCCGGGTCGAGCGCCTCCTGGGCCGGACCGGCCTCGCCATCCTCGAGCGGGCGGCGGGGCTGCTGCTCGTGGCGATCGCCATCCAGTTCATCCTGGACGGCATCGGGGACGCGCTGCCCGGGCTGTTGCGCGGGGCGTAGGCGGCGATCACGACGCCGCGGCGGCGCCGGGAGACGCCTCCGCCGCCAGCAGCGGCGGCATGGGGCAGCCCATCGCCGCCGAGACGGCGCGCAGGATCTCCGCCTCGTTGGCGGCGACCCTCCCGTCGGCGAGGACGCAGGCCGCCGCGGCGCCCAGCACGCGCGCCTTGAGCGGGGGCGCTGCGGCGTCGAGCGCGCCCAGCGCCGCGTCGACCCGGGCCGGGCCGATCCGGTCGGGCGGGAGCACGCGCCAGGCGCCGGCGCCGAGCGCCCGGACCCCGGCGTCGAGCGCGCGCTGCGCGGCCGGCGCGTCGTTCGCGGCGCCCGCCCAGGCGAGCAGCGACAGGACCTCGAGGCACTCCACCTGCACGTCCTCCACCGTGCGCGCCCGGACGAGCGGCGCCCGCTTCTCGCCGAGCTGGGCGGCGAGGCGCCGGCGGACGACCCGCTGGAGCGCCCAGCGGAACCCGGTCGGCCGGTCCGCCGCTGCCGCGAGCGCGGCGAGGTCGCCGGTGAGGGCGCGGGCCTCGGCGGGAGCGAGGGTGTCGAGGGCGGGCAGGGAGAGGTCGAGGACCGAGAGCCGCGAGGGCCGGGGGACCGCGTCCACCGCGGGCGCCACGCGGCGCACGTCGGCCAGCACGTCGGGCGCGAGCGGCGCTCGCAGGAGCTGGGCGTCGCGCGCCTCCGCCCCGCGCTCGAGGAGGAGCGCGCGGACGACGGCGCCGGCGCCGCGGGGCGAGCGCGCAGCGTCGGCGAGGCCGGGGGGGAGGGCGGAGAGCAGGGCGGCCGCGGCGGCCACGTGCCCCGGGCCGGGGCGTCCGATGGCGGCGATCGCGGCCTGCGCGAGCCCGGTCGCCGCCGCCGCGGGCGTGCCCGGTGCGGCAGCGGAAGGCGCGGGCCGCGCCGGGGGCGCCGCGGCGAGCGCGGCCGCCACGCCGTGCGGCGCCAGCCTCCGGATCCGCTCCTCGAGCGGGGGGTGCGTCGAGAACAGGCTGGCGAGGAGTCCGTTCTCGGCGCGCGCGAAGAAGAGGTGGGCCGCCTCGACGGCGCGGGGGTCGCCGACGGCCGACCCCTCCTGCGCGACCTTGACGAGCGCGGAGGCGAGCGCGCCCGGGTTGCGCGTGAACTGCGCCGAGGCGGCGTCGGCCAGGTACTCCCGCTCGCGCGAGACGGCGAAGCGCACCAGGCGGGCGAAGAAGGCGCCGATCGCCCCGGCGACCAGCAGCGCCAGGCCGACGCCCACGAGCGGGTTCCGCGACCGGCCGGTCCGGCCGTCCACGTCTCCCCAGGGGCGCAGCAGCACGCGGCCGACCTGCGCCAGGATGGTGAGGCCCCCGACCACGCCGACGAGCTGGAGGCTGAGGCGTGCGTCCCCGTTCACGACGTGCGACAGCTCGTGCGCGACGACCCCCTGCAGCTCCTCCCGCGTCAGCGCGTCGAGCGCGCCGCGCGTCACGGCGACGGCGGCGCGGTCGGGCGAGAACCCGGCCGCGAACGCGTTGACGGCGGCCTCGCGCGGCATGACGAACGTCCGCGGCGGCGGAATGCCGGCGGCGATGGAGAGCTCCTCGACGACGTTCGCGAGCCGCTGCTGCGCCGTGTCGGCGCGCGGGTCCACCGGGACGCCCCCCAGGCGCTCCGCCAGCGCGGCGCCGCCCTCGCGCAGGCCCGAGAGCTCCACCGCCGTGCCGATCGCCACCACGGCGAGCACCCCGGCCGCGCTCGCGCCGAGGAGGGGAGGCCACCAGAAGCCGTGCCCGGCGGCGATGGGCACCCCGGGGAGCGCCACCCAGAGCGCGGCGTGGACCACCGCGATGGTCGCCGCCACCGCCAGCGTGCAGGCGACCACCAGGACCGCGGTCCGCCGCCGGGCGGCGGCCTGCGCGGCGAAGAAGTCCAGCGTGGCGCGGCCGGAGGGCACGCGGCCTCGGGCCCTCAGAAGGCGACCTTCACCGGCTCGCGGTCGGCGGCCGCCTCGAGCTCGAACGGCCGCGCCGCCGCGAAGCCGCCGGCGAGGAGCGCGCCGGGGTAGGTCTCGCGGGCGTTGTTGTACTCCATCACCGCGTCGTTGAACGCCTGGCGCGCGAAGCCGATCCGGTTCTCGGTGGAGGTCAGCTCCTCCATGAGCCGCGCCATGGTCTCGTTGGCCTTGAGCTGCGGGTAGGCCTCGGCGACGGCGAGGAGCCGCGAGAGCGCTCCATCGAGCGCCCCCTCCGCCGCGCCCAGCCCCTGCATCGCCTGCGGCTCGCCCGGCCGCGCCGCCGCCGCGCGCGCCGCCGACAGGGCGGTGTTCCGGGCCGCCACCACCGCCTCGAGGGTGCCGCGCTCGTGGGCGAGGTAGCCCTTCGCCGTCTCCACCAGGTTCGGGATGAGGTCGTGGCGGCGCTTCAGCTGGACGTCGATCTGGCTCCAGGCGTTCCGGAAGGCGTTCCTCCGGGTGACGAGGCCGTTGTAGACGGACAGCGCGGCGAGCACCAGCGCGGCGGCGACGGCGACGATGACGGCGAGCGCGATCACACGGGCACCTCCTCCGGGTCGGCCGGATGATGCCACGCCTCGACGCTCATTTGGGGGTCCACGCGATGGCGCTCGTGCCCCGGCGCGGCCGCTGGCAAAGTGAGCGTTTCGCGCATCGTGTGCGTCGGGAGGGGACAATGCCGTCCACGGAGATCTTCCTCAGGGCCCGCGACTTCCTCCTCGCGAACCGCACCGACTACGACACCGCCTATCGCGACTTCCGCTGGCCGGTCCTGGACCGCTTCAACTGGGCGCTCGACTGGTTCGACGTCCTCGCCGACGGCAACGGGCGCACGGCGCTCCACATCGTCGAGGACTACGGCGCCGAGCTGAAGCTCTCCTACGCGGAGCTGGCCGAGCGGTCGAACCGCGTCGCCCTCTACTTCCGCCGCCACGGCGTGGAGCGGGGCGACCGCGTCCTGATGATGCTCGGGAACTGCGTGCAGATCTGGGAGATCATGCTCGCGGCGATGAAGCTCGGGGCGGTGGTCATCCCGGCCACGACCCTCCTCACCCCCGAGGACGTCACCGACCGGATCCTGCGCGGGCGCGTCAAGCACGTCGTCACCGACGTGGGCGGGACCGAGAAGCTCCGCGGCGTGCAGGGCGACTTCAAGCGCCACGTGGTGGGCGAGCAGGTCCCGGGCTGGCTCAGCTACGAGGACGCCTACCAGGAGGCCTCCTTCTTCCTGTCGCACGGCGAGACGATGGCGTCGGACCCGGTGCTCCTCTACTTCACCAGCGGCACGACGGCGCGGCCGAAGCTCGTCGTCCACACCCACCGGAGCTACCCGGTCGCCCACCTCTCCACCATGTACTGGATCGGCGTCCGCGAGGGCGACGTCCACATGAACATCAGCTCGCCGGGGTGGGGGAAGCACGCCTGGTCGAGCTTCTTCGCGCCGTTCAACGCGGGCGCCACCGTGTTCGTCTACAACTACGCCCGCTTCAGCGCGGCGCGGACGCTCGCGGTGCTGGCGCGCCACGACATCACCACCCTCTGCGCGCCGCCCACGGTCTGGCGCATGCTGATCCTCGAGGACCTGGCCAAGCAACGCGTCAAGGTGCGCGAGGCGCTCTCCGCCGGCGAGCCCCTCAACCCCGAGGTGATCGAGCGGGTGAAGCAGGCGTGGGGGATCACCATCCGCGACGGCTACGGCCAGACCGAGACCACCGCGCAGATCGGCAACTCCCCGGGGCAGCGGGTGAAGCCCGGGTCCATGGGCCGGGCGCTCCCCGGCTACCGGATCGCGCTCCTCGACGAGGAGGGGCGGCCGGCCGCGGGGGAGGGCGAGATCTGCATCGCGCTCGATCCCCGCCCCGCCGGGCTGATGGCGGGTTACGAGGACGACGCCAACCTGAACGAGTTCGTGCTGCGCCACGGCCACTACCACACCGGCGACGTCGCGGAGCGCGACGCGGAGGGCTACGTCACCTACGTCGGGCGCGCCGACGACGTGTTCAAGAGCTCCGACTACCGCGTCAGCCCCTTCGAGCTGGAGAGCGCGCTCATCGAGCACGAGGCGGTCGCGGAGGCGGCGGTGGTGCCGAGCCCCGACCCGGTCCGCGGCACCGTGCCCAAGGCGTTCATCATCCTGCGGCCCGACCGCGCGCCGTCGCGGGAGCTCGCGCTCGAGATCTTCCGGTTCCTCCGCCGGCGGCTCGCGCCGTACAAGCGGGTCCGCCGCCTCGAGTTCTCCGACCTGCCCAAGACCGTGTCCGGCAAGATCCGCCGCGTGGACCTGCGGCGGCGCGAGGAGGGCCGTCCCGCCGACGCGCCGCGCCGCGACCGGGAGTTCTGGCAGGACGAGTTCCCGGAGCTGAAGGACCGGTAGGCGGCGGAGCCCCGGGCAGGTCGGGCCCTCGCCCGGGTCCGAAACCCGTGGCGCGCGCGGGGCCTCCCGGTGCATTCTGTCCTCCCAAAAAACGGGAGACCCCGACGCCATGGCGACACCCCGCGTGATCCGCACCTTCTCCATGCTCGGCGCCGACGGCGCCGGGAAGACAGCGCTGGTCGAGGCGTTCCTGCGCCTGGCCGACGCGAAGCGCGCCAGCCCCGAGGGCTCGACCTCGCGGCTCGACGCCGAGCCCGAGGAGAAGAAGCGGAACTTCACGCTCTCGCTCCACCCCGAGACCTTCGAGGAGGGGGGCCGCGCCTTCGAGGTCCTCGACTGCCCCGGCTTCGCCGCGTTCCTCACCGAGGTGGAGTGGGCGCTGCAGGCCACCGACGGCGCGGTGCTCGCCGTCTCCGCCGCCGACGGCGCCCACAACCGCACCGAGCGGACCTACGACGTCCTCGCCGACTCGGGGCGCCCGGCGCTCGCCGTGATCGCGCGCATCGACCACGAGCAGGCGGACTTCCAGAAGGCGCTCGCCGACCTCGAGTCGTCGCTCAAGGTGAAGGCGGTCCCGGTGCAGCTCCCGCTGGGGGTCGGGCCGAGGTGCGAGGGGGTGGTGGACCTCCTCGCCATGAAGGCGCACGTCTACGACCGGAAGACCTTCGCCAGGTGGGCCGAGGCCGAGGTCCCCGCGGCGGCGCGCGCCGAGGCGGAGCGGCTCCGCACCGCCCTGATCGAGGCGGCGGCGGAGTCGGACGACGAGCTGCTGGGCAAGTACCTGGAGGGCGGCACGCTCTCCGAGGACGAGATCGCCCGCGGCCTCGCCGCCGGCGCGGCGGCGCAGAAGTTCCTGCCCATCGCCTGCGCCTCCGCCAAGACCGGCATCGGCGTCCGCGAGCTGCTCGACCTGGTGGTGAAGGTGCTCCCCGGCCCCGAGGCCCGCGAGGTGAAGGGGAAGGACCTGACCGGCGCGGAGGTGGTGCGCAAGCCGGACCCGGGCGCGCCCTTCGTCGGCCAGGTGTTCAAGACCACCATCGACCACTTCGCCGGCCGCATCGACTACGTGCGGGTCTTCTCGGGGACGCTCCGCAAGGACGCGACCCTGGTGAACCCGCGGACGCGGTCGGAGGAGCGCGTCGGCCACCTGTACCGCACCGACGGCGCGCAGACCGTCGAGATCGACCAGGCCGGCCCCGGGGAGTTCGTGGTGCTCATGAAGCTCAAGGACGCGCGGACCGGCGACACGCTCAGCGACGCGGCCGCGCCCCTGGCGCTGGCCGACTTCGCGCAGCACGTGCGGCCGGTCTCCTACGCCGTCCACGCCAAGGGCGGCGACGACAAGGCGGCCTCCGCCCTCCACAAGCTCATCGAGGAGGACCCGTCGCTGGAGCTGGCGCGCTCCACCGAGACGGGCGAGATGCTGCTCCAGGGGATGGGCCAGGCGCACATCGAGGTCGCGGTGGAGCGCGCCAAGCGCAAGCACGGCGTGGAGCTGACCCTGGCGCTGCCCTCGCCCGCCTACCTCGAGACCATCACCGCCACCGCCAAGGCGCAGGGCAAGTTCAAGCGGCAGACGGGCGGGCACGGCCAGTACGGCGACGCGCACGTGGAGCTGTCGCCCAAGCCGCGCGGCAGCGGGTTCGAGTTCGAGGACGCCATCGTGGGCGGCGCCATCCCGCGCCAGTTCATCCCCTCGGTGGAGAAGGGCATCCGCGGCGCGATCGGCTCGGGACCGCTGGCCGGTTACCCGGTCGTCGACTTCAAGGCCAAGCTCACCTTCGGTACCTACCACGACGTGGACAGCTCGGACATGGCGTTCCAGGTCGCGGGCTCGATGGCCTTCAAGAAGGCGATGCAGGAGGCGCGTCCCATCCTCCTCGAGCCCATCATGAAGCTCGAGGTGCGCGTGCCGGAGGAGTACGTGGGCGCGGTGATGGGCGATCTCAACAGCCGCCGCGCCAAGGTGCAGGGCATGGAGCCGGTGGCGCGCGGCGTGGTGGTCAAGGCGGTGTGCCCGCACGCGGAGGCGATGACCTACGACGCGGACCTGCGCTCGCTCACCCAGGGCATCGGGTACTTCACCATGGAGCCGTCGCACTACGAGCCCATGCCGCCGCCCATCGCGCAGAAGGTCATCGAGCGGCGGCGCGCGGAGGGCAAGGTGAAGGGCGTCGAGGAGTGAGCGCGGGGCCGGTCCCCGCCGGCCTACCTCATCTCCCGAGCCCGATGCTGCGGCGACGTCCCCGCGCGCAGCTCGCGCAGCGTCGCGGGCAGCCGGTCGCGGCCGCGGGGGCCGGCGGCGTGCCGTGCCCGCGCGAGCGGCAGGCGCAGGACGGTGCGCAGCCTCGCCGGCGCCGTGCGCCGCGGGTCGGACAGGTAGATCTCGTGGTGCGGGCCGGCGAGCGCCCCGCCCCCCGCGTGCGCCGCGCTCGCCATCCGCTCGACCGTCGCGCCCTCGTCCGCCCAGGGACCCACGTGCAGCGCCTGCACGCACGCGCCTTCCTCCAGCGTCTCGAGCCGAACCTTCTTCGCCTCCGCCGGGCCGCGCGCCGCGATCCGCGCCGCGGCCTCCTTCACCTCGCGCCCGCCCAGCTGCTCCGGGACGCGCACCAGCGCCTCCCACGACCACGCGCCGCCGGCGCGCCGGGGCGCCCACCAGAGCGCCTCGAGCGGCGCCATCTTGAACTCGTGACCTTCCCGCCGGCGGTCCATCCGCACGGCCGACGCGACCTTCAGGAGCGTGGCGACCGCCGCCTGGAACTCCGGGCCGCCGGGCTCGCCCTTCCCGGCGAGCGCCAGGTAGCGCGCCGGCGCGATCTCGACGATCCTCGGCTCCTCCGCCGCGTCGTACTCGTCGTGGTGCGCGCGAACGAGGTCCAGCCTCTTCGACATGGCCATCTTCGCTCCTCCGATCCGGGCCATCGGCATCCCTTGCCTTGGATCCATGATGGAGCGCGCGTGCGGAGGCTCGGGCCAACGGGGCCGGTCGGGCGCGGCGCGGCGCCGCGCCTCCGACCCGTCCGAGCGCGGGGCCAGGCGGATGGGGCTGGCTCCCAGCTACGATCGTAGGGCCGCCCGCGGGTGCACGCGGCGGCGCTTTCGTCTAGGATGACGCCGCCTTGAACGCCTACCTGCGCCTCCTCCGCTTCGCGTCGCCGTACCGGTGGCGGTTCGTCGCGGCGCTCGGCTGCATGCTCGTCCTGTCGGCGGCCACCGCCGCGTACGTCAACCTGCTCGGACCGGCCCTCGACTTCCTCTTCACGGGCCGTGTCTCGTCCGCCGCGACCCTGGCCAAGTTCCTCCCGTCGTCGGTGGACCTCGCCGCGACGCTCGAGCGGCTCGACCGCGCCCGGGTGCTGGCCGCGCTCCCCATCGTCATCGTCGGGGTGTCGCTGGTGAAGGGCGTCGCCTTCCTGGGGCAGTACTACCTGATGGGGATGATCTCGCAGGGGATCGTGGCCGACCTGCGCAAGGCGCTCTTCGACCACCTCCTCTCGCTCTCGCCCGCCTTCTACACGCGGCGCCACTCGGGCGACCTCATGAGCCGCTTCTCGGCGGACGTGGGCGCGGTGCAGGTCGCGGTCACCGAGGCGCTGGCGAGCTACGTGCGGGACGGCATGACCGTGGTGGTGATGCTGGCGAACTGCTTCTTCCTGGACTGGCGCATGTCGCTGGTGGTCTTCGGCGCCGTGCCGGTGACCCTGCTGCCGGTGGTCCGGTTCGCGCGGCGCCTCAAGCGCGTCACCTCCCAGGGCCAGTCCACGCTCGGGCAGATCTCGGAGATGGTCCAGGAGGCGCTCTCCGGGATCCGGGTGGTGCAGGCCTACGGGATGGAGCGCTGGGAGTCGCGGCGCTTCTCGGAGGCGAACCGGCGCTGGCTCAAGCTGATGAGCCGCACCTTCCTGGTCCGCGCCGTCTCCTCGCCGCTCATGGAGGTGATGGCCGCCGCCGGGATCGCCGCGGCCATCTGGTGGGTGGGCGGGCTCATCCTCTCCGGCCAGATCGAGGCGGGGAAGTTCTTCTCCTTCATCGCGGCGGTGATGCTGCTCTACCAGCCCGTGAAGCAGCTCGGCCGCGTCGGGCAGATGGCGCTGCAGGGCGCGGCGGCGAGCGAGCGCCTCTTCGAGGTGCTCGACGCCCGGTCGCCGGTCCCGGACGCCGGGAGGGACGTGCTGCCGGCCTTCCGCGACGAGATCCGCTACGAGCAGGTCACCTTCTCGTACGGGGAGCAGCCGGTGCTGCAGGACGTGTCCTTGCGCATCGGCAAGGGCGAGGTGGTGGCGCTGGTGGGAGCCTCGGGCGGCGGGAAGACCACGGCCGCGAACCTCCTGCCCCGGTTCTGGGACGTGGGCGGCGGCCGGATCACCATCGACGGGAAGGACGTCCGGGAGGTGACGCTCGCCAGCCTGCGGGCGCAGCTCGCGGTGGTCACCCAGGAGACGGTGCTCTTCAACGACACCGTCCGCGCCAACATCGCCTACGGACGCCCCGAGGTGCCGGCCGCCGAGGTGGAGCGCGCCGCGCGCATGGCCCAGGCGCACGGCTTCATCTCGGCGCTGCCGCAGGGCTACGACACGGTGGTGGGCGAGCGCGGCGTCCTCCTCTCGGGCGGCCAGCGCCAGCGGCTCGCCATCGCCCGGGCCTTCCTCAAGGACGCGCCCATCCTCATCCTCGACGAGGCGACCAGCGCGCTCGACGCGGAGAGCGAGCGCGAGGTCCAGCGCGCCATCGACGGGCTGATGGGGCTCGAGGGCGGCGCCCACCGCACCACGCTCGTCATCGCGCACCGGCTGTCCACCATCCGCAACGCCGACCGGATCGTGGTGCTTTGCGGCGGGCGCGTCGTCGAGGCGGGCCGGCACCAGGAGCTGCTCGCCCGCGGCGGCGAGTACGCGCGGCTCCACCGGATCTTCGAGGGCGAGGGGCGGGAGGAGGCCCGCGCCGCCGCCGTCTGACCAGCGCCGCCCATCCCGCCGTGCACGCCCTGTACGCCCTCGCGAGCTACCTGCTCTTCGCCGTGGCGCTCCCGGTGCTGCTCGCACACCCCAAGCTCCGGCACGGCGTCGCCTTCCGGCTGGGGCTCTACCGCCGCTCCTTCGACCGCGGCCGCGGCCGCCCGCGGGTCTGGCTCCACGGCGCCAGCGCCGGCGACCTCCTGGCGCTCCAGCCCATGATGAAGGAGCTCAAGGCCCGCGTGCCGGGCTGCTGCATCCTCGTCACCACCATCACCAACAGCGGCTTCGTCATCGCCCGCAAGCGGCTCGCCGAGGCCGACGTGGTCTGCTACGCGCCCTACGACCTCCCCGGCGCGACGCGGCGCGCGGTGGCGGCGCTCCGCCCCGACCTGCTGGTGCTCGAGTACACCGAGATCTGGCCCAACCTGATCCGCGCGGCGCACCGGGCCGGCGTGCGCATCGCGCTCACCAACGGGCGCTTCAACCCCGACAAGCTGGGCCGCTACCGCGCCCTCTTCCGCGCCATCGGCAACCCCCTCCGCGCCATCGACTGCTTCCTGATGCGCTCGGACGAGGAGGCGGAGCGGGTGCTGGCGCTGGGCGCCGCGCCGGATCGCGTCTGGGTGACCGGCAACACCAAGTTCGACGCGCTGGCGGCCGGCGCCGCCGACGGCCGGGAGCAGGCGCTCCGCGCCGAGATGGGCCTCGATCCGGCCCGCCCGGTGCTGATGGCCGGCTCGACCCACGAGGGCGAGGAGGAGCTCGTGCTCGACGCCTACGCCAAGCTGGCGGATCGCCACCCGGGGCTGCAGCTGGTGGTGGCGCCGCGCTACGTCGAGCGCGCCGGGCGGATCGTCGGGCTCGCCGCCGAGCGCGGCCTCTCCGGGCGGCTGCGGAGCGCGGGGGCGCCGGGCGGCCGCGCGGCGGTGACGGTGCTCGACACCATCGGCGAGCTGGCGGTCGCCTACCGCCTCGCCACCCTGGTCTTCGTCGGCGGGAGCTTCGTCCGGCGCGGCGGACAGAACGTGCTCGAGCCGGCGGCGGAGGGGAAGCCGGTGCTGTTCGGGCCGCACATGGAGAACTTCAAGGACTCGGTCCAGGTGCTGCAGGGGCGCGGCGGGATCCAGGTGGCGACCCCCGAGAAGCTGCTCGAGGTGGCCGACGCGCTGCTCTCGCGCCCCGACCAGCTCGCCGAGCTGGGGGCGCTCGCCCGCCAGTCGGTGACCTCGATCCGCGGCGCCAGCGCCCGGAACGTGGACCACCTGCTGGCGGCCATCCCCCGGGGGAGGGCGGCGGCGTGAACGCCATCCTGGTGATCCGCTACAGCGCGCTCGGGGACGTGGTCCTCGCCACGAGCGTGCTCGAGCCGCTGCGCGCGCGGTTTCCCGGCGCCCGCATCGAGTGGCTGACGAGCGCCCCGTACCTGCCGCTGCTGGAGGGGCTCCCCGAGCTGGCCCGCGTCCACGTGCTGGGGCGGGACGGCGAGGACGGGCCGCGCGGAGTGGCGGCCCGGCTGCGCGGCAGCTTCGACCTCGCCGTGGACCTCCAGAACAAGGTGAAGAGCGGCTGGATCGCGCGCGCCGCGGCGCGCCGGACCGTCGCCTTCCGCCGGCGCAGCGCCGGCCAGGCGCTCCGCGCGCTCCTCGGCTCCGATCCACCGCTGGTCCGCGCGCACGCGACGCGGCTCTACGCCGAGGCGATCGCGCCGCTCGGGATCGGGCCTCCCGGCCCGATCAAGGTGAGCCTCTCGCCGCAGGCCCGCGCGCTGGCCGCCGGCGCGCTGCAGGGCGTCGAGGGGCCGGCGGTGGCGCTCGCCCCCGGGGCTCGCTGGGCGACGAAACGGTGGCCGGCGGAGCGGTTCGCCGCGGTGGCGGACGCGCTCTCGGCGGAGGGCTTCCGCGTCGTCCTCGCCGGCGGCCCGGGAGACCGGGAGGCCTTCGCGGCCTTCCGCGCGGCGGCGCGGGCGCCGGTCGCGGCCGACCTCTCGCCGCTCCCCGTCGACGCCCTCGCCGCCGGACTGGCGCGGGTGCGGCTCCTCGTGGCCTGCGACTCCGGCCCGGTCCACCTCGCCACCGCCGTGGGGACGCCGGTGCTGGCGCTCTTCGGCCCGACGTCCACCGTGCGCTGGGGCCCGCCGCCGCCGGGGCGGGCGGTGTCGCTCGGGCTGCCCTGCGCCCCCTGCTCGAACCACGGCGGCGACTGGTGCCCGGAGGGCCACCACCGCTGCCTGGGCGACCTGTCGCCGCAGGCGGTGCTCGCCGCCGCGCGCGAGATGCTCCGGACATGACCCTCGTCGAGCGGATCTGGTGGCGCCGCGCGCCCGGCCTGGCGGGGGCGGCGCCGCTCGCGCTGCTCTGGCCGGCGGAGGCCGCCTTCCGGGCGGCGGCGGCGCTGCGCGGGGCGCTCTACGATCGGGGGGCGCTCGCCGTCGCCGTCGCCCCCGTTCCGGTGATCTCCGTCGGGAACGTCGCGGTGGGCGGGGCCGGGAAGACCCCGGCGGTGATCGCCCTCGCCGGGCGGCTCCTGGCGCGGGGCCGGATCGTGGCGGTCCTCTCGCGCGGGTACGGCGCGTCGCGGACCGACCCGCGCACCGTCTCCGACGGCCGGACCGTGCTCCTCTCGGCCGGGGAGGCCGGCGACGAGCCGGTGCTCGTCGCCCGCCGCGTGCCCGGCGCACGGGTGCTGTGCGGGCCACGGCGCGCCGCGCTGGTCGGGCCGGCGCTGGCCCTCGGCGCGGACGCCCTCGTCCTCGACGACGGGTTCCAGCACCGGTCGCTGGCGCGCGACCTCGACGTGGTGGTGCTCGACGCGGCGAACCCGGTGGGCAACGGGCGCCTGCTGCCGGCCGGCCCCAACCGCGAGCCGCTCTCGGCGCTGCGGCGCGCCGGGCTGGTGTGGCTCTCGCATGCGGACCGCGCCGACGCCGCGTCCCTGGCGCGGCTGCGGGCCACGGCGCGCTCCGCCACGGGGCGCGCGCCGGTGGAGTCGCGCCACGCCGCCGTCGAGGTGGTGGACGGCACGCTCTCGCGCTCGCTGGGCGCGGCCGCGCTCCGCGGCGAGCGGGTGCTCCTCTTCTCGGGCGTGGCGCACCCGGCCGCCTTCCGCGCCACCGCCGAGGGGCTGGGGGCGGAGGTGGCGGCCGAGCGGGCGTTCCCCGATCACCACCGGTTCACCACGGCGGAGCTGGACGGCGTCCTCGCCGCCGCCGCGCGCGCCCGGTGCGGCCGGGTGGTCACCACCGAGAAGGACGCCGTGCGGCTGCCGCCGGACCGGGCGGCGGACCCGCGGCTGTGCGCCGTGCGGATCTCCGCGGAGATCCTGGCCGGCGCCGACGCGCTCGAGGCCGCGCTGGACGAGGCGCTGGCCCGGGGGGATGCTCGCGCCCGATGAGCGTCCTCGGCCGCCTCCTCGTCGCCATGCCCCGCCGCGCCGTCGCCGCGCTCGGCGCCGCGCTGGGGGCGGTGCTGTTCGCGCTCCGGATCCGCCGGGGCGTCGTCCTGCGGAACCTGCGCCTCGCCTTCCCGGAGAAGACCGAGGCGGAGCGGCTCGCGATCGCGCGCGGCACCTACCGCAACCTGGGGCAGATGGCCCTCGACTTCCTCCGGATCCCGTTCATCCCGCGGGGGGAGCTGGAGCGGATCTTCGTGTACCAGGGGTGGGAGAACTACGAGCGGGCGAGGGCGCGCGGCCTGGGCGTGGTCGCCTGCACCGGCCACTTCGGCAACTTCGAGATCCTGGCGGCGGCCCACACCATGCGCGGCGTGCCGATCACCATGATCACGAAGAAGGGGGCGGGCGGCCTGTGGCGCGGCGCGCGGGCGCGCGCCGGCGTCGAGGACCTGGTGGTGGGCGGCGGCGACACGCTCAAGGCGGCGGGCCGCGCCCTGCAGGCGGGGCGCGTGCTCGGCTACGTCATCGACCAGAACGACCCGAGCCGCCGCGCCATCTTCCCGACCTTCTTCGGCGTGCCCTGCGCGACCGCCCCGACCCCGGCCTACATCGCCCAGCGGAACGGCGCGGCGGTGGTGTTCTGCCTGTCGTATCCGCTCGACGACGGGCGCCACCAGGTGGTGATCGAGGGACCGCTCGAGGTGCCCGACACGGGCGACCGGCACGCCGACGCCCTCGCGTTCATGCAGGACCTGAACGACCGGCTGGAGCGGTACGTGCGGCTCCAACCCGAGCGGTGGTACTGGCTCCACCGGCGGTGGAAGCGGAGAGGGCCCGCGAACTCGACCTCGAACGCGAACGCGCCCCCGCCCTCGACCGCGCTCTCGACCTCGACCTCGACCACGACCACGACCGCGACCACGACCGCGACCACGACCACGACCACGACCGCGAGGAAGAATTGACCCCCCTGCCGCCGCGGGGTAGGGAGGACGCGTGCGCCGGCCCAAGGAACCCGAGCTCGCCTCGCCCGCCACCCTGCTCCCGGCGTTCGCCTCGGCCGAGGTGGTGGTGGTGGGCGACTTCGTGGCGGACGAGTACGTGTACGGCGAGACGGAGCGCATCAGCCGCGAGGCGCCGGTCCTCATCGTCCGCTACCAGTCGTCCGAGCTGAAGGCGGGCGGCGCCGGGAACGCCGCCCAGAACCTGGCCGCCCTGGGGGTGAAGGTCCGCGCCGTCGGGCTGGTCGGCGACGACACCCTGGGGACCGCGCTCCTCGACGAGCTGGAGTCGAGCGGCATCGACGTGGCCGGGATCCTGCGGGTGAAGGGGCGTGCCACCGAGGCGAAGACCCGGGTCCTGGCCGGCGGCCGCTCCACGCGCCGCCAGCAGATGATCCGGATCGACCGCTCGCCGTCCGAGCCGCTCCGTTCCCCGGCGGCGAGCCGCCTGGTCCGGGAGCTGGAGCGCGCGGGCAGGCGGGCGAGCGCCGTCCTGGCGAGCGACTACGGATCCGGCGCGGTGTCGCCGGCGGCCATCGAGGCCCTGCGCCGGGTGCGGCGGGCGGGGGTCCCGGTGTGCGCCGACTCGCGCTACGCGCTCCGGTCCTTCACCGGGCTCACCATGGTGAAGCCGAACGAGGTGGAGCTCGAGGCGGCGAGCGGGATGCGCCTCGACGGCCCCGGCGCCTTCGAGCGGGCCGCCCGGTCCCTGCAGCGGAGGGTCGACTGCGAGGTGCTGCTCGTCACCCGCGGCCGGAACGGGATGGCCCTCTTCCGGCGGGGCGCCCCGCCGGTGCACCTGCCGGCGCACGGCAGCCTCGACGCGGTGGACGTCACCGGCGCGGGGGACACGGTGGCGGCCACCTTCACCGCGGGGCTCGCCGCCGGCGGCGACGCGGTCGCGGCTGCGCGGCTCGCCAACGTGGCGGGCGCGCTCGTGGTCCAGAAGCCCGGCACCGCCACCGTCACGCGCGAGGAGATCGCGGCGGAGCTGCTCCGGCCGTGACCCTCGACCGCAAGCGCGTCGCCTTCGACGAGCTGCCGCGCGTCCGCGCCGCCGCCACCGCCGCGCGCCGCACCATCGCGCTCGCCAACGGCGTCTTCGACCTCTTCCACGTCGGCCACCTGCGCTACCTGCAGGGCGCGAAGGCCGAGGCGGACCTGCTGGTGGTGGCGGTGAACAGCGACGTCTCCACCCGGCTCAACAAGGGGCCGGACCGGCCGGTGGTCCCCGAGGCCGAGCGCGCCGAGATCGTGGCCGCGCTGGAGTGCGTCGATCACGTGGTCCTCTTCGACTCGAAGGACGTCGTGCCGGTCATCCGCGCCCTCCGTCCGGACGTGCAGGTGAAGGGGACCGACTACACGCCGGAGACCGTCCCCGAGGCGGCGGAGGTCCGCGCCTACGGCGGCCGCGTGGCGGTGGCCGGCGACCCCAAGGACCACTCCACCACCGCGCTGCTCGCCCGGCTCGACCGGGAAGGAAGGTGACGATGGCGCTCGCGCCCGAGCTGAAGGAGGTCCTCGCCTGCCCGCAGTGCAAGGGCGAGGTGGAGATCCGGGAGGACGAGGGCGAGATCCGTTGCCGCCGCTGCCGGCTCGCCTTCCGGATCGAGGGCGGCATCCCGGTGATGCTGATCGAGGAGGCGAAGCCGCTCCCGTGAGGCGGCTGCGCGTCGCGCACTCGTCGTCGCCCGCCGGCCGTGCTCCTTGACGCTCCCGGGGAGCGAAGCTACGGTGCGCGGATGCTCGCCGCGCCGCCCTCCTCCGGGGTGATCCCGCGATGATCCGCAGCATGACCGGCTTCGGCGCCGGCCGCGGCGTCGCCGGCGGCGAGGAGCTCGACGTCGAGGTCAAGTCGGTCAACCACAAGTACTGCGAGGTGAAGGTGCGCCTCCCGCGCGAGCTGGCGGCGCTGGAGCTGGAGGTGACGCGGGCGGTGAAGGACCGGCTCGCGCGCGGCGGCGTCGAGGCGGTGGCGCGCCGCGCCGCCGGCGGCGCCGGCCTCGCGCCGCGGGTGGACCTGGGGCTCGCCGAGGCCTACGCCCGGGCGTTCGCGGAGCTGCGCGACCGCCTCGGGCTCGCCGGCGGCGCCACCCTCTCCGACGTGGCCAACGCCGAGGGCGTGATCCGGCTCGACGAGCGGCAGGTGGACCTCGCCTCGGCGCGCGAGGCGCTGCTGGCGGGCCTGGCGCGGGCCCTGGACGCGCTGGTGGCGATGCGCGCCCGGGAAGGCGAGGCGCTGGCCCGCGACCTCGAGGCGCGGCTCGCGACGGTGGAGGAGCTGGTGGCGCGCGTCGCGGCGATCGCGCCGCGGGTGGTGGAGCACCACCGCCAGCGGCTCGCCGAGCGGATCGAGGAGCTGACGCGGGGCGTGCCGCTCGACCCGGCCCGGCTCGCGCAGGAGGTGGCGCTCTTCGCCGACCGCGCCGACGTGGCGGAGGAGATCACGCGGCTGCGCAGCCACGTGGCCCAGGTGCGGGCGCTCCTCGCCGGCGGCGAGCCCGCCGGGCGCAAGCTCGACTTCCTCGTCCAGGAGATGCACCGGGAGGCGAACACCATCGGCTCCAAGTCGCAGAGCGTCGACGCGGCCGGCCTGGTGGTGGCGCTCAAGGCCGAGGTCGAGCGCATGCGCGAGCAGGTGCAGAATGTCGAGTGAGGGGCGCGCCCCCGGCCTGCTGCTGGTGCTCTCCGCCCCGTCGGGCGCCGGGAAGACCACGCTGGCGCGGCGCTTCGCCGCGACCCATCCCGACGCGGTGTTCTCGATCTCCGCCACCACGCGGGCGCCGCGCGGCGCCGAGCAGGACGGCGTCGACTACCACTTCGTGAGCCCGGCGCGCTTCGCCGAGCTGGTGGCGGGCGGCGCGCTCGCGGAGTGGGCGGAGGTCCACGGGCAGCGCTACGGCACGCTGCGGGAGACGGTGGACGAGGCGCTGCGCCGCGGCCGCATCGCGCTCTTCGACATCGACGTGCAGGGTGGATCGCAGCTCAAGAGCGCCTGGCCGCGGGAGGCGGCCACCGTCCTGATCCTTCCACCCACCGTGGACGAGCTGGAGCGGCGGCTCCGCGGGCGCTCCACCGATCCCGACGAGGTGATCCGGCGGCGGCTCGCCGCGGCGCGCGCGGAGGTGACCCGCGGCCTCGCCAGCTACGACTACGTGGTGGTGAACGACGCGGTGGAGGACGCCCTGGCGCGGATCGCCGCGGTCGCGGCGCACGAGCGCGCCCGCCTCGGGGGGGGGCGCGACCGCGCGGCGGAGGCGGTGGCGGTCCGCTGCCGCCGCGAGGGGGCCGACCTCGCGGGCTGGGCCCGGCTGACCGACCATCCGTTGCGGTGACGGACGGTCCCGTTGCGGTGACGACCCCCCTCGTGGTGACCGGCGGTCCGGGTCCGTCCGGGTCGTGCCGGCGGTTGCAATGTGGCGGAATCACGGGGGTTCGCGTCCAGGAGGTCCCGGCTTACCCGCCGGGCCGGTGCCGGCGAGGATCGGCGCTTGACACTGCGGGCGGTGCGGCGGTAGAACGCGCCCCCTCGCCGTCGAGGTGGACCGGAAGAAGCCGAACGCGGACGCCGGTTTTTCTCGCTGACGGGACCCCGACGGAATTCTGGAGGAAGGTTTCTTCTTGACGGGGGCAGTACGGAAGGGTAGAAGGCGCCCTCCCGATGCCGGAGCAGCAACCGGCGGAGCCGACACCGGAAGTCCGGCGAAAGGCTTGACGGAAACGGGAAGTGGAAGTAGAAGTCAACTTCCCAAAGTCACGAGGACGCCCGGAGCGGTCATCCGGACCATCCCTCTTGACGACTCGGGGCGACGCTGGTAGATACGCCGCCCTCCTTGACGCAATACGGTTGTCTTCGCGACTCCGCAGGCGGCAAGGCTCGACTCGAGGGCTGGAATCTCGGATCGAGGGGACGAGCTCGGTCTTTGAAATCTGAATAGCAAGCCTACGACGGAATGCGGTCCCGCATTCCTGCGAGTTTGCAACAAATCAGAATCATCACCATGCCAGCTCGCCTCGCGAGAGGCGACGGCACGGATCGAAATCTCTTAATTGGAGAGTTTGATCCTGGCTCAGAACGAACGCTGGCGGCGTGCCTAACACATGCAAGTCGAGCGAGAAAGCCCGCAAGGGTGAGTACAGCGGCGCACGGGTGAGTAACACGTGGGTAATCTGCCCTGGAGCCCGGAATAACCTCCCGAAAGGGAAGCTAATGCCGGATGAGACCACGGGGGCTTCGGCTCCTGCGGGAAAAGGTGGCCTCTGCATGCAAGCTATCACTTCAGGATGAGCCCGCGGCCCATCAGCTCGTTGGCGGGGTAACGGCCCACCAAGGCTACGACGGGTAGCTGGTCTGAGAGGACGATCAGCCACACTGGAACTGAGACACGGTCCAGACTCCTACGGGAGGCAGCAGTGGGGAATC
>Ga0335084_10002094_pt1 | contig 19084 bp, 16 predicted proteins | sample Lox_Sample_44_FD_206721 | JGI IMG/M metagenome (GOLD analysis project Ga0335084, IMG submission 206721) | Soil microbial communities from Loxahatchee National Wildlife Refuge, Florida, United States - Lox_Sample_4.4 | ecosystem: Environmental > Terrestrial > Soil > Wetlands | place: USA...
ACGGCGGCGGATGCCGAAGGCACTCGACGCAGCACGCAGCGCTGCCCGGCAATGCGCATCGCTCGCACGCGGCGTCGATCCACGGCAACGCGCGATCGCACGCCGCGCAAAGATCGGCCCGCACGAAGCTCGGTTGACCGCACAACACGCAATGCCCCGGCAGCAGCGCCCACGACAGGTCGTCGAAGCGGCGTCGCAGCCAGCGGAGTGAACGGTGCATCGCACCGTGATAGCGCGGCGTGCGTCCGCTGCGAAGTGTGAGACGGCTCACAGGTGCGTGCGAGACGACCGCGACGGAGCATCGCCGTCCTGTAAGCTCGACGACGATCTCGAGTACACCGAGAAGACCCATGGCCGTGAATCCCATATTGCAGTCGGGATTGAACGGCATTCAGACGGGCCTCAAGGGAATGAATCGAGCGGCGCAGGACATCGCCGACCTGAATCTGGATGACCGCTCGAAATCCCCGTCCGACAACGACGTCATTCGACGCGCGCCGACCGACCGTTTGACCGATGCCGCGGAAGCGATCGTCGATCTCGAGGTGCATGCGCGGCAGGTGCAGGCGTCTGCAAAAGTCGTCGAAACGGCGGACGAAATTCTCGGTTTCTTGTTGGACGTACGCGCATAGCGCGAATTCGCGCGGCGCTTTGACACCTCCGAGTTCGCGACGTTAAGGTGCGTGCGCGATCGCATGCGTGAACCGCGCGCCGGTCGTCGAAACCAAAGAACCCATACGGGACACGAGATGGCGGATTTCCGCACGCCGCTGCGCGACATGCGCTTCCTGTTGTACGACGTGTTCGATTTCGAGGCGCACTACGCGCGGTTGAGCGACCGAGAGCGCGTCACGCGCGACTTGCTCGACCCGATTCTCGACGAGTCGGCGCGTTTCGCCGAGGCCGAACTGCATCCGATCAATCACGTCGGCGACCGCGACGGCTGCCGTTTCGTCGACGGCGTCGTGACGACGCCGAAAGGATTCAAGGAAGCGTATCGAACGTACGTCGCGAACGGCTGGACCGGCATGACCGGCGATACCGCGTACGGCGGCCAGGCGTTGCCGCACAGCATGAGCTTGATCGTCGAGGAGCCGATGACGATCGCGAACATGGCGTGGACGATGTATCCCGATCTGTCGCACAGCGCGATGAATGCGCTCGAACGGCACGGCACGCCCGAGCAAAAGCAGACATTCCTGACGCTGCTGCTGTCCGGTGCGTGCACCGGCACGATGTGCCTCACTGAACCGCAGGCCGGTTCCGACGTCGGCATCTTGCGTACGAAGGCGGTGCCGAACGTCGACGGCACGTACGCGATCACCGGCACCAAGATCTTCATTTCAGCCGGTGAGCACGACTTCGTCGACAACATCCTGCACCTCGTGCTCGCCCGCGTGCCGAACGCGCCGGCCGGTACGAAGGGCATCTCGCTCTTCATCGTGCCGAAGTTCCTGCTGAACGACGACGGCACGCCGGGCGCGCGCAACGGCGTGCAATGCACCGGCATCGAAGAAAAGATGGGCATTCACGGCAACGCGACGTGCGTGCTGAATTTCGACGGCGCGACCGGCTATCGCGTCGGCCCCGAGAACGAAGGCATGCGCTGCATGTTCACGATGATGAATGCGGCGCGCCTCGGCGTCGGCATGCAGGGCGTCGGCGTTGCGGAGGCGGCGTATCAAGCATCGCTCGCGTACGCGCGCGAACGTTTGCAGATGCGCGCGATGACCGGCGCGCAGAATCCGGACGGGCCGGCCGACCCGATCATCGTGCATCCCGACGTGCGCCGCATGCTGCTGACACAGAAGGCGTTCGTCGAAGGCGGCCGCGCGCTCGCGTACTACACGGCCCAACAAGCCGACTTGGCCGAGTTCGGGCCGCCCGAGCAACGCGATGCGGCGGAGACGATGTTGAGTTTCCTGACTCCGATCGTGAAGGCATTTCTCACCGAGGCCGGCTTCGAGAGCGTCAACCACGCGGTGCAGATCTTCGGCGGCCACGGCTTCATTCGAGAAACCGGCGTCGAGCAATACGTGCGCGACGCGCGCATCACGTTGATCTACGAAGGCACGACGCAGATCCAGGCGCTCGATCTGCTCGGCCGCAAAGTGATGATGACGCAAGGCAAAGCGTTGCTCGCGCTGGTCGACGAGATGCAGCGTTTCGCGAAGCTGTGCAACGGACCGATGACCGACATCGGCGCGGCGCTCGATCGCGTGGCGAGCGAGTGGCCCACGCTCAGCATGGCGACCGGGGGGCGCGCGGCCGCGGACTTGAACGAGCTCGGCGCGGCATCGGTCGACTACCTGATGTACAGCGGCTACGCGACATTGACGTATTGTTGGGCGCGGATGGCGCACGCGGCATCCAAGGCGCTCAATAAAGACGCTTCGAGCGCGAACGATCCGTATCTCGCCGGCAAGATCGCGACGGCGCGCTTTTTCATCGGCCGCTTGTTGCCGCGGGCAGAGGCGCACAAGCGGGCGATCGAGGCGGGCGCCGCAGTGTTGATGCAAGTCGACGCTGCGGCGTTCGACCACGTGTGACGCGCCCGAACAGATTCGTTAGGCGATAGAGGACGCGATGCCCGACTACGTTGCCCCGACCCGCGACATGGAGTTCGTGCTGTTCGACTTGCTCGACGCAGAGTCGACGTGGCGGCGCATTCCGGCGCTCGCCGAGGTGACGCGCGATCTCGTCGCGGCGGTGCTCGAAGAGGGCGGCCGCATCGCATCGGGGGCGCTCGCGCCGATCAACCAGAGCGGTGATCGCACCGGTTCGACGTGGCACGCGCACGGCGTCGCGACCCCGACCGGCTTCAAGGAGGCGTTTCGCGCGCTGGCCGACGGTGGTTGGCTCGGCGTCGCCGGCAGTCCGGACTACGGCGGCCAAGGGCTGCCGAAGATGCTCACCGTCGCGCTCGAAGAAATGTTCTATGCCGCGAACACCGGGCTGTATCTGTGCGGCACGCTGACGGTCGGCGCCGCGACGTGCATCGCCACGCACGGCAGCGACGCGCAGAAGGCGACGTATCTGCCGAAGCTCTATTCTGGCCAGTGGGCCGGCGCGATGGCGCTCACCGAAGCGCACGCCGGCACCGACCTCGGCATCATGCGCACGCGCGCCGAACCCACGGCGGACGGCAGCTATCGGATCACCGGGACGAAGATCTTCATCACGTACGGCGATCACGACCTGACCGAGAACAGCATCCACCTCGTGCTCGCGAAGTTGCCGAACGCGCCGGACGGCACGCGCGGCATCTCGCTCTTCATCGTGCCGAAGGTGCTCGTCGACGGCGACGGTTCGCTCGGGGCCCGCAACTCGTTCGCGAGCGGTTCGATCGAACACAAGATGGGCGTGAAAGGCAGCCCGACGTGCGTGATGAACTACGACGGCGCCGTCGGCTATCTGATCGGCGAGCCGAACCAGGGCCTCGCCGCGATGTTCACGATGATGAACTACGAACGCTTGTCGGTCGGCATCCAAGGCCTCGGCACCGGCGATGCGGCGTATCAAGCGGCGAGCCGATACGCGACCGAGCGCTTGCAGGGCCGCGCGCCGAGCGGGCCGCAGAATCCGAACGGCGCGGCCGATCCGATCATCGTGCATCCCGACGTGCGACGGATGTTGTTGACCGCGCGCGCGTACAACGAAGGCGGTCGCGCCTTTGCGGCTTTGGTAGGGCGCGAGCTCGACCTCGCGAAGTACGCGCCCGATCCGCTCGAACGCGCGCGCGCGGAACGTCTCGTCGGCTTGTTGACGCCGATCGCGAAGGCGCATTTGACCGATCGCGGCTTCGAGGCGTGCGTGATGGCGCAACAAGTCTTCGGCGGCCATGGCTACATCGCCGAATGGGGCGTGGAGCAATTCGTGCGCGACGCTCGCATCGCCCAGATCTACGAAGGTACCAACGGCGTGCAAGCCCTCGACTTGCTCGGTCGCAAGGTGCTGCGCGACGGCGGGGCGACAGCGGACGAATTCGTCGCGTCGATGCGCGCGGACGTCAACGGGGTCGATGCCGCGTACCGCAATGCGCTCGAGACCGCGATCGATCGGTTGGCGGGAGTGACGCGACGATTGATCGAACGGGCGAAGCGCGACCCGGCGCTCGCGGGTGCGGCGTCGGTCGACTATCTCGACCTCTTCGCGCTGACGACGTACGCGTGGCTGTGGGCGCGGATGGCAACGGTCGCGCCGCGCGACGCGTTCGGCGATGCGAAACGGCACACCGCGGCGTTCTATTTTGCCCGCTTGCTACCGCGTGCATTGGCATTGGAGGCGGCGATCGACAGCGACTCTGCCGCCGTCACCGCGATGCCTGCCGGGTCATTCTGACTTCGCCGTCTCCGTTTCCGTCGCGACGGAGCGCGGCTCGCTCGGACACGGATGGCGCTCGTTGGACGGATCGCACACGGTAATCGCGTGTAGATACGCCGACCATTCGGCGACGGCCTTCTTCACCGTGATGTCGGCATCCTTCGCGTTCGGGTCGATCGGCGGCAGCCGTCGCGCGCGGGTGATCACGTAGAAGTGCGCCTCGCCGCGAATCGTCTTCACCATCGTCAGCTGGCCTTTGCCGGTCAGCGGACTCTTGAAGCAGACGAATAGGCGCACCGACGTCGGGTAGTCGTTCTCGACGCCCGAGAACGTGTCGTGGTCGGAGAACACCTGACAGGTCTTACGCTGATCGTCGGCGATCGACTTCAGCATCTGGATCGGGTCCGGCAACGGCGGATCGCTGAAGGATTCGAACGACAACTTGTCGGTCCAATCCTTCGCATCGTCGGCGGGCGGCACGTATTCGACCATGCGGATGCCGGGACCTTCCGTATGGAACGTCTGCAGCCAGCCGTCCGGCTGCTGTGCGAGAAGATGTTCCGACGCTGCATCCGGCGGCGGCGCGGGACGGTCCGGCGCGGCGGTCGGCGTCGACGTCGGCGTCGTCGGCGTTTCGTGTTTGTCCGCACCGCACGCGACGAGCGCGAGCGCGATCAACGCCGTTCCGCACCATCTTTGCATCGTTGGCACACCTGGCTGGTCGGTGCGCATGCTACCGCGGACGCGGACGCGTCAGTAGGCGTTGCGTCACGCCGTAGCGCTCTTCAGCGCAGCCGCGAGCCTGCGGTGAATCCCGCCGAACGAGCCGTTGCTCATGATCACGATGTGGCGGCGGTGTTTCGGCCGCGGCAGCGTCGCGAGCGTGCGGGTCAGGTGCTCGAGATCGTCGTCCATCGATGCCTTCACGACGCTCGCGTGGACGACCTCGGTCAGGTCCCATTTGATGTTCTCGCCGCGGAACCAATACACGCTGTCGGCGGCGGCGCAACAGGTCGACAGCTCGTCACGCAGAGTGCCGAGCGACATCGTGTGCGAACGCGGTTCGATCACCGCGACGATCTCGTCGCCGGCGAAGCGGTTGCGCAAGCCCTGCAGCGTGGTACGTATCGCGGTCGGGTGATGCGCGAAGTCGTCGTACACGTGTACCGGGCCGACCTCCGCGATCAACTCGAGCCGCCGCGTCACGCCCTGGAACGATTGCAGCGCGTCGATCGCGACCTGTGGCGCGACGCCCCCATGGCGCGCAGCGGCGATCGCGTTCAAGCCGTTCGTGACGTTGTGCAACCCGAGCTGCGTCCAACTCACTTCGCCGAGCACGGTGTCGTTCAGCTGCGGCGAGAACTTCGAGCCGTCCGCGGACACTTGCTTCGCGCGCCACAGTTCGCCGTTGTCCGTCGCGATCTTCGCGACTTTGCGCGGCCGTTGGCTACCGCGAACGCGTGCGACCGGCGTCCAACAGCCCATGCGCAGAACGTGATCGACCGCCTCGTCGTGCTCCGGCGCGACGATCAAGCCGCCGGCCGGCACCGTGCGAAGCAAATGGTGGAACTGCGTCTGGATCGACGCGAGATCGGGAAAGATGTCGGCGTGATCGTATTCGAGGTTGTTGATGACGAGCGTGCGCGGCCGATAGTGGACGAATTTCGATCGGCGATCGAAATACGACGTGTCGTATTCGTCCGCTTCGACGACGAAGAACGGCGAGCTGCCGAGCCGGGCCGAAATCCCGAAATCCTTCGGCACGCCGCCGATCAGAAAACCCGGATCGAGGCCGGCGCGGTCGAGGATGTGCGCGAGCATGCTCGCGGTCGTCGTCTTGCCGTGGGTGCCGGATACCGCGAGAACCCAGCGCCCGTTCAAGATCTGACGACCCAACCATTCCGCGCCGGACGTGTACGGTAGACCCTTTTCCAGAACGTACTCGACGCCGGGGTGGCCGCGCGGCAACTGTGCGTTGCCGATCACGACGAGGTCCGGCGCCGGTTGCAGTTGGGCCGGATCGAAGCCTTCGTACACCGTAATGTCCGCGGCCGCGAGTTGATCGCTCATCGGCGGATAGAGCGCTTTGTCGGAGCCGCTGACGCGCGCGCCGGACTCTCGCGCGAGCAGCGCGAGGCTACCCATCAGCGTGCCGCCGATCCCCAAGAAGTAGATGTGTTGAGTCACTGGAGGTCCGTGTGAGCTGCCGGCGCGTCAATGTACGGGCCGGACGCGGAGATCGACAGTGCGCTTGCGAAAAAACCCATGCAGAGCGCGAGCAAGATGCCGATCAGCACCGTGACGTTCAACGCGCGATGCAGGATGAAACCATCGACGGCAATCGACCAGATCGCGATCAGGCCGAAGACGCTGATTCGAACCGAACCGGATTCACCTGCGAGCGGCATGACGATCGCCGACAACAGCGTGAACAACAACTGGCAGCCGAATAGCGCCGTGATGGTGGCCGGGTATCGTCCGATCACATCGCGCATCGACAGCATGATCCATGTCACCGCCGCAACCGTCGCCATGGATACCAGAACACCGGTTGCGACTTGGATCGGTGTGGCTTGGCCGCCGTAGCGAACGGTGAGGTAGAAGCTCAGCAGCATGTCGGCGAACACCACCGCGCCGACGAACAACGGGTGCGTCGGCACGAGCTCCGGCCCGCGCCGCAACAGGCAGATGTTCACGAAGACCGCGAAGATGGGTTTCATGTCGGGTGAATGGCAGCGAGCGCGAATTGTCGCATAAAAGCCGATACCATGGCCGCCGCTTGCAATCCGCCGCGAGGAAATCGATGCCCAAACGCAACGCGTTCTATGCCCAATCCGGTGGTGTGACGGCCGTCATCAACGCGAGCGCGTGCGGCGTGATAGAGACGGCGCGCAAGCATCGCGACGTGATCGGAAAGGTGTACGCGGGGCGCAACGGCATCATCGGCGCATTGCGCGAAGAATTGATCGACACGAGCAAGGAGCCGGCCCGGGTGATCGCGGGGTTGCGCAAAACGCCGTCCGGGGCATTCGGTTCCTGTCGTCACAAACTGAAGTCGTACGATGCCGATCCGCGCGAATACGAGCGGCTGATCGAGGTCTTCAAGGCGCATGACATCGGCTACTTCTTCTACAACGGCGGCGGCGACTCGCAGGATACGGCGAACAAGGTCGCGCAACTGTCGCAGCGTCTCGACTATCCGATCACGTGCATCGGCATTCCGAAGACCGTCGACAACGATCTGCCGTTCACCGACACGTGTCCCGGCTTCGGCTCCGTCGCGAAGTACGTCGCGGTGTCGATTCGCGAAGCGGCGCTCGACGTCGCGAGCATGTGCGAGACGTCGACGAAGGTGTTCGTGATGGAAGTGATGGGGCGGCACGCCGGTTGGATCGCGGCCGCCGCAGGTCTCGCACAGGCGCACGACGACGACGCGCCGCACCTGATCGTGTTCCCGGAAGTGCCCTTCGACACCGAGCAATTCATCGCGAAGGTCGATGCGACCGTGCAGCGCGTCGGCTTTTGCGCGATCGTCGTGTCCGAAGGTGCGCACTACGCGGACGGCACGTTCCTCGCCGAAGCGGGCACCAAGGACGCGTTCGGTCACGCTCAGCTCGGCGGCGTCGCACCGATGATCGCGGAGCTCGTACGGGCCCGGCTCGGTCTCAAATTTCACTGGGCGGTGTCCGACTATCTGCAGCGCGCCGCACGCCACATCGCGTCGAAGACCGACGTCGAGCAAGCCTATGCGGTCGGGCGCGCGGCGGTCGAGTTCGCCGTGAAGGGCAAGAACGCGGTGATGCCGATCATCGTACGCAAGTCGTCGAAGCCGTATCGGTGGACGATTGGCGAAGCGGAGCTTTCGAAGGTGGCGAACGTCGAGCGCAAGATGCCGCGCGACTTCATCGCGCGCGACGGGTTCGGGATCACCGCGAAGGCGCGCGAATATCTCGCGCCGCTGATCGCGGGCGAAGATTATCCGACGTACAAGAACGGCTTGCCCAACTACGTGCGGCTTTCGAATCAGCTGGTGCCGAAGCGCTTGGCGCCGTTTTGATTGCGCCGAACGGAGCGCGCAGCCCAAGAACGAAAAACCCCGGATCAGCCGGGGTTTTTCCTTTGCGCCTCTAGGAATCTGTTAGAGGTGCGGCACCATCAACAGCGCGACGATGTTGATGATCTTGATCAGCGGGTTCACGGCCGGGCCTGCGGTGTCCTTGTACGGATCGCCGACGGTGTCGCCGGTCACCGCCGCCTTGTGCGTGTCGGAGCCTTTACCGCCGTAGTTGCCGTCTTCGATGTACTTCTTCGCGTTGTCCCACGCACCGCCGCCGGTCGTCATCGAGATCGCGACGAAGAGGCCGGTGATGATCGTGCCGATCAACAGACCGCCGAGCGCTTTGATGCCGGCTGCGGCGCCCATCGCGAACGTCATCACGACGACCAGCACGATCGGCACGAGGATCGGCAACAGACTCGGCACGATCATTTCCTTGATCGCGGCCTGGGTCAGTAGGCCGACCGCTTGCGAATAGTCGGGCTTCGCCGTGCCTTCCATGATCCCTTTGATCTCGCGGAACTGCCGGCGCACTTCGTTGACGACCGAACCCGCGGCGCGACCGACGGCTTCCATCGCCATCGCCCCGAAGAGATACGGCACGAGGCCGCCGATGAAGAGGCCGATGATGACGGCAGGGTCCGACAGGCTGAAGTCGACCGAGTGGCCCGTCGCTTCGAGGTTGTGCGTGTAGTCGGCGAAGAGGACGAGCGCCGCGAGGCCGGCCGAGCCGATCGCGTAACCCTTCGTGACCGCCTTCGTCGTGTTGCCGACGGCGTCGAGCGGGTCCGTGATGTTGCGGATCTCCTTCGGCAGGTGCGACATCTCCGCGATACCGCCGGCGTTGTCGGTGATCGGACCATACGCGTCGAGCGCGACGATCATGCCGGTCATCGACAACATCGACGTCGCGGCGATCGCGATGCCGAAGAGTCCTGCGAGCGTGTACGACGCCCAGATCGCGACGCACACCGCGAGCACCGGCAACGCGGTTGCCTTCATCGACACGCCGAGGCCCGCGATGATGTTCGTCGCGTGACCCGTTTGCGACGCGGCGGCGACGTGGCGCACCGGCGCGTATTCGGTCGCGGTGTAGTACTCGGTGATGACGACCATCGCCGCGGTCAGGAAGAGGCCTACGATCGCCGCGCCGAAGAGCGGCAGCACGTGCCCGGGCATCATCCAATCGGTGATGAAGTAGAACGCGATACCGGCGAGCACGCCGGACACGATCACGCCCTTGTACAGCGCGTTCATGATCTTTCCGCCTTCTTTGGCTGACACGAAGAAAGTCCCGATGATCGACGCAATGATCGACGCGCCGCCGAGCACGAGCGGGTACAGCACCGCATTGCTGCCGGCGTCTTTCATCACGAGTCCGGCGAGCAGCATCGTGGCGACGATCGTCACCGCATACGTTTCGAAGAGGTCGGCGGCCATGCCGGCGCAGTCGCCGACGTTGTCGCCGACGTTGTCGGCGATCACGGCGGGGTTGCGCGGGTCGTCTTCCGGGATGCCGGCCTCGACTTTGCCGACGAGATCGGCGCCGACGTCGGCGCCCTTCGTGAAGATGCCGCCGCCGAGTCGCGCGAAGATCGAGATCAGCGAGCCGCCGAACGCGAGACCGACGAGCGCGTGCAGCGCTTGTTCCTCACCGACCATCGGCAGGATCGCGGCGTAGTAACCCGCGACGCCGAGGAGACCCAACCCGACCACCAACATGCCGGTGATCGCGCCGCCGCGGAACGCGACCGCGAGCGCGGCGTTCATGCCGTTGTGCGCGGCTTGCGCGGTGCGCACGTTTGCCCGCACCGAGATGTTCATTCCGATGAAGCCGGTCAGACCCGACAACACCGCCCCGATCAAGAAGCCGACCGCCGTGTACCACGTGAGCGCGAAACCGAGCACGATGAAGAGCACCGCGCCGACGATCGCAATGGTCGTGTACTGACGGTTCAGATAGGCCTTGGCGCCCTCTTGCACCGCGGCGGCGATTTCCTGCATCCGCGGATTGCCGGCCGGTTGGGCCAGGATCCAGCGGATCGAGAAAAGGCCGTAGGCCAGCGCAACGAAGGCGCAGACCAAGGCAATGATCAGCGGCGTAGACATGAATCCCCCTTGACGCTTTATTGTTGAGAAGCCGGGCTATAGCGGGCGAATGTGACCGTGTGGGTTTGAGCGTACGGCGCGGTAGCGTGACCCCGCGCGCACATGGGACCCCCCGACGAAGGCGGCGATTCTACAACAAAAACCGAGACATAGAAGCTCGGAATGCGGAGCGCGTCGTGCCGACTGCGGACCTCTCGTACCAGGCGTTCATCAGCTATAGCCATGCCGACGAGGCGTGGGCGCGCTGGCTGCATCGCGCCGTCGAGACGTACCGCGTGCCGAAGCGCGTGATCGCCGGTCGCACCGATCTGCCGGCGCGTCTGGCGCCGATTTTTCGCGACCGCGACGAGCTGCCGACCGCGGTCGATCTCGGCCAGAAGATCGAGGAAGCACTGCGCGCGTCGCGGCGGCTGATCGTGGTGTGTTCGCCGAGCGCCGCGCGCTCGCGTTGGGTCAACGAAGAGATTCGCCGCTTCAAGGCGTTGGGCGGCGCGGAGCGCATCTTCGCGATCATCGTCGACGGCGAACCGAACGCGATCGAACGCGGGTACGACGGCTCATTCGAGTGCTTCCCGGAGGAACTGCGGGTCGCGCGCGAGGCGAAGGCACAGGAACACATCGCAGCCGACGTCCGTCCGCAAGGCGACGGTCGGCGCAACGCGCAGCTGAAGCTGATCGCGGGGATGCTCGGCGTCGGCCTCGACGATCTGAAGCGGCGCGATCAGCAGCGGCGTCAGCGCCGCTTGGTCGCGATCACCGCCGCGTCGGTCAGCGGCTTGGTGCTGACGAGCGCGCTCGCCGCGTTCGCGTGGGTCGCGCGGCGCGATGCCGAACGCGAAGCGCAGACGTCACGGCGGACGACGGAGTTCATGGTGCAACTCTTCAACGTCGTCGATCCGGGCGAGGCCCGCGGCCGCAGCGTGACGGCGTACGAGATCCTCGAGAAGGGCGTCGACCAGATCCATCAATTGAACGATGCACCGGAAGTGCAGGCGACGTTGCTCGAGACGATGGGCAAGGTCTTTACGGGGCTCGGCCTCTACCGACGTTCGGCGGACTTGCTCGAGGAGGCGCTGGGTGCGGGTGGCGACGCGCCGACGGCGGCGAACGCACCGGCGCAGGTCGCGCTGGCGGACGCGCTGTACATGCACAGCGACTACGATGCTGCCGAGGCGCGGTACCGCGCCGTCGTGGATGCGTTGGGCAGCGAACCTTGGAATGCGGTACGAAGCGGCGCGAACAACGGACTGGCCGACGTCATCGCGCAGAAGGGCGACTACGTCGCCGCGATCGCGCTCTATCGCCAGGCGCTCGACCGCGACATTGCGACGTGGGGCGAGCGCGACGTGCGCACGGCGAGAACCGCCGACGGCCTCGCGCTGGCGCAGATGTACTCGGACGACTATGCCGGTGCCGAGGTGAGCTTTCGGCTGTCGCTCGACGCGTATCGCGCCGCGCTCGGCCCGGACCATCCGCGCGTCGCCGACGCGCTGCACAATCTCGGCACGCTTCGGTATTTCAGCGGCGACTTCGCGGGTGCCAGCGACTACTACCGCGAAGCGCTTCCACTGTTCCGGAAGTTGTACGGCAACGACCATCCGAACGTCGCATCGCTATTGAACAATCTCGGCCGCATCGAGTTGGAACAGCGGCGGATCGACGTGGCGTTGCCGCTGCTCGAGGAATCGGTTTCGAGCGACCGGCGCATGGACCGAGCGGACCACGACGATTTCGTATTCGCGTTGAACAGCCTCGGTCTCGCGTATCGCGCAAAGGGTGACTTCGCGAAAGCGGAGGGTCTATTGCAGGAAGCCGAAGCACTGGCGGTGCGTCGCGGCCACCGAATGTTGGGTCCGATCTTGGTGAACGAAGCGGACTTGCGTTGTGCGACGGGTCGCGTCGACGGGAGCATCGCACTGCTCGACCAAGCAGCCGACAAAATTCGCGCGACATACCCGGACGATCCGTGGCGGCTGGCGATTCTCGACAGCGTACGCGGCCAATGCCTGAGCCGCGCCGGCGACATCCAAGCCGGTGAACAGTTGTTGTTGGAGAGCCTGCCGATCATCGAGGGGCGATGGGGCAAAGATGCGCTCTTCACCTACGACGCGCGCGCTCGAATTGCGGCGCATTATCAGCGCATCGGGAACTCGGCCGCGGCGAAGCGGTATCGGGCGGTCTAACGCCGCGCGCGCCGAACCAAGACCAGCGCGAGCAAGACGATCCCGGAACCCATCAACGCCAACGTGCCGGGCTCCGATACGTTGGTCGGCGGTGCGCACACAGTCGCGCTCTGCAGCCCTCCGCAGAAATGATAGAGCGATGGCGGGCTCGCGAAGTCCGGCGTGAACGGTCCGGTGTATTGCGGGTTCAGTACGTTCTCGCCGAGCACGTAGCCGGCCGCGAGCGGATTCGGCGGCGGATTGCCGTTCAGATCGGCGCTCAAATCGTAGTTGAACTCGATGTCGAAGTTGCCGCCGGCGGTGCCGTCGGTATCGAAGAGCACCAGTTGAATGGTGCCCCGATCCGCGTTGGGGAAACCCGCCGTGTAGCCGGGAATCCCGACGTCGAACCAGGTGACCCGAAACGCGGGCATCGTCGGGCCCGCCGGTGTGCCGATGTCGCCGTCGGCATTGGGGTCGATTTCACCGGTCGATGAGGACACGGACTGGATGGCGTTCCCATCGTTGTCGAAGAACGTGGTGAGTTCGCCCTCGACGTTTCCGGAGGTCAGGTCGGCGTAGTAGGGGGCGATGACGTTGCCGCCGAGCGTGGTCAGATCCGTCGTCGAGTCGAAGTCGACGGGCGTAGTACCGAATGACACAAAGCCGTTCTCATTGATGAACAGCGAGGTCACGGACCCGCCACCGAAGTCGATCCCGAACCCGATCGGTATTGCGGCCGAGTTCCCGTCAGGCGATACGTCGTAGGCGTTGATCGCGTTCCAGGCTTGTCCGTTGCCGTCGAGGTTCGCCGTACCAACGTCGATGCGCGGGATTCGAGCGGCGGACGCGTCGATGGACAGCGCCGTCGCGACGATCGCGATGAGCCCTAGGAATGCCCCTTTCGTGCCGGTGCGCTGACTGCCCACAGTAAATTCTCCAGAGACCGGAATCGGGATGTGAGCAATTTGTATGCCACGCGGACGAGTCGCTTGATTCGCCAACGATTTGTCGAAACGGGCGCGTCGGCGCCGAGCGGTGACTGTAAAACCATCCGACGAATCGTGCGTGGTGCGGCGCGCGATGTGTAACCGAATCCGACGGTGTGCTTGGCATCGTGCGGCATTGTCGGTCAAGCGTCGGACAGTGCTTCAGCCCTGCTCGAGCAAATTGCGCAGATCGATGATCGCCGCGTTCGCGCGGGCGATGTACGAGGCCATCACGAGCGAGTGATTGGCGAGCAAGCCGAAGCCGTCGCCGTTCAAGATCATCGGGCCGTAGATCGGTTCCTGCGTCGGTTCGAGCTCGCGAATGATCTGCTGGAGGCTGACGCGCGCGTTCTTCTTCTCGAGCACGTCCTTGAAGTCGTGATCGATGCCGTGCAACAGGTGGAGCAACGCGTACGTGTGGCCGCGCGCTTCGTAGAACACGTCGTCGATCTCGAGCCACGGCGTCTTGATGTCGCGTTCGCTCGGCGCGTCGGTGGCACGCTTCGCCGCGCTGTCGCCGGCGAGTCCGACGTCGAACTCATGGCGCCCCACGGCCCGAGTGAGGCGCTGCGACAGGCTGCCGAGGCGGGTCGATACCCCGGCCAGCCAATTGCGCAAGTTGTCGGCCCGCGCATAGAACTGCGCGTCCGGATGATTCGGATCGGACAGGCGTCGCAGGTAGCGCTCGAGATGGGCGACGCCTTTGCGGTATTCGCTTTCGGTGTCCGGAAAGATCCAACTCGCGTTGTCCCAATAGAACTGGCCCTCGGCTTCGGACAGATCCGGATCTTCGGCGGACTGGCTCTGCGAGCGGCTGAAGTCGAGGCGCATCTCGCGACTCATGTCGCGGATCTGCACGAGCACGCCGAATTCCCAGCTGGGAACGTTGTCGAGCCAGACGCCGGGCGGGAACACGTCGTTCGACAAATAGCCGCCGCGCTTGTCGAGCAGCGTGTCGGCGAGGCGCACGACGGTTGCCGTCGTCGTATAGCCGGTGACGACCGTCGCGCCGTGCTGCGCGGCCATCGCCGCGGCGTTGTCGTCGACCGAAAACGCGTCGGGTTCCTTGTCCCACCACCAGCCGAGCGCGCCGCAGGCCAGCACATAGCCGCCGACCGTTGCCGCGAGGAGTCGGCCGGTCCATGCGAGCGCGCCGGCGTCTGCGGATCTACGCCAAAACCGCCAATTCATCGTGGCGTTCCGTTCACGGCGGTCCACCGTCGAGTGAACGCAACTCGAATTCGACGTCGCGCCGACTGCCGTCGGAAAAGTTCAGCGTCATCGGCACGCGCGGCCCCGCAGTTTTGAATTGCAGCAGCATCAAATGCGTGCCGCCCGGCGCCAACGAGACGGTTTGGCCGCTGGGAATCGACAGGCTGTCGATCTGACGCATCTGCATCATGTCGCCGTCGTGAGTTTCGGTATGGATCTCGATCGCGCCGGCCGCCGGGCTGGTCGCGCCAGTGAGCGCGATCGTCGCGGTCCCGGTGTTCGCGATGTCGAGATAGCCGGCGGCGACGGCGAGGCCCGGCGCCGGTGTGCGAACCCAGGCGTTGCGGAGCGTGATCGGGTCCTTCGGCGCGCACGCCGCAGCCAGCAGGCAGAAGAGCGTCGCGAGCACACGTCGGGTCACTGCGGTTCACCCGTCGTGTCGGCGGCCGCCGCCGCCGAGTCCAGCTGCAACAGATCGACCGCGGGCGGCGCACCGAGCGTCAGCTCGGCGCGGATGCGCCGGTCACCCGCGCCGGCGGCCATCTGCTGATAGATCCAGCGGCCGTCGGCGTCGGTCGGTGCGCGGATCGTCACCCATGCATCTTGCGCCTTGGCTCGCGAGCCGAGCAGCTTCAGTTGGGTCGACAGATCGGCCGAGCGCGCCGCCAGCTGGTTCGCGTCGACGTTGGAGTGTTGCCGCTCGGCGGCGCTGCGCATCCGAATCTGTGCTTGCATCGTCGCGATGCTGTCGAGGTCCGGATCAACGATGCGGGCGCGATCGAGCATTTGCCGTGCCTTCGCGTACTGCTCCTTGCTGGCCGCCTGCTCGGCCATCGCCACGTAGCGCTCGGCGATGCGTTCGAGGCCGTGCAGCGCTGCGGGATGATTCGGAGCCACGCCGAGCGCCTCGCGGTAGAAATCGTAGGCGCAGTCGTCGATCGGCGTCAGCAAGCGGCCGTCCTTGTAGGCCCGGTCGCCTTTTTCGAGCAGCGCATCGAGCTTGTCGAGATCGATCGCAGGCGCTTTTGGTGGTGTCGGCGCCGCGGACGGCGGGTTCGCCGGCGGCGCGGGCGACGGTTGCGGCGCGGGGTTGCTGCAGCCGACGAGCAATGCGAAGACGGCGACCGCGCCGACGTTGCCGACTGCGTACCGCATCACGTTACGATCCGAACGATCGGGACTATCGCGTCTACCACGCCGACTTCGTCACGGCCACAAGCGACGCGCACCTTATAGTGATCGGCCGGACAGTTACAATTGGCACCGCGTCCCGGTGCCGCGGGTCCCTGGCGGACACGCACGACGACCGGGCGATCGAAGGCAATCATGCAGCACAACGGACGGATCCTGCTTTGGCTCGCGCTCTTCGCGCCGGCCGTGTTCGCAGCCGACCTCTCGAGCAAAGACCCGCTCGCCGACGCCGACTCGGAAGAGGAATTCCTGTCGGCCGATCAGGCGTTCGTGTTCTCGGCGGCACTCGACGAGGACGGCAGCCTGCGTGCGAGCTGGCACATGCCGGACGGCTACTACCTCTACAGGCACCGGTTCGAGTTCAACGCCGCACCCGACAGCGGCTTTGCGCTGGGTTCGGCCGAGATTCCGAACGGCAAGGTGAAGATCGACGACTACTTCGGCGAAGTGCAGGTCTACTACCACGACGTCGCCGTTCGCGTGCCGGTCACGCGCACCGCGCCGGAGGCGAAGACCCTCGTCGCGACGATCACGTATCAGGGCTGCGCCGATCGCGGGTTGTGCTACCCGCCGCAGACGAAGCACGTCTCGTTCGCCGCCGAAGCGATCGGTCCCGCGAAGGCCGCACGAGTCGCCGCGCCGGTTCCGCCGACGCAAGGCGGCAAGGCCGCCGCCGAGAATACCGAAGAGCAGCACCTCGCGGGGATGCTCGCGCAGGGTTCGCTGCCGATCGCGCTCGGTCTTTTCTTCGTGCTCGGTATCGGTCTCGCGTTCACGCCGTGCGTGCTGCCGATGGTGCCGATCCTGTCGAGCATCATCGTCGGCCAAGGCGAACAGGTGACGCGGATGCGCGCCTTTACGCTGTCTTTGTCGTACGTGCTCGGCATGGCGTTCACGTATGCGACGCTCGGCGTCGTCGTCGGCCTCTTCGGCGCGAGCATGAATCTGCAGGCGGCGCTGCAGTCGCCGCCGGTGCTCGTCGTGTTCGCGATCGTATTCGTGCTGCTGGCGCTGTCGATGTTCGGCCTGTACGAATTGCAGCTGCCGCAGGCGTGGCAAAACCGCGTCAACGCGCTGTCGCAGAATCAACGCGGCGGCGCGTACGCGGGGGTCGCGATCATGGGCAGCTTGTCGAGCCTGGTCGTCTCGCCGTGTCTGTCGGCGCCGCTCGCGGGCGTATTGATCTACATCAGTTCGAGCGGCGATGCGGTGCGCGGCGGTGCGGCGCTGCTGACGCTCGGGCTCGGCATGGGCATGCCGCTCATGGCGATCGGCTCGAGCGGCGGACATCTGTTGCCGAAAGCCGGCGCGTGGATGGTGCACGTGAAATCGGCGTTCGGCGTGCTGCTGCTCGGCGTCGCCGTGTGGTTGCTGGAGCGGGTCGTTCCGCCGCAAGCGACGTTGCTGTTGTGGGCGGTGCTCGCCATCGGCGTCGGGGTATATCTCGGCGCGCTCGACTTCTCGCCGCGGCAAGGTTGGGGCCAGTTGTGGAAGGCAAGCGGTGCGTTCGCGTTCGTCTACGGCGTGCTGCTACTGATCGGCGCGGCGAGCGGGGCTCACGACCCGTTGGCGCCGCTTGCGGGCGTCGGTTCCTCGGCCGTCGCGCAATCGGCGCCGAGCGACTTGCAATGGAAGAAAGTGCGCGGCATCGAAGCGCTGAAGACGGAACTCGCCGCGGCGGAGCAAGACGGCAAGCCCGTCGCGCTCGACTTCTACGCCGACTGGTGCATCTCCTGCAAAGTGATGGCGCGGACCGTCTTCACGGAGCCGTCGGTCGCCGCTCAGCTGAGTCGTTTCCACTTGCTGCAAGCGGACGTCACCGCGAACGACGCGCTCGATCAGGAATTGCTGAAGCATTTCGGCTTGTTCGGCCCGCCGAGCATGCTGTTTTTCACGCGTGAAGGCGGCGAGATCAGCGCGTTGCGCATGCAGGGCGAGATGGATACGACCGCATTCGAACGCCATCTCGACAAGGTGCTCGCGGGCGTTTGATGTACCGTTGAACGTGCGACGCCTGGCAGGCGCCGCGACATTCGGCGACAATTCGCTGCCTCTCCCGACGGTCGTTGCGATGGCGAAGTTACTCGTACTGCACGGTCCGAACTTGAATCTGCTCGGCACCCGCGAGCCGGAAATTTACGGCAAGGACACGCTCGCCGACATCGACGCGCGGCTGAACAAGCTCGTTAAGTCGCGCGGCCACGAGCTCGCGACGCTGCAGAGCAACGCCGAGCACGCGTTGGTCGACCGCATCCACGCGGCGAAACCGGAGGGCGTGCGCTACATCGTGTTCAATCCGGGCGCGTTCACGCACACGAGCATTGCGCTGCGCGACGCGCTGCTCGGGGTCGGCATCCCGTTCGTCGAAGTCCATTTGTCGAACGTGCATGCGCGCGAAGCGTTTCGGCAGCATTCCTATCTCTCCGACGTCGCGCGCGGCGTCATTACCGGACTCGGCGCGCGCGGCTACGATTACGCGCTGACGTTCGCGATGGATCAGATTTCCGCGTGAGCGAAATGGACCTGCGCAAGATCAAGAAGCTGATCGACCTTGTCGAAGCGTCGGGCATCTCGGAGCTCGAAGTGCGCAGCGGCGACGAGTCGATTCGAATTGCGCGTTCGCTCGCACCGGCGGCCGGCGCAGCGACGACGCCGCGGACCGATGGCGCCGATCGTTCGGCGCGCACGGCGGCGAGGTCGCCCGCCGGCTTCGTCGTTCGCGCGCCGCTGACGGGTACGTTCTATTGCGCGCCTGCACCCGGCGAGCGTCCGTTCGTGCGCGTCGGCCAAACCGTCGCGGTCGGCGACGTGCTGTGCATCATCGAAAGCATGAAGATGATGAATCAGATCGAAGCGGAGCGAGCCGGTCGCGTCGTCGAAGTCGCGGTAGCGGACGCGACACCGGTCGAGACCGGCACGCCCCTCTTCCGCATCGAATGAATCGCGTCGAATGATGCCGTGGCCTGGCTCTGCATTCGGCTGACCGTCCCCGCCGCTCGGATCGAACCTTTGGGAGATGCGCTGCTCGAACTGGGAGCGCA
>Ga0335084_10002096_pt1 | contig 19076 bp, 18 predicted proteins | sample Lox_Sample_44_FD_206721 | JGI IMG/M metagenome (GOLD analysis project Ga0335084, IMG submission 206721) | Soil microbial communities from Loxahatchee National Wildlife Refuge, Florida, United States - Lox_Sample_4.4 | ecosystem: Environmental > Terrestrial > Soil > Wetlands | place: USA...
TCCCGTCGTACACGATGTCACCGGACGCGGTGGAGCGTGGATCCGGGTGCTTGCCGTTCTGCATGATCACGTTGCCCTCCACCACGTTGTCGTCTGGCGGGCCGAAGCCGAACGGGTTCTCGATCAGCGCGACGCCCACGGAGTTGTTCCGGTTCACGACGTTGTTGCGGATCACGACGTGGTCCCCGCCCACGTTGAGGATCCCCGTCCCGCTCGGCAGGAGCTGGAGATCGTCGAAGAAGGGCGGCGGCGGCGGGAACGGATTCGGCAGGTTGTTCGCGTCGATCACGTTGTCCTCGATCCGCGCGTCGTCGGTGAACGCTCGGGGCAGGCCCGGCAGCACGACCACGAGGATGCCCGCGACGTTGCCTGACACGTGGTTGTTCCGGACGATCGAGTGCAGGGTGTTCTCGAGCTCGATGCCGATCTCCCCATCGCGCAGGTCGTTCTTCTCGACGACGACGCCGTCGTCGACCCCCACGTAGACCGTCGCATCCTCCCCGCCACCGCCCGAGTTGTGGTCGATCAGGCCGCTCTGCGAGCAGCGCGGGAAGACGCCGTACTCCGCGTTGTCGAGGTAGCGGCCGTGCGTCACGTGGAAGCCGTCGACACCGATCAGGAAGATGCCGATGTCGTCGGAGTTCCGGATGGTGAGGCCGTCGAGCGTGAAGTCGTGCACGCTGAGCGGCGGGCAGACGGGCGGATCGCCGGTGATCTCTCCGGTGCCGACCCGCATGCCGTACTCGTGGCCCGAGGCGTCGAGGATCGCTGCGACACTGCCGCGGATCGTGAGGCCATCCTTGTCGACGACGACCGTCTCGTGATAGGTGCCCGGCGGGACCACGATGGTGTCGCCCGAGCTCGCCGCGTCGACGGCGGCCTGGATGGTGGTCTCGACGAAGATCGTGCTTCGCGCCAGGGCGGCGATCGGGAATGCCGCCGACGTGAGACCGGCGAGAATCGCGGGTAACAGGGTGCTGCGAGAATTCGTCATGGCAGACCTCCTGGGCCGATGGACCGGCCGATCGGTCCCCCCTACCACCAGCGCGCGCGAGCGGGGCCAGGTCCGCGCTGTCACCAACGCTCGGCGGCGGTATCGATCCCGAGGGGCCTTCGGTAGGAGAGGTCGTCGCGGTCGCGCGTGCCTCGGACGTACCCCTGGCTCTTGAAGAAGCCCGACTGCAGAAGGGAGGCGTCCGCGGAGAAGGCGAGCTCGACGGTCGCACGGCGGACGGCCAGCTTCCAGGCGCCGTCGCGCCGCTCGAGACGGTCGACATAGCGGCCGCTCATCACCGTCGCGCTCTTGCCGTCGGGGGAGAGCAGGGCGACGAGCACGTAGCTCTCGGCGTGCGCCTGGTCGCCGTCGATCGTGCACGTGTGGGTCGTGACGTGGTGCATGTGCGCTCGCGACGTGGCGCCGTGTACCCCGTTCGCCCATGCGGCGTACTCGGGTCCGGGGATCTTCATCTTCCCATGCTCGTCGACACCGTCCGGGTGATAGGTGCTCGACAGCAGCGCCACATCGTGCCGATCGCAGCCGCGGGCGTGCGCGGCGATGCAATCGAGGATGGCCGCTCGGTCCTTGAGGAACTGGACGTCCCTTTGCAGCTGCTCGATCCGGGTGCTCATGGCGGGACCTCAGGCGACGGCTTCTTCGCCGACGAGGGTCGTGCGGTGCAGGAGGCGCCGGGACGTCGGCTCGAACGGCAGCGCGCGGTGCAGCATCCCGGTGTTGTCCCACAGGACGAGATCGCCGCGGCGCCAGTGGTGGCGCAGCACGAATTGCGGCTGGGTCGACCATTCGAGCAGGCGGTCGAGCAGGGCGCGCCCCTCTTCGCGCCGCCACCCGACCACCTCGGCGGCCGTGGCCCCGAGCAGCAGCGACTTGCGTCCGTCGCGCCGCTTCCACACGAGCGGGTGGACGCGCGCCGGCACCCGATTCCAGGAGGCGCGCTCTTCTTCGGAAGCTTCGGGATTGGCGCGCTCCTGCGCCGCGGCGAACGTGTGGATGACGCGAAGGTCGGCGATCTTCTCCTTCTCGGCCTGGGGCAGGGCGTCGTACGCGGCGTAGGTGCTGGCGAATTCGGTGTCGCCGCCGGCTTCGTCGACCTCGCGTGCGCTGAGCAGCGTGCTCTTCTGCGGGACCGACTGCGTGGCGCCGTCGATGTGCCAGTGGAAGTTGCCCTGGCGGTAGCTCGCGAGCAGCGCATTCGTCCTGGACGGGTCGAGGGTGATCGTCTGGATCTCCGGATACTCGTGCTCACCCGTCGGCACGACCGCGACCTCACCCAACATGCGGCTGAAGGCGACGAGGTCGGCGTCGTCGATGTGGACCTCGCGGTAGACCACGACTCCGTGCTCGTGCAGCTTCGCGAGGCAATCGTCTGCGGCCGCGCGGTCGACGAGGTCGCGCGCGGACATCCCGACGATCTCGACGCCGATGTGTGGGCTCAGCGGGGTGACGGTGACGGACATGGCTGCCTCCTTCCGTGGATCACCGATCGAGTCTAGGAAGCTATTGGCCGTTCGCCGGTTGGACGTACGTGGTCCGGCCTATACCCCGGCGGGTCCCGGCCCGCCGTGCACGTAGAGGGTCTGGCCCGAGCAGAAGCTCGAGGCGTCCGAGGCGAAGAACAGGACGCCGTAGCCGATCTCCTCGGGCTCGCCGAGACGACCCGACGCGTTGGTGTTTCCGATCGACTCCGGATCCAGGCCGTAGCGCTCGGCGTCTTCGAGCAGCGTGGCTGCCCTGACGGCTCCGACTGCGATCGCGTTCACACGCACGCCCTTGCGCGTCCACGCCGCAGCCATCGAGCCGGTCAGGTTGTTGACCCCCGCCTTGGCCGCGCCGTAGGGCGCGGCCTGAGGCATCGCCAGCAGGCTCGCGCCCGAGGAGATGTTGACGATCGAGCCTCTGCCCTGTTCGAGCATGGGCTTCGCTGCTGCCCGCGAGAGGAACCATACGCTGCCGAGGTTGAGCGCCAACACCTGCTGCCACTCCGCTTCGGTCCACTTCATGAGCGACTGGGTGCGGGCACCCCCCGCGCTGTTGACGAGGATGTCGACACGACCGAGCTCTGCGAGGGTGAGGTCGACGAGGCGCTGGCACCGCTCGGGGAGGGTCACGTCGGTCGGTACGGCGAGGGCTCGCCGACCGAGCGCCTCGATCTCCTTGGCCGTCGCTTGCAGCGGCTCGGGGCGGCGACCTGCGAGCACGAGGTCGGCACCGTGCTGGGCAAGCACGAGCGCGGCGCCTCGTCCGATGCCAGTGCCACCGCCGGTGACGATCGCGACACGCCCGTCGAGCGAGAAGCGGCCGCTCACGTGACGGCGCCTCCATTCACGCCGATGACCTGTCCCGTGATGTAGCCGGCTTCGTCGGAGCACAGGAACGCACACGCCGCAGCAATGTCGTCGCACGTGCCGAGGCGTCCTGCCGGAACCATCCGGGAGATCACATCGGCGGCGGGGAGGGACCTCGCTTCCTGAGCCTCACGAAGCATCGGTGTGTCGACCGTGAACGGCGGAATCGTGTTGGCCGTGATGCCCTTCCGAGCGTATTCGAGTGCCACGCTCTTGGTGAGCGCGATCACTCCGCCCTTCGACGCCGAGTAGTGTCCCTGGCGCGCCGATCCGATCTGGCCGGCGGCCGAAGAGATCGTGACGATCCTCCCCCAGCGTGCCGCGGTCATATCCGGAATCGCCGCCTGCAGGCAGTGGAACGTGCCCGTGAGATTCACGCCGAGAGTTCGCGACCAGTCCTCGAGGGTGATCTGTTCGAAGGGCACGAAGCCGGAGACGGCCGCGCTGGTCACGAGGATCTCGATCGGACCGACGGCGGTCCGCACCTCGTCGAATGCGCGGTCGACCGCGCATCGGTCCGCGACGTCGACCTGCACGGAGAGGCATCGTGAGCCTTCCTTGCGCAGTGTCTCCGCCACCGCTTTCGCGGCGTCGGCATCGAGGTCGAGCACGGCCACCCGTCTGCCCTGGCGCGCGAGGTGTTCGCAGATCGAGCGTCCGATTCCCGACCCGCCACCCGTCACGACCGCCACGCGGCTCAAGCCACGAGCTCCTTCAGCAGGTCGGTGGTGCGGCGCAGCGATTTGGCCTTGTCGTCGCCGACGGCGATGACGGCCGCCCAGATGTCGGTCGCGCCCGCGTCGAGCAATCCCTGGAGCTGCGCGCGCACGGACCGCTCGTTGCCGACGATCGCGGCGGCGGCGGGCGAGGTCGCGCCGCCGAGCTCGAGGATGCGCCGGTAGGCGGCCATCCCGGCATACATCACTGAGGAAGCTGCGGCCGCCGATCGCGCTTCGGCCTCGTCGTCGTGTACGGCCACCGGGAGTCCGGCCACGATGCGGGGAGCGGGGCGACCTGCCGCGGACGCGGCCGCGCGCACGCGCGGAGCGATGTGCGACTCGATCGCACGCGGCGGTGCCATCCAGAGCACGGTGCCGTCCGCGAGCTCGCCGGCGACCCGTAGCAGCCGCGGACCGAGCGCCGAGACGAGCACCGGCACCGGCTGCGCGAGCGGTGCCATACGCCCGCCGGTGTGCGCAGACCAGTCTGCGCCGTCGAAGTCCACCGTTTCGCCGCGCAGAGCCGCAGCGAGGATCCGCACGTATTGCTCGGTGCTGCGGCCCGGATGGTCGTAGGAGAGGCCGAACACGCCGCGGATCAGCGGCTCGTGCGACGGCCCGATGCCGAGCGTGAAGCCGGGTCGGCGCATGGCATCGACGACGGAGGCGACCCGGTTCGCCTGAAGGAGGGGGTGGCAGGGGTAGGTCTGGAGCACGGCCGTGCCGAGCTCGATCTTCGACGTCTCGCGGCCGGCGAGGGCGATGGCGACGAGCGGGTCTCCGGTGACCACGCTCGCGTACCAGAGCGAGGTGAAGCCGTCGGCCTCGGCCTGCTTCGCCTGCTGGATGACCTTGTCCACCGTCGTCCCGCCGCCGGTCAGCCCGATGCGCACGCGCGCCTCCTCGAACGGTCGTTTCGGATTTGCAGATCAGACATCGCCGTCATGCGGCACTCGTCGCGGTGAGGCTGGAGTTCGCCCCGTCCAGCGCACCGATCGCCTCGCCGATCCCCTCCATCCGCATGCTGGAGTGGAGCGAGATCGAGGCTCGCCTCGCGGGCCTCCTCGAGCACACCCACGAGCGCCATGACGGCGAGGTCCGAATCCATCCGGACACCCTATCAAGATCAGCCGATGATTGCGGGCATCGAGTCCCAGCCGCGCACCGTCGAAGTGGGCGCGCGGCGCGCATGGGCGAGGTCGATGTCCCATTCCGGGAAGCGCTCGAGCACCTCGTCGAGCGCGATGCGCGCTTCGAGTCGGGCCAGCCCAGCGCCCAGGCAGTAGTGCGTGCCGAACCCGAAGCTCAGGTGCTGGCCGATGTTGCGGTGGATGTCGTAGCGGTCGGGATCCGGGAAGCGGCGCTCGTCCCGGTTGGCCGATGCCACCATGAGCAGCATCGCGCTCCCAGCCGGCACCGTCTGGCCGTGGTAGTGGACGTCCTCGGCGACGTAGCGCGCCACGTGCGGCCCCGGCGGCTCGTAGCGCAGGAGCTCCTCGATCGCGTTCGGTACGAGCGACCGGTCCGCGACGATCTCGCGCCGCTGGTCGGGATGTTCGGCGAGAACCTTTCCCATCCAGCCGAACAGGCGGCCCGTGGTCTCCACGCCGGCACCCGCGATCACGGCGAGGAAGATCAAGACCTCGTCCTTCGTCAGCCGGCGGACTCCACCCGAGCCGTCCTCGAACTCGACCTGAAGCAGCTCCGTGACGAGATCGTCGGACGGGTTCCTGGCCCTCCATTCGACGTAGTCGGCGAACAGGTTGCCATCGAAGTAGCGGTCCTTCTTGACCGGCAGCGGCTCGCCCGGCTTGTTGCGCAGGCTGCGCCGGGCGTGCTCCCGCACCGAGGGCTGCTCGGCGTCCGGGATGCCGACGAGCATGCCGATCGTCCGCATCGGCAGCTCGGCGCCGAGATCGAGCACGAAGTCGAACCGGTCCGAACCGACGAGCGGGTCGAGGCAGGCCGCACAGAAGGCGCGCACCTGGCTCTCGATCGCCTTCATCCGCTTGGGTGTGAAGGCCCGGGAGACGAGGGCTCGGTGGACCGTGTGCAGCGGCGGGTCCTCGTTGATGAAGACGCCGGGCGGCATGACCGGATCGGCTTTGATCACCTCGAGGATGTCGCCCTTCGCGGAGCTCAGCCGCTTTGCATCGCGCAGGGCGGACTCGACGTCGGCGAAGCGGGAAAGGCCGAAGAAGCCGTAGCGCTCGTTGCGATAGAGCGGCGCCTCGTCGCGCAGCCGACGGTAGGTGGGATACGGGTCCGCATCGATCGCGACGTCGTACGGGTCGTAGTAGAGGTCGCTGCGGCGCATCGACGGCCTCGTCGAGGATGCTGTACGATCGTATAGCATGCGAGGGACTCCCGACAAGCTCTCATCTCTCGATCGAGGCGAGATGCCCTTCGATGACCTCGACGATCTCGGCATGTCCCGCGTCGATGCCGACCGCCTGTTCGAGCTGGAGCAGCTTCGGGACGGCGATCACGAGGAAGAGCAGGGCCTTCGGGGTCAGCTCGAGCTGGATCGCGGCGTCATCGGACTGCCCGGCGAGCACCTCGAACTGCGCAGTGCGTACCCGCGCGGTCGCCTCCGTGATCTCCGAACGGATCGATTTGCGGTGATTGCCGAGCGCCATGAACTCCGTCGTGAGCGCGGCGGTGGCCTCTCGGTTGCTGTACTCCCACAGGACGCGCAGGGGATGCTCCCCTCCGCGCAGCGCCTTCTGGAGCCGATCGAGATTCTGCTCCGATCGCCGGCGGATCGTCGCGACGAACATCTCGTCGAGGGAGGGGAAGTAGTACTGCACGAGCGCGGGGGTCACTCCCGCTCTGGTCGCGACAGCTCGATACGACACCGCGGCGTAGCCGTCGTCGAGCATGAGGCGCTCGACCGCATCGAGCAGCGCTCGTCTCGTCGCCGATGATTCGCTGCCGACGCGCCGCCTGCTCACGCGCTTTCGGGCGCGCGTACGGGATGCCATCCCAGAACCTCGTTCGCTCTGCGGCTACCGGTTGTCGGAGAAGACGTCCATGACGAAGCGACAGTACGACATCGAGGCGCGCGAAGCGGAGATATGCGGGCATCCGCCACGCATCCTCCCGCTCGACGCCGAGGACGTGATCGCCTCAGCGCTCCAGAATACGGAGCGGCTGCGCGTGGCCGCGGCGGGCGGCTCTGCGCCTCCGTCCGCGCCCGTAGCGGCGAGCGAGGTTCCGGAGCTCGTCCTGACGCTGCTGCGCCATCCCGCCTTGTACGAGCGTCTGACCGAGATGGCCATTGCGCTCCAGGGCCGGGGCGCGCTGACGGCTCGAGACCGGGAGCTCGCGGTGTTGCGCGTGGGCTGGCTCTGCCAGGCGCCCTACGAGTGGGGAGAGCACGTCCGGCTCGCAAGAAGGGCGGGGCTGACGAGTGAAGAGATCGAGCGGGTCACGCGCGGCTCGTCGACACCGGGCTGGACCGACCACGAAGCCGCCATTCTGCGAGCGGCCGAGGAATTGCACGAGCGGGCGATGATCTCCGATGCCACCTGGAGGGTCCTGTCCGATCACCTGGACGAGCGTCAGCTGATCGAGCTGCCCATCTTGATCGGGCAATTCACGTTGGTGGCCTATCTCCAGAATGCGCTGCGGCTGCGGCTCGGGAATGGAAACGTGGGTCTCAAGGCGCGTTGAGCACGGCCCCGAGGGCCGTCACAAGCCGTAACGCCGGCGCACGGACTCGAAGCGCGTCCGGAGCTGGTCCACGCGCTGCTCTTTCGTCGCGCGCGCGCTCCGTGGAGGCATGACCTCGTCCAATCTCGAGCGCAAGACTCGCGTGGCGCGCAGGCTCGCCGGCGTGCGACTCAGCAGATTCCGATACGTCAGGTTGCCGCGCTCGAAGCCCTGGGTGTCGAGCCAGTTGTGGTAGCCCGGATCCTCGTGTGCGAGCACGAGGCGCACCTTGCCGTCCGCGTCGACACGCGTGCGTGCCGGCGTGTAGCTGACGGGCCGATAGAGATAGTCGAAGCTGTTCATGAATACACCGCCGAGCGACACCATCCAGAAGCCCTCGTGCGCTTCGAGCTCGACGATCAACGCTTCGTCCTGCGCCAGCTCCCAGACCATGTGCGCGGCGAGGCGGCCCCTGCGCGCGTCCTCCGCGGTGTTCGCCGAGCGATCCGGCGGAAACTGATTGGGCAGCGACGGGTCGACCACTCCGCCGCTGTACCGATAGGGATGATCGGGCCAGTCGCGCATCGCGCCGAGCACGAAGTCACCGGCCCAATCCATCGCGGCGACGAGGTCCGCCGCCGTCGGGATCGGGCGCGGCGAGTCCATGCCGATGCGCTCGATCGAGAGCGCCGTCGGCGTCTCGTCCCAGGCGTCGAAGCCCTCGCGAATGAAGAGCTTGCGCGACTCCGGAGTCGTGGGCAGCCAGTTGGGACCGCGCTCGGCGCCCCCGACGAAGAGCTCGAACGTTCCGTCGGGCGCGCACTGCAGCTGGTGCCCGAACAGGTTGGCCTGCGGCAGGTCGCCGAAGGGCTCGTGCAGGCTCGGGGTGCCGGTTACGGGGTGTCGTTCGGGTCGCGCACCCTGCACCGTGATGTTGAAGAAGCGCGCGCTGCCGCGCCGGCCCGTCAACCGATAGGTGTGGACCCCGTCGATCCAGGTCTGGCGATACGAGAGATCCGCCGCGTCTCCACCGAGCTTGCGGGTCGGCGTGCAGAACGCATGCAGCAGCGGGTACGCGGTGTTCTTCGTCTCGAGCGCGAGATCGAACGCCTGGCCGAGGTTCTGGGTGAGGAAGCGAAACGCGTCGGCGCGCGCGATCGGCGCCGCGGGGTTGGCCGCCTTGAACACCTGCTCGCCAGCGGCCAGCAGCTGCTGGCAGAAGCGCGTCCAGGCCGCGTGTAGAGCGGTATCGGCGGGGCCGTCTCCGAGCCCCATGCTCACGCTCCCAGCCGAGTGAGGATCTCGGAGATGCGCTCGGCCGCGCGCCGGGTGGCGGCGAGCGGACCCTCGGCATCGATCCGCGGACCGATCAGCTCGATGTCGAAGACGCCCTCGTAGCCCGCCTCGAGCACCTCGCCGAGCAGTCGTTCCAGCGGGATGGCTCCGTCGCCCGGCACGGCGCGATTCGGCAGCGAGCGATCGCCCAGCACGTAGTCGCTGACCTGGACCAGGCCGCAGATCGGCATGGCGCGGCGGAACAACCGCTCGAGCCCCGCCTCGGCCCAGCAGAAGTAGAGCTCGATGCAGACGCCGACGCCCGTTCGCTCGGCCAGCTCGAGCGTGTCCGCCAGCGAGTGCGCGATGTGGATGTCGGCGTAGAGCGCCGGGGCGTTCTCGATCATCAGCGTCATGCCGCGCTCGCGCGCCGCGAGCAGACACGGTCGCACCAGCTCCGCGAAGCGGTCGGCAGCGGCGTCCCAATCGAGGCGAGCGCGCCCTCCGGTCAGAAAGTAGGCCGACCGGGCGCCGAGACGACTGCCGATCTCGATCAGCTTCAGCATCGTCGCAGTGGCCTCGCCCCGATCCTCCTGGAGATTCGGGAACACCGCGAACGGCGCGTTGACCGCCTCGACCTCGATGGAGGTGCCGGCGAGCGCGCGACGCGCCTGCTCCGGACCGGTGTCGGTGAGCAGGTGCGGACTGCTCAGCACGATGTGACGCGCGCCGAGCTCGCGACAGCTCGCGATGAACTCCGCCGGGCCCTGCCGCATCATGCAGACGTGGTCGATCGAGACCCGCGGATGGACCTCGATCCTCGCGCTCCTCACGCGGCCTCTCCCACCAGGCGCAGCAGCTCGTCTTCGGTCTCGCGCACCTTCGCGGCGGACTTCGCGCCGAACGCGAGCCCGGCCATCGCGCCGTAGTCGAGCACCTTGAACACGCGCATGCCTGCGTCGCAGAAGCCCTTCAGCTTGCGCGCCACCTGCTTCGGCGTGCCGCATGGCAGCAGCTCGATCAGCGCCCGCGGATCCACCTTCGCGCAGAACTCGATGATGCGCTCGCGCGTGAGCGTGCCCGGGTCGATGTCCTGGTAGCCCCTCCAGCGGGGGCCCATCGGATGCTCGTGGCCGAAGCGGCGCAAGTCATCCGATGCGACCATCAACAGGATCGACTTCACCAGCGGCGCCTCGAGCATCCGAGCGAGCTCGGCTTCGTCGCCCAGCAGGCATATGCTGACGATCGCGGGCACGATCGCGCGCGGATCGCGGCCCGCGCGTTCCGCGGAGTCGCGCACGGCCTTCCACTTCCCTGCGTAGTCGTCGGGAGTCCACGCGCCCGCCGGCCACCAGCCGTCCGCGTGGCGCCCGGTGATCTCCAGCATGCGCGGACCGTTCGCGCCGACCCAGATCGGCGGACAGCGCCCCTCGAAGAGATCGGTGTCCATGCGCGCGTGCTCGAGCCGGTAGAACCGGCCCTCGAAGTCGATCGGCCCCTCGCGCTGCCACAGCAGCTTGATCACGGTGATCGCCTCCTCGAAGCGGCTCACGGGCTTCGAGAAATCGAAACCGTAGGGCACCGTGTTCTCGGTCTCGCCGCTGCCGAGGCCGAGAATGAAGCGCCCCTTCGACAGGTGATCGATCGTCAGCGCGCTCTGCGCGAGCATCGCCGGGTGACGCCGGACCGTGTCGACGACGTGGGTCGCGATCGGCACCCGTTCGGTCCGGACCGCGGCCGCCGCGGCGATCGCCATGGCATCGAGGTGGCGATGCGGCGATCGGGATACCGTCGCCAGATCGGTGAACTCGGGAGTCCAGATCGAGTCGGGCCAGAAGCTCACCATGTGATCGGGCAGCCAGATCGAGTGGTAACGCCCGGTGTCCATGTCCGACAGCTGCGGGAGCGCCAGCGGCAGAGTGGTTCGAAGAAACGCAGCCGGTTGCACGCGCATCGGCGACTCTCCACGCCCGTGTCGATCGCGAGCCGAGCGCACGCGCTCGCAGTCACCGACGAGTGCAGTGGACGCTAAGTCGAGCGCGCGCGAGGCGTCAAGGAGCACAGCGCACGTCCGGCGGACGCGAGCGGGTGCGCATCACCGGGCCTTCGCATTCATGGGATCGCGGCCCGCCGGAGCGTGAGCGTCAGTTCTTGACCTTCGCCTCGCGACACCTCCGGCGGGCGTCGTTGTCCTCGATCTTACTGCAATCGACGTTGGCGTCGCCGGTCTTGCGGTCGAGCTTTTCTTCGCGGCACTTCTGACGGGCGTCGTCGTTGTCGAGCTTGCTGCAATCGACGTCGCCGGCATCGGCATAGACGTTGGCGGGTCGCCCCGCGCCTGCGTTTCCGACCGGACCGGGATCCGCATGGGCGAGCACGGGAGCTGCGAGCAGGAGCATGGCGATTTGCAGGATCGATGCGCGCAGCGAATGGGACATCTCGGCTGTCCTCTCTCGGTTGCATCCAGATGGATGAGCCTGGCGAAGCGACGCCAGCGATCTGTTCCAAATACGACGGCGGTGAAGATCTGGTTCGGATACGGCCGATCGAGGTTTAGGAAGGTCGGCTGCCGCTGAGATGAAGAAGCGAACTTCGCGCTCGTTACCACTCCGCACACGCGAGCCTGTTCGCCCGCGTGCTCGGCTGCGTCGGTCGCCGAGATCGAATCCGCTGCAGCAGCTGGGTTGGCAAGGAACAGCAGGGAAACCGCGAATGCGAGCAACCACCGCATGGCTTTGCCTCCTCAGACGCTGTTGACGTGGGCCCTCACCTGAAGCGGCGGCTTGCCAGCCGCACGCCTTGGTTGGGCCGCAAGCCTCATTAGGCCCTCACCGGACCACGCCCGCGTCGACCAACAGCGCCCGCAGCTCCTCGACCCGTGCCCGGTTGACCCCTAGGTCCCCGTAGCCCAACCGCGAAGCCGATCGCACGGCGATTCGCCGCTCGGGCGCCCGCAACTGGAGCTCGAGATCGTCCACGAAGCTGAACAACGCACTCGAGCACTCGGCATGGAGGTAGTCGGGGGTCTGGGTGACGACCACGGTTCGCGGCAGGGACGAGACGGCGGAGCGAGCGATCTGCCACGCCTCAGGAGCCGGCATCGCGAGCTCGAAGGGCATGACCTCGTGGGATGGGTCGGTAGCATCGCTGGAGACGCAGTTTGGTGAAGCGGGGCAGGGGCTGAGAGCGGACCCGTGGAGACCTAGGCTGGTGGGTGGTTTGCCGGCGCAGGCTAGGAGTAGGACAACTGCGAGGGCCGGTGCAGTGAGGCTTTCGGTGGCCACGCGTCGCCCCCTTTGCGGTTCAACGGATGCCCGCTCACTTGCGGCCGCGCAGGCACGAGCCGCAAGAGCAGGAGCGAGCCGACCGGGCTGAAGCCCGCGGCCGGTCAGCTGCATCGCCTTGTTAAGCCGCCGCTCGCGACGAGGCCGGCCTCTATGGCATCTCGATGGTCACGTACCCAGTCGCCACACCGCTCCGCCCAGCAGCGGACCCGCTCCGCGAACTCGCTCGATCCAACAGCCCGCTCAGCGAGCCGCCGTTGAGCGTCGAGAATGGCGGCGATCGGATCGGCCGGTGCGAGCGGGCCGTAGGCGTGGAGCATCGCTGCCAGCCGCTGACCAGACTCATTGGGACTTACGTCGGCGTTACCGATATCGAGCCACGCCCATGTGGCATAGCCTACGTCCAGCCGGCGTGCGCCAGGGGCGGCGGCGTCGAAGTCGATGAGGCACTGGGGCACCCCCGAACGGAAGACGAAGTTGCACGGGCTCAGGTCGTGGTGGCAGACGACCTCCTGATCGCCGGCGATCGGGGTGCCTGACGTTGCCTCATGGAAAGCGGCGATGATTCGCGCGACCTGGCGGATCTGCGATTCGGAAAAGTGCCCGAGATCGGGCGGGACCCATCCCTCGACGAAGGTCAGGATCTGCCGTCCCTTGGAGTCGAGTCCAAGAAATCGGGGTGCGTAGGGGAAGCCAACCGACTCAAGGTGCCGAAGGAGCGCCTGAACGAAGGTCGAGTTGGGTCCGACTGGTCGGCGGACCGTATCTCCGATCCGAACGACGCCCGACGTGACGCGTCCACCGGGAAGCGGAATCTCCTCTACCACAAGGCCGCCTACTAACGGATGGCCGCTTACTTGCGGCCGCGCGTTCAGCCTACCACGACCGCGATGACTCAAGCGCATCGAGTTGGCAGGAGCCCGCGGCCGACAAGTGCAGCGTGTTAGGCGGCGCGCCTCAGAAGCCAAAGGAGCACCGCGAGCGTGAGCGCAGCGAGCACCAGAATGGTTGCGCGCACGCGAAGTAGGCTAGACCGAACTCAGTTTCGGGAGACGCGATTGCGGGTGTGACCGTGAACGGTAGATCTGAAGGCAATTTGCCTCTACCGACAACAAACTCAAAGACGTCCGCGCTGGTGGTAAGACGCAAAATCTGGAGAGGCATTCCCGGCGCGAAGAGAGTGGCCTTGGTGATCGCGTGGTATGGGATCTCCCAGTCCCCGAACATGATGACGGAGGCAAGGAACTCGAGACGCTGTTTTCGGCGATTGTCCGGAGGTCGATTCGCCGGTTCGAGCGGGGCTTCGGCGATCGAGTATCTCCAGCCAACCGTGTTGAACGCGCTGTCACACAAAGTCACGTCGCGCCGCCTAACCACCATTCGACAGCATCCCCACCCGACGTAACGCGGCGAAAGGATGCAGCTGCTTCGCGGCGAGTCTACACGCCGCTGGCGCAGGGGCGTGACGTCCAAAGAGAGGCGCAGAAGTGTCATAATGCGCGGCGCTGCCTCTGGGAAGGGGACTTGCCATGCGGCCGCTGCACCTGTTCGGTGTTGTCCTTGCGCTCGCGATGCCGGTGGGCGCTTCTCCGATGTTCCAGGGCCTGGGGACCCTGCCCTCGCCGTTCCCGCAGTTCGCGACGAGCAGCGCCGAAGGCGTCTCCTCGGATGGTCACGTCGTCGTCGGGCAATCGCAGGGATTTGCCTTCCGGTGGACCGCCGAGGGTGGGATGCAGCCCCTCGGAACGAGTCCCGGCGGGGCCTATGGAGTCTCGGATGATGGCTCGGTCGTCGTGGGCAAGAGCGGGAGCACGGCGTCCCGCTGGACGTCGAGCACCGGACTCGCCCTCCTGGGAAATCTCCCAGGAGGCACATCCTCGATCGCCTACGACGTATCAGGGGATGGGACCGTTGTCGTCGGCGCTGCTGGCGGCTCGAACCAGTCGTTCCGCTGGACCCAGGCGACCGGTCTCGTCGGGCTCGGCACGGCCGCACCCGGTCGAGCTGCCGGCAGCACCCTGTACGGCATCTCCCAGGACGGGCAGGTCCTCGTCGGAACGACCCCGATCGACCCGATCTCGGGACCGGATCGGGCGACGCGCTGGACGACGGGAGGCGGTTACCAGGTGATCCCCACATTCCCGAGTCCGTACGACTCTCGGGCGAATGCTGCGTCGGCCGATGGCTCGGTCATCGTCGGCCAGTCGGGCACGCTCATCGTTCCTGAGGCGTTCTTGTGGAGCGCAGACACCGGAACGATCAGCCTGGGGCAACCGGCCGGAACGACCGACCCACTTTTCACCAGTGAGGCGCTCTCGGTCTCTGCAGACGGCAGGGTCGTGGTCGGTGTCGCCAACGCAATCGTTGGCTCGACGGGAACGAATCGAGCCTTCATCTGGGATGCAGCCAGCGGCTCGCGCTACCTGCAGGACGTCCTTCAGGGGTTTGGGCTCGACCTGACCGGATGGACACTCTCGCGCGCGACCGACATCTCCGCCGACGGCCTGGTGATCGTGGGCACCGGGGTCAACCCCGCTGGAAACGACGAGGGGTGGATCGCCATCATCCCCGAGCCCAGCACGGGCCTGCTTCTCATCGTCGGCCTATTCGGCCTCGCCGGCCGACGAAGGCTGCGCGCCTAACGAGGCGCGAGGCGGCGGCACGTTCCGGCTGATCGACGCAACTGAGCGAGCCCGCGACAAGAGGACGTACGGCATCGGATGGTCGTTTCACCAGGGGGCGAGGGCGGGTGGCGACTGGGCGCGTCGCGCTCGGGCTCCATCCTAGACCAGCACGTCGAGGAGGGTCTTCGCTTCGACGAGATCGGGTGTGTCGAGGCCCTCGGTGAACCAGGCGTAGACGGGCGCGAGCAGGGCGTTGGCATCGCCGAGCTTCCCTTGCCGCCGCAAGAGCCGCGCGAGGCGGATCGCCGCGCGGAGCTCGAAGGTCTTTGCTTCCTGGTCGCGGGCGATCTCGATGGAGCGACCGAACAGCGTCTCGGCCTCCGGGATGCGGGTGGGATCGGTGGCGAGAAGAATCTCGCCCTTCAGGTCGTACAGGGCGGCGTCGAAGAAGTGCTGGCCCGAGCTCGCAGAGAGGGCCAGCGCGCCCTCCACGGTGCCGAGCGCTTCCGCGTACTGACCGGCTGCGCACTGACCATCCGCGAGAGAGAACAGCATCCCGGGGGTCCCACCGCGGTTTCCGGTGCCCGCGGCCAACGCGAGTCCCTCGGTGATCTCGGCGAGCGCCGTCGCGCCTTCGCCCAGCCGGGCACGGGCCAGTCCGCGGTACACCCGACCGACGCCCCGCCAGAGCGGAAAGCCCTGCGCGTCGCCGATCGCCATCACGTCCGCAGCGCTCTCCTGCTGTGCCTTCAGGTCTCGCCGGGTCCGGTGCACCAGCGTCTCCATGAACCGGGCGAACGCCAGGCTGAACGGGTGTGCGAGCGTGCGCGCGACCGCGACCCCCTGATGAGCTCGCTCCAGCGCCCGGTCGAGATGACCCAGGTACGAGAGTGCCCACCCCGCCACACCGAGCGCAGACACCTCGAGGTCGCTGCCGCGCTGAATCTGCTTCTCTCGATCGAAGGCGGGGTCGTAGAGGGCGATCAAGCGCTCGAGCTGTGCGAGCGAAGCTCCGAACCGGCCCTGATAGAGCATCGGAAGGGCGGCTTGCATGTGAGCGATGACGAAGACGAATCGGTCGTGCGTCTGCTCGCTCGCCGCAAGCACCTGCTCCGCGAACTGGAGGCTGCGGTCCACCTCACCGCGGTTCACGTACACATTGGAGAGTGCGAGGCGCGCTTGAACGAGCATCGCCGCGTTGCCCGCGGCCTCGCATAGGGATCGAGCCCTCTCGTACGCAGTCTCGGTTTCCGCGTGCGCGAAGCCTCGCACCGGCACCAACGATGCCCCGAGTGCCATCTGCAGTTGTGCCTCGCGCAGATCGCGCGCGGGATCTGCCGGCAGCGTCGCCTGCAGTGCAATCGTTTTGCGGAACTGGCTGATCGCCTCGTCGTACGCCGAGCGCTCCCACGCCCGATTCCCCGCGCGCTCGTAGTAGCCGATCGCCTCGTCCGTCAGTCCTGCCGCCTCGAAGTGTCGCGCCAGGAGCTCGGGCTCCGCCTCGGCCTGCGCCGGGAACCTCTCTGCGACGACTTGCGCCGCCTTGCGGTGCAGCTCGCGTCGGCGCGTCTTGAGCAGCGTCTCGTACGCGATGTCCTGCATCAGCGCATGCTTGAAGGTATACGTCGCGTAGGGCGGTGCGCCGCGCACGTAGAGGATCTCCGCCTCCACCAGCCGGGTCAAAGCGGAGTCGAGTGCCGCCTCGGGGATTCCTGCGACTGCGCTCAGCAGCGCATGGCTGCACTCGCGGCCCAGAACCGCCGCGACCTGCGCCACCTTGCTGGCTTCGCCCAGCCGATCGAGCCGGGCCATCAACGAGTCGTAGAGCGTCGCGGGAACTTCCAGGCCCGAGGAGATCCCTCCCGGTGCGCTGGCGGCGCTCTGCTGTCCCTCCAGCACGGCCTTCGTGAGTTCCTCGACGAAGAGCGGCACTCCGTCGGTGCGCGCGATGACCGCCTCCACCAGCGCATCCGACAACACGGCCTGCAGGGTCACTCGCGCGACCATCTCGCGGACTTGGCGCGGGGTGAGCCGATTGAGGAGCAGCTGCACGTGGTGCCCGAGCGCGGGCCACGGCGGGCGAAACTCGGCCGCGCCGTGTAGAGCAGCAGCAGGGGCGCCGCCGCTCCGCGCTCCGCGAGCATCGCGTGCAGCTCCAGCGTCGAGGGATCGACCCAGTGCAGGTCCTCGACCACGGCTACGACGGGCTGGATCCGCGCGAGGCCCACGAGCCAGGTGGCGAGCGTGGCGAGCAGCTGCTTGCGCTCCGCCTCGGGTGAGAGCCCGAGCGGAGCGTAACGGTCGGGCACCGGGAGTCCGAGCAGCGGAGCGACGAGCGGCACGGCCGTCGCGCGCGCGATGCCTGCCAGATCGAACGATTGCTCGAGCGCGTCGAGCGGTCCTCTCGCGGCGGCCGCAGTGGGCCGGTCGAGCGCCTGCTTCAACATCTCCACGACCGGGTAGAAGGGCGTCTGCTGGTGGTAGACGGAGCCCTGGCACTCGATCCAGGTATGCGGCACGCCGGCGAGATGCTCCCGGAGGGTCTGTGCGAGTCGGGACTTCCCGATCCCCGGCTCGCCGGTCAGCAGAACCAATTGTCCTTCGCCCTCGCGCGCGCGTTCCCACTGCGCGATCAGGAGCTGGCGCTCCCGCTCGCGCCCGATCAGGGGAGTGAGACGGCGACTCGCGGCAGTGGCAGCCGCCAGCCGCCCTTGTACGCCACTCGGTTGCCGGACGCGGTAGAGGGCCACCGGCTCGCGAATACCCTTGAGCGTCCGGGCTCCCCACTCCTCGACGACGAAGAGCCCTGCGACCAGGTGGTGGGTCGCGCTCGAGATGACGACGGTATCGGGCATCGCAGCGGTCTGGACGCGAGCGGCGATGTTGGGCGTATCGCCGAATACCTGCGCCTCGCCCGCCGCTCGCGCCCGAGCACGACGGGACCCGTGTGCAGCCCGACGCGCACGCGCAGTGGGACGCTGTTCCCTGTTTGCACGCCCTGCACCGCGGCGACGATGGCGAGCCCGGCGCGCACGACCCGCTCGGCGTCGTCCTCGTGCGCCTGGGGGTAGCCGAAGAAAGCGACCAGACCGTCGCCGAGATATTGAGCGACGTGTCCCTCGAAACAGGTGATGGCGTCCGCAGCGACGCCGCGATACCGGGCGGCGAGATCGCGCCACTCTTCGGGATCGATCTGGGCTGCGATCTCCGTCGATCCGACCAGATCGCAGAAGAGAACCGTCAGCTGGCGACGCTCGCCCTCGGGAGCGGTGGGAGGAGGAGGTGCGAAAGCGGCTGTCGGCGGGGCCCTCTCGATCCGCGCGCCGCACTCCAGACAGAACTTCGCTCGGGGCCCGAGGGCGGCTCCGCACTGCACGCAGCGCACCGCGATCGCGACGCCGCACTCGAGACAGAATCTCGCCTCGAAGGGGTTGTCGTGTCCGCAACTCGCACACGCGACGCGAGACGCGCTCGGCATCCGCAGAGGACGCTATCCAAGGGGCCCGTGACCAGCCAATGCAACGCGTGGGCGTGGCAGCGAAAGTGAAGTGGATGCGCGACGCGTGGTGGGTCGTTACGCACTACAACGGCGGGCGTCGCAGGAAGCGGATCGACCCGACCGAGAAGGACAAGAAACGGGCGGACGAGATCAGAGGTGCATCAGCTTCTGGCCGTCGCGCGCGAGCACGAGCCGCGCTTCTACGCCGCGCTGCTCTTTCTGCTCTCGACTGGCGTGCGCCGCGGCGAGCTGCTCGGCCTCAAGTGGGAGGAGCGCAACTTCGAGCGCTCCTGGCAGCGTGTCCCGCGCCGCGCCCGGAAGGACGGCGTGCGGCCCCCCAAACTCCATTGCGCGCGGCACACGTATGCAAGCCGCGCTTTGGCGGCAGGAAAGAGCGTGCGTTGGGTCGCTGACCAGCTCGGCCACGCGAACCCCGAACTCACGCTGCGCACCTACGCTCACGTGCTGCCGGACCGCGAGGAAGACCTGGCTTTCGCGGATTTCGTGAGCGTGTCCGACGCGCCCGGACGGCCCCAGACGGCCCCTCAGTCGGACGCGGCCCCGGAAGACGAAAGCGCCCTCGACGCAAGTGCACGAGAGCGCTCTCGGAATCTGGAGCGCGAGACGGGGGTCGAACCCGCGACCCTCAGCTTGGGAA
>Ga0335084_10002097_pt1 | contig 19074 bp, 17 predicted proteins | sample Lox_Sample_44_FD_206721 | JGI IMG/M metagenome (GOLD analysis project Ga0335084, IMG submission 206721) | Soil microbial communities from Loxahatchee National Wildlife Refuge, Florida, United States - Lox_Sample_4.4 | ecosystem: Environmental > Terrestrial > Soil > Wetlands | place: USA...
GCAGCCCCCGCCGACGCAGCGCTCGATGAGGTAGCCGGTCACGCCCACGTCGTCGGTGGCCGCGCCCCACGAGAGATCGATCCGGGCGCTGGCCCCGGTGGCGGAAAGCGCCCCGGGAGCGCTCGGTGGGTTGGCGTCGCTCGGCGCGCCACGGAAGGCCACCATCTGCATCACCCACGGCGAGCCGCTGCTCACCGCGGCGGTGGCCCGGTACGTTCCGGTGGTGCTGACGATCCGGTCCTCGGCGATGTCGGTGTCCGGATCGGTGATGATCCGGTTGGTCCATCCGCTGCCGGCCGCGCTGGTGGTGCCGGTGGTCATGTTGGCGCCGAACAGCAGATCGTTGGCGTTGGTGGTGGTGGCCGGGCCGCTGTCGCTGGTGCCGGCGGTGCCCGTCGCCGCGGCCACCCCGTCGACCGGATTGCCGGGATCGATCCCGCTGTACTCGAGGATGCGGACGTCGACGAAGACGGCGGCCTTGGAGAAGACCACCTTCACGGTGTTGGCCCCGGCCGCGGCGGCCTTGACGTTGGCCGAGTAGTAGATGGACTGGGTGAGCGCGCCCGGCCACGCCGTGGGCCCCACCGCGAGCGAGTAGACGTTCCCCGAGGTGTCGGTCACCGAGCTGACCGTGGCGCTGGTGTCGTTCCAGCCCACCGCGACCACGTTCAGGTTCCCCAGGCCCTGCGCCGCCACGTACTTCACGTTCACCGTCGCGGTGTTCGACTGCGGCGTGGCGTAGGAGAGCTGGACGAACTGGATGCCGGTGCCGAGCGCGGCCGTCCGCCGGCCCTCACCCTGGCTGGTGGTGCTCCGCGTCTGGTCCGCATCTCCGGGCGCGGAAGTCTGGTTGCAGCCCACCGCCCCGAAGACGAGCACCGTTGCCAGCAGGGAAGACGTCCAGACTCGATCCATGTGTGTTTCCCCGGGAAGGTGAGCGCCCGCGTGCGGCCGTGTCGCACGCCGGACCAGATTGGTACCTGCATCGTGCCCGAACCGGAGGCGACGCTGCGAGACGATTGATCACCGGGTCACGGAGGACCACGGGTCAATCGCGACACGGCACGGCCTCACGTTCACCCGACGCCGGAGAGTTGCGCCTCGGGGCTGCACGAGCGGAGTTCCAGCCTCGCCCGGGCGCGTGCCGGTGAGGTGGACTGCGTCGTGGCACCGGTGGAGATCGCCGGGTGATGCGCGTCCAGGACGTTCGATGTCTCGCGAGTCCGTGGGCAGGTGACCGCGGTGAGAGCTGCGTCCTTGCTAGACTCGAGGCAGTGCAGGAGCGAGACACCTCGGCAGCGAGCGCGGACGTGGGCGTGATCGGCGCCGGGGTGATCGGGCTGGCGATTGCCCGGCGGTTCGCACTCGCCGGTCGGGAAGTGTTCTTGATCGACAAGGAACGCTTCGTGGGCTTCCACACCAGCTCGCGGAACTCGGAGGTGATTCACGCCGGCATCCACTACCCGGCGGGCTCGCTGAAGGCCCGGCTCTGCGTCCAGGGGCGCGATGCGCTCTACGCCTACTGCGCCGAGCGCGGGGTGCCGCACGCCCGGCTGGGGAAGCTGGTGGTGGCCACCCGCGAGGAGGAGCTCCCGGGCCTGGAGCACATCCGGGCCGCCGCCGCGGTGAATGGCGTCGAGCTGGACTGGCTGGATGCCGCCGAGGTGCACGCGCTCGAGCCAGAGGTCTCGGCGGTCCGTGCGCTCTGGTCGCCCCAGACCGGCATCGTGGACAGCCATGCCTTCATGGCGGCGCTCAGGACCGACGCCGAGCGCGCCGGGGCCATGGTGGTGCTGGGCACTCCGGTGCTCTCCGGACGCGTCGTCGACGACGGGGTCGAGCTGTCGCTCGGAGGCGACGAGCCGGCCCGGGTGCGCTTCCGGCTGGTCGTCAACTGCGCCGGGCTGTGGGCACCGGAGATGGCGCGGAGGATCGAGGGCTTCTCACCGGCCACCATCCCGCCGCAGCGCTACGCCAAGGCCCACTACTTCGTCCTCTCCGGGCGCTCGCCGTTCCGGCACCTGGTCTACCCCGTCCCGGTGCCGGGAGGGCTGGGGACCCACGTGACCCTGGACCTCGACGGCCGGGCCCGCTTCGGACCCGACGTGGAGTGGGTGGAGGCGGTGGACTACCGGTTCGACGAGTCGCGGGTGGACGGCTTCTACGCCTCCATCCGCCGCTACTGGCCCGGGCTGCCGGATGGCGCGCTGCAGCCTGGCTACACCGGGATCCGCCCCAAGGTGACCGGACCCGGCGAGCCGGCCGCGGACTTCCTCGTCCACGGCCCGGCGGTGCATGGCGTCCCGGGGCTGGTGCACCTCTACGGCATCGAGTCGCCTGGTCTCACCGCGGCGCTCTCGCTCGCCGACGAGGTGGCTGCCCGGGCCGAGGCCTGACCCCGCTACCGACCCACCACCGGGACGGTTCGCCCTGCGCCGGCCTGCTCGCCTCCGGCGAGCCGGGCGAGATCGGAGAGGCGCTCGCGGCGGGCGCGCATCCCCTCGGTGGGCGCCAGCCCGACGGCGGCGAAGACCTGCTCCAGCCGGTGCAGCCAGTCGTGCCGCAGCGCAGCCTGTCGCGCGTTGGTGCGGGCGATCTGCTCCAGCCGCTCCGGCTCGCGGTCCAGACGGGCGAGGAAGTCACCGACGTCGGGAGAGTCGAAGGGAAGCCGGACCACCGCCTCGGGCCAGTCGAACTGCCGCCCGAACTCCTCCGAGCGGGGCGGCTCCCCGAGGAGCACCGCACCCGCCGCCGCCCCTTCGTAGAACCGCCCGGAGATCTCCTCGCGGCCCTCGGTCTGCTCGGGCTCGTTCACCCGGGACCGGTAGGCCAGGTAGTAGCGGCTCCGCCGCAAGACGCTGGCCAGGAACTGCCGGTGCTCCGCGGGGTTCCCCACGTGGAAGGTCATCTGCTTGCCGCGTGGCCCGCTCGCCTTGACCGTGTCGTGGAAGTAGAAGATGCGGCGCTCGCGCGCGAGCTCGAGCAGCGCGGCGTGGGTCACCGCCGATCGCCGGCCAAGGTTGCACACGTCGATCGAGCGGGGCGCCGGATTCGGGTGCGGCGAGAAGCGGCACACGTCCGCGGCCAGCGGCAGGTAGGTGCAGGGCTTTCCCACGATGCGCGCCACCTCGGCCGCCGGGTGCTGCAGCGCGATGAAGAGCTGGTCGAACTCCGCCAGCAGCTCGATCAGGTACTCGGGGAGCTCCTGGATCCAGATCTCGCTGACCAGGCAGACGGCACGCTTGCAGCGCGCTCTCCAGTCGGGCACCGCCGCCAGCGCGAAGAGCTCGAAGGGGTGGTTGAACACCGGGAAGAAGAGCTCGTATTCGCGATCGAGCCGTGGCACCGGCAACCTCGGGACGAGACGCCGGGCCAGCGCGCGTGAACGCAGCGCCTTCCGTCCCAGCTTGTATGCCCGGCGCGCCCACTCGATCGCCGGGTAGTTGGTGATCTCGATCCGGTCCGCCCCGGTGACCGAGGCCACCACGTCCTCGAACTCGTAGGGAGCGCAGAAGGCGACCAGGTCGTGCACCCGGCGCATGGAGAGCTGGAGCACCGGCCCCCCCGAACCGGGGACGAACGAGGCGACCTCACGCGCGGCTCGGGCTTCGTTCATGGCTGGTGTCTTCCGTCACCCTGGGTCGAAGCTGCGTGACGTGGTTGCCACGCTGATACCACGCTCGCCAGGCGATCCCGAGATCGACCGCGCCCGTGGTATTCGTCCGCCTGTCGGAACGGCGCAGGGAGATTGGGAGACAATGTCGACGGGAGGCTTTCGGCGCGGTGATCTGGTCGAGGTGAGGAGCCCGGGGGAGATCCTCGCCACGCTCGACGCGACGGGCGCGCTGGACGGACTTCCGTTCATGCCGGAGATGGTCGCGCTCTGTGGCCGCCGGCTCACCGTGGAGCGCCGGGCGGAACGCATCTGCGACACCGTCCGCTACAGCGGGACGAGGCGGCTGGCGGACGCGGTGTTCCTCGAGCGGGAGCGCTGCGACGGCAAGGGCCACGGCGGCTGCCAGGCGGAGTGCCGGATCCTCTGGAAGGAGGCATGGCTCCGTCCCGCCGACCCGGCGACGCCCGCGCTCGGTCCCTTCCCGGTGGAGGACACCTCGGCGCTGCTGGGGCGAGCGTCCGCCGGCACCCGCACCCAGCGCGACGGCGAGCAGCGCTGGAGATGCCAGGCCACCCAGCTCCCCGCCTGCACCGAGCACGTGGAGCTCTGGGACCCGGTGGGCTACGTGCGTGAGCTCACCTCGGGCAACGTGGGGCTGGCGCACTTCGCACGGGTGATGTCGCGGGCGGTGGTCCAGGAACCGATGCGGAAGGCGGGTCTCATCGACGAGGTCCACCTGCGCGGCACGGCGAGGAAGGGAGACACCTTCCCGGCGCTGCAGCTCCAGCCCGGTGAGCGGGTGCGGGTGAAGTCGCGGGTGGAGATCGCCACCACCCTCAACGCGGAGGGGCGGAACAAGGGGCTGTGGTTCGACCGGGAGATGCTCCCGTACTGCGGCCAGGAGTTCCGGGTCCGCCAGCGGGTGCACCAGTTCATCAACGACCAGGACGGCAAGATGGTCGAGCTGAAGAACGAGGCCATCACCCTCGAGGGGGTGGTGTGCACCGGCAACCACAGCCTGCGCCGCTGGTTCTGCTCCCGGGAGATCTATCCCTTCTGGCGCGAGTGCTGGCTGGAGCGACTGGACCCCCCGGCTGCCCTTCCCGGGGAGCCGGGCCCGGCGCGCGCCTCCGGCGCCGGCCACTGATCAGACGACCAGCTTGCGGCCGTAGAAGGCCTCGGCCAGCCGTGTCTCCGCCTGGCACTCCATTCCCCGGACACGGGCCACCGCGCGGAAGAGATCCGCGGTGAACCAGGCCTTTCCCGCCTGGGTGGGGAAGGCCTTCAGCACCAGCTCGATCTTCCTCTCCAGCGTCTCCGGGCTCAGGGGGACGAAGGTGTTGGGAGTCCCGAAGTCCCCGTCGTACTTCGGGATCTCGAACTCGAGGATCAGGTGATTGCGCCAGGTGTTCCAGGTGAGCTCGGAGACCACCCGGTGGTCCTGGTGCCGGTCCTCCCGGTAGTGGGTGAGGATCAGATCTGGGGTCACCTCGCGCTTCAGCTCCTCGAACTCCTCCTTCACCTGGGCCCACTCCACCGGAAGGAAGCCGTCGCGGTGCGTCTTCACCACGATGCGCTTCCGGGAGGCACCCGCCAGGAACTGCTCCGCCGAGGCCGCCGCCTCCCGTGCCCGCTCCGGGGTGGAGCAGAACACCACCCAGGTGACCTCGAGGTCGCTCCGCTCCGAGAGGAGGCGGAGCAAGGTTCCCCCGCAGCCGATCTCGATGTCGTCGGCGTGGGCCCCGAGCGCGAGGATCCGCCGGACGCCCCAGGCCTCGCCGAACAGCGACAGCCGCTGCATCGTCAGGCGCTCTTGCGACCCGGGGCGGTTCGGGCGGCGTTCGCCTTCCACACCTCCCAGGGAACCTGCCCGCGGGCGTAGAGGTCCTCGAGGAGCTGCTTCTCCTTGAAGGTGTCCATGCAGGCCCAGAAGCCGTCGTAGTTGTAGGAGAGCAGCTTCCCGGCCCGGGCCAGCCGCTGGAAGGGCTCCTGGACCAGCTCCTCGCCCTCGTTCATCCACTGGAAGACCTCGGGGCGGAAGACGAAGAAGCCGCCGTTCACCCGCATCCCGGTCTCCTTCACGTGCTGGATGCTCTGGACCAGCCCGCCGTCACCCACGTTGACCAGGTGGAAGCTGCTGGTCGGCGCCACCCCGGTGAAGCAGGCCACTGCCTCGGGGCGAGCGCGGAGGAACTGGACCACCTCCGGCAGAGGGAGGTCGGAGAGCCCGTCGCTGTAGTTGGCGAGGAACATCTCCTCGCCCTCGACGTAGCGCTGCACCGCCTTCAGGCGCATGCCGATGTTGGCGTTCATCCCGGTGTCGACGAAGGTGATGTTCCAGTCCTGGATGTCGCTGCCCAGGAGCTCGATCTTCTTGCCGCCCTCACGCAGCACGAAGTCGTTGGTCACCGTCTCCTCGTACTCCAGGAAGTACCGCTTGATGCTGTCGCCCTTGTACCCGAGGCAGAGGATGAAGTCCTTGTGCCCGAAGTGGGCGTAGTACCGCATCAGGTGCCAGAGGATGGGGCGGTAACCCACCGGGACCATCGGCTTGGGGATGGCCTCCGAGTACTCGCGGAGCCGCATCCCCAGCCCACCGCAGAAGATGACCACCTTCATCGCATCGACTCCTTCTGCCGCGTCAGGCCGGGGATGCCGCCGGCCCCTGGGCGCGGATCTCGGGCTTCGGTGGACGCTGCTGGCCCTGGCTCCTGATCAGATCCTGGAGCCAGGTCTCGCCCCGGAAATGGACGTACTGCTCGGCGCGCAGCCGGTCGGCGATGCGGCCCTCGGGCAGCTCCACGTCGGCGTAGGTGAGCACCTGATCCTTGGCCACCGGGCGCTTCAGCCGGCATCCCTCCACCAGGCCCTCGGGGAGGTACTGCCGGGCGCTCATCTCCTCGACGTTCACCGCCTCGCCGTAGGTGGTGTACATCCCGTACTCGTCGAGCACCTCGCCGGCCTGGAGGTCGCGCTTGGCCACCGCGCAGACCTCGACCACCGGTCCACCGAGCGGCGGCGCCAGCTCGTCGCCGAAGAGCACCACCCGGGCGATGGAGAACGGCGTCTCGAAGTGCACCAGGTGGTAGGGCACCCAGAACGGGTACAGCGGCCCTGGGCCCATCTTGTACAGCTCGAGGTAGTGGCGCTGCTTGGGGTCCGGGTGCTCGGCCAGGACGAAGGCCTTGGTGAACGCCGGCCCGACCGTGTAGTCCACCACCCCCCCCAGCGCCCGGAGCTGCTCGAGGTCGTAGAGCTGGGGGATGTCCATGATCGGCCCGTCGTACTTGCGGCCGCGGGACATGCCCCGGGAGAGCACCTTGAAGCCGGTGGCGTTGGCCACGATGGTCTGCTCGAAGCTGATCTTCGAGCCGTCGGCGAACGAGGTGACCATCGCCGCGTTCTGTCCCCACCGCTCGGCCCAGCCCTTCTGGGTGGTGGGGTTCCGGTACGGATCCTGGAGACCCTTGACGTTGACCACCGCCCGGGGAGTGAGCCCCAGACCCTGGACCCAGCGGACCAGGTTCATCTGCAGCCCCGGCTCGTCGCCGTCGCAGGCGGAGAGGATGGCGCCGTGCTTCCGGGCGTACACCCGGAGAATGGGGCCGATGGTGGCGTCCACCTCGGCGTTCATCAGGACCACAGGCTTCTGATGGGCAAACGCCTCGAGGATGACCCGAGCGCCGAACTCCACCGAGCCGGTGACGTCGACGATGACGTCGATCTCCGGCGAGCGGCAGAGGGTCATCGGGTCCTCGGCGACCGCGGCCTGTCCCCTGCGCACCGCCTCGTCGAGCGCCGACTGGCTGCTCGCGGCCACCGGCTCCCTGCCTGCGTAGCGGTAGACGCCGAACGCCCGCTCGGGGTGGCGGTTGTAGATCGCCGCCATCCGCATGCCCGGCACGCTGTTCTCGATCTGGTTGGTGAGCCCCTGGCCCATGAACCCGGCGCCCACCATCCCGACGCGGATCGGCTTTCCCTGCTCCTCGCGGGCCCTCAGGGCCCGGTCGACGATGATCATGGCGCCACCCTCATCCTGCGCATCACCTCGTCTCCCACCTGGTCGAGCGGCGCCCAGGCCGCATCCTTGGGGGAGATGACCGACACCGGCAGGGGCCACTTCAGTCCCAGGCGTGGGTCGAACGGCGACAGCCCGCCCTCGCTGCCCGGGGCGTAGAACTCGCCCACCTGGTAGCTGGTCTCGGTGGCGTCTTCCAGCGCCTGATACCCGTGCGCGAAGCGTTCCGGGACGTAGAGCGCGCGGTGATTCTCCTCGGTGAGCTCCACCTCCACGTGCTGGAGATAGGTCGGGCTCTCCGGCCGCAGGTCCACGATGATGTCCAGGATCGCCCCGCGGGTGGCGCGGACCAGCTTGCTCTCGGCGTGAGGCGGGTACTGGAAGTGCATCCCCCGCAGCGTGCCCTTCTTCCTGTTGAAGGCCAGGTTGGCCTGGGCGATCACCGGCTTCAGCCCGTGCTCGGAGAACTCGTTCTGGCAGAACGCGCGGGCGAAGAAGCCCCGGTCGTCCTCGCGCCGCTCGAGGTCGATGATGAACGCACCCTTCAGCTTGGTCTCGGTGAAGATCACGACGTCCCTTCCATGGACGCCCGTGGGGGGGTCGACCTCGCTCAGGCCGCCGCCGCGGGCTCCTTGATCCAGCTGAGATCCGGACCGAGGTTGCCCGCGGCCATCAGCTGCTTGATCTGGTCGATGCGCCGGTACCGCGGGCCCTCGAAGTCCGCCAGCACCAGGCCGATGGCCCGGTACGCCTCGTAGAGCTGCTTCGCTCCCTTGCGCGCGTCCCACTGGGGCTGGAACTCGGGGAGGAGCTTGGCCACCTTGGAGAAGTCCGCCCGGTAGTTCCGCTTGTCGGGGCCGGCGTCGTCGGCGAAGGCGATCTCGCAGCCGGGCACCGTCTCCTTGACGATCTGGGCGATGTCCCGGATGCGGTAGTTCTGGTCGTTCTTGCCGACGTTGAAGGCCTGGGCGTGCACCCGCTCCCGAGGCACGCTCAGGGCGGCGAGGAACGCCCGGCTGATGTCCTCGATGTGCACGATGGGACGCCAGGGGCTCCCGTCGCTCTTGAGCATCACCTTCCCCGAGGTGAAGGCCCAGGCCACCAGGTTGTTGAGCACGATGTCGAAGCGCAGGCGCGGCGAGACGCCGTAGGCGGTCGCGCAGCGAAGGAACGTGGGCGAGAACCCGTCGTCCGCCAGCCGGGAGACGTCCCGCTCCACTCGCACCTTCGATTCGCCGTAGGCGGTCACCGGGTTGAGCTCGGACTCCTCGTTCACCGGAGCGTCCCCGGCCGCACCGTAGTTGCTGCACGAGCTGGCGAAGACGAAGCGGCTCACCCCGGCCTCCTTCGCCAGCGCGGCGAGCCGCACCGAGGCCAAGTGATTGATGTCGTAGGTCAGCTTGGGGTTCAGGTCACCCAGTGGATCGTTGGAGAGCGCGGCCAGGTGCACCACCGCCTCGTGGCCGCGGAGGTCCTTCGCCTCCAGCGCCCGCAGGTCCTTGACCACGGTGTGGATCGACTCGCGCCACGGACCGAACGTCGAGCGACGGTAGAGGTCGGTGTCGACGCCCGTCACCTCGTGCCCCGCCTGCACCAGGAAGGGTGCCATCACGGTCCCGATGTAGCCGCGGCTTCCGGTCAACAGGATCTTCATCTGCCTCTCGTCCCTCCCCGGGGGACCACGGGCTCGCATCCGCGCCTGCCGCCGCCAGCGCGCCGTGGGTCCGGCGCCGCGCACTGTATCCGGATCCCCACGGCGCTCGGTAGCAATCCCGAGGCGCCGCGGTGCGGTCGAGATCCACCGCGCTCAGGGAAGGGTTGTGCCCGGGGCCGGGGTCACCGGCGACTCCACCGGGTCGCGCCGGAACTGTGCGCGCAGACGATGGAGGTCGTGGCGCCGGACGAGGCCGGACAGGATGGAGAGGAGGGTGAAGACCACGATGCAGAGTGGAATCGCGAGCCACGGAGAGAGCGGCGGCAGCCAGTGGAGGAGCGCTCCGGTCCCCAGCGCGGAGAGCAGGGCCCGCCCCCCGTCCACCAGGACCGGCCGGGCCGTGCCCCGGGGCATCAAGGTCAACAGGCCGAGGAACACCAGCAGCTCACAGCCGACGAAAGCGGTGACCACCCCGATCCCGCCGTTGCCCGTCCGGCGCTGGAACCAGGGAATGAGGACCAGCTCCAGTCCGGTGGCCAGCACCACGGTGGCGATCTTCATGATCGAGAAGGCCGTCGCCTTCCCCAGCGCGGTCGCCGCGGTCCCCAGCAGCACGTCGACGAAGACCAGGAACAGCCCGAGGCCGAAGACTCCGAGGATGATCCCCGCCGGAGCGAACTGCCCCTTGCTGCCGTAGACGATCCGGATCGCCACCTCGGCGAAGTGCCAGGTGCCCACCGCCGCCAGCCCACCGAGCCAGACCATGGGACGATCGGCGAGGCGCATCTCGCGGTGGAATTGCTCGACGTTTCCCGCCGCCCGCGACAGCCGGGGGAAGGCGGCCGCCCCGAGGATCAGCGAGGGGGCGAGCAAGGTTCCCATCAGCGTCTTCGCCGCGCCGTACCAGCCCACCGCCTCCTTGGGGACCAGCTCGGAGAGGAGGATGGCGTCGATGTACGGCTGGACGTTGGTGGCCAGGTTCATCGACATCAGCGCCGTGCCACCGACCAGGATCTCCCGGGCAGTGGTCCGCGAGAAGCGCAGCGGGGAGCGCTCCACCTGCCGGTACAGCCAGGCCGCGAGGGCCAGCGCCGCGCAGCCGGCCAGCCCCTGCGCCACCACCACCCCGCCGAGGCCGAGCCCGAGCGCCAGGGCGGCCAGGGCCAGGACCAGCCCCGCGAAGCGGTTGGCCACCGAGACCGTGGCGTCGAGGCCCATCCGGTCGCGGCCGCGAAAGACGACGCCGAAGTTCTGCGCCAGGAACAGCGGCAGGTTCAGGGCGACGAACGCCACGGCGAACCAGATGCTTCGCCGGTCATAGCCCAGCGCCCAGGCGCTCAGCCCGGTGGGGATGCAGACCAGCGCCGTCCCCACCGCACGCAGCACCAGCCCGGTCCCGAGCAGCTCCCCCGCGCGCTCGGGGGTGCGGGCGACGGCCCGGATGCCGAAGAACTGCTGCCCCCAGTCCACCAGCACCAGGGCAAAGCTGGCAAAGGAGCTGATCAGGAAGTACAGGCCGAAGTCGCCGACCCCCAGCGTCCGGCCGAGGGCGGCGCTGAAGAGGATGCCCAGGACCATGGTGCCGGCCTGGCCGAGCACGAGGTGAAAGGCGTTCCGAGCCAGCGAGGCGCCCGGACGGTCCGGCGTCTGCGGTGTGATGTGCGCGGGCGGGGCAGGGGCGGGCGCGGTCACGGAATGGTGATGCACCCCACGAAGCGCTGTGCGCCGATCAGCTTCACCGTCTCCCGCGCCGCAGCGACCGGAGTCTTCCCCAGCGTGAGGCAGAGCACGACCGCGTCGGCGGCCAGGGCGATGGGGATGCCGGAGGGCTGGGAGAGGACCGAGTCGACCAGCACCAGCACTCGCTCGCTCCACTCGGTGGCCGCGGGACGGACCGGTGCGGCACCGCTCATGTCGAGGATCAGCGGCGCGGTGGCGGGGAGCTGGAGGCCGCGGGCGTCGAGCATCCGGAGCCGGTCACCCATTGTCAGCTTGCCCACGTCGTGCAGAGCCTTGCCCACCTCCTGGGAGGAGGTCCCGGGGTCGGCAGGGACCAGCACCAGGCTCGCCCAGGGCAGCCGCTGGATCGAGAACCACAGCTGCTGCATGGGCAGCGCCGGGATGCTGGCGCCAGGGTTGGAGTCCGGCCCAGCCTGCTCGGCGAGCTTGAAAGTGGCCCGGCTCATCACGCTTCTCCGCCCCCTCCGCCGTCACCGCCCACTTAGAGGCCCCTCGGCCCGGAGATCAAGAAGGCCGCTCCGACCCGTCCAGGAAGGCGGAACCCCGGTCCTGGAAATCGCGGCAGTCAGGAGCGCGGCATCTCCCCGAGCACCGGAATTCCCAGGAGCCGCTCCACCTGCCAGGTCTCGAGCAGGCGGCCGGAGCGGAGATCGGCCAGGACCGCAGCGAGGACGGAGAGCAGGGCGGCGGCGAGCACCGCTCCGGCGGCGAAGAGGGGGATCTTCGGCTTCTCCGGGCGCTTGGGGAGGATGGGCGGCCGCAGGACGCTGTAGCGGTACTTGAACGCCGCCCGGGCGGTGTCGAGCTCGATCCGGGCGCTGTCGATCCGGTCGAGCAGCACGTCGTACTTCTCCATCGCGAAGCGCAGGCGCGTCCTTGCGTACTCCTCGCCCAGATCCTGAAGACCTCCGGAGGGACGCTTCCGCGGGGCGGTCTCGCTCGCCTGGGGGGTGGCAAGGGGGACCGGGTCCGGCCGGGGGACACTGAGCCGGCCCAGGTCGCCCTGGAGCGAGCGCTCCTCGGCGCGCAGCGCCTGGAGCTGGGGCGAGTCCTCCTGGAGCGCGGCGATGCTCTGCTGGAGCTTCACCACCGTGGGATGACGGTCGGCATAGACCGTTCGCTGCTGGGACAGCTCCATCTGGAGCTCCGCCAGGCGGCGGCGCCGGAACTCCTCCAGCTCGTTGATCGCCCGCCGCCTGCCGTCGAGCCTCACCTTGACCTCGGCGGCCTCGGCCTTCATCGCCTCGTACGCCGGGTCGCGCCGGAAGACCGTGCCCGTCCGGCGCACGTCGGCGCGGGTGGCCGGATCCTTCGCTCGGCGGAGGTCCTCCACCGAGGTCTCGATCGCCTCCCGGAGATTGTTGGCGTGCCCCTCGAGGATCTCGATGGTCTCGGCGATGGTCGACACCTCGGCCTGGTGCCGTGCTTCGAGGAAGTTCAGCAGCGCTTGGTCCACCAGCCGGAAGGCCTGCTCCGCATTCGGCCAGTCGATGGTGATGGTGACGGTGGACTCGCCGGTGCCGATCTTGAGCTGCTTCTCCAGCAGGCCGACCATCGCGTTCACCCGATCCTCCTCGGTCAGAGGGGAGAGGGGCTCCATCACCCGGTCCTTGAGCCTGAGCAGCGGGGCCCGGTCCTGCTCCCAGCGCTTCATGAGGTCGGTCTGCTTCATCAGTGACAGCAGATTGTCCCGGCGGAGCACCGTCTCCGTTGCGGCCCGGGTCGGCGTGTCCGCCTCCAGCGGCACAGTGCGGCTCGGGTTGCCGAGCGCGGGCATGACCGTGTTGCGCTGGGCCAGCAGCTGGGCCTCCACGTGGTAGCTGCGAGGGAGCGCCCAGAGCAGGAACACCCCGGCCCCGAGCACGAGCAGGAAGGTGCAGAACACCAGGAGCCGCCGCCGGCGTACCGCGTGCAAGAGGAACAGGAGCGAGTGCTTCAGCTGCTCCAGGTCCACCAGCTGGAAGTCATCCGGATCTTCGCGGACCCGTTCCCGGTCCGCCGGGCTCACGCCTCGCCTCGCTCTGGGTGTGGCTGTGGTCCGCGAGCGATGCAGACGTTCACTGCGCGGCTGAACTCGCTCCGCTTGAAGGGCTTGATCAGGTAGGCGGTGGCCCCCACCTCCTCGGCGAAGGCGCGGTCCATCGGCTTGGCCCGGGCGCTCATCACCAGGATCGGGATGCCCCTCAGCTCGGGGATGCTGCGCATGAACTCGCAGACCTCGAACCCGCTGAGCTCCGGGAGCATCAGATCGAGGCAGACCAGGTCCGGACGTGACTCCGAGTCCTTCAGGATGCGGATCGCCGAGCGTCCGTCGGCGGCCTCGGTGACGTCGAGCTCCATCGTCTGCAGATAGGTCCGCACCAGCGCCCGTGCGTCCGGATGATCTTCGACCACCAGCGCCCGTCTACGAGCCATCGTGTTCTCGGTCGACATCGAGGGTGCGCATCGGACCACTTCGCCGCCCCGCGCACCAGAGGGCACAAAGGACACCCCTCGCCCCGTTCATGGCGGCGCTCCGACCAGCGCGCCCGAGATGGCGAGGAAGCCGACCCAGCCGAAGGCCACCGGTGCGGCAGGATCGAAGCCCCGGAGCCAGGCCGTGCGCCCGCCCAGGGAGACGGTGAGCCGCGGGGCGAACACGTAGCTGAGCTTGCCCTCGAACCGTGCATCCAGCTGGGGGCCGGAGACCGCCACCGCCACGCCACCGTTGAGCTCCATCCACAGGCGGCCGACCAGCGGGACCGCGCTGAGCAGCACCGTCTCGAAGCGCTCGTAGACGGAGCCGTTCAGCTGGTCCGGAACCGGAGCGACCCGGAGCTGCAACACGTTCCTCACGTCCCCCGCCGGCAGAAGGACCCGCTGGGTGAAGGCCAGGGCCACCACCGGCAGCACGCTCCGCTGCAGCGGCTGGGTTCCACCCGCGGCGTTCGGCACACCGCTCGAGCGAAACGCGGTCGCACCGCCAGTGAGATCGGTCTGCAGCGTCCGGCCCCAGCTGTGGCTCCAGGTGCCGGTCAGGTCCACCAGCGTCGAGTGCGCCCCGGTGCTGAAGCTGCTGCTGCTGGCCGAGAGGAGCGTGCTCCACGCATCCAGTGGACCGAGCAGCCACTGCAGTCCGGTCGCCCCGACCGGACCCTTCTGCAGCGGCAGGGCCTGCTGGGCCTCGGGCGTCGCCCCGCCGCGCCGGGTGTAGCCACCCGAGAGCAGCCAGGACAGCCTCGGGGCGATGGTGTGAACGAACCCTAGGCCGCCGTCGTACTCCTCCACCTTGAGGACCCGCTGGGCGGGCGGTGTTCCCGGCCCGGGGATGGGCAAGGTGGGCGAGGGCGTGGTCGGTGTCGCGGTGGTCCCGCCGGTGGGCTCACCGATGCCGGGCGGGGCCCCGGGGACGATGGTGGTCAGGGGAGAGAAGTCGTACTCGCCGTAGGCGATCCGTCCGTTGGCGAAGAGCTTCCACCGACCCGAGGGCTGGTAGTCGAGCGTGATGCGCCCCCGGTGGAGGTACGAGACGTGCTTCCCGGGCTGGCCGCTGCTGTCGTTGGCGACGGCGCCGGGGACGACGAAGACGCGCGGCTCGTAGCTGAGAGCCAGCCCGCCACCCTCCAGCGGCAGGAGGATGCCCGCCACCGGATTGAACTCGGCCTCGGTGCGGGCCGGTCCGCTGCCGGTGGTGGCGCCGTTGAAGCCCAGGGGGTGTCCGGAGCGAAGCTCGGCACGCAGGCCGAGCTGGTACTTGATCGGCTCGGGCGGCTTCTCCGGATCCCGCTGCACCATGGGACCGGTGAGGACGATGGGGTCGGCGTAGAGCAGGAACAGCCCGACCACCGCGGACGAGACGACGCCCATCCACCCCTACTCCACGACGACGCTGTCGCCGGGACGCAACCGGAAGGTGGCCGCCTTGCCCTCGGTCTGGGTGAGCTGCTCGTAGGTGAAGCGGATCCGGGCGCGCTCCGGTGCCTCGCGCACCACGAAGACCCGGTCCTTCGATGCGTACTGGTTGAAGCCGCCGGCCGCGGCGAGGGCCTGCAGCACCCCGGCCCCGGGAGGAACGGCGTAGAGGCCGGGCTTCACCAGCTCGCCCATCACCGCCACCGAGAACGGACGCGCCTCCTCGAGCGAGACGGTCACCACCGGAGCATTGATGAATTCCTTGAGCTTCGACTGCAGCTGCTTGGCGAGCGCGTTGGGCTCCTGACCGGCCACCACCACGTCGTTCAGGAAGGGGACGGACACCTTGCCGTCGTCGCGCACCTTGGCCCGGGTCGACATGTCGGGCTGGTTGAAGACGCGGATCTGGATCACGTCGCCCGGCTGGATGATGTAACCCGGCTGCGCCGGGCCGGGCGGCTCCTTGTAATCGTTCACCCAGGTGAACGGGCCGGTGGTGGCGCAGCCGCCGAGGAGCAGAAGGCAGGCGGCGAAGGCACCTCTCGCTGCTCCGGAAGAGCGTTGCATGAGGGCGGCGGGAGTAGCACGCGCCGGAGAGACCGGGCAATCCGGTGCTGGGGACTGGTGAGAGCCTCCTCCGGTTTCCGGAGAGGGGGGAGACCGGCTTCCGGCACCCCGATGGTGATCGGTCGGCCCGGGTGTGGATGACCCCACCGGGTGTGGGCAACCTCATGCGGATTCACACAATTGAGCGTGTGCTCCGCGCACAAGTGAGGAAGACTCCGCCCCCGTCGCCAGGAGTGAGCGACTGCGGTCTGCAGCGCTCGTGCGAGCGTAGGGGAGCGGGAAGTGGGAATCAGCATTCAGCGTTTCGCACCGACTCCGACTGCGAAGTTCGGCCTCGGCCTCGACGTCGCAGTGCTCGCGGGATCGGTGTTTCACGCCACCTCGGGGCCGCTGGCCTTCAAGGTCGGCTGGGCAGCGGTGGCGATGCTCGTCTTCTGGAGCACGAGCTCCGTCATCCGGCACTACGCATACACCGCCGAGCGCGCCGCCTGGGAGGACGTGCTCTTCGCGCTGGTGTGCGTCCTCTCGGTGGCCACGGTGGTGGGTTTCGGCGGAGCGCTCCTGGCGTTGCCGTCGCCGGACGTGGCGCAGATGCTGCTGATCGCCTTGCCCCTTCAGATCTTGTTCCGGCTCACCGTGTTCGCCTTCGTGCGAGCGCAGACCCGGCCACCGCGGGCGCTGCTGATCGTCGGCACGGGTCCTCTGGGGCGGATCACCGGTGAGGACCTGGGACGGCGCCGTGCCCAGTGCAGCTACCTGAGCTGGCCCGGGGAGAAGGTTCCCCAGCCGCTCCCCGGTCGCTACCTCGGCGAGTCGAGTGCGCTGCCGGTGGTGCTCGAGGGGGAGGTGTTCGACGAGGTCTACCTCTGCGGGCTCCCTCACGCGCAGGAGCGCTCGCTGCAGGCGGCGGTGGGCACCTGCGAGACCTTCGGCGTTCCGTTCGCCCTGCCGGCGTACAGCGTCCGGCTGGGCCGGGCCTCTCCGGTCGCCAGCAAGGCGGTCGCCGACGGCTTCCTCCACTACGTCACCGGCCCGGTGAAGCCCGAGCTGCGGGTGGTGAAGCGGCTGCTGGACATCGTGGCCTCGGCCGCCGCGCTGTGGCTGCTGTTCCCCTTCCTGCTCCTGGTGGCGGCCCTGGTGAAGCTCACCTCGCCCGGGCCGGTCTTCTTCCGCCAGCTCCGCGTCGGGCTGCACGGGAAGCGGTTCCACATGCTGAAGTTCCGCTCGATGGTGGCCAACGCCGAGGCGCTCAAGGCCGCGCTGGCGGCGAAGAACGAGCAGGACGGACCGGTCTTCAAGATCAAGCGCGACCCGCGGGTCACCCCGCTGGGTCGGGTCCTCCGCAAGTACAGCGTCGACGAACTGCCGCAGCTGGTGAACGTGCTCCGCGGCGACATGACCCTGGTCGGGCCGCGTCCTCCGGTGCCTCAGGAGGTCGCGCAGTACGAGCCGTGGCAGCGGCGCCGGCTCTCCGTCCCGCCGGGGCTCACCTGTCTGTGGCAGGTCAGCGGGCGAAACGACGTCGCCTTCGAGGACTGGATGTACCTCGATCTCCAGTACATCGATCACTGGAGCGTCGGTCAGGACATCGGCCTGCTGTTCAAGACCGTGCCGGCGGTGGTCAGCGGCCGCGGCAGCCACTGATCGTCCCCCTGCCTGGAACCCAGTTGAGGTGAACCCGGGCGTCCGCCGCCGTAGACGCTCTCGCTGCAGGCGCGCTCGGATGGAGAAGGTCGGGCATTACCCGCCACGCGCGCACTCCCGGGAAATTGCGCTCGCCGAGGATCCCGGCCACACGCGGCTTCGAGATGGTTGACGGTCCGGGGTCGCACTTGCGACGATCTTGCGCAACGTGGAAGACGCCATCCGAAGCATCGTCGGCAAGCACGGGAAGCTGTCGGTGCCCATCGAGGAGATCCGTCCCGACGACGACCTCTACCGCGCCGGCATGACCTCGCACGCCAGCGTGAACGTGATGCTCGCGCTGGAGGCGCACTTCGACCTGGAGTTTCCGGACCGGATGCTCCGGCGCAGCGTCTTCGAGAGCATCTCCGCCATCCAGGCGGCGCTGAACGAGCTCCGCAGCATGGCGGCATAGCGGAGCGCCCCGTGGCCCAGGCCGCCGAAACCGCGTCGCCCGTGGATCGAGCTCTGCGCGCGCAGGTGGAGGAGATCGCCCGGACGGTCGTGGCCCGCCACTCCGACGCGGTCGATGGCGAGGCGCGCTTCCCGGAGGAGGCGATGGCCGCCCTGAAGCAGGCCCGCCTGCTCTCCGCCTACGTCCCGGTGGCGATGGGAGGCGGCGGCTGCTCACTGGGAGATCTGATCGGCGCATGCGAGGTGCTCGCCGAGCACTGCGCCTCGACGGCGATGATCTTCGCCATGCACCAGATCGAGGTGGTCTGCCTGGTGCACCACGGCCTGAGCAGCCCGTGGTTCTGCGGCTACCTTCGCCGGGTCGCCGCGTCGCAACGGCTCATCGCCTCGGTGACCTCGGAGGTCGGGATGGGCGGCAGCCTGCGCACCTCGGTCTGCGCGGTGGAACGGCAGCACGAGCGGTTCCGGCTCATCAAGGACGCGACCACCATCTCCTACGGAGTCCAGGCCGACGACCTCCTGATCACCGCCCGGGCGGCCATGGACGCCGCTCCGGGCGACCAGGTCTTGCTGCTGTTGCAGCGGGACGACTTCCAGCTCAAGCGGCTCGGGAGGTGGGACGCCCTCGGGATGCGCGGGACCTGCTCGGCCGGAGGGCTGGTGGAGGGCGTGGCCTCGGTGGAGCAGATCCTCCCCGCTCCGTTCGGGGAGATCGCCGCGGAGACCATGGTCCCGGTGTCACACCTGCTCTGGAGCGCGGTGTGGTGCGGGATCGCCTCGAGCGCGGTGGGCCGGGCCGCCGCCTGGGTGCGGGCCGAGGCGCGGAAGAAGCCGGGCACCATGCCTCCGGCGGCCCTGCGGCTGGCGGAGGTGCACGCCGAGCTGCAGGCGATGCGGGCCTCCGTCTCGGCCCTGGCCAGCGAGTACCAGACGCTCCGCAGCGACCCGGCCCGCTCGGGCGAGATCTCGGCGATGGCCTTCGCGGTCCGGGTGAACAACCTCAAGGTGAGCGCCTCCCGCGCGGTCAGCCGCATCGTCGAGGCGGCGCTGCAGATCTGCGGAATCCACGGGTACAAGAACGACTCGCCGTTCAGCGTGGCCCGGCAGCTCCGGGATGGGCTCAGCGCCTCGCTGATGGTGGCCAACGATCGGATCTACGCGGCCAACGCCTCGGCGCTCCTGGTCCAGAAGGAGATCTGACCCCCGATGTCCTCCACCCCTGCGCAGCGGGCCTTCCAGGAGGAGCTGGTCCGGCACCGGCTCATCACCCTCTCCGGGGTGCCCGGCGTCTGGGCAGGCACCGAGGCGTTCGAGTCGGTGCTCCGACGCGTCGACGCGCGGATCCACGCCCTGGCGGTGGCGGACGGGGCCGAGCCGCTCCACTTTCCCCCGCTCATCCCCCGGCGGCTGCTCGAGCGGACCGGATTTCTCGACTCGTTCCCCCACCTGGCAGGGACCGTGTTCTGCTTCAGCGGGTCGGAGGCTCAGGCG
>Ga0335084_10002099_pt1 | contig 19067 bp, 17 predicted proteins | sample Lox_Sample_44_FD_206721 | JGI IMG/M metagenome (GOLD analysis project Ga0335084, IMG submission 206721) | Soil microbial communities from Loxahatchee National Wildlife Refuge, Florida, United States - Lox_Sample_4.4 | ecosystem: Environmental > Terrestrial > Soil > Wetlands | place: USA...
GTCTTCACCGCGCCGTGCGGCTTCCTCGTGATCGTCGTGCAGCGAGAACGCCGACACCATCGCGATGTTGGCGTTCACGGCGTGGCCGAGCGGAACGCACTCTTCCGAGCGGATCGTGTCGTAGTAGATCTTGCTCCACGTGCGCGCCTCGTCCGGATCGAGGAAGCTGAACGCCAGCACGCCGAGGCCGTTCAGCGCGGCGACCTTGATCGTGTCGCGGTTCGTGCACGCCATCCACATCGGCGGATGCGGTTTCTGGATCGGTTTCGGGAGCACGTTGCGGCACGGCAGCCGCCAATCCTCGCATTCGTATCCCGGATACGGCTCCATCACCATCATGTCCGCGATCTCGCGCGCAGCTTCGAGCGACATCGCGCGCTTGCGCTTCGCCTGAATGCCGAAGCCGCCGAGTTCGAGCCGCGTCGCGCCCTCGCCGATGCCGAATTGGGCGCGACCGTGCGACACGAGATCGAGCATGCCGACCGCCTCCGCCGTGCGCGCCGGATGATTGTAGTTGGAGATCACTTGCCGAATGCCGAAGCCGATCTTGATGCGCGTCGTCTTCGCGGCGATCGCCGACAGGAACACCTCGCTCGCCGAACAGTGCGAATACTCCTCGAGAAAGTGATGCTCGACCGACCACGCATAGTCGATGCCGAGACGGTCGCCGAGCACGCACTGCCCGATCGCGTCATCGACGAGACGCTGCTCGCTGTCGGGCTGCCACGGTTTTGGAAGTTGGAGTTCATAGAGCATGCCGAACCGCATCGGATTGACCTCTAGCCGAAATTCAACGGGAACGCTCGCACGCCGACCCCGGTGAGAGCCGGCCGCCGGAGCATGCAATGACGGACGCAGTCGCGCAAATGCAACGAACGCTTCTACTATGTCACGCGAACCACGATTGTCTCGAGGCGCTTCATGACCGTGTACGGCACCACTACAAAATCCTTCGAACCCGTCCGCGAGGCATTTGCGAACGCCCAGGCGAACGATCCCGGCGGCGCACAGCTGTGCATCTATCGGCACGGCGAAGTCGTCGTCGATCTCTGGACCGGCCGCGACATCGCGAACCAACGGCCTTACACCGAAGACACGCTGACGGTGCTGATGTCGTGCACCAAAGGCGCCGTCGCAATCTGCGCAAGTATGCTCGCGGAGCGCGGACTGCTCGACCTCGAGGCGCCCGTTGCCAAGTACTGGCCGGAATTCGCCGCGAACGGCAAAGCGCACGTGACGGTCGCGCACTGCCTCAGCCACACCGCGGGCTTACCGACGTTTCCGATCGCCTCCGGCATCAAGACGCCCGACTTCGTCGATTGGGACAAATGCACGCGCGCACTCGCGGATGCAACGCCGCTGTGGAAACCGGGCGCACACGCCTCCTATCACGCGATTACGTACGGCTTTCTCGTCGGCGAAGTGATCCGCCGCATCGTCGGCAAGAGTGTCGGAACGTTCTTCGCCGACGAGATCGCCAAACCGCTGGGTCTCGACTTCTGGATCGGTCTGCCCGACGCCCAGCAGAGCCGCGTCGCACCACACATTCCGCAACGCGGCGCCGACTTTCGCGCGCTGATGGCCGGCGCCGGCGTGAACGTCGACGATCCGATCATGATCGAGATTCTCGCAGGGTTCGATGCCATTCCGGAGGCCGTGGATTTCTTCAATTCGCCGGCCGGCCGCGCCGCCGAACTGCCCGCCGGCAATGGCGTGGCCAACGCGCGTTCGCTCGCGAAGATGTATGCCGCATGCATCGGAAAGATCGACGGCGTGCGACTGCTGAACGAGGGCACGCTGGCGCGTGCGATGCGGCCCCGCACAAAAGACTTGCCCCCGCTGCCGCCGCTCGCGCGTCTACCCGTCCCGCCCGGAGAAGGGTTCGGTCTCGGCTTCACGCTGGGCAATCCGATCACCCAGATGCTCGGTCCCGGATCGTTCGGCCATGACGGCGCCGGCGGACGACTCGGCTTCGCGCACCCGGAGAGCGGCGTGGCTGCCGGCTATGCCTGCAACAGCATGCTGTGGGACAACTTCACACCCGATCCGCGCTGGTCGTGGGTGATTCCGCTGCGGGAAATCGCGGCGACTGGCTGAGGCAGAACGCCCCCAACGAATCGACCCAGTCGCGGCGAGCGTGCGGTCGGCGGAATCTAAGCGATCGACATCATCGCTTCGAAGTTGCGTCGATAGAACAGATCGCGCGTCTCTTCGTCGAACTCACCTAGCGTTCGCTCGAAGCGACCCTTCGGATCGTTCGTGCCTTCGGGATGCGGATAGTCGCTCGAGAACATGAACAGATCCGCGCCGCCGTCGCGGACGATGCGGCCGACGTCCTCGCCCGGGAACGGCGTGAACTTCACTGCGCGCCGGATGTACTCCGACGGCTTCAGCGGCATCGCTTGTAGGTAGGGATCCGTGCGGCCGAAGCTCTTGCGGCCGAGGTCCAGCTCTCGCAAGAACTCTGGCGCCCAGCCGGCGCCGGACTCGATGACGCCGCCGCGCAATTCGGGGAATCGTTCGAACACTCCGTCGTAGACCATCGCCGTCAGCCAAACCTGCGGCGCGAACGACAGCATGATGTAGTCGCAGAAACGCAGGTTTTCACCGCCGCCGTGCAGATCCGGCGCCCGCGCCCGTCCATTGTTCTGAAAGGCCTTCGGCTGCGTCTTCGTTCCGGGACCGATGTGCAGCATGAACGGCGTTTTGGTTTCGCTGAGCCGCGCCCACAACGGATCGAAATCCGGATGACCGGGAGACCGATCGCCGGCGGGCCCGGACGAAACCAGTATGGCGCGATTCCCTGCCGCGATGGCGGCATTCGCGCATTCGAGCGCACGGCTCGGATTCTCGAGCGGCGCATACGCGACGCCGAACAGCCGGGCGTCGTTGCTGCAGAAAGAGGCCATGGCGTCGTTGTGCGCACGCGCGGCGGCGTACAGCACGCCCTCGTCGTCCGCTGCGCGAACGGGGCCCAATGCGAACGTGCCGAACACCAATTGACCGGAGAACCCGAACTGATCGAGCACGCGCGAGCGCTCCTCGGAGTCGAATGCGCCCGCCGCAAGCCAGCCCTTAGGACCACCGATCGGGTTTTCGAGTGCTTTCGCTTCCGCCGCAGCATCGCCTTTGCGCGCTTTGGCCTCGTCGAGCAACTTGTCGATCCGGTTCGGCTTGCGCCCGTACAGCGGGCGAAGCTTCGCCTTCAGATCCGCGTCCATGAACGGATCGAGCCACTCCCGCGTTTCCATCACGTGACTGTCGGCGTCGTAGATGGTGCGGCCCGCCGCGTAGTTCATTGCAAAAGCCCGCGTAAATCGAAGGAATCTAGGGTCGTGCGGGCCGGGACGATTTGCAACCTACGTTGGTTCACCGAGAATCCGCGTGTCTGACTTTCTCCTGAAGTGACGCCGCTCGGACGATGCCCAAGACGCTGACATTCTTCTGCACGTGGGTGTTCCTCTCGGCGTGCGCGCGTTGGCTGCCGGCGCCGGTGCCGATGACGGCGATCGACTATCCGAGCAGCGCAGCCCCCGCGCGCTGCCTCATGGTGTTCTTGCCCGGGCTCGGTGATACGGGCAAGCGGTTCGAGCAACGCGGTTTCGTATCCCGCGTCCGCGCGCTGTATCCGCGCATCGACATGGTCGCGGCGGATGCTTCACTCGGCTACTACGCAAACGGAATCCTGACCGAACGCCTGTTCGCCGACGTGGTCGCACCGCGCTCGAACCGCCGGTACGAACATGTCTGGTTGGTCGGAATATCGATGGGCGGTCTCGGCACGTTGCTCTATGCGCGACAGCGGCCGAGCGGCGAGGTCTATGGTGCGCTCGCGCTGTCGCCTTACCTCGGCGAAGAAGGCATTGGCGACGCCGTCCGCGACGCCGGCGGATTGCAAACGTGGCAGGCCCCGCCCGCGGTCGCCACGATGAATGCATCCAACTACACGAGCGAACTGTGGCGCTGGCTGCAGGCGGTGAACGCCGGACGCGAGCCCGGCCCGCGTCTCTATCTCGGCTACGGGTTGCAGGATCGCCTGGCACGCATCGACACGTTGCTCGGCGACGACTTGCCGACGGCGCACGTCTTCACCATGGCCGGCGAACACAATTGGGATACCTGGCAGGTGCTGTTCGCGCGCTTCTTGAGTACCGATGCGTTGGCTGCTTGCAAGTAAACGAGCGCCCGCCGCCGGAGACCGAGTTCGAGCGCCGTCGCTATTCACCCTGTCGGCAAAATTCCACGTAGAAGGAAACGTCGCCGATCGGCGCGATCTCGTGCGCGATACCCGGCTCGACGACGCCGTGCTGATCCGCCGACAGGACGACCTCCTCGACGCGCGGCTCGAGCGTCCGAAACAGCAACTCGCCGTCGAGGACCACGATGCGTCCCCACACGCCCGCTTTCGTGCGATGCCCCTTCAGCAGCCCGGCCGGAATCGTCGCATTGGTGAACGTCGCCGTGCGTCGATAGGCCCGGTACTCTTGCGGCATGACTTTCACAGCACGCGTCCCAACGAATCCGTTTAGGCGCGCCGCGCGTAGTCGAGCCCGCGCAGCGCGCCGTTGCGCACGTCGGCGGGCGTGAATGCCAGCGCCATCGCGCCGGCGGCGGTGCCGTCGATCGCGCGGCGGATGATGCCCTGCAGAATCGCGCCGCTGCGAAACGCGTGGAACGCGCGATAGAAGTTCTCGTGCGCGATCCCTGCGATGCCGCTCGTGGCGCAATAGCGGTCGCGGAGTTCACCGTACTGCGGTATCCCGAGTGCGCGCAGATCGCGGCCGGTGAAGCTGCGCTCGCCGGCCGGCGCGAACCACGGCTGCGTGAAGTACGTGAAGTCGGCGAGCGGATCGCCGATCGTCGACAGTTCCCAGTCGAGCACCGCGGCGACGCGCGGTTGCGTCGGATGCGACAGCACGTTGTTGAAGCTGTAGTCGCCGTGGACGATCGTCGTGCGTGCTTGCTCCGGAATCGAATGTTCGAGCCACGCGATCAGTTCGTGCATCTCCGGCAGCTTCTCCGTCTCGGTCTCGTTGAATTGCCGGCCCCAACGCGACACCTGCCGCGCGAAATAGTTGCCGGGCGGGCCGAAATCGCTCAAACCCAGCGCCGCGTGATCGAACGAATGCAGTTGGGCGAGCGTATCGATGTACGAATGAACGAGCGCGGTGCGCTGCAGGGGCGTCAGGTCCGGCATCGATACGTCGGCGCGCGCGTGACCCGGCACGTGGCTCATCACGAAGAACGGCGTACCGATCACCGCGTCGTCGTTGCACAGCACATAGGCCTTCGGCACCGGGAAGTCAGTGGCGTTCAGCGCGCGGATCACGCGAAACTCGCGATCGACCGCGTGCGCGGACTTCACGAGCTTGCCCGGCGGCTTGCGGCGCAGCACGTAGTTGCGCGCCGGCGTCGTCAGGAAATACGTCGGGTTCGACTGGCCGCCCTCGAATTGTTTGACGGTCAGCGGCCCTTCGAAGCCCGCAATCGCTTCCGCCAGATACGCAGCGAGGCGCGCTTCGTCGAACCGATGCGCCGGCTTCACGTCGATGGTTTCGCTCGCGAAGCCGCTCGCGGCTGGGGTGATCGGCATATCCGTGCTTCCAACAGGCGGACGCGCAGCATAGCATCGCGAATCAATTGGATCGTTCCTGCGGAGGAACCATGCTCGATCTCGTCATCAAGAACGGCCGCATCATCGACGGCACCGGCGCGCCCGCCTTCGACGGCGACGTCGGCATCAGGGACGGCCGCATCGCCGCGCTCGGTCGAGTGGACGAGCCCGCGAAGGAAACCATCGACGCGAAGGGGCGGGTCGTCAGCCCCGGCTTCGTCGACGTGCACACGCACTACGATGCGCAAGTGTTCTGGGACGGCACGCTGTCGCCGTCGTGCTATCACGGCGTGACGACGATCTTCGGCGGTCACTGCGGCTTCAGCATCGCGCCGCTGTCGAAGGAAGCGGCGCCGTACCTGCTACACATGCTGTCGCGCGTCGAAGGCATGCCGGCGAATAGCCTCGCAGCCGGCGTGCCGTGGGATTGGCAATCGTTCGGCGAATACCTCGCGAAGCTCGACGGCCACCTCGGCGTCAACGCCGGTTTCATGGCCGGCCACAGCGCGATCCGCCGGGTCGTGATGGGCGAACGCGCGGTCGGCGAAAAGGCGACGCCGGAAGAACTCGACAAGATGAAGAAGCTGCTCGGGCAATCGCTCGCGCAGGGCGCGATGGGCTTCTCGTCGACGGTCTCGCCGACGCACAACGACGCCGACGGCAATCCCGTCCCGTCGCGCCACGCAAGCCGCGAAGAATTGATCGAGCTCGCGCGCGTCTGCCGCGACTACGAAGGGACGTCGCTCGAATTCCTGCCGGGCGTCGGCCGCTTCTCGTTCGAGACGAAGCAACTGATGTCGGATCTGTCGACCGCCGCGCAGCGTCCACTCAACTGGAACGCGCTGAACGCCGGCGATCCGGAAACCATGGAGAACCAGTTGTCGGCGAGCGACTTCGCGCGCGCGAACGGCGGCGACGTGCGTGCGCTGACCATTCCGCAGCCGATCACGCTGCGCATCAACCTCTTCGCGGGCTTCGTGTTCGACGCGCTGAACGGTTGGGACGAATTGTTCCGCATGTCGATCGACGACCGCATCGCGTACCTGCAAGACCGGGCGAACCGCCGCCGGCTCGACGAGATGGCGCGCTCCGCCGGTCCGCTGCGCGGCCTCGCCGATTGGGCGAATTTGACCGTGCACGCGACGTTCAAGCCGGAGCACAAGCGCCTCGAGGGGCGCACGATCGGCGACATCGCCGCGGACCAAAACAAGTCGCCGTTCGACACGATGCTCGACCTCGCGATCTCCGAAGGCCTGCGCACCGCGTTCATGCCGCCGGCGGTCGGCGCCGACGTCGCGTTGTGGAAAGTCCGCGGCCGCCTATGGCAAGACGAGCGCACGGTGATCGGCGCATCCGACGCCGGCGCGCACCTCGACATGATCGACACGTTCGCATTCTCGACGCAGGTGCTCGGCAACGGCGTGCGCGAGCACCACGCGATCGGTCTCGAAGCGGCGATCCATCAATTGACGCAGGTACCGGCGGAGTTGTTCGGCTTGCGCGAGCGCGGCTTACTGCGCACCGGCTGGCACGCCGACGTCGTGGTCTTCGATCCGCAGACCGTCGGCTCGGGACCGGTGCACATGCGTCCGGATCTGCCGTGCGACGAACCGCGCATCTACGCCGACGCGTACGGCGTCGATCACGTGTTCGTCAACGGCGTGCAAATCGTTCGCGACGGCAAGCACACGAACGCGCGCCCCGGCATCGCCCTGCGCTCCGGCCGCGATACCTACACCCCGGAACTGAAGACGAACGTCGTCGAGCGGACCGCCGCGGGCTGATCGTTTCGACGAGCAGTCGCGCGAAGCACCCGTCGTAGCACCCCTCGACCGCGTCACGAAAACGCGGTCCTCGGGGTGCTGTGATCCGAACGACCCCGATACACTGAATCAACCACGCTCACGGAGTAGCGATGACGAAACCTGCCCTGCCGCCCATCAGCTGGGTGACGACGATCCTCTTCACCACGACGTTCGTCGCGGCGGTGATCGCCGTGCCGCTCTACGGCGCGTGGGTCGGCTACAGCCCGGCGAGTTGGTTCTGGTTCGGCGTCTTTCTGGTGGCGTCGGGATTGTCGATCACCGCGGGCTACCACCGCTTGTGGTCGCATCGCGCGTACGAGGCGCATCCGGCGCTGCGCGCCTTTTTCATGCTGTTCGGCGCGATGGCAATCCAGAACAGCATCTACGTCTGGGCTGCCGGTCACCGACCGCATCACCGCTACGTCGACGACCTCGACCGCGACCCGTATTCCGCGCGCCGCGGGATGTGGTTCGCGCACATCGGTTGGATGCTGCGCCACTACGAAAGCGGGGAGCCCGATTTCAAGTACGTCAAGGACTTGGAGCGGGATCGGATCGTGATGTTTCAACATCGGCACTACGTGCCGCTCGTGCTCGCGATGAACATCGTGCTACCCGTCGTGGTCGGCGCATTGAGCGGCGACGTGATCGGCACGGTCCTGCTCGCCGGACTGCTGCGGCTCGTAATCAACCACCACGTCACGTTCTTCATCAATTCGCTCGCGCACGGCTGGGGGCGCCAGCCGTACAACGACGCGAACTCGTCACGCGACAATCCGGTGCTCGCGTTTTTGACCTACGGCGAGGGCTACCACAACTTCCACCACCTCTTCTCCACCGACTACCGCAACGGCGTGCGCTGGTGGCAATGGGATCCGACGAAGTGGTTGATCCGCGGCCTATCGTTCGTCGGATTGACGTCGAAGTTGCGCACCATCGACTCGATCGCAATCGAACGCGCCCGGCTCGACATGCAGTTCAAGACCGCCAACCAGAGCGTCACGCCGCACGCCGAGCGCGGCGACTCGCTCGCGGTCGAGCTGCGCGATCTGATCCGCCGCGAATACGAGGCGTTCACCGCGACGCTCGCCGAATGGTCGGCGACGCGCGAGAAGTGGATCGAGGCGACCCGCGAACAGGTCGCGGGGAGGCTCGTCGAGCAGCTCGAACGCTTCGACTTGAGCGCCTATGCGCGCGAGATCGAAGCGCGGCTGCGCGCGCAACGCCACCGCGTCGCGCAGCTGACGCTGACGTACGGCTGACGCCGCCGTAACAAGACTATTTGCGGGCGCGCGCCGCCTTGAAGTTCGGCTCGCGCTTCTCCAGAAACGCGGCGATCGCTTCCTTGTGCTCGGCAGACGCATAGCACTGCGTCAATGCGGCGATCTCGCGCTGTTGCACGAGTTTCGTATCGCCTTCGGCGGCGTTCTGCGTCAGCAGCTGCTTCACCATCTTCAGCGCCGACTGCGGGTTCTCGCCCATCGCTCGCGCCGCGTCCTTCGCCGCCTTCAGCAAATCGCCCGGCTCGACGACCTTGTCGACGAGTCGAATGGCGAGCGCTTCGTCCGCGCTGATGGTCTTGCCGGTCAGCATCAATTCGCTCGCGGCGCCGAAGCCGCAGCGCAGCGCCAAGAAGTGCGAGCTCGCGAGTTCGGGTACCAAGCCCATCTTGATGAAGCGCACCGACAGCTTCGCGCCGCGCGCAGCGATCAGCATGTCCATCGGCAGCACTTGCGTGAGGCCCACGCCGATCGCGGCGCCGTTGATCGCCGCGACGATCGGTTTCGAACCGCGGATGAAATCGATCCAGTCGGCGGGACGGCCGCTCTGCCGCGACGACTCGCGCGACGCGTTCGGGTTGTCGGCCTGCGCCTTGAACACCGCCTCGATGTCGGCGCCTGCGCAGAAGCCGCGGCCGGCCCCGGTGACGACGATCCCGACGATGTCCTCGTTCGCATTCGCCTCGCCGATCGCCTTGCTCATATCCGCGCTCATCTGCGGCGTCCACGCGTTCAACCGCTCCGGCCGGTTCAGCGTGACGGTCAGAATGCCGTTGTCGACGTCGGTCAAAATCGTTTCGTATGCCATCGTGGTCCCCCTCGATTGAGTCGTTAGTTCCGTGAAATCAGATTTGGCGGCCCGTCGCTTTCCAATACTCGTCGCGCAATTTGCGCTTGAAGAGCTTGCCGGAATCCTCGCGCGGCAAGCTGTCGCGAAATTCGATCACCTTCGGCAGTTTGTACTTCGCCACACGGTCGCGCAGGTAGTCGCGGACTTGCACCTCGTCGAGCCGCGCGCCGGCCGTCGGTTGGATCACCGCCGCGAGCGCCTCGCCGAATTCCTCGTCCGGAATGCCGAACACCGCGCAGTCGAATACGCCCGGCAAGCCGTACAGCTCGGTCTCGATCTCCTTCGGATAGATGTTCACACCGCCGGAGATCACCATGTCGTTCTTGCGGTCGGACAGATACAGAAACCCGTCGGCGTCGAGATAGCCGATGTCGCCGGCGGTCCATAGTCCCTTGAACTCCATCGCCGCACGCTTGGCGGGATCGTTCTGATAGACGAAATCCGGATACAGCTTGAAGCGCGCGAAGATCTCGCCCGCTACGCCCACCGGCAGTTCGTTACGCTGCGCATCGAACACTTTGAGCTCGACGTGCGGCAGCGGCTTGCCGACGGTGCCCGGGTGGCTCGACCAATCGTGCGAATCGCAATAGACGACCGCGCCGAGTTCGGTCGATCCGTAGTGTTCGAGCAGCACCGGCCCGAACCAATCGATCATCTTGCGTTTCACGTCCGGCGCCGTCGGCGCGGCGCCGTGCACGACGACCTGCAGCGACGAGACGTCGTAGCGTTTGCGCACGTCGGCCGGTAGCCGCAGCAGCCGCACGAACATCGTCGCGACGGCGTACGCGTGCGTGACGCGATGACGGTCGATCAATTCCAGATAGCGCTGCGCGTCGAAGCGCGGCTCGACGACGATCGTCGCGTTCGTATCGATCGCGCGGCGGAAGAAGCCGTTCGGCGTCGCGTGATACATCGGCGCCGTCAACAGCGCCACGATGTTCTCGTGCGAGAAGTCCATCACCAGATCGACCATCCGACCCATGCCGGTCGCCTGCTCCGGCGTCGGCGCCTGGCGCCGTACGCCCTTCGGCCGACCGGTGGTACCGGAGGTGTAGATCATGCTGCCGGGCGACGCGACCGCCTCCGGCGGCAACGGTTCGAAGCGCGCCAGCCAGTCGCTCCACGCGACGTCGCCCGCCCGCACGCCGCAGCGCTCCGGCGCGATCGAATACGCGCGCGCAACCTCCGGCGGCGTCTCGACGACCAACACACGAACCGCCGTCGGGACGTGCGCGCGGATCGGCTCGTAGAGATCCGCGTGCACGATCAACGCCTTGGCGGCCGAATCCTCCAAGATGTAGGCGACCTCGGGGCCGGCGAAGTGCCAATTGATCGGCACCAGATGAATCCCGAGCCGATTGGCCGCATACGCCGCTTCGAAAAACGCAAAGTCGTTGCGCAGCAGCACCGCGATCGCGTCGTCGCGGACGACGCCCGCGCTTTCGAGACCGCGCGCAGCGCGATGCGCCCGCTCGAGCATCGCGGGAATCGCGAGCTCACGCTCGCCGCAGACGATCTTGCCGGCTCGACCGGCCATGGCGCCGCCGCTCTCTGACGTGGACGGGCAAATTACCACGTGCCTTAGGTCATTGAAACAGGTTATAAATCGACCGTCTCGACCGCGCCACCGGGGCCGCGGGGACGGCCCAACACTCCGATTGAGGGGCGGCGAAACGATCCAACACCACGAGGGGAGCGACATGACCGGAGCGTGGACGCCGGCGCGGATGCGCAGCGTATTCGAACAAGTGAAGAACTGGGGTCGTTGGGGCGCCGACGACGAGGCCGGCGCGTTGAATTTGATCACACCGGCGAAACGCCGCGAAGCGGCGAAGGCCGTCACGATCGGCGAAACGGTCAGCTGCGCGCGCGAACTCGCCGTGCAACCGAGCCCGGAGAACCCGCACCCTGCGCTGCACATGATGGTGCGCGGCGGCGACGATTGCGTGATCCCCGGCGTCGGTCTCGAAGCCACGATGGACTTCGTCGGGGTCGCGTTCCACGGCATGGCGACCACCCACATCGACGCGCTGTGCCACGTCTTCGTCGACGGCTCGATGTACAACGGCTTCGCCGCGTCCGAGGTGAAGAGCACCGGCGCCCGCCGCGGCAGCATCATGTGCGCGCGCGACGGCATCGTTTCGCGCGGCGTGCTGCTCGACGTGCCGCGCACGCTCGGCGTCGAATGGATCGACGCCAGAAGTCCGATCACGGTCGCGCAGCTCGAGGCAACGGAACGAGAGCAAGGCGTTCGGGTCGGCGAAGGCGACATCCTGTTGGTCGCGACCGGTCGCGATGCCCGCAGGGCAAAGCACGGACCGTGGAGCCCGATGACCGACGGCCTCGCCGGCATGGGCGCCGATTGCGTCGAATGGCTGCACGCGCGCGGCGTCGCGGTGCTCGGTTGCGACGGCGTGTCGGATCCGCTGCCCAACGTCGGCATCGAGGGGTGGGCCATGCCGATCCATCAATGCGCGCTGGTCGCGATGGGCGTACATCTGCTCGACAATCTGCGGCTCGACGATCTCGCGGCTGCGTGCGCGAAACACCGGAAGTGGTCGTTCCTCTTCACGGTGGCGCCGCTGCGCGTCGAACGCGGCACCGGTTCGCCGGTCAACCCCATCGCGATGCTCTGACGCCGCGCCCGTGACTCAGCCGAAGCGCGAATACCGGCAGCAGAGCTTCGCGCGGCCGCCCGGTGCGACCGAGGTCTTGCTGGTCCGGCACGGTGAATCGCGCGCGGCGACGGCCGAATCGCCGTTTCCGCTCGTCGACGGTCAAGGCGATCCAGAGTTGCACCCCAACGGCCGTACGCAGGCGCAACGCGTCGCCGCACGGCTGCGCCACGAACCGATCGGCGCGGTGTACGTCACGAATCTGCGTCGCACCGTCGAGACGGCCGCGCCGCTGTGCGACGCGCTCGGTCTGACGCCGATCGTCGAACCCGATCTGCGCGAAGTTCACCTCGGTGAATGGGAAGGCGGCCTGTTGCGCATCAAGGCGCACGACAACGATCCGGTGTATCAGCGCATGATCGCCGAGCAACGCTGGGACGTGATCCCCGGGGCCGAGTCGTGGGAGGCGTTGAACCGCCGCGTCACCGGCGCGTTGACGCGTATCGCCGCGGCGCATCGCGACGAGCTCGTCGTCGCGGTCGTGCACGGCGGCGTCGTCGCACACATCCTCGCGCACGCGACCGGTGCGCAGCCGTTCGCGTTCAACGGCGCCGACAACGGCTCGATCAGCCACGTGGTGCTCGTCGACGGGCGCGTCGTCGTGCGCCGTTTCAACGATACGGCGCACCTGACGCATCACTTCAACGCGATGCCGTCGCAGATGACCTGAGCGCGTTCACCGAATGCGCGTGATTCCGGGTAGGCCGCCACCGTCTCTGGGCGTGGCGGGCGTCGCCTACTTGAAGTACACCGACACGCCGAGGCCCGCCGCGACCTTCGGACTCTGCGACGTCAGCCCGAAGTCGGCCGACGCATCGAGTTGCACCGCCGGCGTCACCATCCAGGTGAAACCGCCGCCCGCGACGACGTCGCGCGTGCCGTGGTCGGCGAACACGGCGCCCGCCTCGACGAACACGCCGATCGTCTGCGTGAGGGTGATATTCAAGTTCGGCGAAATCTGCACGTTCGTCGCGCCGTCGAGACGGCCGACGTCGACGAAGAACGCCGTGCTCGTCGAATCTGTCAGCCGGTAGCCGAGCGTCGTGCCGAGATCGTACGCGGTCGAGCCGTTCGTGAAACGATTCGCGCCGTTTGCGAAGGTGACGGTCGCGAGCGTCGCCCACGTAAACCGATCGCTCGACGACGGCCATGCCGCCTTCAGCGATGCGCTCGCATCGCCGCCGCCGTCTGCGGTCGCGGTCTTGCCGGCCGCGTGCGATCGGCTCGAATTGAGAAACGACGTCGCGAGTTGCACCTCGACGGCGTCGGTCAGCGCCGCGCGAAAACGCGATGCCACGCCGTACGTCGTTTCCGCGTCGTCCGATCGCGGCGATGTTTCGACGTCCGGCGCGCCCTGCTCCCACATGAACGAGCCGGCCGGCAACGTGCCGGTCGAGAACGCGATGCCGGGGCGATCGAACGGCGGCGCGTCGGCGTTCGCAACGCCCGCGATGCTCGCGACGAACGCGCAGGCGACGCGCGCAAACCACGCGCGATCACGCCGCATCTCCAACGGATCAGCGAAGCGGCAGCCGCACGCGCGCGGTGCCGAACACGCGCGTCTCCTGCGCCCGGTTCTTCACCGACAAATCGAGCTCGACGATGCCCGTGTCCGGATCGGTGTCGGTGACGACCGCCGACAGCGCGCACGGTTCGTCCGCGATCAACGGCGCGCGAAACACGGTGTCGATGCGCTCGACCTGCGCCGCCGGCGACCAGCGGTGGAGCATCGTGGTGAGGAATCCCATCGCCATGATGCCCGGTACCAGCGCACCGGGCAGGCCTTCCTTGCGCGCGAGCGCATGGTCCTGGAAGCGGCCGCCGGCGCCCCACCCGACCGCGTTCGCGAACTGTCGCACCGCAACGAGCGACGTGTCGGGTTCGAACGGCGGCAGTTCCGCGCCGAATTCGACGTCGTGGATGGTCTTGATCGTCATGCCTCGGTCCCTTCGGCGTGCCGCTCGCGAATGACCATGTGCGCGTCGCTCGTCGCCAGATGGTTGCCGTCGGTGTCGCGGATCTCCATGCGCGATACGAGGAAGATCATGCGACCCGAGCGGCCGCTCTTCGCGTAGATGTCGTGCAGGTGCGTGCGGCCGTTCAACGTGCTACCCGGCCGCACCGGCCGCAGACACGTCACGGCTTTACCGCCGTCCATCGGAATGCCGCCGAGTTCCGGGAAGTTGATCGGCAGGCGCCGACCCGAGGCGAGGCTCGCGATCATCGCGGGCGTCGCGCGAAAGTCCGGATGCGACGGATCGACGTACTCCGGCCGTGTCTCGCCCGACATGCGCGCCACCGTCAGCGCGTTGTCGCGGTCGATCACGAAGTCGGTACTGTCGAACTCGAGGTTCAGGAAACGCGCCTTCAAATCGTCGACGTCGAGCATGATTCGTCCGAGCGAACTACCGCGCCATGGTAGCGAGATCACGCTGCCGTGCGAATACTGGCATCATGAACCGCGCCGACGAATCGACGAGAGAGACGCCTTGACTTCGACGCGTACGACCCTGCTCGCCGTGTGCGCGCTGACGATGCTGGCTGCGCGCGCCGACGTTTTCGATCGGCCGACCACGGCCGATGCGCTGCTCGCCGGCCCCCTCGCCGCACCGGCGAAGCAAATCGCCGACGCGCAGTCGATTCGCGGTCGTTTCGTGTTCAAACGCTATCTCGCCGACATACCAAAACCGTTGGAGTCGAGCGGGGAATACGTCGTGCTCAAAGGCATCGGCATCGACTGGCACACACTCGCGCCGTTCGATTCCGAATCGATCGTGAGCGGCAACGGCGTCACGCAAATTGACGAAGGCGCCGCGCGCCGTACCGACGCCGACGCACCGGCGATGCAAGCCGTCATTCGAATGCTGTCGGCCTTGCTGTCGCTCGACGTCGCGGCGCTCTCGTCGACGTTCGAACTGTTCGGCGGCACCGCGGCGGACGGCCGCTGGCAGATCGGGCTGCGGCCGCGCGCGCAGGATCTGGCGACGTTCGTCCGCGAAGCCACCATCGCCGGTGCGGCGCAGATCGATGCCGTGTCGTTGCGCGACGCGAACGGCGATCGCACCGAGATCGAATTCCACGACGTTGCGTACGACGCCGCCCCGCCGAGCCCGGCCGAACGCGCGCGCTTCGGCGAATGAGCTCGATCGCCGTCACCCACGACCGCGGCGGGCGCCTCCGCTTCCGAGTGTGGTTGGCGTTCGTGGTCGCCTTGTTCGTTCTGTTCGGGCTGGTCGTTTGGCCGCGGTTGCAAGTCGAAACCGACATCGTCGCGCTGCTGCCGACCGAGCAAAACGCCGAAGACGTCAATCGCGCGGTCGATCAGTTCTCGCAGGCGCTGGCGCGCAAAGTGATCGTGTTGGTCGGCGCGGCGACACTCGACGGCGCAAAGGACGCCGCGCGCGGCGTCGCCGCCACCCTGCGCGCGTCGAACGCATTCGCGCAGGTCGACCTCGAGGTCCGCGGTCGCGCCGGCGACCAACTCGCCCTGTATCGAGCCCACCGCGGCGTGCTGCTCGCGAACCGTCAATTCGCGCGGCTGCGCGACGGTGCCGGCGAACAAATCCTGCGCGACGCCATGCGCGCCGCATACACCCCGACCGGCCTGACGAGCCCGCTCGGTCTCGCGGACGACCCGCTCGGTCTGGCGACGGCCTATCTACAGCAGCAGGTGCCGGCGTTCGGTGCGGCCCATCTCGACGGCGACATGTTGGTCATCGACGAAGCCGCCGCGCACTACGTCTTGATCACGGCCGAGCTCGCCGGTACGCCGTTCGCGTCGGACACGCAGGTCGCGGCGATGGCCGCGCTCGACGCGGCGCGCCAACAGCTCGGCGATGGCGCACGGATGTGGGTATCCGGCACGGTGCAGCACGCGAGCGCGATCGCGAACCGCGCGCAAAACGAGTTGGCGGTCTTCGGCACGCTCGAGACCGCCGCCGTCATGGCGTTGCTAATCACCGTATTCGGCGCGCTGCGCCCGCTCGCGCTCGGCGCGCTGACGACCGCCATCGCCTTCGTCGCCGGCATCACCGCGAATCAGCTGCTCTTCGCGAAGGTGCACATACTCGCGTTGGTGTTCGGGTCCAGCCTGATCGGCGGCGTCATCGACTATTCGATCCATTTCTTCGCGGACCGCTTCCGCAATCCGTCCGGATGGACGACGCAGGATGCCTACGAGCACGTCGGCGGCGCGATCCTGCTCGGTCTCGTCACGACGCTGCTCGGCTACGTCGTCTTGCTGCTGATGCCGTTCCCGGGGTTGCGGCAGATCGCGACGTTCTGCATCGCGGGCCTGGTCGCGGGATGCAGCGCGGTGTTGTACGGATATCCGACGCTGTATCGCGCGCCGCAGCGCGTCGCGGCGTTCGGACCGCGGATCGGGTCGTTGCTGACGCGGCGCTTCGCGGCGTGGCGATGGACCGCAACGACCACCGCACTCGCAGCGCTCGTCGCCGGGTTCGCGGCGTTCGGCATCGCTCGCCTCGAACTGCGCGACGACGTCACCGCGCTGCAAGCGTCCCCGCCGGCGCTCCTCGAACAAGAGCACCGCGTCGCGACGCTGCTGCGTTCGGCGCTCGAATCGCGTTACTTCCTGGTGCGCGGCGCCGACGCGCAGCGCGTGCTCGAGACCGAAGAGCGCTTGACCGCCGCGCTCGACGCGTTGGTCGCGACCGACAAGCTCGGTACGTACACGGCGGTCTCGCGCACGTTGCCGTCGTTCGTCCGCCAGCGCGAAAACCAAACGCTGCTGCAACGCGACGTCTTCGCGCCAAACGGATTGCAGGCGCGCGCGTGGACGCAACTCGGTTTCGATACGGACGCGATCGCCCGCAAGGTCGCCGCGGCGCCGGCCGACGCGCCGTTGCTGACGCCGGAGGATTGGCTCGCGAGCCCCGCGTCGGAGCCGTATCGGTTGCTGTGGCTGCATCGCGACGCAACGCCGTACGCGAGCATCGTCACGCTCGGCGGCATCAAGGACATCGATGCACTGCGCACGATCGCACACGACGTCGACGGCGTTCGGTTGATCGACCGCATCGCCACGATCAGCGAAGTGTTGCATCGATATCGCGTCGCAATCGGTTGGTTGCTGGCGGCCGTCTATCTGGTCGCCGGTGCGGTGCTGTCGCGGCGTTTCGGTTGGCGCGAAGTGCCGAGCCTGCTCGCGCCGTCGGCCGCGGCGAGCGTCGTGACGTTGGGGTTGTTCGGATGGCTCGGGGTGCCGGTGAACCTCTTTACGCTACTGTCGCTCTGGCTCGTGCTCGGCCTCGGCATCGACTACGGCATCTTCTTGCGCCACGGGCGCACCGCACTCTCCACCGCGGTGTTGTCGGTCACGTTGTCCGCAATCACGACGCTGCTCGCGTTCGGTCTGCTCGCCTTCAGCGCAACGCCGTTCATTCGCAGCATCGGCGCGACGCTGCTCTCCGCCATCACGCTGTCGTGGCTGTTCGCGATGTTGTCGTGCGTACCCGGCGCGCGCACCGACGTCGTCGTCGACGCGCGCTCGACGCGAGGCTCGCCGCCGTGAGACGCATCGCCCTGATCGCCGCAGCGCTGCTCGTCGGCGCGTGCGCGACGCACCCGCCGACACCGCCGCGAGCACCATCGACCGCGCAGGACTGGCCTTCGCTTGCGCCGGTGACGCTCGGACATTCGGTCCAAGTCCGGCAGATCCTGCACGCCGCCTTCCAAACCCATACGGTCGACCTGCAATGCGTCGTCACGGTCGATTCCGATCGCATGACCGTCATCGGTCTGAATACGCTCGGCCTGCGCGCGTTCAAAGTGACGTACGACGGCGCGCGCATTGACGAACAGCGCGCACCGCAAGTGCCGGCGTTCGTCGCCGGCGCCCGCTTGATCGAGGACATCCAGCTCGCGTTTTGGCCGCTGCCCGCGTTGCAGGCCGCGCTCGCACCGGCCGGTTGGACGGTCACAGAACCGTTCGCCGGCACGCGCCGCTTGTTGCGCGACGACGCGCTGATCGCGGAAGTTCACTACGCCGGCGCGGAGCCGTGGTCGGGCCGCGTCTGGCTGGTGAACTTTCGGGACCGTTACAGTCTGGCGATCGATACGAGCCCGCTTTGAGGCTCAGCGCATTCGCCGGAAGATCAACGACGTGTTGATCCCGCCGAATGCGAAGTTGTTGCTCATCACGTATTCGCAGTCGAGCACGCGCCCCTCCCCGACGATGTAGTCGAGGGGCGCGCATTGTGGATCCACGTTCTCCAGATTCAACGTGGGGTGATACCAGCCGCCGCGTTGCATTTCGATGGCGACCCACGCCTCGATCGCGCCGCACGCGCCGAGCGTGTGCCCGGTGAAACTCTTCAGCGCGCTGATCGGCATGCTCACCCCGAACAGTCCGGAGGTCGCCTCGCTCTCGGCGACGTCGCCGCGATCGGTCGCGGTGCCATGCGCGCTGACGTAACCGATCGCGCTCGGCGGAAGGCCCGCGTCGTCGAGCGCGAGCCGCATGCAGGCCTGCATGGTGTCGCGCTCCGGCTGCGTCACGTGTGTGCCGTCGGCGTTCGTACCGTAACCGACGATCTCGGCATACATCGGCGCGCCGCGCGCGCGCGCGTGCTCGTATTCTTCGAGGATCAGCGTCGCCGCGCCTTCGCCGACGACGAGCCCGTCGCGCGCCGCGTCGAACGGCCGCGGCGTCAAGTGCGGCTCGCTGTTGCGCGTGCTCGTCGCATACAGCGTGTCGAAAACGGCCACCTGCGTCGGGCTCAGTTCCTCCGCGCCGCCGGCGATCATCGCGATCTGCTTGCCGTAGCGGATCGATTCGTACGCGTAGCCGATCCCTTGGCTGCCCGACGTGCACGCGCTCGA
>Ga0335084_10002102_pt1 | contig 19056 bp, 15 predicted proteins | sample Lox_Sample_44_FD_206721 | JGI IMG/M metagenome (GOLD analysis project Ga0335084, IMG submission 206721) | Soil microbial communities from Loxahatchee National Wildlife Refuge, Florida, United States - Lox_Sample_4.4 | ecosystem: Environmental > Terrestrial > Soil > Wetlands | place: USA...
GACTCCGAGAAAGCCGCCGTCGCGCACGATCGCGACGATCCCGGGAATCGACTTCGCCTCGGCTTCGTCGAGTGACACGAGTGCCGCGAAACCGTGAGGCGGGCGGATCACGCGGCCGTGGAGCATTCGGGGCAAGACCATGTCTTGGATGAAGCGAGGCCGGCCCGCGATCTTGTCGGGGAGGTCGCGCCGCGGGCTGGACGTGCCGACCCCCCGACGCTTGCCGGGCGAACCGACGAACGAAGCCCGCTCCTCGACGTCTACGTCGAAAACGGATTCGTCGCCGCGTTCCCAATAGCTCGTGCTTCGTCCTCCCGCACGCGCAATCCCGTCCTCCACGCTGAGGCCGTCGACCGGCACGCCGAGCCGTTCGGCCGCACGCTCGAGGAGCAGGGCTCGCGCATGTGCGCATGCCCGCCGCAGCGCAGAACCCGAGTCCTGGATCGAAAGACTTCCGGAGGTGACCCCTTCGTTGGGGCTGATCGAGGTGTCCGCCGCCACCATGCGAATGCGTTCCAGGGCAATTCCCAGCTCCTCTGCGGCTATCTGGGCGAGCGCCGTCAGGATGCCCTGCCCAATTTCGACCTTGCCGCTGAAAACCGAGATCGTGCCGTCCTGCTCGAGCCGCAGCCATTGGGAAAGCTTGGGGTTCTTGTCGAGACTCCCCGCGCGTCTGAGGCCGGCGCCGGCGACCGTGTTCACGTTCGGATTCCGGGTGCCGCGCGCATCACCGCACGCACCATGCGGTTGTGCGATCCGCAGCGGCACAAGTTGCGATCGAGCGCGGCGCGCACCTCGTCCTCGGTCGGCTTGGGATTCCTTGCGAGGAGCGCCGCAGCGCTGATCAGAATGCCGCTGGTGCAGAAACCGCATTGGGCCGCCTGCTCGGCGAGGAAGGCTTCCTGGAGGGGGTGCAGGGCTCTCGCTGTCCCCAGACCCTCCACGGTGGTCACGCTCTTGCCTGCCACAGACCAGAGGGGCGTGTCGCACGCTGGCGTCGCGTGGCCATCGATGAGCACGAAACAGGCGCCGCACTGGCCGCTGCCGCAGCCGAACCGGGTGCCTTTCAGCGCCAGGTCGTTGCGCAGCGCGTAGAGTAGCGGCGTGTCGCCGCTCGCTTCGATCTCGGTCTGGACACCGTTGACGGTCAGCTTGAAGTGTTCGCCCACGGATCGCAGCATCGACCGGCTTAGTCGACTTTGGCCCCGGAAAGCTTGACGACCTTGGCCCACTTCTCGATGTCCTGCGCCATGTATTTCGTGAACTCCGCGGGCGTCATGCTCATGGGAAACGCACCCTGCTTCGCCCAGGCTTCCTTTACTTCCCGCAGGCCGATGACCTTCTGTATCTCGGCGTTGAGCTTGTCCACGATCGGCTTCGGCGTGCCGGCGGGCGCCATCACGCCGAGCCAGATCGTAGCTTCATAGCCGGGGACGCCCGCCTCCGAAACCGTCGGGAGGTTGGGCGTGACGGCGGATCGCGTGAGGCCGCTCGTGGCGATCGCACGGACGTTGCCCGCTTCCGCCTGTTTTTCCATGACCGTGATCGCGTCGAACATCATCTGCACTTGTCCACTGATGACGCTGGTGCGCGCGCCCGAGCTTTCCTTGTGCGGCACGTGCACGATGTCCAGGCCTGCCATCGCTTTGAATAGCTCTCCCGCCATGTGATAGGGCGTGCCGGGCCCGGAGGAAGCGTAGTTGAGCGCGCCGGGTTTCGCCTTGGCGAGAGCGATGAGTTCCTTCAGGTTTTTCGCCGGCACGCCGGGATAGACCACAAGCAGCAGATCCGAGTAGTTCACCGGTGAGACCGGGACGAGGTCGGTCATCAGCTTGTACGGCTGTTTCGGGCGGAGTGATTCGTTTATCGTGTGAGTGTTGGACATCATCAGCAGCGTATAGCCATCGGGCGCCGACTTCGCCACCGCGTCGGCGCCTATGACTCCGCCTCCGCCGACCCGGTTCTCGATCACGACCGGTTGGCCAAGCGGTTTCTCCAGGCGCTGCCCGAGGTAGCGAGCGTAGACATCGGCGGGGCCGCCGGCAGAGAAGGGGATGATCATCTTCACTGGCTTGGTCGGATAGCTTTGCGCGTGCGCCGTTGCGGCGCAGACTGCGACGGTAACTCCGACAAGGAGACCGAAGAATTTTTTCGTAGTCATGATTCTTTCCTCCGTTCTGATTTTGCGCAGGGATTATAGCGACTCAAGCTCCAACTCGGCCAACACGGGCGCGTGATCGGACGGGCGCTCCAACCGGCGCGGCGCGACATCGATCGAACATGCCCGGCAGCGGGAGGCGAGCCCCGGACTCAGCAGGATATGATCGATGCGCAGGCCGAGATTGCGCTTGAATCCGTTCATGCGGTAGTCCCACCAGGTAAATGATTTCTCCTCCTGAGTGAACATCCTGAACGCGTCTTTCAATCCCAGCGCGAGGAGATTCCTGAAAGCCACGCGCTCGGGGACGCTGAAAAGGACGCGGCCCTCCCATGCCTTCGGGTCGTAGACATCCTCGTCCGCCGGCGCGACGTTGTAGTCGCCCAGCACGGCGAGCCGCGGATGGCTGATCAGCTCCTGCTCGAGCCAACTGCGGCAAGCCGCAAGCCACCGGAGCTTGTATTCGTACTTCTCCGACCCGACTGCCTGTCCGTTGGGAACGTAGACGCATGCCACGCGGACCGCTTCGGTTCCCAGCCCTACACTCGCGGCGATCACGCGCTTTTGCTCGTCTGGGAACCCTGGCAATCCCGTCGCTACACCGGCCAGCGGGCCTCGCGACAGGATGGCCACGCCGTTGTAGGCCTTTTGCCCGGACCACGCGCAGCGGTAGCCCGCGGCCTCGATTTCCAGGATAGGGAATTTGTCGTCCTCGAGCTTGGTTTCCTGCAGGCAAACGATGTCGGGGCCGTGCTGCGCGAGCCAAGCAAGCAACTGCGGCAGGCGCACTTTCAGCGAGTTCACGTTCCATGACGCGAGCTTCATCCCCGCATACCGGACGCTTCTTCCCCTACTTCGACTCGGTGCCGGATTGGCCGGCCGCGGGCTGCTGCGAAGGCTCGGCAGGGGCTGACGCAGGCGTGGAATCTGTCCTGCGCAATGATTCCAGAGGGACGCGCGGCCCGGCAGGTGGGTATCCGGCGGTATCGAGAAGCTCGTTGATTGCGCTTTCCCGGAAGCCGGTGTGAGACTGGGAACCGACGACCAGCAGCGGCAGATCTTCCCTGCCCGATATCTTCTTCATTTCGTCGATCTCCCTCTGCCCGACGACGCTCACTTCCCGGAAGGGCACCCCGCGCTTGACCAGCGATGCCCGCAGCTGGTCGCACGGTGAGCCGCAATCCGGCTGCGTGTACAACGTCACAGGGTAGTTTTTCGCCGCGACCTGCGTGGCGTAAGGGAGATCGACGTTTCCGGGGGCGGCGGAGCGGAAGTCTTTCCGCTGGATCTTCTTCGCCTGCGGAGGAGGCGGCGTCTGCGTGTAGTGGACCTGCCCCCGATCGTCTACCCAGCGATAGGTTTGTCCGACCGCGTCGCAGCAAGCGATCCAGAGAGCCGCGGCTGCAAACAGATACGCGCGCATGCTGAATCCTCAGTTGATCATACCATTGTGACGCAACAGGGCGTCGATCCTCGGCTCGCGTCCCCGAAACGCCTTGAACGACTCGATCGCGGGGCGGCTGCCGCCGACGGCGAGAATCTCGTCGCGAAATCGCGCGCCCGTGCCGGAATCGAAGACGCCGTTTTCCTCGAACATGCTGTACGCGTCGGCCGAGAGCACCTCCGCCCATTTGTAGCTGTAGTAGCCCGCCGCGTAGGCGCCGGAGAAGACGTGCGAAAAGTTGTTCAGGAAGCGGTTGTAGTCCGGCGGAATCAACACGGCCACCCGTGCGCGGATCTCCTCGAGGAGCTGCAGCGGCGTCTTGGCACCCTCCGGATCGTAGTCGTCGTGCAGGTGCATGTCGACCAGCGCAAACTCGATCTGGCGCACTGTCTGCATCCCGCTCTGAAAATTCTTGGCCGCGATCATCTTGTCGAACAGGGAACGTGGCAACGGCGCTCCGTTGTCCGCGTGCGCGCTCATGCGCGAGAGCGAATCCCACTCCCAGCAGAAATTCTCCATGAATTGTGAAGGAAGCTCGACTGCGTCCCATTCGACACCACGTATCCCCGAGACGCCCGGGTCATCGACGCGCGAGAGCAGGTGATGCAGCCCATGACCGAACTCATGGAACAGAGTCATTACCTCGTCGTGCGTGAGCAGCGAGGGTCTGCCGTCGATCGGGGCCGGGAAGTTGCAAACGAGGTGGGCCACCGGAGCCTGAAGCTCCTCCGCGAGCCGTTGCCGCGTCATTACTTCGTCCATCCAGGCGCCGCCGCGCTTGGTCTCGCGGGAATAAGGGTCGAGGAAGAAGCGGCCGATCAGCGCGCCGCGGGGGTCGGTGATCCGGAAGAACTTCACATCCGGGTGCCAGGTCTCGGCTGTATCCGGGGTGATTCGAACTGCGTAGAGCGTCTCGACTAGGCGAAACATGCCTTCCAGCACCTTAGGCTCCGGAAAGTATTGCTTCACCTCTTGATCGGAGAAGGCGTAGCGCTTCGCTCGCAACTTCTCCGAAGCAAACGCGATATCCCATGCACGCAGGTCCTGCAGACCGAGCTCGGCGTGCGCGAACTCCTGGAGCTCGGCGTAGTCTCTGCGGGCGTGCGGCAGGGCCCGTGCAGCGAGGTCCTCGAGGAAAACGAGCACGGCCTTGGGCGACTCCGCCATCTTTGGAACCATGGATAACCGCGCAAACGACTCGTAGCCCAGCAGCCGGGCCTTTTCCTTCCGCAATCGCAGCTCGCGTGTGATGAGAGAGGTGTTGTCGAGCTCAGGTCGGCCGAACTCGCTCGCCCGCGTAACGTGGGCGCGATACATTCGCTCCCGCAGACTGCGATTCTCGGCGTACTGCATCACCGGACCGTACGACGGTGCGTGAAGGGTGAGCTTCCAGCCTTCCCGCCCTTCCTGGCGCGCGGCTTGCTGCGCTGCGTGCAGCACGTCGTCCGGGATCCCGCGCAAATCGGCCGGGGCGGTGACCAGTTCCGAAAACGCGTTGGTCGCATCGAGGAGATTCTCCGAGAATCTCGCCTCGAGGGCGGCCAGCTCCTCCTGAATCTCGGCAAAGCGTGCCTTCTTCCCCGGCTCCAGCTCCGCTCCCCCCAGGCGGTAGTCGCGCAAGCTGTTCTCCACGATTTTGCGCCGTGCCGGGGACAGGTCGTCGAATTCCAGCGACGCGCGGAGAGCCTTGAATTTTTCATACAGCTCGAGATTCTGGGAGAGCTCTGTGTAGTAGCGCGTCACCTTGGGCAGGTTGGCGTTGTACGCATCGCGAATCGCCGCATTGTCGTCCACTGCATGCAGGTGGGCGACCACGCCCCAGGCGCGTCCCAATCGTTCGTTGGCGCCTTCCAGGGGCGCGGCGAAGGTGTCCCAGGATACGGGCGCGCCCTCTGCGCTAAGCGTGGCGATCAGCGCCCGGTTCCGCGCGAGCAGCTCGTCGATCGCGGGCGCGACGTGCTCGGGCCGGATCGATCGATATCGCGGCAAGCGCGAAAAATCGAGCAACGGATTGTCGATCATGTCGAGTCGTCGGACGCGTGGCAGGCGATGCGGGCCGTCTTACGGCGCCCGGCTGGCCGCGAGGGTCCGCTCAGCGGACGCTATGGTGTTCTCGAGCAGCATCGTGATCGTCATCGGACCTACTCCGCCCGGGACGGGCGTGACTCCCGCGGCCGTGCCCAGGAGGCTCTGGAAATCCACGTCGCCGGCGAGTTTTCCGTCGGCGACCCGGTTAATGCCGACGTCGATAACGATGGCTCCGGGTCTCACCATTCCGGCCGTGATGAGTTTCGGTTTTCCCGCAGCTACGACCAGAATTTCCGCCTGACGCGTCATCGAGCCCAGATCCGGAGTCTTGGAGTTGCAGATGGTGACCGTGGCACCCCTTTGCAGCAGAAGCAGCGCCATAGGTTTGCCGACGATGTTGCTGCGGCCGACAACTACGGCGTGCAGGCCTTCCGGGTTGACTCCCTCGTGTTCGAGAAGTTTCATGATCCCGAGCGGGGTGCAGGGCACGAAGCGTGGATGACCGATGGCGAGCAGCCCGACGTTCGCCGGATGGAAACCGTCGACATCCTTCAGCGGGCTGATCGCCTCGAACACCCGCTCCGCCGTGAAGCCGGCTGGCAGCGGCAGCTGGACCAGAATGCCGTGTACCCGCGGATCGTTGTTGAGAATCCTGATCTGCCCCAGAAGGGTCGATTCGTCCGCGGTATCCGGCAGCTGGATATCCTGCGAGTAGATGCCGGCTTCACCGCAGGCCTTGATCTTGTTCCGAATGTAGACGCTCGATGCCGGGTGGCTGCCGACTCGGATGACGGCCAGCCCAGCGCGTACCCCGTTCGCGGCGAGGGCCGCGACGCGCTTGAGGAGCCCTACACGAAGCTCGCGCGCGATGGCGTTACCGTCGATGGTGCGAGTCTGCATGGGAAAATCAATGCGCTGGAGAGGTCAGCAATTATAATGGGCCGTCGCCGATTGATCCTGCGGAGCGGGCGGGGTAAGCTTCGCGCAGGTTCGCGCAGCTTCGATCAGGGTTCGCGCAAGTCCGCCAAGCCGCGCCAAAGAGCGCTCAGAGGAAACGTCATGTCTGCGCTGCCAGAATTCCCCGCCACAAACGATCCCGACGCTCTCGAGACCCAGGAGTGGCTCGATGCGCTGGGAGCGGTCCTCGAACGCGAGGGCCCGGACCGGGCCCACTACCTGCTGGAAAAACTGGTCGACAAGGCCCGGCGCTCGGGCGCGCACATCCCGTTCTCGCTCAATACCGCCTACCTGAACACCATCCCGGTGCACATGGAGGAGCGCTCCCCTGGGGACCATGCACTCGAAGAGCGCATCCGCTCGTTTTGCCGCTGGAACGCCATGGTCATGGTTGCCAGGGCGAACAAGTCCGACGACGAGCTTGGCGGTCATATCGCGAGCTTCGCCTCGGTGGGAACGCTGTTCGGCATCGGCTTCAATCACTTCTGGCATGCCCCACACGAAGGGCATGGCGGTGACTTGATCTACTTCCAGGGGCATTCGTCTCCCGGAATCTATGCTCGCGCGTACATGGAAGGCCGGCTCACTGAAGCGCAGATCCTGAATTTCCGCCGGGAAGTCGATGGCGGAGGCGTCTCGTCCTACCCGCATCCCTGGCTGATGCCCGATTTCTGGCAATTCCCCACCGTTTCAATGGGACTGGGGCCGATACAGGGCATCTACATGGCGAGGTTCCTGAAGTATCTGCACGCCCGAGGGCTCGCCGACACCGCCAATCGCAAGGTGTGGGTGTTCTGTGGCGACGGAGAAATGGACGAGCCCGAGTCACTCGGCGCGATCGGCCTCGCCGCGCGCGAGAAGCTCGACAATCTCATCTTCGTGGTCAACTGCAACCTGCAGCGCCTCGATGGCCCGGTTCGCGGCAACGGCAAGATCATCCAGGAGCTCGAGGCTGACTTCCGCGGCGCCGGATGGAATGTCATCAAGCTTATCTGGGGGTCGTACTGGGACCCCCTGTTTGCCCGCGATATCGAAGGACGGCTGCTGCGCATCATGGAAGACACGGTCGACGGCGAGTATCAGAACTACAAGGCGAACGACGGTGCCTTCGTGCGCAAGAATTTTTTCGGCAAGGACCCGAAGGTGCTGGAGATGGTTTCGCGCATGACCGACGAGGACATCTGGCGCCTCAACCGCGGCGGCCACGATCCCCACAAGATCTATGCCGCATACGCCTCCGCGGTCAAGCACAAAGACCAGCCCACGGTGATCCTCGCGAAGACCATCAAGGGCTACGGATTGGGCAAGCAGGGCCAGGCGAAAAATCCAACCCATCAGCTCAAGAAAGTCGATATCGCCACGATCCGTGAGATGCGCGATCGCTTCAACGTGCCCATCCCGGATGACAAGCTCGAGGAGCTTCCGCTCTACAAGCCCAAGGATGACGATCCGGTCATGGTCTACCTGCACGCGCGCAGAAAGGCGCTCGGCGGTTACCTGCCCCAGCGCCGTCGCAGCTCCGACAGCCCGCCTGCCGTGCCGCCTCTCGAGACATTCGAGCCCCTGCTGAAGGGCTCGGAGGGCCGCGAGATTTCCACGACCATGGCTTTCGTGCGGCTGCTGACGCTGCTCGTCCGCGACAAGGGGATCGGCAGGCACATCGTGCCCATCGTCCCCGACGAAGCGCGCACTTTCGGCATGGAAGGTATGTTCCGGCAGCTGGGCATCTATTCCTCCGAGGGCCAGAAATACGAGCCGGTTGATCGCGACCAGGTGATGTACTACCGCGAAGACAAGGCCGGCCAGATCCTTGAGGAAGGCATCAACGAGGCCGGATCATTCTCTTCATGGATCGCCGCGGCCACCTCGTACAGCCATTCCAATCTCGCGATGGTGCCGTTTTTTATCTTCTACTCGATGTTCGGCATGCAGCGGGTGGGTGACCTGGTCTGGGCCGCGGGGGACCAGCGGGCGCGCGGCTTCCTTCTCGGAGCGACCGCGGGCCGCACGACCTTGAACGGCGAGGGGCTGCAGCACGAGGACGGGCACAGCCACGTACTCTCCTCGGTCGTTCCCAATTGCGTTTCCTACGATCCCACCTTTGGCTACGAGGTGGCGGTCATCATCCAGGACGGCCTGAGGCGCATGGTTGCCGAGCAGGAGGACGTCTTCTACTACATCACGGTAATGAACGAGAACTACGAGCATCCGGCGATGCCCGCGGGCGCGGAGCAGGCGATCCTCAAGGGTCTGTACCTGTTTCGCGAAGGATCGAAGAAGAAGGCGCGCGTGCAGCTGCTCGGCTCGGGGACGATCATGCGGGAAGTCATCGCGGCGGGCGAGCTGCTCGAGACCGACTGGGGCGTGGCTGCCGACATCTGGAGCGCGACCAGCATGACGGAGTTGCGCCGCGACGGGCTCGCCGCCGAGCGCTGGAATATGCTGCACCCGGAGGCCAAGCCCCGCGTTCCCTACGTAAGTCAATGCCTCGAGATGCGGGCCGGTCCGGTCGTCGCCGCGACCGACTACATCAAGACGTTCGCAGAGCAGATCCGTCCGTTCCTTCCCAGGGACCGGGTCTACAAGGTGCTCGGCACCGACGGTTTTGGCCGCTCCGACTCCCGCGCAAAATTGCGCGCCTTCTTCGAGGTCGATCGCCACTACGTGACAGTCGCGGCACTTGCGGCGCTCGCTGAAGGCGGAGAGATCAAGGCGAAGGTGGTTGCCGAGGCCATCGGCAAGTACGGCCTCGACCCTGAAAAACCAAATCCGGTGACGGTTTAGGCTGACCGGCCTGCCGCGGCGGTTTGATCCGACAGGTCCTCCGCGATTTCTGATTGCAAGCGATGGCTACGACAAGAGAAGTTTCAGTACCCGACATCGGCGACTTCAAAAACGTCGCCGTCATCGAGATCCTCGTGAAGGCGGGCGACACCGTCCGGCCCGAGCAGTCGCTCATCACGGTCGAATCGGACAAGGCGACGATGGAGATTCCCTCGCCGGCGGCGGGTGTGGTGAAGGAGCTGCGTGTCAAAGCGGGCGACAAGGTCTCGCAAGGGAGTCTCATATTGCTGCTCGATGCCGCCGCGGCACCGGCGGCCCCGGCTACGAAACAGGTGTTTGAGCCTGCGGCGGCGCCCACCTCGCCGGCGCCGCCGCGGGTCGCTCCCGCGGGAGCGCCGGTAGTCCCCATCGTCAGGCCGGAGCCGGCACCTCGCGAGATGGCGCGTACGCCTGGATCCGTGCCGCACGCGAGTCCCTCTATACGCAAGTTCGCCCGCGAGCTCGGCGTCGATCTGCTGCGCGTCACAGGTTCCGGCCCGAAGGGGCGCATCACCCAGGGCGACGTGCAGGAATTCGTAAAGGGCGTGATGCGCGGAGCCCCGGCTGCGCCCACGGCGGTGCCGCGCGGCGGGCTGTCGCTCGACTTGCCGGAATGGCCGGAGGTGGATTTCGGGAAATTCGGCCCGATCGAAGAGAAGCCGCTGTCGCGCGTCAGGAAGCTCTCGGGCAGATTCCTGCACCGCAACTGGGTTTCCATTCCGCACGTCACCCAGCACGACGAGGCGGACATCACCGAGCTCGAGGCTTTCCGCAAGGAGAACGCCCAGGTGGCGGAAAAGGGCGGCTTCAAGCTCACCATGCTCGCGTTTCTGGTCAAGGCATCGGTAAACGCGCTCAAGGAGTTTCCGGAGTTCAACGCTTCGCTCGACAAGACGGGCGATAAGTTGATCGTCAAGAAGTACTATCACATCGGGGTCGCGGTAGACACGCCAGACGGGCTGCTGGTGCCGGTGATCAAGGATGCGGACCGCAAGGGGGTCTTCGATCTAGCCAAGGAACTGGCCGAGATCTCCAAGGCCGCGCGGGAGAAGAAACTCAAGCCCGATGCCATGCGAGGCGGCACCTTCAGCATTTCCAGCCTGGGCGGGATCGGCGGCACTTCCTTCACGCCCATCATCAATGCGCCCGAGGTCGCGATTCTCGGGGTGGCACGGTCGCAGATGCGGCCGGTCTACCGGGACGGTGCCTTCGTGCCGCGCCTGATGCTGCCGCTGTCGCTTGCTTACGACCACCGTGTCATAGACGGTGCGGCCGGGGCACGCTTCACCACCTATCTTGCGTCGGTCCTGTCCGACATCCGCCGCACACTACTGTGAGGCCGGCGTGCCACAGATGATCGAAGTGAAGGTGCCGGACATCGGCGATTTCAAAGACGTCGACGTCATCGAGGTGCTGGTCAAGCCGGGGGACCGGGTGGGCAAGGAAGCTTCGCTCATCACGCTCGAGTCGGACAAGGCGACCATGGAGATCCCGTCGTCGCATGCCGGCACGGTGAGGGAGTTGCGGGTCAGGATCGGAGACAAGGTATCCACGGGTTCGATTGTCCTGCTGCTCGAGGCGGAGGAGGCATCGGCGCAAGCGGCGCAGCGGCCGACGAAGGTGCCCGAAGCGCCGAAGCCCGCCCCCGCGGCCCCCATTGTGGCAACTGGAGGCGCAGATCTGCATGCCGAAGTTGTCGTGCTCGGCTCCGGCCCCGGCGGCTACACCGCCGCGTTCCGAGCAGCGGATCTCGGCAAGAGCGTCGTTCTCGTGGAGCGCTACCCGAGCCTGGGCGGGGTGTGCACCAACGTAGGCTGCATTCCTTCGAAAGCCTTGCTTCACGTCGCACGCGTGATCACTGAAGCCGAGGAGACCGCCGAGGCCGGTGTCGCGTTCGGCAAGCCGGTGATCGACGTCGCCAAGCTGCGGGCCTGGAAGGACGATGTCGTGGGCAAGGGAACGAAAGGCATCGCAGGTCTGGCACGGCAGCGCAAGGTCACCGTGCTCGAGGGGGCCGGCACGTTCGAATCACCCAAGACTCTGCTCGTAAAGGCGAAGGACGGCAAGACGACCCGCATCGCATTCGATCATTGCATTGTCGCTGCTGGCTCGTCGGTCGCCCGCATCCCCGGTTTTCCCTACGATGATCCGCGCCTGATGGACTCGACCGGCGCGCTCGAGCTTCCCGACGTCCCGAAGCGCCTCCTGGTCATCGGCGGCGGGATCATCGGCCTGGAGATGGCCTGCGTATACGATGCGCTCGGCTCGAAGGTCACCGTTGTCGAACTGCTCGACGGTCTCATTCCCGGTGCCGACCGAGACCTTATCCGGCCGCTGGAGAAACGCATCCGAGCGCGCTACGAGGCGATCCTCCTGAAGACCAAGGTGGCCAGGCTCGAGCCGCAGAAGGCGGGACTGCTCGCGACATTCGAGGGCGCGGGGGCGCCTGAGCCGCAGGTCTACGATCGCGTGCTCCTGGCCGTCGGCCGCCGGCCGAACGGGCGCGAGATCGGCGCGGAGGCGGCGGGCGTGACAGTGAACGAGCGCGGCTTCATCCCCGTGGACAAGCAATGCCGTACCAATGTGCCGCACATTCTCGCGATCGGCGATATCGTCGGCGAGCCGATGCTCGCGCACAAGGCAAGCCACGAAGCGAAGGTCGCGGCGGAAGTGATCGCTGGCCATAAAGTTGCATTCGACGCCCGGACCATTCCGTCGGTTGCCTATACCGATCCCGAGGTGGCATGGATGGGCCTCACCGAAACGGAGGCTGCGAAGAAGGGCATCGCATACGAAAAAGCGAGCTTTCCGTGGGCCGCGTCCGGACGAGCGCGCTCCATCGGCAGGACCGAGGGCAGCACCAAGTTGCTCTACGACCCCGCCTCGAAGCGCATCCTCGGCGCTGGCATGGTCGGCCCCAACGCCGGCGAGCTGATCGCGGAAACGGTGCTCGCGCTGGAGATGGGCAGCGACATGGACGACATAGCGCTCACCATCCATCCGCACCCGACGCTTTCGGAAACGCCGGGCTTCGCCGCAGAAATGGCACTGGGCAGCATCACCGATCTCTACGTTCCGCGGAAAAAGTGACCCAGGACGAGCTCAAACAAGCGGTCGCGCGCGAGGCGATCAAGCACGTGGTAGAGGACTCAGTGGTCGGCGTCGGCAGCGGGTCGACCGCCAACTTCTTCATCGACGAGCTGGCGAAGATCAAGGGCCGCATCGCCGGTGCAGTGGCAAGCTCGGACCGGTCCGCCGAAAGACTGATGAGCCATGGCATCCGGCTCCTCGACCTCAACGGCGTGAACGAGCTGCCCGTCTACATCGACGGTGCAGACGAGATCACCGAGCACCTGGCCATGATCAAAGGTGGAGGCGGCGCGCTCACGCGCGAAAAGATCGTCGCCGCGGTGGCCAAGAAATTCGTGTGCATCGCCGACGAGTCGAAACTCGTTCCAGTACTCGGGCGATTCCCGTTGCCCTTGGAGGTGATCCCGATGGCGCGGGCCTACGTCGCCCGCCAGACGGTGAAGCTCGGCGGCCGGCCGGAGCTCCGCGAGAATTTCACAACCGACAACGGGAATATCGTCCTCGACGTTCGTGGCCTGTCCATCCTGAACCCGGTCGAGCTGGAAACAACGATCAACAACATCGCCGGCGTGGTCACCAACGGTCTTTTCGCCCGGCGTGGGGCGGACGTGCTGCTGCTCGGGACGAAGACGGGCGTGAGAACCATCGCCCGAAGGTAGGGGGCTTACTTGGGCGGCACATAACCAGAGGCCGTGTCCGCCCCGGTCCCGAAGAAGTGCTTCTCCATCTGCTCGGCGAGATACTTCCGGGCGCGCGAGTCGGCGAGGTTCAGGCGGTTTTCGTTGATCAGCATGGTCTGGTGCTTGATCCAGCCTTGCCAGGCTTCCTTGGAGACGTTCTCCCAGATGCGCTTTCCGAGCTCGCCCGGGTAGGGAGGCAAATCGAGCCCCTCGGCCTCGCGCCCGAGCTTCACGCATTTCACCATCCTTGCCATCATTTGCTCCTTGTTCGGGACTAAAGGGACTTCAGCAGGACCTTGGACCGGCGCTGCAGGTTGTACAGGTCCTTCTTTTCCTTGGGCAGCCTGCCCACCGTAGATTCGGCGAAGCCCCGCTCGATGAACCAGTGCGTCGCGCGCGTCGTCAGCACGAACAGCTTCTTCATTTTGCGGGCGCGTGCCTCGGCCTCGATTTGTCGCACCAAGCGCTCGCCGTAGCCTGCGTCGCGATAGTCGGGCCTTACCGCCAAACACGCGAGCTCGGCCGCGCGGGCGCTCGCGAAGGGGTATAGCGCGGCACAGCCGACGATGACGCCGTCGTGCTCGATCACCGAGAACCGCGTGATCTCGCGCTCGAGCAGCTCGCGGCCGCGCCGCACCAGCGTCCCATCCTCCTCGAGGGGCTCGATCAGCTTCAGGATGCCGCCTACGTCGTCGATCGCCGCCGCGCGCAGCTTCACGACCTTGTCGGCGGTAATCATCGTCCCGGAACCGTCGTGGGTGAACAGCTCGACCAGTAGTGCACCCGGCACCTTCCGGCTAATGACGTGGGCCCGTTGCACGCCGCTTCGCACCGCCTCCACCGCATGAGCGAGATAGAGCCGCGTGTCTTCGCTGAGACGGTTGCTGCGTGAGAGGAGATCGGCAGCCTCGTTGGCAGTGAGCTCGGGCAGCAGCTCGCCCGCTTTGTCTTCCACTGGAGCATCAGAGAGGAAGACGAGCTTCTCGGCGTGGAGCGCCGAAGCGGTGGCGACGGCGACATCCTCCATGGCGAGATTGAACACTTCCCCGGTGGGCGAATATCCCACGGGGGACACGATCGCGATGTTGCCGGCGTCGAGGCAACCCGAAATCGCCTGCGAGTCCACCTTGCGCACCGACCCGGTGTACTGGAAGTCGATGCCGTCGTGTACGCCCATCGGCTGCGCGGTGATGAAATTTCCGGAGACCGTGTTGATCGCCGCTCCGGCCATCGGAGAGTTCGGCAGACCGAGCGAAAGCAGCGCGTCGATCTCCACGCGCAGCAGGCCGACTGCCTCCTTGACGCATTCCAGCGCCACGGGGTCGGTGATGCGCAGGCCCTTGGCGTAGCGCGAGCGAACCTTGCGCTGCCTGAGCTGGGCCTCGATCTGGGGGCGTGACCCGTGCACCAATATCACGCGAATGCCAGTGCTGTGCAGCAGGTTGATGTCGTGCGCAAGATCGACAAACCTGCGCTCCGCGAATATCTCCCCTCCGAACGCGAGCACAAAGGTCTTGCCGCGGAACGCGTGGAAGTACGGCGCAACGGATCGGAACCAGCTCACGAACTGGGGATTGGAACGGGTCGACATGGTCTTGTCGTTGCTCAAGGAAGCCCAGATTCTAGCCTTTGCGGAGGGCGGATTCAGCGGGTGCTGCTTGCACGGATCAACAATCGCCCCAGAGCGCCTGCATTGCCGCGATTGCGGCGAGAGGTGCCGTCTCGGTGCGCAGCACCCGGGGCCCGAAGCGAACCGGCGCGAAGCCCGCCCGTTCTGCGTCTTCGCGCTCACGAGCCGTGAGACCTCCCTCCGGACCGACCAGCAATGTCACCTCGCGGGGGGGCGCCAACTGCTTGAGATTTGTCCCGGTATCCGGTGTCAGAAGCAGTCGCAATCCGCCGCCCGCTCCGTGCTCGTAGAAATCAGAGATGTCGGTGATCGCCGTGACTTCGGGTAGGTGGTTGCGCCCGCACTGCTCGCAGGCGGCGATCACAACATTGCGCCAGTGGGCGACGCGCTTCTCCGCCCGGTCGTCGGAGAGTTTAACCACAGAACGCTCGCTGGCGATGGGCATGATTTTGGAGACACCGAGCTCTGTGGATTTCTGCAGCGTCGTATCCATGCGGTCGCCGCCCGATACGCACTGCGCTAGTGCGACGGAAAGCGGAGACTCGCGCTCTAGACTGGCTTTGGACAACACACGGGCGAAAGCCTCTCCCGCGGCGACCCTCACCAGCTCAGCTGGGAATTCGCCACCCCGGCCGTTGAACAGCGTGATAGCGTCACCGCTGCGCATGCGCAGGACGGCAAGGTGATGCGCAGCACGTTCCGGCAGCCGGATCTCCGCGCCGAGAGCAAGGTCGAGCGGGGCGAACAGGCGGGGTGCGGAGCGAGACGCGTGGGGTTTCATGCTACGATTTCAAGCATATCTGACGTGTTACGGTTAGCCTAGTAAGCGTGAAATCGGCCGTCACGACTCTTGGCTCGCGGGCTCCTGAGTTCGACCTTCCAGGCACCGACGGCAGGAACCACAGCCTCGTCTCAAGCTGCGGGCTTACGGAGCGGTGTGCACGCCCGATTTCTTCGGCTACGACGCCGCGCTGGGACTTCAATATCACGGCCGCCTCGACGCCTCCGGACGTCAGGCTGCGCCGGGGGCACGACGCGAACTCTTCGAGGCTATGGTGCAGATCGCCCGGACGGGCCGCGGACCCTTCGACCAGACAGCCTCGATTGGATGCTCGATCAAGTGCAAAGGGGACTGAGCCGCGGCGGCGTGCCCTGCGCCAGGCCGAGTCGCGATGTCTCTAACCCTATGATTCTGCGCAACCTATAGTGCTTTTCGGCGCTCCGCTGCTATAATCGCCGGGCATAAGAAGACCTCTAGGGGAGAGCAGCTCACGGTAGGAGACAGGTCGTACCAGCTGCCGTCGTCGGGCAATCCTTGAAGCGCAACCGCAGACGGTGAAAGAGGTATTGACGACAGCGAGCTCCTCTCTCGCCTCGGCCGAAGCTTGAACCAAGTCTCGCGCTTTGCTCGAGCGGTCGCCCCTGATGATCTGGAAAGGAAGCAAGAAAAATGAAGCTTTGTCGTTACGGCAGGAACGGTTTCGAAAAGCCGGGTGTTATCGATGCGCAAGGGCAGTTGCGCGACTTCTCCGGGGTGATTTCCAATATCGACCAGGAAACGATTTCGCCCAAAGGTCTGGCACGGCTCCGCAAGATCCGGCCCGAGTCCCTGCCTCTGGTGCGGGGCAATCCCAGATTCGGCGTTCCCTATACGGGTATTTCCAAGTTCGTCGCTATCGGTCTGAACTATGTCGACCACGCGCACGAGGCGGGTCTGCAAATCCCGGCCGAGCCGGTGGTATTCATGAAGGCCACGACCTGCATCAGTGGCCCGAATGACGATGTCCAGCAGCCTCGCAATTCCACCAAGCTCGACTACGAGGTCGAGATCGCCATTGTCATGGGCACCCGGGCCAAGCATGTTCCAGAGGACAAGGCCCTGGACTACGTTGCCGGCTACACGATCGTCAATGACGTCTCCGAGCGGGCTTTCCAGCTGCAATCATCGCAGTGGGACAAGGGCAAAGGCGCCGACACGTTCGGGCCCATCGGGCCGTGGTTGGTGACAACGGACGAGATCCCCAACCCACAGACACTCGACGTATGGCTCGACGTCAACGGCGAGCGCCGGCAGTCCTCCAACACCAAGAACATGATCTTCTCGTGTGCGAGACTCGTCTCCTATGTGAGCAACTACATGACTCTCCTTCCGGGGGATATCATCACGACCGGTACCCCCGCCGGGGTCGCGTTGGGTATGAAACCGACCCAAGCGTGGCTGAAACCGGGAGATGTGGTGACCTTGGGCATCAAGGGCCTGGGCGAGCAGCGGCAAAAGGTGATTTCCTACACAGGGAAATAGACGGCCCCCTTGCTGCACGGTTCCAGCTTGCTATGTTAGGCGCAAGAACTCGGTCGTCGCCCTAAGGGTCAAAGAGCGGATCCAGACGGTAGCCTGCCGCTGCCTTGTCGGAGACGGGCATGAGAGTGATCGTTCTCGGAGCCGGCGTTATCGGCACCACCAGTGCTTGGTACCTGGCGCGCGCGGGTCACGAGGTAACGGTAGTCGACCGGCAGCCGGAAGCAGCGCTCGAGACGAGCTTCGCCAACGGCGGACAAATCTCGGTCAGCCATTCCGAGCCTTGGGCGAATCCGATGGCGCCACTCAAGATTCTGCGTTGGCTGGGACGCGAAGACTCGCCGCTCTTGTTCCGCCCGCGCGCCGACCTGAGGGAGTGGGTGTGGGGGCTTCGCTTCCTCCTGGAGTGCCTCCCCGGAAGGACCCGCGACAACACCGAAGCCGCCTTCGCCCTTGCTCAGTACAGTCGCGAACAGTTGGGCCAATTGCGTCGCGATACGGCGATCAGCTATGACGCCGCAACATCGGGCATCCTGCACCTATACCAAGAGGAGCGCGAATTCGAATACGCGGCGCGGCAGGCCGAGGCCCTCAAAAGGCATGGACTCGACCTGGAAATCAAGACACCGCGCGAGTGTCTGCGGATCGAGCCGGCTCTTGAACATTCAAAAGTCCGGCTTGTGGGTGGCGCTTACGCGGCCTCGGACGAAAGCGGGGACGCACATCTCTTTGCCAAGAGTCTCTCGGACCTGAGTCGGGCCCAGGGGGTGGTTTTTCGCTTCAACGTAAGCGTGAAGGGCCTGGAGGTGAGCCGGGGGGCAATAGAGCGGGTCGTAATCGATGACGAGGCGGGGATCGAGGAATCGCTGCGCTCGGACGCCTATGTGATCGCATTGGGCAGCTACAGCACACCGCTGCTGCGGAGAATCGGGATTTCGATTCCCGTGTATCCGGTGAAGGGCTATTCCATCACGCTGCCGCTCGAACCGGGCAGCGTGGCCCCCCGGATCAGCCTGACCGATCACGCGCGCAAGATCGTCCTGTCCAGACTTGGCAATCGCTTGCGGGTGGCCGGCACCGCGGAACTGAACGGCTATGACACGGAAATGAACGAGCGGCGCTGCGCTGCACTGGTGAGCCGCAGCTTTGAGTGGTTCCCGAGGGCGGGTCGGCCTGAAAGCGCACATTTCTGGACAGGGTTGCGGCCGGCTACACCGAGCAATCTTCCGCTTATCGGGCGGTCGAAGTATCCGAACCTCTTCCTCAATACGGGGCACGGCACGCTCGGGTGGACGCTCGCGTGCGGTTCGGGCCGCGCTCTCGCCGATATCGTGAGCGGGCGCAAGCCCGAGCCGGAGTTCGGTTTTCTCGGGACGGAAGCCCAAACGAAAAGGGCGACCTCGTCGGTCGCCCCTCGTCCAACCGGCTAGGTCTGCTTACTTCGCGCCGCCGGCTGCGCGCTTCCTGGCCGCCACAAGCCTGGGTTTCGGCACCGCGTCGACCGTAAGTTCGCGCACGAAATTGGGCAGCGCGAACAAAGCCTGGTGTGTGCCACCGTTGTAGTACTGCAGATGGGAAAGCCCGCGATTGCCGATTCGGATGTCGATCTCGCCGGAGCTTACCGCGGCGACATCGGTCGAATCCGAGCATGCGCACATCGACCACAGGCAGCCGTAGAGCGGTATGAACATGGTGTAGGGCCGCGCAATCTTGAACAACTTTGCGAGTCGCGCATATAGCAGCTTTACGCGCTCGGGCCTAGACCAGGGCGAGCCCATGTGCAGAGTCAATATGCCGCCGGGGGCAAGGGCCCGCTTGCAGTCACGGAAGAAGGCTTCCTCGTAGAGGGCCGTGGCAGGGCCGATCGGATCGGGCAGATCGAGCGCGACATGATCGAACTTCTCCTTAGTGTCGGCCAGGTACTTCAACCCGTCCTCGATCAGCAGC
>Ga0335084_10002103_pt1 | contig 19056 bp, 19 predicted proteins | sample Lox_Sample_44_FD_206721 | JGI IMG/M metagenome (GOLD analysis project Ga0335084, IMG submission 206721) | Soil microbial communities from Loxahatchee National Wildlife Refuge, Florida, United States - Lox_Sample_4.4 | ecosystem: Environmental > Terrestrial > Soil > Wetlands | place: USA...
ACTATCCGCGCTCGCGCTATATCGACGAGGCGCAATTCCGGCGCGGCGAAGTGCTGTTCAGCCTGCGCGACTACGGCAACGCCGAGCGCGCCTACGCGACCACCATGAAGAGCGGCGACGCGACGCCATACTACGGGCGCGCGCTCTACATGCACGGCTGGACTCTGTTCAAGCAGGGCCGCCTGGAGGACGGGCTGACGTCGTTCTTCGGCGTGCTCGATCGCAAGCTGATCGGCAAGGGCGATGCCGAGCTCGATGCCCTGCCGGGTCTCACGCGCGCTGACCGCGAGCTGGTCGAGGACACGTTCCGCGTGACCAGCCTGAGCCTTGAGAACCTCCAGGGTGCGAGCACGATCCCGAGCTACATCAATTCGGCAGGAAGACGCGAATACGAGTTCCGCGTCTATCAGGAGCTCGGCGAGCTCTACATCAAGCAGGAACGGGTGAAGGACGCAGCCGACACGTTTGCGGCGTTCGCGCAGCACCAGCCGCTGCACGCGCAGGCGCCGTTGATGCAGGCGCGGGTGATCGACATCTATCAGAAGAACGGCTTCGAGACACTGGCGCTCGAAGCGAAGAAGAGCTACGTCGCGCGCTACGACGTGAACAGCGACTTCCGCAAGGCGAACCCGGCGGCATGGGAGCGCGCGCAGCCACTGGTCAAACTGCATGTGGCCGAACTCGCGCGCCACTATCACGCGGCCGCGCAGAAGAGCAAGAAGAGCGAGGACTACCAGGAGGCCGTCCGCTGGTACCGTTCGTATCTCGCATCGTTCCCGACAGATCCGCAGGCAGCGCAGAACAACTTCCTGCTGGCGGAGCTCTTGTTCGAGGACTCGCGCTTCGCCGAGGCCTCGGTCGAATACGAAAAGGCCGCGTACAAGTATCCGAAGCACGCCAAGAGCGCGGACGCCGGCTACGCCGCTCTGCTCGCCTATGCGCAAGTCGAAAAGCGCACGTCCGGCGCCGACCTGAAGAAGGTGCAATTGGCCGGTGTCGACAGTGCGCTGCGCTTTGCCAAGGCATTTCCCGACGACGCGCGCGCCGGCGCCGTCCTGACGAACGCGGCGGACAAGCTGTATGCGCTGAACGATCCCGATCGCGCACTGGCGGTTGCACAGCAGGTCGTGGCGCTGAAGCCGCCGGTGCCCGCCGCACAGCGCAAGGTTGCGTGGACGGTGATCGCGCACACCACCTTCGAGCGGGGCAAGTTCGACCAGGCCGAGCAGGGCTACACACAGGTGCTCGCGCTGACGCCCGACAAGGATCCGGCGCGCGGCGAACTGACCGAGCGCCTTGCCGCTTCCATCTACAAGCAGGGCGAGCAGGCGCGCGCACAGGGCAACTTGCGCGACGCGGTTGGACACTTCAATCGTGTCGCCGAGGCAGCGCCGTCGTCATCGATCCGTCCGAACGCGCAATACGACGCCGCTGCAGCGCTCATCGCGCTGAAGGACTGGGACGCGGCGACCCGCACGCTCGAGGACTTCCGTCAGCGTTACCCGCGCCATCCTCTGCAGGACGACGTGTCGAGCAAGCTTGCGGTGGCGTACGTCGAGAAAGGCAACTGGTCGCAGGCCGCAGGCGAATTCGAGCGGCTCTCCGCGGTCAACAAGGATCCGCAGCTTGCGCGTGCCGGGCTCTGGCAGGCGGCCGAGATGTACGAGAAGGCCAACTCGCGCGCGCAGGCCGCGCGCGTCTACGACCGCTACATCAAGCAGTATCCGCAACCGCTCGAGCCCGCCGTCGAGGCGCGCTATCGCCTCGCGCGCATGGCGAAGGACGACGGCAATCCGGGGCGCGAACTTGCGCTGATGAAAGAGATCCAACAGGCGGACCTCACGGGTGGCAGCGCCCGCACCAATCGCACGCGCTATCTCGGCGCCACCGCGACCCTCGCGCTCGCCGCACCCGTTGCGGATGATTATCGCAAGGTCGCACTGGTCGAGCCGCTCAAGCAGGCGCTGAAGACCAAGAAGGCAAAGATGGAGCTGGCGTTGAAGGCGTACGCCGCGGCAGCCGAGTACGGCGTCGCAGATGTAGCCACCGCGGCGACCTACCAGACAGCGGAGCTGTATTCCGACTTCGGCAAGTCGCTGCTTGCGTCGCAACGACCGAAAAAGCTTTCACAGCTCGAGCTGGAGCAATACAACGTGCTGCTCGAAGAGCAGGCCTTCCCGTTCGAGGAAAAGGCGATCGAGCTGCACGAAGTGAACGCACATCGGACGACCGAGGGCATCTATGACAAGTGGGTCAAGGAGAGTTTCAGTGCCCTTTCGAAGCTTCGCCCGGGGCGCTATGCAAAGGCCGAACTCAGTGAGGTGGTCGTCGATGCGATTCGCTGATTCGCTGCTGCGCGCCGCGGTCGTCGCCGCGTGCGTCGCGTTCGCCGCCGGTTGCGCCGTGCTGACCGGTCCGGAAAGGCCCGCCGCACCTGCCACGGCGACTCAAAGTGCGCCGGCAAAATCTACTGCGCAGGAGGCGGCCAAGAACACAGCCAAGGCACCGGCGACCGGCGCGCCGAACACCGCATCTTCGGCAGCGGGCGCGGATGCGCAAGCGGAAGCGTCGGCTCCCGTCGAGACTGAGGTCCCGCTCAGTCCGGCCGTGCAACGGGATTTCGAAGCGGCGCGCCGCGCCCTGATCGCAGGACGGCTCGACGAAGCCGAGCGCGGATTTCTCGCGCTTACCAAATCGAATCCGGAATTGGGCGGCCCATACGCGAATCTCGGAATCGTCTACCGGCAGAAGCAGAAGCTGGATGAATCGGTCGCCATGCTCGAGCAGGCGGTCAAGGCAAACGCGAAGCAGGCCGTCTACTTCAACCAGCTGGGCATCGCGTATCGAATGGTGGGCCAGTTCAGCAAGGCGCGCGATGCTTACGAGAAGGCGATCGCAATCGATCCCAATTACGCGCTCGCACTTTTGAATTTGGGGATCCTTTACGACGTTTATCTGTGGGACGGAAAGCGCGCCCTCGAGCTATACGATCGGTATCTCTCCCTGTCGCCGGGCGGGGATGACAAGGTCAAGAAGTGGGCGAGCGATCTTCGCAATCGCAACCAGCCACGCAGCCTGGCTGCCCGCAAGGAGCAGGGATGAACAAGTTCACGGGTTTGGTGCTCGTCGCCGCAGCCGTCTGCGCGGCGCCGGTCCGCGCGGAGGATCGCGCGGATATCGACAAGACTCAGATCATCGGCAATCGCGAGCTGCCGAAGGTTCTGTACATCGTGCCCTGGAAAAAACCGATGCCGGAGGATCTTTCTCCGCGACCGATGGTGAGCGTGCTCGACGAAGCTCTGGCGCCGATCGATCGCGATGTGTTCCGGCGCCAGGTGCGTTACGACGCCATGGTGCAGACGCCAGCCCAGGCGCCTGCGGCGAAGACCAAGTAAGCGTTTTGTTTGCAACAGACATAGTTGATATCGGAGATCAGCGATGAGTGCATTTGCGACGGTCGTGAAGTTCTTCCAGGACTGCGGCCTTTTTATCTACCCGAGTCTCTTGATCATGGCGCTGGGTGTCTCGATCGCGATCGAGCGCTTCCTGTTCCTCAACCGCGCGCGCGCCGACAACCGCAAGACGTGGGATCGGCTGAAGCCGATGCTCGAAGGCGGCAAGTTCAAGGAGGTCTACAGCTATGCCGCCAAGTCGGATGCCGCGATCAGCAAGATCCTGGTGAACGGCCTGAGCCGCCTGAAGTCGGCGCGCCGCCGCGAGGACGTCGATGCGGCGATGGAGGAAGGCATGATGGAGATCGTGCCGCGCCTGGAAAAGCGCACGCACTACATCGCGACGTTCGCCAACGTCATCACGCTGGTCGGCCTGCTCGGCACCATCATCGGCCTGATCAAGGCGTTCACGGCGGTGGCGCAAGTCAATCCGGCCGAAAAGGCGGAGCTGCTCTCGGCCAGTATCTCGATCGCGATGAACAACACGGCGTTCGCGCTGATGGTGGCGATTCCGTTCCTGCTCGTCCATGCGTTCCTGCAGGCGCGCGCCTCGGAGATCGTCGACAGCCTGGAGGCGGCCAAGGTCAGCTTCCTGAACATGGCGCAGATGCATATGCACGAAGCGGCGCCCGCCGCGCACTGAGCGGACGGTTCGTCAGGAGGTAGCCATGGCGCGACGCGTCCGCAAGAAGCACCATGCCGAGCTCGAGATCACGGCGTTTCTCAACCTGATCGTCGTGCTCGTGCCGTTCCTGTTGTCGACGACGGTGTTCACGCGCCTGTCGGTGCTCGACCTCTCGCTGCCTGCCAAGTCGTCGGGCGTGGAGCAGCTGAAGACCAACAATCTGCAACTCGAAGTCGTCATCCGGACCGATGCGCTCGAGGTCGGCGATCGCATCGGCGGCCTGATCGAGCGCGTGCCCAACATCAACAACGCGCCGGACACCAGGCGCCTCGGCGAGATCCTGCGCGAAGTGAAGAAGCAGTTCCCGGACAAGGCCGAAGCGACCGTGCTGGCCGAGCCGAACACGTCGTACGAAATGCTCGTGCGCGTGATGGACGCGATGCGTACGACCCATACGGTCGAAGGCGCCAAGGTGGTGCGCGCGGACCTGTTCCCGCAGATCTCGGTGGGCGATGCGCCCATCAGCACGAAGGGGAAGGGATCATGAACCTGACCCCGCTGCAAAAGCGCGCCGAACGGCGCAGCCGCAACAAGACGACGCTCGACATGAACCTCGTCTCGTTGATCGACATCTTCACGCTGCTCATTTTCTTTCTCCTGTCCAACACCGCAGCGGTCGAGGTGCTGCCGAGTTCGAAGGCGGTCAAGCTGCCCGAATCGACCGCCGAAAAGGCGCCGAAGGAGACCGTCGTGCTGGTCGTCAACGACAAGGACATCCTGGTGCAGGGACGCAAGGTCGCGTCTGTCGCCGACGTCATGGCGGCCACCGACGACGTGATCGCACCGCTGAAGGCCGAGCTGGACACGCAGGCCAAGGTGCAGACGATCCGCAAGGAAAACGAAGCGCAGAGCAAGGCGATCACCATCATGGGTGACAAGGACATCTCGTACCGCCTGCTGCGCAAGGTCATGGTCACGTGCGCGCGCGCGAACTTCAGCGAAGTTTCGTTCGCCGTAACCCCGAAGCACGACGCGTAATGACAGCCGCTGCCCACTACGTTTCGTTCCGTCAAGCGGTCCTGCCGTGGACCGTATCGGAGGATGACGAGAGGCGCTTCAAGCGCATCGCGCGGCGCGTCCTCATCATCGTCGCCCTGCTCTTCCTGCTGATGCCGTGGATTCCGCTGCCGAAGGTGGATCGCACCGAAGTGCAGGAGCTGCCGCCGCAGTTCGCAAAGCTGCTGCTCGAGTCCAAGCCGGTTCCTCCGCCGCCTCCGCCCAAAGTGGAGAAGCTCCCGGGCACCGAGGACAAGGCCAATCCGACCAAGGTGCCCGAGACGGCGAAGCCCGAACCTACCAAGGCACCAGTGCCGGAAGCGCGCAAGCCCGAACCGAACAAGCCGCCCGGCGAGAAGCTCGACAACGCACGCCAGAAGGCCTCGGGCGTCGGACTGCTCGCGCTGAAGGATGAACTTGCCGAGATCCGCGGCGCGCCCGTTGCGGTTCAACTCAAGCAGGACATCAAGCAGGGTCCGGGCGTCGGCACCGGCGTTGGTGTCGGCGTGGGTGCGGGCACCGATGCGGGTATTCCTGAGCGCGCGCTCATCACCTCGAACGCGACCAACGGCAGCGGTGGCATCAACACCGCTGGCTACAGCCGCAACACCGGTGGCGGCGGCCTTGCCGGTCGCGCCACGACGCTGGTCGAAGGTGTAGCGGGCGGTGGCGGCGGCGGCGGTGCAGGCGGCGGTGGTGGCGGTGGTGGCGGCGCCGGCAAGGGCGGCACGCTGCAGCGAGGCCACAGCGGCAAGGCTTCGCGCTCCATCGAGGAGATCAAGCTCGTCTTCGAGCGCAACAAGGGAGCGATCTACGCGATCTACAACCGCGCCCTGCGCGAGGATCCTTCGCTCGAAGGCAAGGTCGTGCTCGAGCTCAAGATCGCCCCGTCGGGCCAGGTCGTCGACCTGCGCATCCTGTCGAGCGAGTTGAAACAGGTCGAGCTCGAAAAGAAGCTTGTGGCGCGCATCCGGCAGTTCGATTTCGGCGCCAAGGACGTCGACCTGATGGTCGTCACCTGGCCGGTGGACTTCCTGCCGTCCTAGCAAACGCGCGGGACTCGGTCCCGCGCAGCGCCTTCTCCTTGTTCGGCACGTTCATCGCGGCAACACCGAGCACGATCGCGAGCAAGCCAAGGCCAACGGTCGCGGTGACGTGCTCGCCGAGCACGATCACGCCGAGCAGGACGCTCACGCCACAGCGCAGATAACTCTGGCTCGTCACCCCGATCGGGCCGAGCGTGCGCAGCAAGCGGAAGTAGAGCAGCAGCGCAAAGCCGGTGCAGAACACGCCGAGCCCGAGCGCGGCAACGACGGAAATGCTGGCCGGATGCGAGTGCCAAGGGCGATCGACCGCAAGGCACACTGGCACGAGCACCGCTGCGGCACACGCCATCGTGCCTGCAGCGGTGACAGTGGGCGGAAGCGCGTTGAAGCGGCGCCCGTTCAGCGCTGCGCACGCGTAGAGAAATGCACCGACCAGCACGGCGACCTGCGCCACGACCTGCCGCCCGATGCCGGCCAGGGCGTCCACGCCGAGAAGCAGCAGCACGCCCGCCAGACCGAGCAGAGCGCCCGCTGTCTTGCGCATCGTGATCGGTTCGTGACGAGTCCACAGCGCGGTCAGCAGAAAGACGAACAGCGGCGACGTGGAGTTGAGCACGCCGGCGAGCCCGCTATCGACATACTGCTGGCCCCAGGCGAGCACGGTCCAGGCGCCGATGCTGTTGAAGAACGCCTGCACCAGGAATGCGCGCCAGGTTGCTGCGTCGGCCGGCAGATGTTCGTTGCGCATCCGCACTACTGCAATGAGCAGGACCGCAGCGATCGCGACCCGAAGGGCGATCAGCGTGAGCGGGGGGATGCCGGCAAGCGCAACCTTGATCAGCAGGTACGACGATCCCCAAAGCAGCGCGAGCAGGCCAAGGAGTGCCAGTTCCATGCGACGTCCCCAAAGCGGAGACGATAAGGGCGCGGCGCGCCGCGATGGTTCGATACGGAGCGAATCGTCGGCGCGGGAGAACCTACTTCGGCCCCCACCCCAGCCCTCCCCCGGTTCGCCGGGGAGGGAGTAGATGCCTCCCCCGCCTGCGGGGGGCGGAGGCGGGGTTTCGCAAAGCGAAGCTTTGCGCCGCCGTAGCGACGCGCGCCTGCCAGCGCGCGGCTATGTCGGGGTGGGGCACAGATATTCAGCTGCGCCCGAGCACCCAGCGACTGAGCGGAGCGACCGTCGCGTAGAGCACTGCAAGCACCAGCAGCACCCATTTGAATGACACTGCAACCGCGAGCGCACTCAGAACTGCGCCGCCCGGGCGCTCCAGGGCCATGCCGATCAGGGTGTTCTCGGCGAGATCGGCCGCTCCGGCAACGAACACCAGCCATGAGATGGCGACGCCGAGGCGCCGATAGCTGCGCGCGTCGTCGCGGCGCGCCGCCGCACCGCACAGGATGCCGAGCACCAGCACGTACCCTGGCACGAGGATCCACGAGTCCGCGCGCAAAGCTTCGCTGGCGCGCTTGCGGGTCGATTCCGACCAGGCCTTCACGGCGGCATACGATTCTTCGGTCCATGCGAACTCGAGTCCGGCCTGCGAGAGCTGAATGCACTCGCCATTCTTGTGGCACGCATCGAGGTCCGGTTGCTGGAGCTTTTCGATCGTCGACAGTCCGCCGATCACGAGCGCGATGCCCAGCCAGAACAACACGAAACGAACCAGCGGACCCAGAAATTCGAACGGCGGCTTCGCACCCATCGCGCTCCTCGGCTGCTACTGGAAGGCCACTTCGGCAAAACTGCGCAGCTTGCGGCTGTGCAACTGGTCGGCGCGCTGCTGGCGCAGAAGCTCGATCGCACGCATGCCGATGCGCAGGTGCTGGTCGATGCGCGCGCGATAGAACTGGTTCGCCATTCCTGGCAGCTTGATCTCGCCGTGCAGCGGCTTGTCGCTTACGCACAGCAGGGTCCCGTATGGGACGCGGAAGCGCAAGCCGTTCGCGGCGATGGTTGCGCTTTCCATGTCGAGAGCGATCGCCCGGCTCTGGCTGAAACGGCGCATTGGCGTGCGATGCGGCAGCAACTCCCAGTTGCGATTGTCGGTGCTCGCAACCGTGCCTGTGCGCATGACGCGCTTCAACTCGTATCCGGTAAGTTGGGTGACGTCGGCGACTGCGGTTGCCAGGGCGACCTGGACCTCGGCGAGCGGAGGAACCGGCACCCACAATGGCAGGTCCTCGTCGAGCACATGGTCCTCGCGGACATAACCGTGCGCCAGCACGTAATCGCCAAGCTCTTGCGTGTTGCGCAGCCCCGCGCAGTGTCCGAGCATGATCCAGGCATGCGGACGCAGCACGGCAATGTGATCGGTGATCGTCTTCGCGTTCGCCGGGCCGACGCCGATATTGATCATCGTGATGCCGGCGCGATCGTCACGCACGAGGTGATAGGCGGGCATCTGCGGCAGGCGTGCCGCGCTCGCGTGCGCGGGATCGTCGCCGCGGCGCGTGACGATGTTGCCCGGCCCCACGAATGCAACATAACCGTCGCTATCGCGATCCGGCGTCCCCATCAGTTCGAGGCCAAGCCGCACGAATTCGTCGATGTAGAACTGGTAGTTGGTGAAGAGCACGAAATTCTGGAAGTGCTCGGGCATCGTGCCGGTGTAGTGGTGCAGCCGGTGCAGCGAGTAGTCGACGCGCGTAGCGGTGAAAAGCGCGAGTGGATGCGGCTCGCCCGGCCCGGGCTCGAAGGTGCCGTTGGCGATGCCGTCGTCCATCGCGCCCAGATCCGGAAGGTCGAAACGGTCACGCAGCATCAGGTGCTGCGCGGGCGACAGCGAGCCCTCGATGTGATCGTGTTCGGCGAATGAAAAGTGCACCGGGATCGGTTGGCGGCTGGTTCCGATTTCGATCGCGACACGGTGGTTGTCGATCAGCAGCCGGAACTGCTCGCGGTAGTAATCCGCAAAAAGATCCGGCCGGCTCAACGTCGTTTCGTAGGTGCCCGGGCCGGCAACGAAGCCGTACGCCAGGCGCGAGTCGGCGCGTGCCACGGTGGCGGTGTGCACGCGCACGAACGGATAGCACGCCCGAACGTGGGCCGGAACATCCTCGCCCGCCACGAATCGCTGCAGCATGTCGCGCAGGAAAGCGGTCGAACGCTCGTAGATCGTCTGGACCTGCCGGACCGCTCCTTCGGGGTCCCGGTACCGCAGCGGGGCGAAGAACGGCGGGCTGGTTTCGGTCGAGGTGGGCGAAAGCGTCACGGTTCCTTGCGGGCTGTGAATTTGGCCGGGGGGATTATCCGCGCAGCGCGAACGGCAAGGGCAAAATGGCCCCTGCAAGAAGGCGGCGGAATGTGCCGGATGCGTGGTAGTCCGCGCGCGAACCGTCGCCGATTAAGACAGGAGGATCTCCATGGATTTTGCGGCTATCCGGCGCCGGCTGCTCGATCTCGACACCGCATGTCTGTGTGACACTGACAAGCAGCTGCGCGTGATGGATGCTGCGATTCGTCCGCTGTCGCTCGGGCTCAAGCTGGTGGGCCTCGCACACACGGTTGTCTGTGAAGACGATTTCCTTTCGGTGATCAAGGCGCTGCATGATGCCCGGCCGGGCGAGGTCCTCGTCGTCGAAACGCGCGGCAGCCGCCGCGCCGTCGCGGGGGAACTGTTCTCCAAGGAAGCTCAGAGAAAGGGATTGGCGGGCCTGGTCGTCGACGGTGCCGTGCGCGACGTCGCGAGGGTCCGGACCTTCGGCATCCCGGTCTACTCGCGCTCGATTCTTCCGGCCTCGGGGACGGTGCGCCGCATCTTCGAAACCCAGGTGTCCGTCCAGTGCGGCGGCGTGACAGTGCAGCCGGGTGACGTGGTGTTCGGCGATGACGATGGCATCGTGGTCGCGAGTCAAGCACAGATCGCGGGTCTGATCGAGGCTGCCGAGTCGATCCAGAGGATCGAAGCCAACGTGGTTGCGCGCATGGAGCGCGGCGAGAGCCTGCTCGCGATGCTCAACTTCGACGAGCACTATCGTGCGATCGAATGCGGGCGCGAAAGCAAGCTCAAGTTTGGCTGAGCGGAACGCAATGAGTCATCGCCTGCAGCCACGGCTCGAGCGCCAGGCCGAAGCCGGCCCGCGCGGCCGAGGCGGGATCGAGGCGCGACAACCGCCCCGGACGCGCATCTGGGCGCCGAAGCTCGAGCGGCTCGGCAGCGTGATTCTCACCGACCGGCGCGGTGCCATCGCGCTCGCGGTCGGTCTCGTCGGCTTGATCGCAATCCTCGATGCCGCGACCGAGTTCGAGATCCGGCTCGCGGTGCTGTACGCGATCCCGGTCTTCCTCGCCACATGGACGGCAGGCAGGCTCGCCGGTGTGATGGTCTCCGTGCTCGCCGTTGCCACCTGGCTCGGAATCTTCCAGGCGAGTCATGTCTACCCGGAACATCTCTATTTCTACTGGGACGGCGCGGTGTTGTTGTGCACGCTGCTCGGCTTCGTGCTCCTGGTGACGCGACTGCGCAGTGCGCTCGACAGCGCCGATCAGCGATTCGCGACCGTGCTCGAAGGGCTCGATGCCGCGATCTACGTCAACGACCAGGACGCGTTGTTGTACGTCAACCGGCGCTTCCGCGATTACTTCGAGGCGGGCAGCGAGGACGTCGGCACGCGCGAATTCGAGAGCCGGTTCGAGGTACTGCCGTCGGACTACTTCGAACGCATCGATGCGCCCGGCAAGCAGGTGCACACGACACGCGGTGAGTTCCAGGAGCGCGGGACCGGGCGCTGCTTCCTGGTGCACGCACGCGCGGTGACATGGGTCGACGGACGCGTGGTCAGCCTCAAGGTGATGGCCGACATCACAGAGGCCCGGCAAGCCGCGGAAGCCACGCGGCAGCAATTGGAAAAACTGCAGATGAGCGCGCGATTGCTCACGATTGGCGAGATCGCGTCCGGGCTTGCGCACGAGTTGAACCAGCCGCTCACCGCCATCGCAAGCTACAACCAGGCCTGCCTCAAGCTGCTGCGCGCACGCTCGCCGGAGAGCGAGGAACTGCTCGGCTACATGGAGAAGTGTGGTGCGCAGGCGGTGCGCGCGGGCGGCATCATCAACCGCATGCGCGAGTACGCGCGCAAGCGCGAACCGTTGCGCAGCGCGCTCGACATCAACGCGATCGTGCAGGACGCCCTGCGTCTGATCGAGGTCGAAGCGGAGAAGGAGGGCGTTGCGATCGTGTTTTCGCTTGCGCCGGACCTGCCGCCGGTCCTGGCCGATGCGATCATGATCGAGCAGGTACTGCTGAACCTCGTCCGCAACGCCATCGAGGCGATGCGCGACGTGCCGCGCGATCGGCGCAGGCTGCGGATCGGCTCCGCCCGCGCGGGCGACGACGCCGCGCAGGTGAGCGTGCTCGACTGCGGCCACGGGGTCGCACCCGAGGCTGCGGCGAACCTGTTCATGCCGTTCTTCAGCACCAAGCCGGAAGGGATGGGCATCGGTCTTAACATCAGCCGCTCGATCGTCGAACTGCACGGCGGCCGGCTGTGGTTCGAGCCTGCTGAGGCCGGAGGCAGTCTCTTTTGCTTCACCCTTCCGATGACCGCCGCATGATCCAGCCGCGCCAGGACCCTGTTGACCCGGCCAGGGCGGTGGATGCGCCGGTGGTGTTCCTCGTCGACGACGACGAGGCAGTGCGCGATGCCATCGGCTTGCTGCTGACGGCGAGTGGCCTCGAGGTGCGCGCCTTTGCGTTGGCCGAGAGCTTTCTCGAGTTCTATAAGCGTTCCATGCGCGGCTGCCTGCTGCTGGACGTACGCATGCCCGGCATGAGCGGCCTGCGGTTGCAGGACGTCATGGTCGCGAGCCGGATTTCGCTGCCGATCATCTTCATCACGGCGCACGGCAACGTGCCGACTGCGGTCAACGCGATCAAGAAGGGCGCGGTCCAGTTCATCGAGAAGCCGTTCGACGACGAACACCTGCTTGCGCTGGTCCATGAGGCGCTCGATCTGGATGCGCAGATGCGGCGCGAGGCGGCCGAGGGTGCATCCATCGAGGCGCGGCTTGAATCCTTGACGCGGCGCGAGCGCCAGGTGCTGGACAAGGTGCTCGCGGGGAAAACGAGCAGGGAGATCGCGGCCGAGCTTTTCATCTCGATCAAGACCGTGGACTTCCACCGCGGCCGCATCTTGCAGAAACTGGAGATCAGCTCGCTCCGGGAATTATTTCCGATCTCCTCCTATCTCGAGATCCGACCGGACTCCAGTGCCGATTGACACCGCACTGCGGCGAAAAAACTAGAGTCTCTCCTAGTACCGGCCGGGAGCCGGACCCTCCAGCATCTTCCAACCAGATCCGGTCCGAACCGGACAAAGCTCGGTATCCCGGAGACCTCTAGAGGAGACACTATGGCGGCAACCACCGGTCCGATACACGGATCAACACCCGACTTCAAGCCGGAAGAAAAGCGAGTCATCTTCGCGTCGTCACTCGGCACGGTATTCGAGTGGTACGACTTCTATCTCTACGCGACGCTTGCGCCATTCTTCGCAGCGTTGTTCTTCCCGAAAGGCAACGAGACGGCCGCCCTGCTCTCTGCATTCGCGACGTATGCAGCGGGCTTCCTGGTTCGTCCGTTCGGAGCGCTGGTGTTTGGCCGTGTCGGGGACCTGGTCGGCCGCAAGTACACGTTCCTCGTCACCATCCTGGTGATGGGCTTTTCGACGTTTGCAGTCGGCCTGCTGCCGACTTATACCTCGATCGGGTGGGCCGCGCCGATCCTGCTGGTCAGTTTGAGGTTGTTGCAGGGCCTCGCGCTGGGCGGCGAATACGGTGGCGCGGCAACCTACGTCGCAGAGCACGCGCCCAACAATCGTCGCGGCTACGACACCGCGTGGATCCAGACGACTGCAACGCTTGGATTCTTCCTGTCGCTCGCGGTGATCTACATCTGCCGCACGACGATGGAGGCGAAGGACTTTGCCGAATGGGGCTGGCGCCTGCCGTTCCTCGTGTCGTTGATCCTGCTGATCTTCTCGGTCTACATCCGGCTGAAGCTGAACGAATCGCCCGTGTTCCAGCGCATGAAGGAAGAGGGTAAGGGCTCGAAGGCGCCGCTGACCGACAGCTTCCTCAAGTATCCGAACAACAAGTACGTGCTGCTCGCGCTGCTCGGCGCAACCGCTGGTCAGGGCGTGGTCTGGTACACGGGCCAGTTCTATGCACTGTTCTTCCTCATCATCACGCTCAGGCTCGATTACCAGACCGCTTACATCCTGATCGCAGCCTCCTTGCTGCTCGGGACACCATTTTTCCTCTTCTTCGGCTGGTTGTCCGACCGTATCGGCCGGCTCAAGATCATCCTTGCGGGCTGCCTGCTTGGCGCGCTGACGTACTTCCCGCTGTTCGGCGCGCTGACCCACTACGTCAACCCCGCGCTGGAAGCCTACCAAGCGAAGACGTCGATCAGCGTCGCGGCCAATCCCGCGGAGTGCAACTTCCACATGTTCGTCGGCCCGTGGAGCAAGTTCAGCGACTGCGACAAGGCGAAGGATTTCCTTACCAAGCAGGGCCTGTCGTTCAAGTCGATCGACGCCGCCCCGGGCGAGCCCGTCACCACGAAGGTCGGCGACAAGGAACTGAAGGGGCCGTGGAACGAAGCAGCCGGACTGGCGGCGCTGAAGGAAACAGGCTACCCGGGACCGGCCGACAAGAACAAGGTCAACTACCCGATGACTCTGCTGGTGCTGTTCATCATGCTGATCTACGTCACCATGGTGTACGGACCGATCGCGGCCTTCCTGGTCGAGATGTTCCCGACACGCATCCGCTACACGTCGATGTCGCTGCCTTATCACATCGGCAACGGATGGTTCGGAGGCATGCTGCCGCTGCTGGCAACCGCGATGGTCGCGGCCTCCGGCGACATCTACTTCGGACTCTGGTATCCGATCGGCGTCGCGGTGATGTCGCTGGTGGTCGGTGCAATCTTCCTGCGCGAAACCAAGGACCGCAGCATTCATCAGGACTGAGCGGTCCGACTCTCCGGAACAACGCCCGCGCTTGCGGGCGTTGTTTTTCTTGAGGGCAGGACGACTGCGAATTGAGCAGTGATCGCCGGCCAGTCTTACGCCGGTTCGGCCGTCGACGGATGCCCCGGCGCAATCAGGGAAGACGCCGTCGCGTTGTAGGAAATTCCCTTCACGTGCCGATTCGCGCACGCCTACAGCGTTTTCGGCGAACGCTGATACCGACGTCGCCGGCCTGCACGCACACTGATTGCCATGCAGCCGAGCGTCGTTCTCCCAGCCAACGATCCCGTCCGTGGTGACGGGAAAGGAATCGCCGGGCGCGCTCCTTCGACACGATCGAACGCTTACGTAAATGGGCGGGCTACGCGCGATGCCTTGCGCCGCGTGAGCGCCCGCGCCGAACGACGCACCGTGCATCGGGCGGAAGAATTGCCGATCGGTGCGCACCTGCTTACGCCGCGCCGCGGCTACACGCATCACGGCATCTACGTCGGCAACGGCAAGGTGGTGCACTACGCGGGCCTCTATCGGGCCCTTACCCGCGGACCTGTCGAGGAAGTGTCGCTCGAGGAATTCGCCGACGGGCAGGCCGTCCAGGTCAAGGTGGGCGCGAAGGCCTTGTATCCCGCTGCGATGATCGTCGAGCGGGCTCGCTCGCGGCTCGGCGAAGACCGCTATCGGATCACCACCAACAACTGCGAACACTTCTGCGAGTGGTGCCTGCGCGGCGAGAGTCGCAGCGAGCAGATCGAACGCTTGCTCGCATGGCCGCGCAATGTGTTGATCGGTCTCCTTGCCTGGATTCAGCAGCCGGTGCAGACCTCTCGCCCGCGCGTGCGCGTCGCCGCCGCCGTGGTGCCGGCGAAGGTGCTCAGCTCAATCCGGTAACCGCAATCGCGGCGCCGTGCACGGCGCGTGCGGCGTCCGAGCACAGGAAGGCGATCACGCTCGCGAGGTCCTGCGGCGCGACCCAGCGCGCCGGATCGGCCTTCGGCATCGACGCGCGGTTCTCCGGTGTATCGATGATCGTCGGCAGCACGCAGTTGACGTTGATGTTCTTCTCGCGCAGCTCGGCAGCCATCGATTCGGTGATGCGGATGACCGAGCTCTTGGCGGCGATATACGGACCCATCTGCGCTGCCCCCTTGAGCGCCGAGAATGCGCCGACGTTGACGATCTTTCCGCCGCCGGACTCGAGCATCCGTGGCACCACGGCGCGCGCCATGTTCAGCAGCGTGCGCGCGTTCAGATCGAACATGAAGTTCCAGTCGGCATCGGGCGTGGCATGCACCGGCGTGCCCATGTGGAATCCGCCTGCGAGATTCGCCAGCGCATCGATCCGGCCCGAACGCGCGGCCACCTGGTCGATCGTCGCGCTCACCTGCCCCGGATCGAGCAGATCGACCTGCGCGAAGCGGCGCCGCTCAGCTTCGGCACCGAACACCTTTTCGAGATGGTCGCGATGTCGATCTAAAAGAACCAGCCGTGCGCCCCGGTCCTCGAACGTCTTCGCGACCGCACGTCCCAGATTTCCTGCCGCGCCCGTGACCAGCACCACACGATCTTCGAAGTCCATCGTCTCTCCCATCAACTGCGCCTCGCGGCGTGGTAGCTGCGGTCGCCGCGCGTGAGCACCGTGTCGTCGGACAGCACGTCGCCTGGCTCGAGCTCGGTCAGCCTCGCGACGCGCTCGTAGATCGGCGCGAAGTCGACATGCGCGAGTTCCAGCAACTCGTCCAAGTTGCGGATCACGAAGTAGGTTTCCTGGAAATCGTCGATGCGATATTGCGTGCGCATGACGCGCTCCAGGTTGAAGCGAATGCGGTTGGGCGAGCGATTCTCGAGTGCAAACAGACTTTCCGAGTACGACGAAACGATTCCCGAACCGTAGATGCGCAGTCCGCGTTTCTGTTCGACCAGCCCGAATTCGACGGTGTACCAGTAGACCCGCGCGAGGCTGGTGAGCACGCCGAGCCGCTGTGCACGCAGCCCGCCCACGCCATATGCCTGGATGTAGTCCGCGATGACGGGGTGCATCAGCATCGGGACGTGACCGAACACGTCGTGAAAGACATCGGGTTCTTCGAGGTAGTCGAGCTGGTCGGCCCTGCGGATGAACTGTCCCGCCGGAAAACGACGGTTGGCGAGGTGATCGAAGAAAACCTCGTCGGGAACCAGCCCCGGCACGGCGACGACCTGCCAGCCGGTGCGCTTCGAGAGCACATCGCTCAGGCGACGAAAATCCGGAATCGACTCGGCACCGAGCGGCAACGCCTGCATGCCCTGCACGAACTCATCGCAAGCGCGTCCCGGCAGGAGCTTCGACTGTCGCGTGTAAAGCGTCTTCCAGATGGCGTGTTCTTCCGCGGTGTAGCGGTCCCACCCCTGATCGGTCGTCCAGTCGGCCCGCTCGGGCGTGTGCGCTGCCGCCAGCCCGTGCTTGACGACCTCGTTGAGTTGCCGTTGCATCTCTCATTCCCCTCCGCCGCAGTGCGGGGGAACGCAGGGGTGGGGCGGAAATGCGCAGTCAGCTCCGATAGCTCGGATCGATCCGGTCTATCTGCCGCGTCAGCGCATCGAACACATCCTGTCCGGCGCCGAACTTTGCGTTGAACTGCAGCGAATCCGCCGTGCACCTGCGCTGTATGTATTCCGACACCATCCGCGGTTTGCCCATCGACAGCGTGGCGAGCTGGATCTCGCACGCCCGCTGCAAGAGCCAGAGCGTCACGAACGCACGGGGAACCGTGTCGCCCCACACGAGCAAGCCGTGATTGCGCAGGATCACCGCAGGCTTGTCGCCGATGCTGCGCAGAAGGCGCGGTCCTTCGTCCTCGTGCACCGTGATGCCTTCGAAGTCGTGATAGGCAACCTTGTCGTGGAGCTGCGCCGAATAGAAGTTGCTCATCGACAAGCCGTCTTCGAGGCACGCGACCGCCATCCCTGCCGTCGTGTGCGTGTGCATGACGCAATGCGCCGCCGGAACACCGGCGTGGATCGTGGCATGCGGGGTGAAGCCAGCCGGATTGAATGTCCACTCGCTCCTGCCGATGATGTTGCCCTTCAGATCGATCTTCAGCAGGCTCGACGCCGTGACTTCGCTGTAGTGCAGCCCGAACGGATTGATGAGGAATTGCGTCTCCGGGCCGGGCACACGCAGCGAGATATGGTTGTAGATCAGCTCGGTCCAGCCCACGTGATGAAAGATCCGGTACGCGGCGGCGAGCTGCACGCGCGCGGACCATTCCTCGGGACTGAACTGTGCGGGACGCGGAAACGCGCGCGCGTCGATCGATGCAGTCATCGCAACTCCTGTCCGACGAACCTGAACGCAACCGAGCCCAGAGGGCCGAAATCGACATGGAAGTTGTCGCCCGCGACCGCCGTCGTCGGACGCGTGAACGACCCGCCCAGCACGACGTCCCCCTGCCTCAGGGCCTCATCGTAAGCCGCAATCTTGTTCGCCAGCCAGGCAACTCCTGCAGCCGGATGATTCAACACTGCCGCGGCCAGACCGGTCTCCTCGATCACGCCATTCTTGTGCAGCAGGGCGCCGACCCACCGCAGATCGACATCCATCGGCCGCACCGGCCGCCCGCCCGTGACGATGCCGGCATTGGCCGCGAAATCGCTGATCGTGTCGGAGACCTTGCGCGGTGCCCTGGTATCGCGGTCGAACTGCTCGATGCGCGCATCGATGATCTCGACTGCGGGCGTCACGTAGTCGGTCGCATCGAGGACGTCGAACAGCGTAACGCCCGGACCCTTGAGCGGCTTGCCCAGCACGAATGCGATCTCCACCTCGACGCGCGGTGCGATGAAGCGTGTGATCGGAATGTCGCTGCCCTGCTCGAAGAACATGTCGTCCATCAGCGGCGCGTAATCCGGCTCGGTGATCCGCGATGCCTGCTGCATGGCACGCGACGTCAGTCCGATCTTGCGTCCTCTGATGGTGCGGCCGTCGGCGAGCTCGAGCGCGACCCAGGCGCGCTGGATCGCATAGCCGTCGTCGATGGTCATGCCGGGATGACGCTGCGAAAAATGGCGTACTTGCGTGCGCGTCTTGCGTGCGTGGTAGAGCTCGCGCGCGAGTTCGTCGACGATCGTCCGGGCAAGCATCGGCTCAGGTCTTTCCGAACAGGGGATGCAGGTTGCCGAGCTTGGCGTCGAACACCTCCGTGCCTTCGTCGATCTGCAGCGTGAGGCCGAGCGGCCTGCGCGCCAGCACCGGGGCGAAGTGCGCCCGCACCGCCGCCGTGAGGGCAGCACCGGCATTTTTCTTCGCGATCTCGCTGCGTCCGCGCGCCATGCGCAAATTCAGATAGACGAACCCGTAGTCGCGCTGCGAGTCGGCGACCGCGGAATGTTCGGCCGGATAGGCCAGCACGCGCACGCCGCCGGTTGGAAAAACCTGTGTGCCGGTTTCATCGCGCACGGCCACCATGGTGTCGGCGAGCGCTCGGCACAGGGCTGGCATGTCGGTCTCGCGATCGAGATTCGACGTGTAGAGGATCACCAGGTGCGGCATCGCGGGTTCCTCACGCGGTTAGCGGCGTCACGGGGAAAAGGCAGTTGATCTGCCCCGTACCCGAGCTGCCGAAATACGGCGTGATGATCTCCGCCGGCGCCGCGTAACGGTCCCAGCCGAGCGCGCCGAGCAGCATCGCGGTGTCATGCATGCCGCCCTCGCCCCAGCACTTCTCGTTGTACATCGGCAGCATGGCGCAAAAGGTCTTCCAGTCGCCCGCTCTCCAGAGATCGACGACCCGCAGGTCCATCTGCTCGAGGAACGGGTCCCACACCTTGTGCATGTATTCCGGTGCGGTGCCGTTGTTCGCGAAGTGATGGCTCAGGCTGCCGCTGGCGAAGAACGCGACCGTGCCGTCATAGCGATCCTCGA
>Ga0335084_10002106_pt1 | contig 19041 bp, 9 predicted proteins | sample Lox_Sample_44_FD_206721 | JGI IMG/M metagenome (GOLD analysis project Ga0335084, IMG submission 206721) | Soil microbial communities from Loxahatchee National Wildlife Refuge, Florida, United States - Lox_Sample_4.4 | ecosystem: Environmental > Terrestrial > Soil > Wetlands | place: USA: Florida...
CCGCCGCGCGGAAGGGCCGGCGATAACCCCCGTGCGCCGCCTTCTCGTCCTCGCCGGCGTCGCCCTCGCGCTGGGCCTCGGGCTCGGCGTCGGGCTGCGGCTCGCCTCCACGCGATCGGCACCGCTTCCCGACCCACCGGCGGTGATCGCGGCCGTGCGCGAGGTGGCGCGCCTCGAGACGCTGGAGGTGCGGCTCTGGAAGAAGGTCTCCTTCGCCCCGGAGCCGACCGAGTCCGGAACGTTCTGGGGGGACGTCGCGAGCTGGGTCGCCCGGTCGGTGAGCGCACCGCGCGGTCGCGCCATCGTCTTCGCGGATGCGCGCGTGGGCTTCGACCTCGGGAAGCTCGACGCGCGCTCGCTGCGGGTGACGGGCCGCACGGTCGAGGTCACCCTCCCGCCGCTCGGCACGACGGTGGAGCTGCGCCCGGGCGAGACCGAGATCATCGGCTCGAACCTCGACTCGGCACAGACCGCCCAGCTCCTCCAGCTGGCGAAGGAGGCCTTCGAGCGCGAGGTGGAGGCCGACCGCTCGCTACGCGACCGCGCGCGAGCCTCCGCCGAGCGCGCCCTCCGCGGCCTCCTCATGGGGCTCGGCTTCGGCGAGGTCCGGTTCGTGGACGGCGCTCCGGGGAGCTGAGAGAGGCGTGCGCCCGCGGCTGGGCTCACCGTCCCGGTTCGCGGCCGGGGGGGAACCGGGGGCGAACGGGGATCGGAACGGCGATCTCGCAGCAGGCGGGCGGGAGGAGGATCGCGAGCACGGACACCGTGGCGCGACGACGACCTTCTGCGAGCCAGCCGAGCAGGCGCACGGAATGGAAACTTGCAGCCGACGTGCCGGGTGAGTGCGGTACAGCGCCTCACGGCCCTCCCGGAGATCTGGGCGCTTTCACGATCGGGGCACCGGGGGTGCAGCCTCACCCCGGGTCGAGCGGGTGAGCGCCAGGGGCCGCTCCTGCACGGCGTCCACCGAGGCCGCGAATGCCGCGAAGTCCGGGTATCGCTCCGGTGCGATCCGGCCTCGCGCGAGGACGAGCCGCTCCTCGCGCACGAGGACGAGGCCCTCCACGTGGTCGCTCCTCGCGTAGGTCCCGAACGGCGTCGTGAGCGAGTCGCCGGCCTCCGGCCGGGCGATGAGCCCGGGCGGCGGGACGACCTCCACGCGGAGCGTGCTCCGCTCGGCCTGGCCGACGAGGAGTGGCGTGGTGCGCGCCGCCACCTGGACGAAGCGCGCGCCCAGGCGCGCGGCGAACGGCGAGCCGTCCAGCACGGCACCGGCCGCGGTGGCGCGCATGACGTCGCGGGCCGTCCCCCGCCAACGGATGACCAGCGGCGCCTCGGGATCGTCCTCGCCCTCGAAGGCCGCCTCCGAGACCGTGAGCCCCCGGAAGCTCCGCGCCAGCATCGCCTCCACCGCCTGGCGGCGCGAGGCGGGGTCGAGCCGCTCCACGGCGGCCTTGGCCCCCGCGGCGAGCGCCCCGCGGTAGGTGTCGGTGCCCGAGATCTCGGCGGAGGCATCGGGCCTGAGGGCGATGCGCACCGCCACGTCTCGCCCGTCCTCGACGAGGCCCCGGGCCGGCGTGCGGACGACCTCGAGCGGCTCGCCCGGCGCGGCGAGCACGAGCGCCTCGGAGTCGAGCGCGCTCGGCTGGAGGAGCCCGAAGGGCGCCTGCCTTGTGGAGGGGTCGAGCCAGAAGGTCTGGCCGCCCGCCTCGACGCGCAGGAGCACCTGCGAGTAGAGCCCGGTGCCCGGGAATCGGTACGGGGCCGGGTCGGCGGTGAAGGGGCGCACGAGCGCGAACCGCGTTCGCATGCCCAGCACGTCGAGCACCGCCTTCAGCACCACCAACCGGCTGCCGCGGCCGCGCGAGAGGACCTCGCTCGCGTCGTCGGAGAGCCCGCCCGATCCGAGCACCTGCCTCGCCACGCGCGCGTACGCGGCGCGCACGACGTCGGCAGGCGTGGCCGTCTGCCCGGCCGCCGATCGGATCTGCCCGGCGAGTGCCCTCAGCTCCTCGGTCGGGCGGGTCCGGTCGGCCAGCACCTCGGACATCTGGCGCTGCAGGGCCTCCCGCCCGGCGCCCACGCCCACGTGCAGGAACGGAAGGTACTCGGTCGGCGGCGAGGCGCCCGGCTCGGGCACGAGCGCGGGGATGGAGCTCCGCTCGGCGCGGACGACGAGGCGGTCGCCCTTCCGCTCCATCGCCGGCGCCGGCATGCCGTGCGCGTCCACCTCGAGGCCCAGGGCTGCCGGCGCGACCACGGCGTACGTGGATCGCTGGATTCGCGTGCCGGCGACCTGGAAGTAGAACGGATCGGCGGCGAAGCCGCCCGGGATGCCCCGCTCCGAGCGCAGCCACTCGACCTCCACGAAGTCGCCCGGCTCGAGGCCTGCCAGCGAGACCGTGCCCTTCGTGGCTCCGGTACGCTCCGGCTCGAGGCGGCGTCCGTCGGGCTTCTGCGTTCGCAGGACGAGCACGTCGGCGCCGGCGGGTACCGCGATCTCGCCGTACTGCTCGACGCCCTTCTGGTCGAGCACCTGGATGATCTGGTGGGTGCGCTCGGTGGCGGTGCCGCCCGGGTGGATCTCCACCGCCGCCGCGTCGAGCACCATCGTGGACGAGGTGTCGGTGGGCCGCTTCGCGGCGGCATAGGCCCGGAGCGCCGCCCCGCCGTCCTCGGCGAGATCGGCGAGCACCTCGGGGCCGTCCTCGAGGGCGAGGGCGCGCCGCAGGCCGAGGTCGCTGCCGTCGAGCGCCAGCGCACGCTCGCGCGCCTGGCGGGCTCCGGCGAGATCGCCGGCCAGCTCGCGCTGCTCGCCCACCCGCGCCCAGAACCGCGCGTTCCGGGGCCAGATGGCCGCCAGCGCCTCGACCGCGGATACCGCCCCCTTCGCGTCCCCCGCCGCGAGCAGCGCCGCGGCGCGCGCCAGCACCGGCTCGGGATCCCAGGGCCGGGCCTCGACGAGCGGGGCGAGCACCTCCGCCGCGCCGCGGGGATCACCCCGGCGCCGGAGATGCCCGGCCAGGCGCTCGCGGCCGCCCCGGCAGGAGGCCCGGAGCCGGACGAGCTCGTCCTCGTGTGACACTGCCCGGCGGCGCTCTGCCAGGGAGAGCGCGATCTCGAGCGCCCCGCAGGTTGCGCCCGCCCCCGCCTGCGAGGCGAGGGCGTCGGCGCGCTCGGAGAGGCCTCGCTCCTCGGCTGCGCGGGCCCGGACCTCGAGCGCCAGCGGGCGCGAGGCCGCCTGCGCGTCGAGCGCGGCCAGCACGGCGTCGCCGTCGTCGAGCCGGCTCGTCTGGACGAGGAGCCTGGCGAGCTCGACTCGGGCCTCGGCGTGGCCCGGGTCGCGGGCGAGCGCCTCCCGGAGGTCGGACTCCTGGCGCGCCCGGGACACGGACTCGTCGAGCGTGGCATCGCCCTCCAGCGTGTCGGCGCGGGCGGCGTGCAGCGCCGCCGAGGCCGGCGCCAGGGCGATGGCCTCCGCGAGCAGGGCCTTCGCGGTGTCGCGATCGGAGCCGGTGACGTCGCGGGCGGCGAGGTAGCGCGCCAGCACCGGCCCGGCGTCCGGCTCGAGGCGCGACTCGAGCTCGCGGCCGGTCATGAACAGCGCAGGCGGCGGCGCGCCCGCCACCGGAGCCGCCTGCCCCGGCACGGCCTCGACGGAGCGGACGTCGGAGGGGGCTCCGTCCTCGCGGGCGAGGGCCACGTGGAGGCCGCTGCGGTGCCGGCCCCGCGCGACCTTCACCAGCAGGCGATGGCGCCCCGGCGCGAGCTCGACCGGCACGTGCTCCAGCGTGGGCAGGTGCGCGAGGGCCGCGCGCCGCTCGAAGAGCGCGCGGCCGTCGATCCAGAGCCGCGCCGACATCTGCGTGCCGAGGGAGGCCAGGTAGCGGCCGCCGCGGGCGACGTCGAGGTCGGCCGCGAGGAAGTAGACGTCCCCGTCCAGGGGCTCGCCCTCCAGCGAGACGCTCCCGTCCGGCGCGGGGAGCCGGCGCGTGGCGCGGTCGGGCAGGCCCAGCGGAGCGGCAACCGAGGCGGGCCAGGTGCCCTGCTCCGGCGGGTAGGCCGTCTCGAGGTCGAGCGCGGCGTGGAGCCCGAACGGCCCCGCCAGCGACCAGCCCGAGATCGCGCCGTTCTCGGCCCGCAGCGCGGCGGCCCGGGGGTGCTCGCCGAGCACCTCGGCCGCCATGATCCGCGCGACCCGTGCCCGGTAGGCCGCCAGGCCCGCGAGCTTCGGGGCGAGCGGGGCGAGCCCGGCCTCCACGTCGCGCGCCCGCCCCGGCGAGGTCTCGGCGAGCTCCGCCAGCCTCCGGAGCGCCACGAGCGCCACCGCCTCCCGCGGCCCGGCGCCGACCGCCGCCGCGAGCGAGGCGACCTCCCCCTCGCCGTCGAGCGAGCGCCGGGCGAGCAGGGCTGCCCCGAGGTGTGTCCACGGGCCTGCCGAACGCCTCGACCTCGCCTTCTCGGCGGTGCGGCTCGCCTTCTCGACGTCGTTCGCCACGACGAGGCGCCCCGCCACGTCGCGCACCTCGGAGCGCTCGCCCGTGGAGGGCGCGTTCGCGCCGGCGCCCGCGCAACCCGCCGCGGCGAGCGCGGCGGCGAGGGGCACCCCCAGCCGGCGGAGGAGGGCGCTCATGGCCTCGCCTCCGCGCGCGTGGGCGCGATGCGGACCTTCCGGTCGAAGGCCCGGTCGATCCTCCCGAGGAGGTCGCGGAACTCGCCGTAGTCCGACGCCGGCACGCGGCCGGACTTGAAGGTCACGTGCCCCTCCGCCACGATCGTCGACCCCTCCTGCCGGTACCGGACCTCGAAGGCGGCGTGCTTGCCGTCCCGGGTGGCGGTCTCGGGCAGCTCGGTCACGACCCAGCCCGGCGGAAGCGTATAACGGTAGGTGAACCGGGTCTCGGCGGGATCGCCGAGGACGAGGTCGAGCTTCCGCTTCGACAGGGACGCGTACGCCTCGGTGTAGCGCTGGCCGGCGCCGAACGGGGTGAAGCGAAGCCCGTCGCCGTCCGGGCGTGCGTAGCGCGGGACCTCCATGGCGAAGGACATCGACACCGGCTCCTCCAGGTGTGCGAGGTCGCTCATGGAGACCTCCTGCACCTGGAGCCCCGGGAACGTCCGGTTGAAGGCCTGCTCGAGCTGGGCCCGGCGGTCGCCCTCGGCCAGGTAGGCGCGCCGGTACTCGGGCGCCTGCACGCCCGCCACGCGTGAGTGGCCCTTCACGGCCGCCTTTCCGTCGGCGCCGAGGGCCACGTCGAAGCTCGTCTCCAGCAGGTTGTCGGAGGGAGCCGCCGCCGGGATGGTGGAGAAGGCCGGTGCCTTCCCCGGGTCGAGCACGAGCACGCTCGCGCCCCGGTCCTCGCCGGGGAGGTCGCGCGTGCCCGAGTGCGAGGCGGTCCCGTCGAGCCAGAGGTCGAGCTCGGGCACGTACACGATGGCGTGGTTGAAGATGGCCAGGGACGCGGGCGCGTCCGGCATGGCGCCCAGCCTGCGCATGCGCAGGAGCACGAGCCGGCTCTCGACGCCCATCGCCTCGAGGAGGGCATGCAGGAGGCTCGCCTTGTCCTTGCAGTCGCCGAAGCGGCGCTGGAGCACCTGGTCCACCCGGTACGGCTTGAAGCCGTGGATTCCGAACTCGAGGCCCACGTAGCGGGTCTGGGTCACGACGAAGTCGTACGCCGCCTCGACGAGCGCCCGCTTCGTGTCGGCATCCCAGCCGCCGGGCGGCGGAACGGGGGGGGCCGCGGCGGTGCGCGCCTGCCCCTGGCCCTGGCCCCCCGAGGTGGCCTGCCCCTCCCGCGGCGGGGGGCGCGGGCGCTGCCGGGCCTCGAGCACCTGGTCCGTGAGCCGCCGGGCCGCGGCGCGCACCTCGTCCCCGGGCCTGAGCGGGTCGCGCACCAGCCCCTCGTAGAAGCGGGCCACCTGGTCCCAGCTCGCGTAGGTGGACACGTGCACGTAGCGGGCGACCTCGCTCCACCCGGGCATGCCGGGCTCCGGCTCGAGCCGGGGGACGTTCCTGGCGGTCCAGCGGTGCTCGACGAGGCCGCCCTCCAGCGCCCGCGTCTCGTGCTCGACCCGCGGAGGCGCGCTCGCGTGGATGGGCCGGGTGGACGGCACGATGAGCACGTAGTCGAGGCGTCGCTTCGCGACGGGGTCCTCGATGAAGGTGAGGTCGCCGAAGTAGTCGGAGAGCAGGTTCTCGCCGGCGGTGTCGTCCACCCGCCACGCGATCTCGAGGACGTCGCCCTGGGCGAGGCCCGGGAACGAGAGCGTCCTCACGCGGGTGTCGTAGTAGAGGCGGTACCAGGGCTCGCTGGCGCTGCGCTCGCTCTCGTCGTGCGTCTCGACCACCGAGCCGTCAGCCTTCAGGATCCGGGCGCGCTCGACCTTCACGTCCTGCCGGTCCGGGGTCCAGCCGATGGCGTGCCGGCGAAAGGCGTCGGCGCCGCGCGGGTTCAGCACCTTGACCACGATCTGGTTGAACGTCGACGAGAGGCCGGAGGGGTAGACGCGGGTGACCTTGAGCTCGCCGAGCACGAGCGCATCCTCGTCGGGCACCTTGCGTGGAGCGTCCAGCACCAGCGCCCTCGCGTCGAGGAGGTAGGGCGCCTCGTAACGCTCCCGGGCGGGCTTGAGGCTCTGCACCAGCTCCTTCAGCGCCGGAGCTTGCGGGCGCAGCTCCAGGGCCGCCTCGAGATCCTTCTGCGCCTCCGCGGCCTTGCCCGCGGCGAGGCGTGCCCGGCCGCGCCGCTCCAGCACCTCGCCGTCCTCCGGCGCGATCGCCAGCGCGGCGGCGAAGGCCGCCTCGGCCTCCTCGAGCCGGCCGTTGGCCGCGAGGATCTCGCCGAGGTTCGCGCGCCGCTGGACGTCCGAGGGGTCCAGCCTGAGCGCCTCCTCGTGGAGCGCGACCGCCCCGGCCACGTCACCGCTGTCGAGGAGCAGGGAGGCGAGGGAGCCGCGCGCCTCGCGGTCGCCCAGGCGAAGGGCGAGCAGCGTGCGCAGTCGGGACACCGCCTCGTCGACCCGACCCAGCCGGCGAGCCGCGCGAGCGCCCGCGCGCACCGCGTCCGGGACGGTGGGGAACCGGCTCGCAACGTCGGCCGCCTCCCGCGCCGCGCGGGCCTCGAGCCCGGCGCGTGAGAGCGCCTCGATCCGCAGCACGCGGGGAGCGGCCCAGTCGGGCGCCGCGGCGATCGCGCGGTCGAGCAGGCGGACGGCGTCGTGGGAGCGGCCCTGGTCCACCTCGTCGCGCGCGACGGCCGTCAGCACCTCCGCGTCGTCGGGGGCCGCCGCGAGCGCCGCGTCGAGCTGGAGCCGGCGAGGGCCATGGTCGTCCTCGAGCCGGGCGGCGAGCAGCCTCGCCTCGGTCCAGCGCGGCGCGAGCGACGCGGCCCGGCGGGCCTCGGCGGCAGGCCGGCGCTCCTCGGCGTCGGCGCTCTGGCGCTCCGTCAGCGCGACGGCGAGATCGCGGTGGGCCTCGGCCTCGGCGCGGCCGCCCTTCGCCGCGGCGGCCCGCTTCTCGAGCCTCGCCACGAGGCCGTCCACGGGCACGGGAGCGGGCGAGGGCGCGGTGGCGGGGATCGACGTGCCGGCCGCCGATGCAGGAAGGGGCCTGCCCTCGCCGCGCTCGTCGGCGACGCGCAGCCAGAAGCCCATGCGCCCATCCTGGTGGGCGAGCTTCACCAGGATGGCATTCGCGCCCTTCCGGAGGGCGATCCGGGCGCCGCGCTGGTCCGGGCGAGCCAGGTGGTAGCCGCGGTCGGAGACGGCGAGGGCACCGTTCACCCAGACCTTGGCCGCGCCGCTGCCGCCGAACCAGAGCACGGCGCGGTCGTCCTTCGGCGAGTCCACGAGCGCGAGTGCGAACGCCGCCACCTCGCGCGAGGGGCGGAGCGCCGCGCCGAGGTCCACGAACCCGTCGTCGACGGCCTCGGCGGGCAGGTCGCGCCAGGCGACCTCGCGCACCTTGCCAGGCAGGCGGGCCGCGAGGTCGAGCACCTTCTCGGGCGGCAGCACGTCGTCGAAGGCCCGCTTCCCCTCGTCGTCGAACGGTCCGATCACCTTCCAGCGATCGACGAGGCCCAGGTGCCGGAGCTGGGCGGCGGAGCGCTGGGGGTTGCCGCGCGACCGCTCGACCGCCGCGAGCCGGAAGCGGGCGAGCGCGCGCACCTCGGCGTCGGTGGCGGGATCGTCCACCGCGGCGCCGTAGGCGCGGGCCAGCGCGGCGAGGTCGGGAGCGCTGTCCTCGAGGTCGGCGAGGCGCGCGAGCGGGACGATCCCGCGCGCGCCCTTGCGGTCGCGGGTGAGCTCCTCCATCGAGGTGCGCAGCCGCGCCGCCTCCGGGTCGGCGGGGCCGGCCGGGGCCTTCGCCGGGCCCGCGGCTGCAGGCCGCGCGAGGAGGAGGACGATGGAGGCGACCGCGGCGGCGGCCGGGAGGCGGGCAACGGACATTCCTGGCCAGTCTAACCGCGATCGCGCCAGGAGATGCCCCGTTGTCGAGGCGGGTCCGTGCGATCACCCTCGGAGACCGGGAAGCGGGCATCCCTGCGGCGGGGCGGCCGTTCCGTGCCGCGAGGGACGTCCGTCGAGCTCGCCCGGCTTCCCGCCCACCACGCCCTCACCTCCACCGGTCATTCGGCCCGCCCCAGCGCCACCACCCGCACCGACCGCGCCCCTGCACGCACGAGGGCCGAGGAGGCTGCGTCGGCGGTCGCCCCCGTGGTGACCACGTCGTCCACGAGCACGAGGTCGAGCCCCGCGACCGCCGGACGAGCCTCGAAGGCGCCGGCCACGTTCCGGCGGCGCGCCTCGCGGCTCTTCCCGACCTGCGGCGTGGTCTCGCGGACGCGCTCGAGCGCGAGCCGCAGCCGCCGGGCGCCCCAGGCTCGCGCGAGGGCGTCGGCGAGCAGGGCGGCCTGGTCGTAGCCGCGTGCGATCCGGCGGCGGCGGGCCAGCGGCACCTCCACCACGCGTGCGCCCGGAGGCACCTCCACGCGCCCGGCCAGCCATTCGCCGAGCGGGCGTGCCAGCGCGGGCCGCTCGCCGTACTTGAAGGCGTGGACGGCGTCGGCGAGGGGTCCGCCGAACAGCCCTCCGGCCGCGATCGAGGCGAACGCGGGCGGGGAGATGGCGCATCCGCCGCAGAGCTCGGCCGGCCCGGGCAGGCCGCAGCGCACGCACCCGGGCGGCACCGGGTCCACAGCGTCCCCGCAGATCGCGCAGAACGGCTCCTCGTCGGGCTCCTCGCCGCAGGCGGCGCAGCGCGGTGGGTACACGATCTCGAGGAGGGCGGTCGCGATCGGGCGGAGCACGGCGCACCGCCATGCGAAAGGCGTGCTCGGCCCGCCGCCACCCGGCGCTCAGCGCTGGATCATCCCAAGGCCCTTCATCTCCCTGGGCTGGGGGAGGCCCATGATCTGCAGCGCGGTGGGCGCGACGTCGGCGAGGATGCCCTTCGCGCGGAGCTTCGCGCCGCGAAGGTCCGGGTCGGCCACGATGAACGGGACCGGGTTCAAGGTGTGGGCGGTGTGCGGCTGGCCCGTGACCGGGTCGGTCATGAGCTCGCAATTCCCGTGATCGGCGGTCACCAGCATCGCCATGCCCTGGGCCCGCGCCACCTGCCACAGCCGCCCCACGCACTCGTCCACCACCTTCACGGCCTTCACGGCCGCATCGAGGATGCCGGTGTGGCCGACCATGTCGGGGTTCGCGAAGTTCACGAGCACGAACCCGTAGCGCCCCGTGCCGATCGCCTCGACGAGCTTCGCCGTCACCTCGCGCGCGCTCATCTCGGGCTTCAGGTCGTAGGTCTTCACGTCCCGCGGGCTCGGCACGAGGATCCGGTCCTCGTTCTCGAACACCTGCTCCCGCCCGCCGTTGAAGAAGAAGGTGACGTGCGCGTACTTCTCGGTCTCGGCGCAGCGCAGCTGGCGGAGCCCGGCGCGCGCGACGATCTCGGGGAAGATCTCGGAGAGATCCTGCGGCGCGAAGGCCACCGGCAGCCCGAAGGTCCGGTCGTACTCGGTCATGCAGACGTAGGCCGAGAGCCGCGGGACCGGGCCGCGGTCGAAGTCCTTGAAGTCCGCGAAGGCGAGCGCACGGGTGATCTCCCGGGCGCGGTCCGCCCGGAAGTTGAAGAAGAGCACGGCGTCGCCGTCGTGCACCGAGCCCACCGGCTTGCCGTCGCCGTCCACCACCACGGTCGGCAAGACGAACTCGTCGCCGGTGTCGGCGGCGTAGGAGGCCTCCATCGCGGCGACCCCGGAGGTCGCGCGCCGGCCCTCTCCGCGGACGAGCGCCGCGTAGGCCTGGGCCACGCGATCCCAGCGCTTGTCGCGGTCCATGGCGTAGTAGCGGCCGGAGACCGTCGCGACCGCGCCGTATCTCGTGTCGCGCAGCCGGCGCTCGAGCTTCGCCATGTACGCGAGGCCGGCGCGCGGAGGCGTGTCGCGGCCGTCCATGAACGCGTGCACGAACACGCGCGCGACGCCCTCCCGCCGCGCCAGCTCGATGCAGGCGGCGAGGTGGTCCTCGTGGCTGTGGACGCCGCCGTCGGAGAGCAGGCCCATGAGGTGGAGCGCGCCGCCCGACTCCTTCGCCCGCCGCGCCGCCATGAGGAGCGCGTCGTTCCGGAAGAACTCGCCGTCCTCCACGGCGCGGTTGATGCGCACGAGGTCCTGGTAGACGATCCGGCCGGCGCCGAGGTTGGTGTGCCCGACCTCCGAGTTGCCCATCTGCCCGTCGGGCAGGCCCACCGAGAGGCCGCTCGTCTCGAGCGCCGCGTGCGGGAACTCGTTCGCGAGCGCGTCCATGTTCGGCGTGCCGGCCACCAGGATGGCATTCGCCTCGCGCTCCGCGCGGATGCCCCAGCCGTCGAGGATCACGAGGAGGAGCGGCTTCGTCTTGGGGGGCTGGGGCACGCGGTGGTCCTCCGGCACGGACGGCTTTTCTTAGGCGCTCCGCCGCTCGATCACAAGGAGCGGAACGCCCCGCCCGAAATAGTCCGTCCGCGGGACCGTAACTTCCGCTACGCCTCGTCCCCCTCGTCCTCGCAGTCCCGGGAGCCACCTTGCTCTCCATCGCAGACCTCACCCACGTCTACCCGGGCGGCACCCGGGCGCTCGACGCCGTGACGCTCGAGATCCCTCGCGGCATGTTCGGCCTCCTCGGCCCGAACGGCGCCGGGAAGTCCACGCTCATGCGCTGCATCGCCACGCTGCAGCGGCCCACCTCGGGGACGATCACCTTCGACGGACTCGACGTGGTGGCGAGCCCGGACGCGCTCCGCCGCCAGCTCGGCTACCTGCCACAGGACTTCGGCGTCTATCCGCGCGTCACCGCGCTCGAGATGCTCGACCACCTCGCGGTGCTGAAGGGTCTCGTGGACCGGCGCCAGCGAAAGGAGGCCGTGGAGGCGCTCCTCCACCAGACGAACCTCTGGGACGTCCGCAAGCGGACCCTGGCCGGGTTCTCGGGGGGCATGCGCCAGAGGTTCGGCATCGCCCAGGCCCTGCTCGGCGATCCGAGGCTCGTCATCGTGGACGAGCCGACGGCGGGCCTCGACCCCGAGGAGCGGAACCGCTTCTCGGACCTGCTCGCCGAGATCGGCGAGAGCATCGTGGTCATCCTCTCCACTCACATCGTGGACGACGTCTCCGACCTCTGCTCGCGCATGGCCATCGTGAACCAGGGCCGGATCGTCCGTGCTGGCACTCCTCGTGAGCTCGTCGAGTCGATCCGAGGGAAGGTCTGGCGGAAGGCGATCGAGCGGGGCGAGCTCGAGTCCGTTCGCGCGCGGCTGCCGGTCATCGCCACCCGGCTCCGGGAGGGGCGGCCGGTCGTCCACGTGCTCGCCGAAGCCGCGCCGGAGCCGGGGTACGAGCCCGCGCAGGCCGCGCTCGAGGACGTCTACTTCGCGACGCTGGCGTCCGAGCGCCGGAACGGGGCCGCCCCCGCCGGCCGGGCCGCCTAGAATCTGGGAGATGCCCTCCGTGCTCCTCGACGTCGCCCGGTTCGAGCTGCGCTTCCAGATCCGCTCCCCGCTCTTCTGGATCTCGAGCGGCATCTTCTTCCTGCTCTCGTTCCTCTCGGTGGTGGTCGAGGGCGTCCAGATCGGCGGGCGGGGCAACGTGCACGTCAACGCGCCCTTCGCCATCGCCCTCACCCTGGGCGTCATGTCGGTGTTCGCGGTGTTCGTGGTCGTGGCGATCGTGGCCGGCGCGGTGGTCCGGGACGACGAGACCGAGTTCGCGCCCATCCTCCACACCACCCGCATCACGAAGCCCGCCTACGTCTTCGGGCGCTTCTCGGGCGCAGTGGTGGCGGGATTCCTCGTCCTCGTGGCCGTGGCGCTGGGCGTGCTCGTCGGCACCGAGGTGGCCGCCCTCCTCCACACCGTCGATCCCCAGAAGATCGGCCCGTTCCGGGCCTTCGATTACCTCTGGGTGCTCGGGGTCTTCACCCTGCCCACCCTGCTCGTCGTCTCGGCCGGGTTCTTCGCGCTCGCGACCGGCACGCGGTCCATGACGGCGACCTACGTCGGGGCCGTGGCGGTGCTGGCGCTCTACTTCGTGGCGCTCGCGCTGACGAACGACCCGCAGTACGAGCGCGTCGTGGCCCTGCTCGACCCGTTCGCGCTCGGGCCCCTCGACCTCGCCACCCGCTACTGGACGGTCGCCGAGAAGAACTCCCGGGTCCCCGAGCTCTCGGGGCTCGTGCTCCGGAACCGCCTGCTCTGGAGCGCGGTCGCCGCCGCGCTCTTCGCCCTCGGCTACCGCGCCTTCCGGTTCGGCACGCCTCCGGCCCGCGCCCGGCGCGCGTCGGCCGCCGACGAGGAGGCCCCGGCGGCGGCCAGCCTCGGCCACCGCGTGGCGCCCGCGTTCGGCCGCGGGACCGGGGTCGCCCAGCTGCTCGCGATCGCCCGGTTCGAGGCGAACGCGATCCTGCGCAGCCCCGCCTTCTACGTGCTGCTCGTGCTGGGCGTCCTCAACTCGTTCGGCGCGCTCTGGTCGGCGACCGAGTTCCGCGGGGCCGAGATCCACCCGGTCACCCGCGCGATGGTCCGCGTGCTGGACGGGACGTTCACGCTGTTCCCGCTCGTCATCGCGGTCTTCTACGCCGGCGAGCTCACGTGGCGCGACCGGGACCGGCGCGTGCACGAGATCACGGGCGCCACGCCGGCGCCCGACTGGACCTTCCTCGTGCCGCGGGTGGCGGCCGTCGTGGCCGTTCTCGCCGCCACGGTCGTGGTCGGCATCGCCACGGCCGTCCTGGTACAGGCTCTCAAGGGCTGGACCCGGTTCGAGATCGGGCACTACCTCCTGTGGTTCGGCGTCCCGACGCTCGTCACGCTGGCGCAGGTGGCGGTGCTCGCGGTGTTCGTCCAGCTCGTGGTGCCGCACAAGGCGGTCGGCTGGGCGGTGATGATCGTCTACTTCGTGGCGACGCTCTCGCTGGCGGGCGCCGGCTTCGAGCACCCCCTCTACCGCCACGCCGCGACGCCGCCCCAGCCGCTCTCGGACATGAACGGGCTGGGGCGGTTCTGGGTGGGGGTGGCCTGGCTCCAGGCGTACTGGACCGCGTTCTCGGTGCTTCTCGTCGCGCTGGCCCTCGCAATGGGCAGGCGGGGTGCGGAGCAGGCCTTCCTTCCCCGGCTGCGCGCGCTGCCTTCGCGGCTGCGCGGCGCGAACGGGCTCGTCGCGGCGCTCTCGGCAGCCGCGTTCGCCGCCGCCGGCGCCTGGATCTTCTTCAACACGAACGTCCTCTCGGAGTACGTGCCGAGCCGGGAAGCCGACCGCCGGCTCGCCGAGGTCGAGCGACGGCTCCGGCCATTCGAGAACGTGCCGCAGCCCACCGTCACGGACGTGAAGCTGGACGTCCAGGTCTACCCGCGCCAGGTGCGGGTGAAGACGCGCGGCGAGTACGAGGTCGAGAACCGCACCCGCGCTCCCCTGTCCGAGGTCCACCTCCGATGGAACCTGCGGACCCGCATGGACGAGCTCGCGGTCGAGGGGGGGACCACGAAGGAGGATCTCCCGGAGGTGCACTACCGGATCTTCGCGCTCGACCCGCCCATGGCCGCCGGTGAGCGACGCCGGATCACCTTCGCCACCACGCTCGAGGAGCGCGGCTTCCCGGCGGTGAGCCCCCTGACGCGCGTGGTGGCGAACGGCACCTTCGTGGACAACACGGAGATCTCGCCCTACCTCGGCTTCTGGATGGGCGAGGACGTGCTGCAGGACCGGGCGAAGCGCTTCCGCTACGGCCTGGGCGACCTTCCACGCATGGCGAAGCTCGAGGACGAGCGGGCGCGCGCCCACCACTACCTGCGCCACGACTCGGACTGGGTGAACGCCGACCTCACGGTCACGACCGACGCCGACCAGGTGCCCGTCGCACCGGGCTACCAGGTGGAGGCGCGGGTGACGGGCGGCCGGCGCACGGTCCACACCCGCACCGACGCGCCCATCCACCACTTCTTCTCGATCCAGTCGGCGCGCTATGCGGTGCGATCGGAGCAGGTCGGACCGGTGGCCACCACGGTCCTCTACCACCCGGACCACGCCTACAACGTCGAGCGGATGCTCGCCGCCATGCGGCGCTCGCTCGAGATCTTCCAGCGCGAGTTCTCGCCGTTCCAGTTCCGCCAGCTCCGCATCCTCGAGTTCCCGGCTTACGCCTCCTTCGCCCAGTCGTTCTCCAACACCATCCCGTTCTCGGAGGCGATCGGCTTCGTGGCCGATCCGTCGAACCCCGAGAAGGTGGACCTCGCCACCTACGTCACCGCGCACGAGGTGGCCCACCAGTGGTTCGCCCACCAGATCGTGGGCGCCGACGCCCAGGGCGCGACCGTGCTCTCCGAGACGTTCGCGCAGTACGGTGCGCTGCTCGTGATGGAGTCGCTGTACGGCAAGGCCCAGGTGCGCCAGTTCCTGAAGTACGAGCTCGACCAGTACCTGCGCTCCCGGGGCGGCGAGCTCGTCGAGGAGCTGCCTCTCGCCCGCGTGGAGAACCAGGGCTACATCCACTACCAGAAGGGCATCCTCGTCATGGCGTGGCTCCGGGAGGTGGTCGGCGAGGCCCCCGTGAACCGGGCCATCCGGCGGCTGGTCGAGCGCTACGCGTTCCAGGCCGCGCCCTACCCGACCTCGGCCGACTTCCTGGCGCTCCTGCGGGAGGAGGCCCCGGGCCACGAGAAGCTCGTCGAGGACCTCTTCGAGAAGATCACGCTCTACGACCTCAAGGCGAGGTCGGCCACGGTCACCCGGCGGGCCGACGGGAAGTTCGACGTCGCCCTCGAGGTGGAGGCGACGAAGAAATACGCCGACGGCGAGGGGCGGGAGACCGAGGCGCCCATGGACGAGGTGGTGGAGGTGGGCGCCTTCGACGCCGAGCCGGGCAAGAAGGACTTCTCGGAGAAGAGCGTCCTTGCGCTCGAGAAGAGGAGGATCGTGTCGGGCGTGCAGACGCTGATGCTGGTCACCGATCGCGAGCCACGCCTCGCCGGCATCGACCCCTTCAACAAGCGGATCGACCGGAACTCCGACGACAACCTGGTGAAGCCGGGGAGCTAGGCCGTGCCGCTGGGGACTCCGGCGCGCGCGCGGTGCTCGAGGAGTTCGGCGGTGAGCATCGAGCCTCCTCCTCAGGGAGCGGCCCGGACCGGTATCGGAACCAGGCAGAGGTCCACGTGGCCCGCGGGGACCTTGTACCAGGCGTCCCTGCGGTTGCGCCGTGACTCCACCATGGCGTCGAAGGTGGCCGTCTCGGTGCGCAGGATCTGGAGCCGGGGCCGCTGCGCCGCCGGCAGGTCCGCCACCAGGCGCGCGGAACGGATGGGGATGCGCTGCTCGGCCTTCTCGTAGAAGCCCATCGGCGGCGGGCCGCGCGGGATCACCGAGAGGACCTCCATGCCGTCCACCACGCGGCCGACCACGGTGATGTTGCGGTCGAGCTGCCTCGGCGCCTGGCCGATGACCACGTAGAGCTCGGCTCCGGTCGAGGAGTCGGCCTCCTCGCCGCGTCCCGCGCCCACGGCACCGTAGCAGTGGGCGAGCCACGCCGCGTTCGACCTCGGATCGCGCGCCGCCGGGAAGCCCTGCACGAAGCCGGTCTCGGGCGCGAAGCCGTCGGGATCCGGCAGGCGGTGGAAGGCCAGCCCCGCGGCCGGCCGCGTGAACTCGGCCGGGAGCTTCCGCTCCGCCCCGCGCGGGTACGGCCGCGCCTTCCCCGGCTCGTCGCCGTCGGGATCGCCCCACTGCACGACGAACCCGTCCTGCGAGCGGAGCACGGCGAGCCCGTCGAGGTAGCCGCCGCGCACGAGCGCCTTCACGTTGTCCGCGTGGCGCGGGGCGAAATCCGGCGCGAGCTCGATCACCACCCTGCCGCCGGGCAGCTCGAGGACGACCGCGTCCTCCTCGCGCAGCGGGCGCCAGTCGGAAGGAGCCGAGGCCTGGAGGATGTCCCCCATGGATCGGTACGGGACGGGCGCTGCGGGCGGCGGTCGCGAAGATGCGCAGGCGGCGAGGGCGAGCGGAGCGGCGAGGGCGAGCAGCGGGCGGACGGGCATGGCGTTCGACCTCGGTGTGCGGGTGCATTCACTTGTGGTACGGCTCGCCCTTCACGATGGTGAAGGCGCGGTAGAGCTGCTCGGCGAGCACGAGCCGCGCCAGGCGGTGGGCGAGGGTCATGCGGGAGAGCGCGAGCGTCTCGTCGGCGCGGGCGCGGATCGCCTCACCGTGACCGTCGGCGCCCCCGATCACGAGGGCGACGTCCTTCCCTCCGGCGAGCCAGCGCTCCAGGCGGCGCGCCAGCTCCGGGCTGGTGGGCTCGTCGCCGCGCTCGTCCAGGAGGACCACCCGCTCGCGCGGGTCGAGCCGGGCGAGGAGCGCCTCCCCCTCCTCGTCGCGTGCGCGCGGGGTCCCGGCGTGCCTGCGAGCCTCGGGCACCTCCACGACCTCGAAGCGCGCGTGGCGAGAGAGGCGCTTCGCGTACTCCTCCACGGCGGGGGCGTAGAGCCCGGAGCGGTCCTTACCCACGGCGACGATCCGCAGCCGCATGCGCGTCTGGCCTAGAGGAGCGGATCGGCGAGGCCGGCTTCGCCGTCCTGCTCGGGGTCTTCCTCGGCGGGCGCGCCGGAGAGGGCGCGCTGGAGCGTTCGGTCGAGCGCGCCGAGCAGGTCCGAGTTGCCGTCCTGCCGGTAGCCCGAGAGTGACCGCTCGAGGTCGGGGAGCCGCTCCAGGTACTCGCCCAGCCGCTCGGCGGTGATCTCGCGGGCCTCGAGACCGTAGCCCAGCTTCTCCAGCCATCGCGCGTTCAGGATCTGCTCGAACTGGCGGCGAACCGGGACCGACAGCATGGGCTTCCCCAGGAACACCGACTCGCTCATGAGCGTGAACGAGCCGCCGGAGACGACACCCCGCGCGGTGCGCAGGTCCTCCACGAAGGTGGCCTCGCTGAAGGGCCGCCAGAGCAGGTTGCCGTCGCGCTCGTCGCCGGCGAGGTCGCGTCGCAGGCCGTACACGCGGCACTCCACGCCGCTCCTCCTCAGGATGTCCGGCAGCGCCCGGTTCGAGGTGGAGGTCTGGTAGACCACGAGATGGTCGCCGCGCTCGGTGCGCTCGCGGGCGGCGAGGATCTCGGGCCGGAACACCGGCGGGTGGAGGGTCGTGCGGGGCTTCACCACCTTGGGGAAGAAGAACGTGGAGACGAGGTGGTGGTAGCAGGGCCCGAGCTTCGCCTTCACCACGCCCTTCCCGAGGAGGTAGGCGCGCCGCTCGCCGCGCAGGATCTCGGGCGGGTGCTCGCAGCGGTTGACGATCTGGATGTTGTCCACCGAGATGCAGTTCAGCCGGTGGCGGCGGGCGAAGATGGCGCTCCAGGTCTCGAAGTCGGTGACCACCACCTCCGGCCGGAACGCCTCGACGAGCTCGAGGTAGGCGAGCACGTTGTGCGGCACACCGCCGAGCACGCCCCCGCGCACGTTCTCGAGGAACGTGCGGAAGTTCCGGACCGCGTTGTCCTCGTAGACGATGGTGAGGCCCCAGATCCTCTTCACCCCCAGGTGATCGCTCTCGCGGGCCTTCAGGTAATCGTGGGCCCGGCCGGAGACGACCACCTGGACGTCGTGGTCCCGCGCGAGGTGGTCGATGAGGACGCGCGAGCGGATGGCGTGGCCCATGCCCTCGCCCGCCACCCCGTAGAGGATGCGCGCCATGAGGCGAGTCTACCGCGCCGGGAGGTCCTCTCAGGGCCCGCAGCGCGGTGCCGCACCGGGATCGACCTCCGCCGCCGACCGCGGCAGTCCGGGCAGGGCCTCGCCGGGCACCTCCACGCCGGTGTCGAGGTCGCGCGCCTGGGTCCGGACGAGGCGGCCGTCGGGCCCGAAGGCGAGCTCGACCCGCACGCGACGCCCGCTCGCCGAGCCCTCCCGCACGTAGCGGACGACCCGTCCCGCGGCGTCGCGCCCGATCTCGCGGCGCGACTCGCCGGCGCAGCCGGGGAAGGTCCGGACGTCGGGAGCGGTGGCCGCCGGGCCCAGGGAGCCGTTCGGCCGGGCGAGATCGGCGGCCGCCGACCCTCCCGCGGCGGCCGGCGCGGCGCGCTTCGCTGCCGCCGCACGGGGCGCCTCCATCTCGGCCGACGAGGCGGGCGCCTGGAGCGCCATGGCTCCCGCGGGAGCGCCCGCGAGCCCGGGCTCCTCCGCCTTCAGGGACGCCTTGGCCTCCCGCTCCTCGTCATGGGGCCGCGCGGCGTTGTCGCGGCGCGCCAGGTCCTCCTCGCGGGACACGGCCGGCGGGGGCTCGGCGTAGCGCGGCGCAGCGGCCTTCGGGGCCGAGAGCCTGCCTGGCGATGGGCGCGCCGGCGGGGCGGACGGTGGCTGGGCTTGAGCGGAGGCGACTGCCCTCTCCTCGGGCGCCTTCGCGAACGAATCCTCGGACCTCCGCGCCTCGGCGGGCGCAGGCGTGGGGAGGAGCGCGTTCGGGTCGTGGCCCGCCCCGAGCGGCCCCGCGCTCTCCCTGGCGATCCGGATCGAGACCACCG
>Ga0335084_10002107_pt1 | contig 19038 bp, 17 predicted proteins | sample Lox_Sample_44_FD_206721 | JGI IMG/M metagenome (GOLD analysis project Ga0335084, IMG submission 206721) | Soil microbial communities from Loxahatchee National Wildlife Refuge, Florida, United States - Lox_Sample_4.4 | ecosystem: Environmental > Terrestrial > Soil > Wetlands | place: USA...
ACGACGGCGCTCAAGGCCGGCGACAAGGTGTCCATCGTTCCGGCGATAGCCGGGGGGCGCTGATTCCGGGCTCGAGCCCCCGGAGCTGACCCGATGCCGCGGATGCGCGTGAGGCTGACCTATCCCACCGAGCTGATCCAGCAGCCGATCGTCTACCACCTGGTCAAAGACTTCGCCATCGTCCCGAACATCCGCCGGGCGGACGTGCGCGCCGACCACGGCTGGATGGTGCTGGAGCTGGAGGGGCCACAAGATCAGCTCGAGCTCGGCGTCGCCTGGCTCCGCAAGCAGGGCATCACGGTCGACCCTATCGAGCGCGACGTCGTCCTGCCGTGATCTCCAAGCGCGTCCAGGGATTCACCGAGTCCGTCATCCGGGAAATGACGCGCGTCAACAACCAGCACGACGGGATCAACCTCGCCCAGGGGATGCCCAACTTCCCGCCCCCCCGGGAGATCGTCGAAGCCGCGCACCGGGCCATCGACGGCGACTTTCACCAGTACGCCATCACATGGGGCGCGCCGCGGCTCCGCCAGGCCATCGCGGACAAGTACCGCAGGTTCTACGGCATGGACGTCGACCCGGACCGCAACCTGACGGTATGCTGCGGCTCGACGGAGACGATGCTCGCGACGCTCATGGCCGTTCTCAACCCCGGTGACGAGGTCATCATCTTCGAGCCCTTTTACGAAAACTACGGGCCGGGCTGCATCATGGCTCAGGCCGAGCCCGTCTACGTCCCGCTCGAGCCGCCCGACTTTTCCTTCGATATTGACAGGCTGCGGAGGGCCGTCTCGCCGCGCACCCGCGCGATCATCTTCAACAGCCCCAACAACCCCTCGGGCAAGGTGTTCTCCCGTGCCGAGCTCCAGCTGATCGCCGACGTGTGTCTCGAGCACGACCTCCTCGCGATCACGGACGAGATCTACGAGCACATTGTCTACGATGGAGGGGTACACATTCCCATCGCGACACTGCCGGGCATGGGGGACCGGACCATCACGATCTCGGGGATCTCGAAATCTTACTCGGTCACCGGCTGGCGCATCGGATACGCCGTCGCCAGCGCGGAGCTGTCTGTCGGGGTCCGGCGCGCGCACGATTTCATCACCGTGGGAGCCCCCCACCCCCTGCAGGAGGCCGCCGTCACGGCGCTCAGCCTCCCGGACTCGTACTATGTCAGCCTGCGCGAGGGCTACCAGGCGCGCCGCGATCTTCTCTTCGGAAAGGTGGAGGAAGCGGGTTTCAAGGCGTTCAAGCCAAGGGGCGCGTACTACATCCTGACCGACGTCGCCCACTGGCTGCCCGAGTACGGCTGCGCCGATGACCACGAGTTCGCCATGTTCCTCGTCAGGGAGATCGGCGTGGCGACGGTGCCCGGCTCGTCCTTCTATTCGACAAAGGACCTCGGTCGCACCAAGATCCGATTCTGCTTCCCGAAGACCGACGACATGCTCATCGAGGCGGGACGGCGGCTCCAGAAGCTTCACCGTTGACGCTCCGGGAGTCCGCCCGCTCCATCTTCGACGCCGCCCTCGCCGCCGGGGACGTGCGGCCGCTCGTCGTGCGGGCGCTGGCCGGCGTGGCACCTCCCGAGCGCGGACGCGTGGTCGTGGTCGGGGCCGGGAAGGCTTCGGGCGCCATGGCCGCGGCCGTCGAGCAGCACTGGGGCGATCGGATCACGACCGGCGTCGTTGCCGTGAAGGACGGCTACCTCGCGCCGACCCGCCGCGTGCGGCTGGTCGAGGCGGGGCACCCGGTGCCCGACGAGCGAGGGGCGCGCGCCGCGGGCGAGATCCGCTCCCTCGTTGAGTCGGCGGGGGTCGACGACCTGGTGCTGGTTCTCGCCTCGGGTGGCGGGTCGGCGCTGACGCCGGCGCCGCCGCCTCCGATCACGCTCGCGGACAAGCAGGCGGTCACACGGCTCCTGCTGGCCGCCGGAGCCACCATCAACCAGCTGAACGCCGTCCGAAAGCACTGCTCGCTCCTCAAGGGCGGACAGCTGGCCCGCGCGGCGGCGCCCGCCCGCGTCGAAGCGCTGCTCCTGTCCGATGTCGTGGGCGACCCGCTCGACGTCATCGCCTCCGGTCCGACGACGCCCGATGTTTCGACCTTCGCCGAGTGCCTCCAAATCCTTGACGCCTTCGCCCTCCGCGAGCGCGCGCCGCGCGCCGTCGTGGAGCGGCTGGCGCGGGGCGCGCGCGGGCAGATTCCCGAGACTCCCAAGCCCGGCGACTCGATCTTTGCCCGAGTCCGCAACACGATCATCGGGAACAATGCGCTCGTCGTGGACGCGGCGGCTTCGCGGGCGCGGGAACTCGGACTGGCGCCCCACGTTCTCACCCGGGCTTTGGAAGGCGAGGCGCGGGAAGCGGCTCTGCGCTTTGCCGACCTGGCGCGACTGATCCAGTCAGGCAGGGGCCCCGTTCGCGCTCCCGCGTGCGTGATTGCCGGCGGCGAGACGACCGTGACGGTTGCCGGGCATGGGACCGGCGGGCGCTGCCAGGAATTCGCCCTCGCCGCGGCCCTCGCCATGGAAGGTCTCCGGAACGCCGTCATCCTGGCGGCCGGCACCGACGGCAGCGACGGTCCGACCGAGGCGGCCGGCGCCGTGTCGGACGGCGCCAGCGCTGGTCGGGCACGCGCCCAGGATCTCGATCCGGCGGCGCGTCTCGCGGACAACGACTCGAACCCCGTGCTCGACCGGCTCGGCGACCTGGTCGTCACCGGGCCGACGAATACCAACCTGCTGGACCTCTACTTGCTCGTGGTCGGCCCGGCCGGCGGCTGAGGGGCCGCGGCCCTCGCGGAGAGTGCGTCGAGCGGGACGCGCTCCCACTTGCTCAGGTCACTGACGTGGCCGATGGCGCTACCGCCTTCGACCTTGAGAAATGCGCGGCAGAGGCGCGGCTGCCAGGGCGCGCGGCCTTCGTCGCCGGGCCGCATCACGATCACCCACTGTGTCCCCCGGCGGAAAGGCTCGAATCCCCACTGCTTGGGCATGTTCCAGCCGAGCGCGCATCGCGTGTCCACGCTGATGACCGGCCGATTCTCGCGCCCATGGAGCACGCGGAGGACGCGGACGTCCATCGTGCCGCCGGCTCGGACCTCGAGCACGTCGACGTGGGCCACCAGTTCCTTGGCGCCGAAATCCTCGCCTGGGCGTTGAAAGGGGTAGTGAGCGCAGCTGAGAGCCGCTGCCGGCGCCGCGTGGGCGAGCGTCAGGAGCGCGATGGCCGCGATCTTCCCGAGCCGCCCACGGCCGGCGCCCATCAGAAGCGCACCCGGATCCGGTAGCTGAGTTTGGTCTCGCCTTCCTTCGGCACGGGAATCTTCCACTGCGCCGTGAACGCCTGGATCTTCTCGTGCGGGTGGCTCGCGCGGATCACCTCCCAGTCGCCGGGCATGGGCTCCACGACCTCGACGGTGACGGCTTCCTTCTTGTGGTTTCGCAGGGAGATGTCCCACTCGACTTCGTAGAGGTTCGAGGCGATCCGCTTCCAGTCTTTCTGCGTGCGCTCGCCGACGACGTCGAAGGCGTCGCCCATCTTGATCTTGATCTTCTCGTCCTTGGGCGTGTGGTCGACCCAGTCCTCGCCGATCAGCTGCTGGCTGCCGGACGTATCGGCCTTGTACACCCGCACCCGCCCCTTGGGGATCGGCATGCCGAGCCGGTTCTCCTTGCTGTTCTTGAGCTCGAGGTAGACGCCGACCTTCTGGTTCGACATCGGGACTCCGGACTGCGTCCGGTAGTAGTCGGTGGCGCCGTAGTAGATGAAGTGCTTGTCCACCGGCACGTCGGAGGCGGATATCAGCGCGAGCTGCTTGGTCTGGTTGTCCTTGATGGTCGTCCGGCCGTCGAGCGTGTACAGGTGGTACTCGAAGAAGCCTTCGGATTTGAAGTCCCGTTCCGCGGCGGCCGCCGACGGAGCCTTTTGTGCCACGTCCATCATGCGCCCCAGGTTCTCCCGCCGGTCCTTGGCGCGATTGATATCGCCGGCGACCAGCTTGAGGGCCGCGTTCGAATAGGTCCCGCCGCTCTTGTTGTCGATCGTGACCCAGCCGGTCAGGTCGGTCTTGTTATCGGCGGCATTGATGACCATGACGTAGTCGGCCTTCCAGTTGATCCCCGCGGTCAGGTAGGACGCCTCGACGCGCTGGGCCGCCGCCCTGGCGGTGCGCAGGAGCCAGACGAGCGTCGGCTTCGAGACGAGGTTCTCGGGCAGCGCAGGCAGGACGACCTGCCCAAAGTGGCCCATGTGGATCTGGCCGTTGATCTCGTAGACGGGACCGTTAGTGCTGAGCAGGGTCGCTTCCTGGTACGAGCCGTTCGACTGGTAGAGGCGGACCTTCTTGCCGACGTATTTCTCCATGAGCTTGGCGGAGGTCAGCAGGTCGTACTCGTAGTTCTGCTCGAGGATCTTGAGCCCGGCCGGATCGGTCAGCGACTTCAAGTGAACGGATGTCGGGTCGATCTGGGCCGCGACGTCGGCGAACTGGACCTCCAGCATGCCGGCGTCGAAGCGGGTTTCGCGGGTGTCCTTCACGAGCCCGAGGTTGCCGTTGTAGATGGTGACCATCAGGTCCTTCTGGTCGTCGCGCGTGATGGCCTGCGGCGCCGCCGCGACAAGCTGGGCGCCCCAGAGCGCCACCACAAGAGTCAGAGCAATCAGTCGCTTGATCACTGGTCCATCCTCCATATAACAGTCGTGGCCTTTTTGGGCGCCCGGTATTGGGCGCTTCTGGAGGGTTAGACCGGACGGTCGGGGAGAAGTTCCCGGACTACTCGGAGATGCGGATGCTGAGGCGGAACTGCGGAGGGTCGGCGGGGAGAGCAACCGGCTGGCTCTCCGTCGTGAGAGTTCCTAGCGTGGCGAGGCCGCTGACGAAGTCGGCGTAGCGGGATACGGGCACCAGCACCTCGATCACCGTCGCCCCTGTCTCCTGCCGCCGTTCCGTCTCGCTGCCCCCCAGGCGCGCGAGGAGCTCGGCCAGGCCCTGCTCGGCGGCGGGGCGGTTCGCGACATTGAGTCGGCCAACGACGCTGGGGACGGCCGCCTGGCGCTTGGCCGCCATCGCCGGCGGCGCCGGCGCGATCGCCCCGGACTCGCCCTCGCCCGCATCGCGGCTTTTCACCCGGGATTCGGCCGGAGCCGCTGCGGGAGGAGCGGCGGGAGCGGGAGGCGTCGATTCGGCGACCCGGGGAGCGGGCGCTGCCTGTGTTGCAGGGGTACCCGCCTTCCGGAGGCGGTCGGAGTCAGGCTCCTTCTTGACATCCTGCTTGAGCTCCTCTGTGGAAGGCGGAGACGACTTGGGAGAATCGAGCCGCCTCCCGTCGCGCGCGACATTTTCAGCCTCGCGAACGGCCCGGGGCGCGGGCTCGGACGCGCTCCCCGAATCGGCCTTCCCCGCCTTCAGGTCCCTCTGGCCGGCTGCGGTTGGCGGCGCCGGCGCGGCGGGCGTGGCGCCGGACGGCTCCGACCGGAACGCGGGCGATTGGAGCTCGGGCCGGGCGGCGTCCCTGAGCTCGGGGGTGCGGTGGAGAAGATAGACGCCGAGGATGGCGATGACCAGCATCGCCGCAGCTTGGGCGGGCAGCTTGATGGCGAGCGGAAGGAAGAGCCGGCGGCCGAGCCTTTGATACCACGGCACGGGACCGGCCGCCGCCGTGACGCGGTCCACGAAGCCGATCGGCGCCCGCGGTCGCTCGACTCGCGATAGAAGCGAGACCGTCGCCTTCAGCCGATCGAGCTCCCGGCGGCAGTCCGGGCAGTCGTCGAGGTGGGCTCGAACGAGCGCGCGCTCGGACTCGGGCAAAGCTTCATCGAGCAGGTCGGACAGCCGCTCTCGAGTCTGGTGGCAGCTCATGGCAGAAACCGCTCCAGCTTGTCCTTGAGCTCCATCCGAGCGCGGTGGAGCCGCGATCGGACCGTGCCCAGCTCGAGTCCCAGCGCCGTGGCGATCTCCTCGTAGGCGAGACCTTCAAGATCTCTCAGGACGATCACGACCCGGCGCTCCTCTGAGAGCTCTCCGATGGCGCGGTGGAGCGCACCCTCGAGCTCGCCGCGCTCCGCGTGGACCGCGGGCCCGCCGCCCGCATCGGCCACCCGGAGCAGGACCTCTTCCCCGTGGCGGACCGCTCTCCTGTCTCCCGACGCCAGCCGGTTGAGACAGAGCCGGGAGACGATGGTGTAGAGCCACGTGGAGAGCTTGGCATCTCCGCGGAACTCGCGGAGGCTCTGGTGCGCGCGGAGGAAGGCTTCCTGGGCGACCTCTTCGGCTTCGGCCGCCCCGCCGAGCATGCGAAGGGCCACGCCGAACACGCGGTGCTGGTGGGAGGCGACGAGCTCTTCGAAGGCCCGCGCGTCGCCCGCCCGCAGCCTGTCGAGGAATTCCGGGGCATCGGCGGCATCTCCTTCACGCACGTTAAGACCATAGCGCGGCCGGAAAGTTCCCCTTGAGAAAAATGATAGACTGGCCCCGCGATGACAAAGGGACAGCGCGTCCAGGCCGCGCTCGCACGCCGACCGGTGGACCGGCCGCCGGTGGCGTTCTGGCGCCATGTCCCCGAGGTCGACCATACCGCGCGCGGCCTTGCCGAGGCCATGCTCGCTTTTCAGCGCAGGTGGGGCCTCGACCTGATCAAGATCATGTCGAGCGGCGTCTACTGCGTCGAGGACTGGGGATGCAGGGTCGCGTATCGCGGGTCGCCCAACGGAGCCAAGACGTGCACGCAGCACGCCATCCAGCAGGTCTCCGACTGGGCAAAGCTCAAGCCTCTCGACCCGGGGCAGGGAGCGCTCGGGCGCGAGCTCGAAGCGCTCAGACTCATCCTCGCGGGCAGGGACGACGACGTCCCGGTGCTCCACACCGTGTTCGCGCCCCTCACCATCGCGCGGAAGCTGTCGGGCGACCGGCTGCCCGGTGACCTCCGGAATCATCCGGACGCCGTCATGGCCGCGCTCGACTCCATCACGGAGACGGTCATCCGCTATGTCGCCGCCGTGGCCCAGATCGGGGCGGACGGCATCTTCTATGCCTCCCAGGACGCCAGCCGGGACGTGCTGGGCGAGGGGGAACACGCGAGGTTCAGCATGCCGTACTCCTGGCAGGTGCTCGAGAGCCTCAGCGCCAGCTCGCTCTTCACGATGCTCCACCTTCACGGCGAGCACATCTACTTCGATCGAAAGGCGACGCTACCGGTAGCGGCCATGAACTGGCACGACCGGCTGACCGCCCCGTCGCTCGGCGACGCGCTCAGGCGCTTCAAGGGAGCCGTGGCCGGCGGGCTCAACGAGAAGGAGACCCTGGTCAATGGCCCGGCCTCGGCCGTGACGGCTCAAGTCGCCGATGCGATTCAGCAGACCGGCGGCACCGGGGTCATCATCGCGCCGGGCTGTGTCCTGCCGCTCGCCACACCTGACGAACATCTCGACGCCGTGGTCAAGGCGGTCAAGGGAGCCGCGGCGTGAGTCTCCGCCTTGCGGCTTGCGCCGCGGCCGTCTTGCTCGCCCTGCTTCCGGCCGGCGGGGGAGCCCAGCCACAGGGCGAGCTCCGCGTCGCCATCCCGTGGACGCCCGAAAATCTCGACCCGACGATGAACCTCTCCTCGATCAGGGGATCGATCGGCGTCAGCATGTTCGACTCCCTGGTCGGGCGCGACGCCGAGAACCGGATCGTGCCCCAGCTGGCCGAATCGTGGCGCCTCGTGGACGACACGACGTGGCAGCTCAAGCTCAGGCGCGGCGTCGTCTTCCACGACGGCGAGCCTTTCAACGCGGAGGCGGTGCGGTTCACGTTTCAGCGGGTGCTCGACCCGGAGCAGAAGTCGCCCAACCGCGCGAACATGACTGAGGTCGCGCGGGTGGACGTCATCGACGACTACACGGTGAACCTCGTTACCCGTCAGCCCTTCGCGCCGCTCATCAACCGGCTGCTCGACTTTCCCATGGTGCCGCCGAAGTACACGACCGAGAAGGGCAACCAGGGCATGGCCCTCAAGCCCGTCGGCACGGGGCCCTACCGCTTCGTCGAGCTGGTCAAGGACGACCGTCTGGTCGTCGAGGCTTTCGACCGCCACTGGCGAGGAGCGCCCAGGATCAGGCGGATCGTCTACAAGCCTATTCCCGAGCCTTTCACGCGGGCGGCGGCGCTCAGAAACAACGAGGTCGACCTCATCACGACGATCCCGCCGGGCCTCGCGCGCGAGCTGGAGCGTGTCGGGGGCTTGCGTGTTCAGCGCGTGCCCAGCAGCTGGATCATCTACCTGGGGCTCAACAGCCTGAAGAGCCCCCTGTCCGACGTGAGGGTCCGCCAGGCGCTCAACTACGCGACGGACGTCGAGGCAATCGTCAAAGCGATTCTCGAGGGCAACGGCCGGAGGCTCGAGGGGCCGTTTACGCCGCAGATGTTCGGGTATGACGCGAGCGTCAAGGGTTATGCGCCCGACCCGGGGCGGGCGCGGAAGCTTCTTGCCGAGGCAGGCCATCCAGACGGCCTGGAAGTGACGCTCGAGGCGCCGTCTGGGCGCTACCAGGGCGACAAGGAGATAGCGGAAGCCCTGGGGGGACAGTGGCAGAAGGCCGGCTTCAGGCCCAAGGTGCAGGTCGCGGAGTGGGGCGCCTACATGAAGCGTTACCTCGGCAAGCAGTTCCAGGACGCCTACCTCCTGGGTCTCGGTGGTCCGATGCAGGACGCCGACGAGCTTTACAACCTGGTCTCGTCCAAGGGCCGTGGTTTCTACTACAAGAACGAGCGCGTGGATGCCCTTTTCGATCTCGGGCGCGGTTCCATGGACCCGACCAAGCGCCGCCAGGTCTACCGGGACCTGGCGCGCGCCATGATCGACGATGCGACGTGGGTCTTCCTGCTTCAGCAGGTGGACATCTATGCAAGCCGAGACCGCTTGAGCTGGACCCCGCGATCGGATCAGTGGATGCCGCTGCACGAGGCGACGCTCCGATAGCCGGCAGGCAGTAAGGGCACGATTCCCATCGGGAAGCATGCCCTGTCGCCGCAGCGCTCCTGCCACGACGCCCGATCACCTTCAGTCAGACCATCTTCGCAAGTGGCTGATTCTCCATCGAAGACCTGTGGCATGGGATCTGCGAGCGGAAAGGGACGTGTGGGACGGGCGTCCAAAAGGAACCGGGGTATTCGAGCGACCTGCGGGCCCACGCGGCCCTGGGGGTGGCGCCATGCAGATGGAGACGTGGTACGACCTGAGGATCCAGGAGCTCTTGGATTTGGCCGACCGGGTCAACGATCTGCTCTCCGAGGTCGAGGGGGCGGGTGAGGATGTCGGGCCGGCGCCGCCAGTCCGTGAGCGGTCCGACCTCGCAGACCGGGTATCGGACCTTCTCGGAAAAATCCGAGGCGGCAAGTAGGGCGTCGCGCGGTCCGCGCGCGGCGCCGTGCCGAGCAATTGGGCGATCTGCTCTTAGTGCCTGAAATGTCCTGATCCGCGGCGAGCCGCCCACAGGCTTATCCACGGGCCTCCCACAAGTTCCGTGGACAAGTCCTGTGCTATCCTACGACGCGTATGTCCCGCCTGAACCTGCTCGACCTCCTGCCGTCGGAGCTCGAAGATCTCGCTGAGTCGCTCGGCGCTCCCCGTTACCGGGGTCGGCAGATCGCCTCGTGGCTATACGGTAAGGGCGCGACGGACATCGAGACCATGTCGGACCTGCCGCTCGATTTTCGGGCGGTCTTGGGCGAGCGGGTGACGGTGGCGGTGCCGCAGATCGAGAGGCGCACGCCTTCCCAGGACGGCAGCCAGAAGCTCGTGCTGATCCTGGAGGATGGCGCCCGCATCCAGTCGGTCCTCATGCCCGACCGCGACCGCCTGACGCTGTGCGTCTCGACACAGGTCGGCTGCGGCTTCGCCTGCGCCTTTTGCCTGACCGGGACCATGGGGCTCGAGCGCAACCTCACGGCAGGGGAGATCGTGGGGCAGGTCCTGGCGGCGCGCGCCACGCTCGGGCCTGGGGAACGCATCACCCACATCGTCTACATGGGCATGGGAGAGCCGTTGGCCAACTACGCCGCGACGATCAAGTCTCTCCGGCTCCTGATCGATCCCAAGGCCTTCGGCTTCTCGCCCCGCAGGATCACCGTCTCCACGGTCGGGCTCGTCCTCGGGATCGAACGCCTCGCCAAGGAGGATCTGAAGGTCAACCTGGCGATCTCGCTGCACGCGACCAGCAACGAGATCCGCGACAGGATCATGCCGGTGAACAAGGGCTTTGCGATCGAAGAGCTGCTCGAGGCCTGTCGCCGCTTCCCCGTGGCCTTTCGCCAGCGCATCACCTTCGAGTACGTTCTCCTCGAGGACGTCAATGACGCTCCCGAGGACGCGCGCCGGCTGGTGCGGCTGCTCAAGGGCATCCGGGCGAAGATCAACCTGATCCCCTTCAACGACTGGGAGGGCTCGGGCTTCCAGCGCCCGGCGCTCCACCGGATCATGGGCTTTCAGGAGCTCCTGCTCGAGCACAACATCCGGGCGACCGTCAGGTGGAGCAAGGGCGAGGACATCGGGGCAGCCTGCGGCCAGCTCAAGGAGACCGTCGAAGTATGAGCGGTGGGCGAACGGTAGCTTTCGCGACGCTCGGCTGCCGGCTCAACCAGGTCGAGGCACAAGAGCTGCGGGCGCTGGTCGAGCGGGCCGGGTACCGGGCGGTCGAGCAGGGCGAAGCCGCGCAGGTGTATGTCGTCAGCACGTGCACGGTCACGAGCCGCGCCGACTTTTCGGACCGGCAGGCGATCCGTCGCATCACGCGCGCCGACCCTGACGCGCTCGTCGTCGTCACCGGCTGCCTTGCGCAGACCGATCCGGAGACGCTCGCCCGCATGCCCGGCGTCGATCTCGTCCTGGGCAACCAGGAAAAATACCGGCTGCCCGATCTGCTCGATTCTCTCGTCCGGCGGGACCGGCCGGAGGTACGGGTCGGACCGATTGCCGATGCCCGCGCGGTGCCTGCAGCGCCCCCCCAGCGCGCGGGCGCGCGATCACGCGCCTTCGTCAAGATCCAGGACGGTTGTCAGCATCGATGCGCCTTCTGCATCGTGCCGGCGGCCCGGGGCAAGAGCCGCAGTCAGGACCCGAAGGTCCTCCTCGAGCAGGTCGGGGCGCTCGTCGAGGCGGGCTACGGCGAGGTCACGCTCACGGGGGTGGACATCGGCCACTACGGCTGGGACCTCTCGCCCCGGACGAGCCTGGCGGCCTTGGTGGAGAAAATCTCGGGGGTTCGCGGGCTGCATTGGCTCAGGCTCTCTTCGGTGCTGCCGGCGTACTTCACGCCGGAGCTCATCCAGGCCGTCACGACCCTCCCGGCTGTCGCGCCGCACTTGCACCTGCCGCTTCAGAGCGGAAGCGACCGCGTCCTCCGCCTCATGCGCAGGCCGTACAACACGGCCATGTACCGGACGCTCGTGGAGCGGCTCGCGGCGTCCATCCCGGACCTCGGGCTCGGCACCGATGTCATCGTCGGACACCCGGGCGAAGAGGAGGCTGAGTTCGAGGCGACGATGGCCCTGGTCCGAGGGCTACCCCTGTCCTACCTCCACGTGTTCGCGTACTCGGACCGCTTGGGCACGGAGGCGGCGACGATGGGGAATCGCGTGGCGCCCCGGGTGATCCGCGAGCGCAGCAGCAGGCTCCGCGCGCTCGGCGTCGAGAAGGGGATGGCATTCAGGCGAAGGTTGCTGGGCCGTCCTGTCGAGGTGCTGGTACTGGAAAAGCGACAGGCTGATGGACGACTGACGGGGCTTACGTCCAATTACGTCGAGGTGAGCTTTGACGGGCCCGAGGGGCTGGGACGGCGCTTCGCGACCGTCCGGCTGACGGACACCGACCGCCGCGGCGCGCGCGGCGTCCTGGAGGCGGCGTGAGACCGGCCCGAAGCGCCCCGGACCTGACCGTCGGGGTCATCGGCGGAAGCGGACTGTACGAGATGGAGGGGCTCGAGGACATCCAATGGATCAAGGTCCGGACGCCGTTCGGCGATCCCTCGGACGCCTACTGCACCGGCCGCTTCGGGGGCCGCCGCGTGATCTTCCTGCCGCGTCACGGCCGGGGCCATCGGCTCACGCCGTCGGAGCTCAACTACCGCGCGAATATCTACGGGATGAAAAAGCTCGGCGCCCAGGCGCTCGTCTCCATCAGCGCGGTGGGCAGCATGAAGGAGGATATCCACCCTCTGGAGGTCGTCGTGCCCGACCAGTTCTACGACCACACGAAGCGCCGGGTTACCTCATTCTTCGGGGAGGGGATCGTGGCGCACGTCGGCATGGCGCATCCGGTCTGCGGGGGAGTCGCCGCCGCCCTTGCCCAGGCGGGCAGCGAGGTGGGAGCCCGGGTTCACCGGGGCGGCACCTACATCTGCATCGAGGGACCGCAGTTCTCGACCAAGGGCGAGTCGGAGATTTACCGCCGTTGGGGGGTGTCGATCATCGGCATGACCAACATGCCTGAGGCCAAGCTCGCGCGCGAGGCCGAGCTGTGCTACGCGACGCTGGCGCTCGTGACCGATTACGATGTCTGGCACGAAGAGCACGACGCCGTGAGCGTGGAGGCGGTGGTCGCCAACCTGATGAAAAACGTCGCGACGGCCAAAGGGGTCCTCCGCCGGGTCATTCCGCGAATTCCGGCCTCATGCGGCCAGGGGTGTCAGGACGCGCTCCGGAGCGGCGTCATCACGGACCCCAGGGCTTTCCCGCCGAAGATCCGGAAGCGGCTCGACTTCCTTCTCGGCAAGTACTTCCCGGTCGCGAAGAAGGGGTCCGGCCGTGGCTGATCTCGTGGTCGTGGGCTCGGTGGCGCTCGATACCGTCAGGACGCCGTTCGGCGAGGTGACGGAGGCGCTCGGGGGCTCGGCGACGTACTTCGCCTACTCGGCGAGCTTCTTCACCCAGGTGCGAGTGGTGGGCGCCGTCGGCGCCGACTTCCCGCGGGAGCACATCGACCTTCTCAGCGAGCGGGGCGTGGACGTGAGCGCTCTCGAGGTGCTGCCGGACAAGCGGACCTTCCGGTGGAGGGGAGAGTACGGCTTCGATCTCAACGAGGCCAAGACGCTCGACGTGCAGCTGAATGCCTTCGCGGCCTTCAAGCCGAAGCTCGGGCCGGCGCACCGGCAGGCGCGCTTCTTGTTCCTCGCGAACATCGATCCGGTGCTCCAGCTGGAGGTCCTCGAGCAGATGGAACGGCCCGCGCTCACGGCGCTCGACACGATGAATTTCTGGATCGAGAGCAAGCGGGGAGATCTGCTGAAGGTCCTCGACCGCGTAGACGTTCTCCTCATCAACGACGCGGAAGCGCGAATGCTGGCGCGCGAGCCGAACCTCGTGAAGGCGGCGCGCACCATTACGAGCATGGGTCCGCCGACCGTCGTGATCAAGCGCGGCGAGTACGGCTCCCTGCTGCTTTCAGACGGGCAGTTCTCTTTCGCGCCCGCCTATCCGCTCGAGTCGGTCTTCGACCCGACGGGTGCCGGGGACACGTTCGCCGGGGGGTTCATGGGCTACCTGGCCCAGCGCGATACCACCGACCGCGGCTCGCTCAGGCGGGCGATGATGCGGGGGGCGGCCATGGCCTCGTTCACCGTCGAGGACTTCTCCCTCCAGCGGCTCAAGCGGCTCAGGCCTCACGAGATCGAAGCTCGGCTGCTTGTCTTCTCCGACATGGTCCGCCTCGACGCCTGAACCATGGACACCGCTCTCGCCGCGAAGTACGAGCTGCTTCTCGGAAATCTTCGCGAGATGCGGAGCGTCCTGGTGGCGTTCTCGGGCGGCGTGGACTCGACCTTCCTCGCCCGCGCGGCGCGGGAGGCGCTCGATGAACGCGCCGTGTTGGTCACGGCGGACTCCGAGACGTATCCCGCCTCGGAGCTCGACGAGACGCGGCGGCTCGCGGATCTGCTCGGCATGCGGCACATGGTCGTCGAGACGCGGGAGCTGGACAACCCGAAATATGCTCTGAACTCTCCTGATCGCTGCTACTTCTGCAAGGAAGAGCTGTTCGCCAAGCTCGGCCCGATCGCGCGAGAGCGCGGGGACGCGATCATGGTCTACGGCGCCAACATGGACGACCTGGGTGACCACCGGCCCGGCATGGACGCGGCGAAGGCGGCAGGCGTGAGAGCTCCCCTCATCGAGGCCGCGATGTGGAAGGAGGAGATCCGGGTGCTCTCCCGCGCGCTCGGGCTCCCGACCTGGGACAAGCCCTCGTTCGCGTGCCTGTCGTCGCGCTTCCAGTATGGCGAGGCCATCACTGCAGAGAAGCTCCGGCTCGTCGATGCCGCGGAGGCGTTTGTGAAGGGTTTGGGATTCCGGCAGTTCCGGGTGCGGCACCACGACAGGCTCGCGCGCCTCGAGCTGCCGCCGGCCGAGATGGGGCGGCTCTTCGAGGACGGGCGTCACGAGGCGATCGTGAAGCGCTTCCGCGAGCTGGGCTACCTGTACGTCACGCTGGACCTCCAGGGTTTCAGGAGCGGGAGTGCCAACGAGGCACTGGCATGGATAAGGAAAAAGTAAGGCAGCTCCTGGAGGCGCTCGCCAGGGGAGAGCTCCAACCCGACCAGGCGCTGGCACGGCTTCGGGATCTGCCCGTGGACGATCTCCGGTTCGCGCGGGTTGATTTGCACCGCTCGCTCCGCCACGGCGTGCCGGAGGCCGTGTTCTGCCAGGGCAAGACCCCGGAGCAGGTGGTCGCCATCGTGACGCGCCTCGCCGAGGGCCACGACAACATCCTGGCGACGCGCGCGGAGCCGGCGGTGATCGAGGCGCTGAAGGGCGCCGGGCTCCCGTGCGATGTTCACGCCGATGCGCGGCTGGTCGTTGTCAGGCCGGCCCTCCGGGACGGCGTCGGGCTCATCATGGTCGTGAGCGCGGGCACGTCGGACTCGCCGGTGGCCGAGGAGGCGGCGGTGACGGCGGAGGCCATGGGCAATCGCGTCGAGCGACTCTATGACTGCGGCGTGGCCGGGCTCCACCGTCTCGTCCCGCACCTCGACCGGCTCAACGAAGCCAACGTCATCATCGCCGTGGCGGGCATGGAGGGCGCGCTGCCGAGCGTGATCGGGGGGCTCGTGGACCGGCCGGTGATCGCGGTGCCGACCAGCGTGGGCTACGGCGCGTCCTTCGGCGGCGTCGCGGCGCTCTTGGCCATGCTCAATTCCTGCGCGCCCGGCGTATCGGTCGTGAACATCGACAACGGCTACGGCGCGGCGGCGCAGGCCAACCAGATCAACAAGCTCGCCTCCAAGATCCGGTGAACGCGAAATCTCGCCCACGGTCAACATGCCTTGGGCATGCTGAGGACAAATGAAGATCGCGTACTTCGACTGCCCGAGCGGGGCCGCTGGAGACATGATCATGGGCTCGCTGGTGGACGCCGGGGTGCCCTTCGAGGCGCTCCAGGGCGAGCTCGCCAAGCTCCGGCTGCCCGGCTTCACGCTGGAGCGCCGCGAGGTGATGAAGGGAGCCTTCCGCGGCATCAAGGTGGACGTTCACCTTCACGATCACTCTCACGCGCATCAAGATGCCGGACACGCGCCCCCGCGCGGTGAGCATCACCCTCCTGAGAGGAACCTGGCCGCGATCCTCGAGCTCATCGCGGCGAGCGGGCTCGACACGGCCGTGAAGGAGAGCGCGGGGCGGATCTTCACTCGGCTCGCGCAGGCCGAGGCCCGCGTTCACGGGACGACCGTCGACCGGGTCCATTTCCACGACGTCGGGGCCGTGGACGCCATCGTGGACGTGGTCGGCGCGTGCATCGGCCTTCACCTCCTGGGAGTCGGGGCCGTGCACTGCTCGGCGCTGCCGGTGGGCGGAGGCTTCGTCACGGGCTCGCACGGGCGCATGCCGGTGCCCGGGCCGGGGACGGCAGAGCTGCTGAAGGGCTTTCCGGTGATCGATACGGGCGTCCGGCGGGAGCTGGTCACTCCAACGGGCGCCGCCATCCTGACGACGCTGGCGGCCTCGGCCGGGGCGATGCCGGCCATGACCGTCGAGGCGGTAGGCTATGGCGCCGGCACCATGGACCTGGAGACCCCGAACCTCGTCCGCGTATTCCTCGGTCAGGCAGCGGCGCCGGCCGGACGGGAGACCATCGTGCAGGTCGAGACGACGGTGGATGACATGCAGCCGCAGCTCTGGGAGGCCGTGATGGAGCGGCTCTTCGAGGCGGGAGCCCTCGACGTCTACCTGACGCCGGTCACGATGAAAAAGAGCCGGCCCGGCATCGTCCTGACCGCGCTGTGCGCGCCCGAGCGGGTGACGGAGCTGTCGCGGGTGCTCTTCGAGGAGTCGCCGACGATCGGCGTGCGCTGGACGGCCTACCAGCGCGAGCGTCTCGATCGCGAGACCGTCACGCTGGCGACCACCTATGGTCCCATTCCGTTCAAGGTCTCACGCCTCGCCGGGCGCGTGGTGACCGCGACTCCGGAGTTTGGCGAGGTCCGCCGGATCGCAAAGGAGAAGGGCCTGCCGGCCCGCGAGGTGCTCGACCAGGCGAGGGCCGACGGCCGCCGGCTCCTCCAGCCATGATCTGCTCGGCCTGCCGCCACGACAACCCCGAGCGCGCCAAGTTCTGCCTCGAGTGCGGCCAGCGGCTGGTGTCCGCGTGCCCGCGGTGCGGGACCGAGCTGCTCCCGGCGGCCAAGTTCTGTCTCGAGTGCGGCCACCGGCTCGGCGCGACAGAGTCTGCGCCGGCTGAGCCGCCGGCCGTGCCGCTCGCGGTAGGGGACTTTCAGGCCCGTCTCGCTTCGTACACCCCCAAGCACCTGGCCGAAAAAATCCTGACGAGCCGCTCGGCCTTGGAGGGCGAGCGGCGGCAGGTGACCGTGCTCTTCACCGACGTCGCCGGCTTCACGCCGCTGGCCGAGAAACTCGACCCCGAGGACGTGCATCGCATCATGAACCGGTGCTTCGAGCTGATCACGGCGGAGGTCCACCGCTTCGAGGGCACCATCAACCAGTACACGGGGGACGGGGTGATGGCGCTGTTCGGCGCTCCGATCGCCCACGAAGACGGGCCGCGGCGCGCCGCCCACGCCGCGCTCGGGATCCAGCGCGCGCTCCATGACTACGGGGAAGAGCTCCGGGCACAGGGTGGACCGGAGCTCCAGATGCGGATCGGGCTGAACACCGGGCCGGTCGTGGTGGGACGGATCGGCGATGACCTGCGGATGGACTACACCGCGGTCGGCGACACGACGAACCTGGCGGCGCGGATGCAGCAGATCGCCCGGCCCGGGAGCGTCGTGGTGACCGACGCGACGCACAAGCTCATCTCGGCGTTTTTCGAGACCGTCGACCTGGGCGAGGTGGCCGTCAAGGGGCACGCGCCCGTCAGGGCCTGGTCAGTGTTGCGGCCGCGCCAGCGCCGGTCTCGCTTCGACGTATCCGTGGAGCGAGGGCTCACGCCGCTGGTGGGCAGGGTGCGCGAGGTCGCCGCCCTGCTCGAGCGTTTCGAGCAGGTGAAGGCCGGGCGGGGGCAGGTCGTCTCCATCTCCGGCGACGCCGGCATCGGCAAGTCGCGGCTGCTGCTCGAGTTCCGCCGCCGCCTCGCCGAGGCGGGCGAGGCCGTCACGTGGCTGGAGGGGCAGTGCATCTCCTTCGGCCAAGCCATCCCGTTCCTGCCGCTCATCGACCAGCTCAGGGAAAACTTCCGCATCGAGGAGTTCGACGGCGAGCCCGAGATCATCGCCAAGGTCGAGCACGGCATGCGCCAGATGGGGCAGCTCGACGCCTCTATCCCGTACGTGCGGTACCTCCTGTCCGTTGACCCGGGCGATCCGGCCGTGGCCGGGATGGACGCGCCCGCCAGACGAAAGCAGGTGCTGGATGCAATGCGCGCGATGGCGCTGCGGGGGGCGTCCCTTCGGCCCATCGTGTTTGTGTTTGAGGACCTCCACTGGATCGACGCCAGCACGGAGGCGTATCTCAACGCGCTTATGGGCTCGGTCGCCGGCGCACCCATCATGATCGTCCTCACCTACCGGGTCGGGTACGCCCCGCCATTCGGGAGCCGCAGCTTCTACACCACGCTCGCCCTGCACACGCTCTCGGCGGCCGAGGCCCTGGACATGGCCGGCCGCGTGCTGGGCACGGACCAGCTCCCGGCGGAGCTGAAGGCGGCCCTCCTCGACAAGGCCGAGGGCGTGCCGCTCTTCGTCGAGGAGGTGGCGAAGACGCTCCTCGATCTGGGCGTCCTCAGGCGCGAGAACGGCGGCCTCCGGATGGTCAAGGGGATGGGCGAGGTGAGCGTGCCCGAAACCATCCACGACATCATCATGGCCCGACTGGACCGGCTCGGGGACGATGGCAAGCGTACGGTTCAACTCGCGTCGGTGATCGGCCGCCAGTTCCTGCAGCGATTGCTCGAGCGCATCGCGGGGCTGTCCGGAAAGCTCGAGGGGCTCCTCCAGGAATTGAAGGCACTGGAGATCATCTACGAGCAGGGGCTCTTGCCCGAGCCCGCCTACATCTTCAAGCACGCGGTGATCCAGGACGTGGCCTACAGCAGTCTTCTGAAAGAGCGCCGGAGGGAGCTGCACCGGGCTGTCGGCGGCGCCATCGAGGAGCTGTACCCGGACCGGCTGGCCGACCACTATCAGGAGCTGGCCCATCACTTCGTCAATGGCGAGGACTGGCCCAAGGCCTTCGAGTATCTCCTTCGGACGGGGGATCGCGCCAAGGACGCATTCGCAAACCAGACGGCGCTCGATTCCTACGCCAAAGCCCTCGAGGTTGCTTCGCGCGTCTCGCCACCGGTGGCCCCGCGGCGACTTATGGACATCCATCAACGCCGCGGGCAGGTCTGGCGGCTCATGAGCCGCCCGGTGGATGCCCTCGCCGAGCTCGACCGTATGCTCGCGATGGCCCGGGAGGAGGGCAACCGCTTCGCCGAAGCGCAGGCCCTGGTGGATCTCTCCCTCACCCACTGGATGTGCTTCTCCTCCGAGCATGCGCCGCTGACCAAGACGTGCGCCGAAGAGGCGCTCCGAATCGGCCGCGAGATCGGAGACGAGGAGGTCGTGG